>Ga0157369_10008628_pt1 | contig 11688 bp, 4 predicted proteins | sample C25metaG_FD_113461 | JGI IMG/M metagenome (GOLD analysis project Ga0157369, IMG submission 113461) | Corn rhizosphere microbial communities from Kellogg Biological Station, Michigan, USA - C2-5 metaG | ecosystem: Host-associated > Plants > Roots > Rhizosphere > Soil | place: USA: Michigan... | reverse complement strand
CGGCATAACCCAACTTCGATTGCGACTCTTCGTATCAAACTCGCGCGCTTTCTCCTCACCCAACTTCCACATTGTCCTTTCTGTTGCGCTCTCCGTTTGTAACACAGTAGTACTAGATCAGCCCACAATAGAGCCCGTTCGCCGGGTGAAGGCACTCGATCAATCTGAATGGCAAGGAGGTCCAGATCTCGTTGGGTGTCATTTTGTCGTTTCACCAGACCGGAGAACGCACGCGCCGCAAGGCGGACGGAGTGAATATATACCGATGAGGCTCGGTCAGAACTCAAGCCGCCTATCTCTTTTTTCAGAGCCTGTGTCGATTCAAGATAGATTTGCGCTAGCGATGGAGCTGACGCAGCTAAAGTTCGTACGATTCGAAAGCCATGCTTGACGCGCACGTGCCCGGAGCTTATGGCCCCCCAGGCGTCGAGGAGATCCGAACTCAGTTGATCCAAACTCAAGGTTGAATCGCCCAACCGGGCAGCAACTCTGTATAGGCAACAGATAGCTCTTGTTCTGCGTGTCGCACTCCGTATTCGTTTGGCATTCTCGTACAGCCAGTCGAGGTACTGCACAGTGGTTAAGCCGCGAGCATTATCACACTTTCGGGCTAAACAAGTTAGTGCCGCAGCGACAGCCTGATCGCGAAGATCACGATCGACGCACATATCGATGACAGACTTGATTGGAAGCGTGTTTTGATCGTGGCTATTGTCGATGATTGCTTCTGTTATATCCACTAATATTGAATCGCGGCAGTTTTCCGTGTTCAGCATTGAGGCGAACTCTACGGCCTTTTCAACGTCCCATTCCGCTGTGGCCGTAATTACGCCGGCAGCCGCTCTGTAGTGGTCAGCGGTTCCGTCCAGTAACTTGACAAAGCTCTCTTCTAGTTCCCTCGTCGAATCTTCGATTAAAGCAGCAGCTAACCCGATTGGTGCTTTTGAGCAGATTCGCGTGAGTCCAGAAAGGAATCTGGCAAGCGATTCAGCCCTCACGCCGAGTTCTGGTATTTGAGGCAGGTCGTAGAAAAGACTTAGAAGCCGCGTCTCGGCCGCAGTGGCATCGACCCGAAGTTCATTTTCTGCTAACAGCAGTTGAAGTCTTACGAAGTCGAGCGAGGGCCCTAGCCGCGACCCGGCACCCCTTTGGGCATCGAATATTTCAATCAGCTTCTTAAGAGAAGTAGGGTCTGAAACGCGATCAAGTCCTGCCGCAAGATCTCTTAATATTCGTGCATCAACCGTATAGTCGGTCGCCGTAATGGCAAGATTAAGAGCATTCTCAATAGCGGTTCCTAGCGGATCAGGCGAGTCTGAAGAAGTAGCCCAAGACCGAAGCAGGTAAAGTCGGTCGCGAGTTCGTTCGATTGTCGCCGCTTGCCTGAGAACCTCTTCGGAGGTCCACTTTTGCGATATGGATGATAGGGCCTGCTGAATACCGTCCAAGCTCAATTTGAGTCCACGAGCCTTTATCTTGTCAAGCACGTCAGTCGGTTGCTCGCCATTCTGCGCCTCCAGAGCCAAGACCGATAGACGTGCAAGCATTCTCTCTCTACCCGTTTCAGTAGTGTCTATCTTCTCCCCAAGGTCCAACGCGATTTCCGGCAGGACTGAAATCAACTCGCGACAAATTGTAAACGTTCGCTGGCCTAAAATCGCGACATCTACGTCGCGAGCCAGAACGGAGATTTGCTCACATACTTCTGGCGGAACTTTTTGACCGTTTCGGGCTATTGCACTGGCAACAATCGCAAGCAGGTGCAGCCTATCCTCTTTTAACGAGGATGCTCTCGCAATACCTAGCGCAGAGTCAAAACGCTTCAACGCAGCCCAAGCGCTGACCTCGTTGGCAGCGATGCCGATCCGCGAAAAGTCAGCAACTGTCGCATTAGCAAGCGCAAAGCGAATAGTTTCTGCCTCTCTATCCACTCTGCGCGCAGCGCTTAGAGCTATTTGAAACACTCGCTGAATGCGGGCGAAACTCTTGGCACCTCGCACTATTTCAGAAATGTGATCTGGAGCGAGATGAGCTAGCACCTGAGCGTATTCGGCAGATTCCTCGTAGTGGAGCGCTATATCAAGCACGTTGGGCGTAGAACCCGCCTGCGCAACCAACTGATGCGCAATGTTTTTATGTACACTGCGACGATACTTTTCGAACTCAGCGCGCGCCTTAGAGCGAAACCAGTTAGCTTTAAAGCAGATAGATCCCGCAGCACTCTTGATACCTAAAAAGCTAAATCTGTTGATTGTGATGACGACTTCCGAGTGGTCAATTCGCACCAAATCGCTTAGCTGTTCGGCCGTATAGGTGCTATTGTCAAAGGCTAAATAAGCCAAGAGTCTTTGTTCTATTTCCGAAAACGGCTTATGGCAATTCCACTCGATTTCGACAGCGCTCTGTCCTTTCGATAGCATTGTGAGTAGCGGAAAGATGGCCTTACCAGAGTTGATTAATCTTCTCGCGCTGCTAAGGAGCCCAGGATTGCCCTCACAGATTTGTGCTAGCTCATTGACGATTCCGAAATCGGCAATGATTCCGTCATACAGATGGGTTGTTTCCTCGAGCCCAAAAAGCATCATTGGAAAGGTTTGGACATTGATCGTGCCGCCGAATTGTCTTTTCAGCTGGCCTGTATCGTCACTAGCAATAAACTTAAATCCTTCTAGACCAGGCTCTGGCAAGATATCAAGGATTGCGTGGATTCCACCAGGTATTTGGTGCAGCACTTCACCCAAGCCGTCCAAAACGATTAAGAACGGTTTGCGCCTCCGTTTGGCGAGTAAATTCAATTGCTGGAAGCAGGTTTTGGGATCAGAGTTGCTTTTCGATGCACTTACTAGTCCTTGATTGAGTAGCCACCTTGCTTGGTTGACAACGTCTTCCGCAACGTGCTCTGAATCATACGTTGATTTATCATCCTCTGAAAAAAAACTAGCTATGCAGTCGTTCGGCGTCTTAAGTACTAGCTGTCGCAAAACCGTTGTCTTGCCACTTCCCTCAGTACCCTCAAGAATCACAACATCGAATTTGTTGGTTAGGGCCCGTAAGGTTCTGATAACACCGTCTCTGATCACCTCTTGCGAACTAGCAGCGGGCAACGTTCGACAAAAGGTTGCAGTTGTAACGATCTCCGGCTGCCGACCTAGCGACTCGTTACCCGACGGTGACTTGCGAACCTTTGCAGGCAGCGGTACTAACCTACCAAGCTCAGGCTTAGAAACGCTCGGCTGTTTCGTCAGAAAACGGTATAGAGCGAGGAAGCCGTCGTCCGAATCGAGCACATAGTGCTGAAAGGGTTTGAGCGGCTCCGGGATCGACGATGCTTGTTTGTTGTCCAATACAACCGGAACGAACTTCTGGTTGATGCATTGTGAGGAGTACAATGCGTTATAGATTAGTTGACCTTCCCAAGTAGCGCCGAGACCTTCACCGATTTTTTCCTTCTTTTCCACGCGATTTCTATAGGCTTCAGTGCACACGAGAAGTACGTAATCAGCTCTCTCGATCTGCTGCTGCATCCAGATCTGCCACCCAGTGGCGGGATTTTGCTCGTACTGATCCAGGTTGGCATCGACCCCCCAAAGTCTTAGCCGGTTCGATATCTCCAAAACCCGATCTACATGGTCGGCCGAATCGTGGCTGTAGCTGACAAACACGGAAACGACTGGGCCGCCCGGGGTTGGTTTGGACATGCAGCTTTGTATACCACAACCGTGCGGAATATCACAAAAGCGATGAGGGTAGCTTTTGGACTCTATCTTCTATTCCGCGCGGGCCGATGGATCGGGCAGTGATGTCGCAATCGAGGCTCCTTCCAAAAATGAAATAGCTCGCGCAGGGGAGTGCTTGCGGCGAGCCTGCCAGAGCATAGCCGTGCGGAGTGGTGAAAACGAACCTTCCAAATGTGGAAAAATCGAGTAAGTGGCTTTGGACCAATAGGGACGAAATATTTTCGTTGGGTGTGATCGTGAACGGCGTTCCGTGAATACGATTTCTGAATACGGGTTGACATCGAGCTGTCATTTCGGCTACAACTCGTTATCCCGTTGGGGAGAGGAGAGATTGTGTTCGGGGTTCTTAATAAGACCAAGTGGTTTGTGGCAGTGTGTCTGTTTACCGGCCAACTGCTGTGGGGACAAAGCTCGACAGGCGACATCAACATCACCGTGACAGATGCAACCGATGCAGCGGTGCCAGACGCGAAGATCACCATCACCGGCACCGAAACGGGTGCGGTGGTTCGGCAGCTCGCGACCAATACGTCCGGACTTGCGCAGGTATCCCTGCTGAATCCCGGCACATACGAGATTCACATTGAAAAGAGCGGATTCAAGACCGTAGTCCGCACGGGCATCGTCCTGCGGGTCACCGATGTCCTCGCCCTGCGCGTACAGCTCGAAGTGGGTACGGCAACCCAGTCGGTCGTCGTCGCGGGAGAGGCTCCGCTCGTACAGACAGCCAACAACGCACAAGGCCAAGTCATCAGCAGCCAGACGATACAGCAGCTTCCGCTGAACGGCCGCAATTATTTACAGCTCGCGGTTATGACGGCGGGCACCACTCCATCGGCCAACAAGGATCAATCGTTTTCGGCCTTCGGCAACCGCGGCATGCAGAACGTGTATCTGCTCGACGGCGGCCTCAATCAGTCTTATATCCGGGGCATCGACAACCACCAGCGCGATGCCGTGCGTCCGCAGCTCGAGGCCATCCAGGAATTCAAGGTTCAAACCAGTAACTACTCCGCCGAATACGGAAGTTCGGCCGGCGGCGTTGTCAGTGTAGTCACGCGCAGCGGCACGAACGAGATTCATGGCTCCGCATTCGAATTCGTACGCAATAGCGCCTTTTCAGCGAAAGACTTCTTTGCCCAGCCGGGTAGCACTCCGCTCCTCGTCTTCAACCAGTACGGGGGCTCTCTGGGCGGCCCACTAAAACGTAACCGCGCCTGGCTGTTTGGCGCATATCAGCGCACGGGCATTCGCCAGGACACGGTCCTGTTCTCGACCGTGCCGACAGCCGCCATGCGGAACGGCGTTTTCCCCACCGCCATCTACGACCCCGCGACAACCGTCGTCAACGGCAGCACGATTACGCGTACACAATTTGCGGGAAACACCATTCCGGCGAGCCGCTTCAACCCCGTCGGGCAGTCCGTGCTGAACCGCTTCCCGCTGCAGAACCTTCCTGGCAGTGCCAACAACTTTGTCAGAACCGCTCCGGTCACAACCAACGTCGACAATGCGACGTTCCGTGGCGACGTTCAACTGTCGTCGATGGATTCCATGTTCGTGCGCTTCTCGCTCAACAATTCCGGCATGCACGCCGAGCCATCACTGCCCGCCCCGGCCGCGACTCCCGTCGACCAGACACTCCCGGCCTACAATGTCGGCTACGGGTACACACGTGTTTTCAGCCCGACGCTCGTGAATGAGTTCCGATTCGCCTGGAGCCGGCCGACCATTAGCAAGGATGCGACCGTGGCCAAAGATGAAATCGTGCCCGGCGCGCTGGCAACCGGAGTCAACAGCGGCACACCGACCTTCGCCGTCACCGGCTTTGCGCAACTCGGTCAGCAGCCTCCCGGATTTCAGAATGTCCCGCTCGACAAGAGCTCGGCAGTGTGGGAATTTTCGGATAACGCAACAAAGACCCTCGGTAGTCACTTGCTCAAGTTCGGATTCACGCACCAATACCTCAGGTTCTACACCTTTTCAGCCCTTCAGGGCCGCGGCGCCTTTACCTTGGACGGCAGCTACACACAAAGTCCACAGTCGCGCAGCAATACAGGCTCGGGACTTGGCGACCTGCTACTCGGCTATGCCCAGCAGGTCACCATTAGCAACATCAGCATCTCCAATCTTCGTGTGCAAAACGATTTCCTCTATTTCCAGGACGACTGGAAAATCACACCTCAGCTCACCCTGAACCTCGGGATCCGCTACGAGATGTACTTTCCCATCACTGAAACCGATAACCATCTGGCCAACTTCGTCACCACTCCCGGGGATCCCAATTACGGCAAGCTCATTTACGCCGGCTTGAACGGTCACTCCAGAAGCCTCATGAACACGGATCTGAACAACTTCGCGCCCCGCGTCGGTTTCGCCTGGCGCGCCCCACATACAGGGGACCTCACGGTCCGCGGCGGCTATGGAATGTTCTACGGCAATCCCGACGAGCAAACCGGCGTAGGCAACATGATGACCAATAATCCGCCTTTCGTCGGCGCAGGCGGCCTCACGCTCATCGGCGACCGGAACCTGCCATCTACCGCGTTCAACCTGAGCGGCCAACTGCCACCGACCCCGGCCCCCATCAGTCCCCAGGATTTCGTTCTGGTCCCAGCGGCAACCGCGGCACTTCAAAGCTGGCCCAGCTACTACAAAGCACCCCTCGTGCACCAGTGGAATTTGAGTCTGCAAAAGCAGCTTCCCGGCTCAATCGTTGCGGAGCTCGGCTATGTCGGCAACACCTCGTATGGGTTATGGGGAACGTACGCGGGCAATCAGCCTCTCACTCCCGGGCCGGGCGGCGTCGCCACGCGGCGGCCGCTCTCGCGTTACACGGTCGCTCCCATAACCACCTCGTCTCCCTGGGGCCGCGCTCACTATGAAGGGATGATCGCCCGTCTAGAGAAGCGCTATACGAATGGCCTCTACTTACTTGCAAACTTCACGTGGGGACACGCCATCGACAACAGCTCCGGTGTCGCACTCGATGGCTGCAATTACTGCGGTACGCAGGAAGCTGTGCAGGACGCCTACAATCTTCGCGCCCAGTACGGCCCGTCGAGTTCCAATTCGCCGCGCCGCTTCGTGTTCAGCACTAACTACGATCTGCCGTTCGGCAAGGGCCACCGGCTCGCTTCGGCAGGACCGGGAGCCTGGATCCTGGGCGGATGGCAAACAAGCGTCATCTGGACAGCGCAGGACGGAATGCCATTCACGCTCAAGCTGTCGCAGGACAATGCCAACGTAGGCAATACATCCTGGCCCGATCGCGTCTGCAACGGCCGGCTCGACAATCCAACCGTCCAGCGATGGTATGACCAGAGTTGCTTTGTGACGCCGCCTCAATTTCATTTCGGCAACGCGGGCCGCAACATACTCTATGGCCCTGGCACCAACAACATCGACTTCGCCATGCACCGCTTCTTCCCGATTCCCGTGCGCGAAGGCATGCAACTGGAATTCCGCGGTGAGTTCTACAATGTTCTGAACCGCACCCAACTCGGCATACCCGAAACAAACCTCGGGTTGCCGCAAACCGGCCAGATCACGACAACCGCCGCACCGAATCGCCAGATCCAGCTTGGACTGAAGCTACTTTGGTAAGCGCAAGAAAGGAACATATGAATCGGAGAGATTTCCTGCGAACGGCCGCCATAGGCGGCGTGGGTTCGCTTCAGGCGAACCAGTCCGGCACGCGGAAACCGAACATCGTCATCATCTTCCTCGACGATTCCGGCTATGCCGACTTCCGGCCGTTCGGCAAGACACCCTACCCAACTCCGAATGTCGAAAAGCTGGCTTCCGAGGGTTGTCAGTTCCATGAGTTTTACGTCCCGCAGGCCATCTGCTCAGCGTCTCGCTCGGCCTTACTCAGCGGCTGCTATCCCGGCCGCACGGGTGTGGTGGGCGCTCATTCGCCGGGCGCGCGCGGCCTCGACCCCAGCTTCGCCACCATGGGCCAAGTTTTGAAAACCGCCGGCTACCGCACCGCTGTCTTCGGCAAATGGCACATCGGCGACCAGCCCGAAACGAGGCCGCCCGCCCGCGGCTTCGATGAATCCTGCGGGCTCATGTACTCGAACGACATGTGGGAATTCCATCCCCAACATCCGGAGCACTACAGAACTCCACTGCACTTCTGGGAAAACGGCAAAATCAAAGTCGAGCGCATGACCAAGAAAGAGCAGCCCATGCTCACCACCTGGTACACCGAGCATGCGGTCGACTTTATTCGCCGCAACAAGTCTAATCCGTTCCTGCTCTACGTCCCGCACTCGATGCCCCACGTGCCCCTCTTCCGGAGCGAGAAGTTCGCGGGCAAATCCGGTGCCGGCGTATATGGCGATGTCATGATGGAGATTGACTGGTCCGTCAGCCAAATCATGAAGTCGCTCAAGAACAATGGCCTCGAAGACAACACACTCGTCATCATGACCTCGGATAACGGGCCGTGGACTTCCTACGGGAACCATGCCGGCCATACTCCGTTCCGCGAAGCCAAGGGGACCAGTTTTGATGGCGGCACGCGCAGCGCTTGCATCATGAGATATTCCGGGAAGATCAAGGCCGGCACCGTTTCAAACCGCACCATGTGTACCATCGACCTTCTGCCCACGATTGCGAAACTTGCCGGTGCGAAATTGCCAAAGAACCCCATAGACGGCCTGGACGTCTGGGATCTGATCATCGACAAGAATGGCGCGCAGAACCCGCACAAATACTACGCTTTCTCCACCAACAAAACTTTTGAAGGCGTGATCAGCGGCGACGGGCGATGGAAGCTCCACCTGCCTCATTCCTACCGCACGCTGGTGTATGCCGGAAACGACGGCAACCCTGGCGAATATCGCCAGGCCGAGATCGGACTGTCTCTTTTCGATATGGAAGCCGACCCATATGAAAAAGAGAACGTCCTTTCCAAATTTCCCGACGTCGCCAAACGAATGCAGGGCTTTGCCGAAGAACATCGGCGGCAGTTCTACGACCATTCTTAGTAGTTGGGGTGCCTCGTCGCGACAGCAGATCGACAGCGCCTTGCTGGACTGTGAGCTTTTGGAAACACTCAGTATCCATTGGGCGTAGTGTCGTTTATCGGAGGACGTTATGCCGTTACCACAAAGGAAGGGAAACGGGGGGTTGGCCGGGGCTTAGATTTGCCATCGCGGCACAGCTGTAACAAGGCGTATGCTAGGTAATCAGCCTGTTCCAGCCTCGCAAAGCCATCGTTTGGCACAAAACTAAATTCTCTAACTTTTGTCCCGCCCCGCTATTCAATGCTGCAGGCGAGCAGGCCACACTGGGTATGATCCTCTTTGCCAGGCCACTATATCTTGGCTGCTCCTCATCTTGGCTGCTCCTCAAATATCAAGCTCACCTGCTCGCTGTCGGCAATGCCGCGCGCGATGTTTAGCACCAAACCTGTGAGGGCGAGGTTGTAAGGCTTCAAAACTTTTTTCGTGCGCTTGTCCTTCCTAGATCCGCATAGTCTGCTGCTTTGACGCTGGTCAGGACCCTTGTTAATCCGCACGATTCCGGTATTGGACCAAGGAGATCGAGCAACACCTTCACCTCCGGATTCTTCCAGTTGAGATCCTTCATATGCAGCGACACGCGCTCGCCCATGGCGGCTTTCCACTCTTCGTCAAAGAGGAACCAACTTTCGGCGCTCCCCACATGCCCCGCAATGAACATGCTGCCGTCTGATTCGATACCACTTTCGTCGAGATAGGCGAATAGCATGTCAGCGTGTCTGTGGGTGCTCGTACACCTTCTATTCTCGCTGTGCGACTGACTTTGAAGCGATACAATAACCCAGCCTGTGATTATGTTCAATGTTGATAAGGCGAAGGCTTGGGCGAAGACGCTGTCGATGAGTTCGGGCACCCTATTCCTGCTTTTTGGCATCAGCAACGTGCTTTCGTATTCGGTCCATTGCGCTGAGATCAAAATTATGTGTCCAGGTGCTTACGTCGACGTCTTGACTGAGCTCACTCCGGGTTTCGAGCGCGCGACAAATCGGAAAGTCTTCGCCGTCCGCGACGGACCAAGCAATATCTTCAACCGAATCCGAGGTGGAGAGGCCGCTGACATTATCATCTTGCCAGACGACTCTATAAATGAACTCATCAGAGACGGGTACATTGCAAAGAGCGGCCGTCGGCAGCTCGCAAAATCGGGCATTGGAATGGCGGTTCGAGCGGGTGCCAGCAAGCCTGACATCAGCTCGGTCGACGCACTCAAACGCACCCTGCTCGACGCAAAGTCGATAGCCTACTCAAGTCAGATAAGCGGCTTGTATCTCTCGACGGAGTTATTTCCGCGTCTTGGCATCGCTGACCAGATCAAAAGCAAAACGAAGCGGATCGAAAGGGAAAGAGTTGGTGCCGTAGTGGCCCGGGGGGGGCGGAAATCGGCTTTCAACAGATTAGCGAACTTCTTCCGATTCGGGGCATCGACTATGTCGGGCCGCTCCCCCCGGAGGTGCAGAGAGTTACTCTTTTTTCGGCGGGTGTCGCAACGGGGTCCAGAAATTCCGACTCCGCCCGGGATTTTATCAGGTTGCTCGCATCGCCAGCTGCGGCGGTCATCGCAGCGAAGAGCGGGTTAGAGCCGGTAACATTTCGTTAGTGGTGCATCGCCCCCGATGACGTTTCGAAGAAGCTCGTTGAAGTCCTTTTACCGAAAGTGCCGCCGGGCACTCGCGCGCGCGACATTAGATCCTACCTGGTCGCCCAGGTTAGATCTATCACTCGTCGGCCTCAAGCTGCCATGCGCGACTGATATTGCAGAGCAGAACGCTCCCGTAGAATATTGCGGACCACAGCTGTGGTCCTTAGCCTTAGTCGAAGAATCACTCGAAATTCTCAAGAAGCCACAGGTCGGAAGTGGCCCGGAACATGGATGTGAGAAAGCTCTTTCCATCGGGATTGACACTGAATCCGCGAAAAAGAATGTTGGCGTCTAGAGCACCGAAGAGCCAGGAGCCGGGAGTCGGTCCAAAATCGGCCACGAGCTTTTCTTGTTTCTTCCATGGATCTATGGACTCCAGGACGAGCCGTCGGCCTGTGTTGCGGATGCCGTAGGCGAGCGATCCGTCTTTTGACCAGCCGTGGACCAGATAGTTTCGGTCACTCACTTTGCGGGAAGAACTTCCGTCTGGTGTGCTAAGAAACAATCCGGGACCGCCAGACAACAGCCATTTGCCGTCAGGAGACCAGCGTGGATATATCCCAACATCCGACCGTATGATGACGGGGACGCCGTTTCCACCAAGACGAACTTTCATGATCGTCTGGGGTGTTTTGATGCTTGTCGCATAGTAGGCCAGCCAGTCCCCATCCGGTGACCATGCGGGTCCACGCTGATAGCTGTTTTCGGGATCGTTAATGAGGCGTGTAGGCGGATCACCGGCGAGTGTAGAAATCCAAATCGCTTCTCCGGACTGTCCTATACGCCTGTATGCGATGCGCTGACCATCGGGAGAGAAGCAAATGTCCCAGAACTGAAAAGTCAGATCGTCGCCGAAATCGTGTTGAGTTACGATCGGCCTTTCCCATCCCTCTCTCGCATCGCGAAGCCAGATTTCGCGCGGGCCGCCGCGATCAGTTGAGTACGCAACGTGCGTACCGAGCGGGGACCACGCGGGCGTTACTTCATTGCGAGACGTAGCCAGAAAGTCACGAAACGATGTGCCGTCAACCGGTATCTCGATCAGATCATAAGAGCCGCGTATGGACGCAAAGACAATTCGCTTTCCATCCGGGGAGACCGAGGGCGTCATCTCTGTGCCAGTACCTGAACTCAGAGCACGGATCGATCCATCTGCCGTATCCAGCATCCAGAGATGAGGGCTTGAAATAAAGAGAGAGCTTTGCGCGAAGACAATGTGCCGGCTATCGGGCATCCAACTGAATTGAACCGCGCCGCTAATAAAGGAACGCGGGTGAAT
>Ga0157369_10008627_pt1 | contig 11688 bp, 6 predicted proteins | sample C25metaG_FD_113461 | JGI IMG/M metagenome (GOLD analysis project Ga0157369, IMG submission 113461) | Corn rhizosphere microbial communities from Kellogg Biological Station, Michigan, USA - C2-5 metaG | ecosystem: Host-associated > Plants > Roots > Rhizosphere > Soil | place: USA: Michigan... | reverse complement strand
CAAACCGCGTGGGCGTTGATGGCGCTGCTCGCGGCCGGTGACCGCGGTGCCGCGGTCGAGCGAGGAGTGGCGTGGCTGTCACGCACTCAGCGCCCGGATGGCGGCTGGGACGAGCCACAGTTCACCGGCACCGGCTTCCCCGGCGACTTCTACATCAACTACCACCTCTACCGGCTGGTGTTCCCCATCAGTGCGCTGGGCCGCTATCTGGCAGGACTGTCATGACGATCTGCGTCGCCTTGCGGGCCGAGGAAGTCGCCGTACGACGAGGCACGGCGGCGCCGGTCACGCGAGTCGGCATGCGAGCGTCCCGAGCGGCCGTCATCGCCGGGGGCGATGAGCCGGTTGCGATGCTCGGTGTGGCCGGTGGGGTCGCTCCCTACGTGCAAGTGGGCGACGTTGTAGTGGCGACGGAAGTGCGCAGCGATGGAGTCGTTGTGCAGTGTGCCTCGGCGGCGTTGCTCGCCGGTGCATTGCGCAGGGCCGGGCTCACCGTGCATCTCGGACCGATCGAGACCCGTCGAAGCCTCGACCGCGGCGACGACGTCGCCCGCTTGGCGATGACAGGGGCAGTGGCGGTCGACATGGAAAGCGCGACGGTTGCCGAGGCCGTCGGTTCGCGGCCGTTCGCCACTGTGCGCGTCATCACCGACACCGCTGCGGCGCCGCTCACGAGGCCAGGCATCGTGCGCGACGGCTACCGCGCGCTGCGCACAGTGACGCGTGTCGCCCCGATCGTGTCGCAGTGGGCAGCGGCCGCCGGCGACCGCGAAGTGCGTCTCGCAGCACCGCGCTCGTTCTGCGCCGGCGTGGAGCGCGCGATCGACATCGTGCAACGCGCGCTCGATCGCTATGGCGCACCGATCTACGTGCGGCGGCAGATCGTGCACAACGCGCACATCGTCGCCGAGCTGGAGGCCCGTGGCGCCGTCTTCGTCGAGGAGCTCGGCGAGGTGCCCGAAGGAGCCCGCGTCATCTTCGCGGCACACGGGGTCACTCCTGCTGTCCGCGACGAGGCAACCAACCGTGGGCTGTCCGTCATCGACGCGACCTGCCCGTTGGTCGCGAAGGTCCACAGCGAAGTACGCCGCTACGCGGCCCGTGACGCGACAGTGTTCCTGATCGGCCATCGCGACCACGAAGAGGTCGTCGGCACGGTGGGCGAGGCAGCGGACCACGTCGTCGTCGTCGACGGCGAGTCGGAGGCCGAGCTCGCGCAGGCCGCCGATCCAGACAACGTCGCCTACGTCATGCAGACGACTCTGGCAGTTGACGAGGCGGAACGGATCGCCGGGAAGCTTCGGCAGCGCTTCCCCGCGTTGGTCGCGCCGCGCAGCGACGACATCTGCTACGCGACGAGCAACCGACAGGTCGCCGTACGCGAGATCGCTGCCGAGAGCGAGCTCGTGCTCGTTGTCGGCTCCACCAACTCGTCCAACTCGCAGCGACTTGTCGAGGTAGCTCGCCGGGCCGGCGCGCAGGCACATCTCGTCGACGACGTCACCGGCATCGACCTCGACTGGCTGCGCGGCGTGCGACGTGTCGGCATCACCGCCGGCGCGTCAGCGCCACCCCATCTGGTGGACGAGATCGTCCACTGCCTGCACGGCCTCGGCGCTGTTGACCTGCGCGAGATCAGCGCTGTCGAGGAGAACGTCACATTCACCCTGCCCCGGGAAGTGAGCTGACTCATGGCGATGCCCATGCGACAAAACCTTCGGCTCGGCGCGTACTTGCTGAAACAGAAGATTCGCGGCGTGGAGAAGTTCCCGCTCGTCATGGAGCTGGAGCCGCTGTTTGCGTGCAACCTCAAGTGCGCAGGCTGCGGCAAGATCCAGCAACCGCACGATGTGCTCAAGCAGCGGATGCCGGTGGCCCAAGCCGTGGCGGCGGTCGAGGAGTGCGGAGCGCCGATCGTTTCGATCGCCGGTGGGGAGCCGCTCATGCATCCTCAGATCGACGAGATCGTCAAAGAGCTGCTGGCACGCAAGAAGATCGTCCTTCTCTGCACGAACGCGGTGCTCGTGCCCAAGCATCTGCACCGGTTCACCCCGCATCCGGACTTCGCCTGGATGGTGCACATCGACGGTTTGCGTGACCGCCACGACGAGTCGGTGTGCAAGGACGGCGTCTTCGACCAGGCGGTCGACGCCATCAAGCAGGCCAAGGCAGCCGGTTTCCGGGTCATGTCCAACACGACGTTCTTCACGACCGACGCGCCGCAGGATGTCATCGACGTGCTCGACTTCCTCAACGACGAGCTCGGTGTCGACAACATGCAGATCTCACCCGGCTACGCGTATGAGAAGGCGCCCGACCAGGAGCACTTCCTCGGAGTCACCGAGACCCGCGAGCTCTTCCGCAAGGCGTTCGGCGAGGGTCGACGGAAGAAATGGCGGCTCAACCACTCGCCGCTCTTCCTCGACTTCCTCGAAGGCAAGCGCGACTTCGCCTGCACGCCCTGGGGAATTCCGTCGTATTCGTTGCTCGGTTGGCAGCAGCCCTGCTACCTGCTGGCAGACGGCTATGCGAAGTCATGGCACGAGTTGCTGGAGACAACCGACTGGGACGCGTTCGGACGCGGCAAGGACCCACGCTGCGCCAACTGCATGGCGCACTGTGGTTACGAGCCGACGGCCGTGCTCGCCACGATGGGCTCATTACGAGAGTCGCTGCGGGCGGCGATTGCCTCGTGAGCGAACGGAGCCTGCTGAGCGCCCTTACCGGGCCTGGCGACCTGCGCGCGCTCGACCCGACCCAGCTCGAGCAGCTCGGGGCCGAGATCCGCGAACATCTGGTGCAGTCGGTGAGCCGCAGCGGCGGTCATCTCGGACCGAACCTCGGCGTCGTCGAGCTCACCATCGCGCTGCATCGCGTGTTCGACTCGCCGCACGACGTGCTCCTGTGGGACACCGGCCACCAGGCCTACGTCCACAAGATGCTCACCGGTCGCGCGGCCGCCTTCACCTCGTTGCGCCAAGCGGGAGGCCTTTCCGGCTATCCCGCCCGCGGGGAGAGCGAGCACGACGTCATCGAGAACTCACACGCGTCGACCGCGCTGTCCTATGCGGACGGCTTGGCCAAAGCCTTTGCGCTACGTGGCCAGTCCGACCGCGCGGTTGTCGCCGTCGTCGGCGATGGTGCGCTCACCGGCGGCATGTGCTGGGAGGCGCTGAACAACATCGCCGGAGCGGAGCGTCCGGTGATCATCGTCGTCAACGACAACGGACGTTCCTACGCGCCGACCATCGGCGGGCTCGCTCAGCATCTCGCCTCACTTCGGTTGCTGCCGGAGTGGGAGACCGCTCTCTCCGTCGTCAAGCGGACGGTGCCCCGTACCCCGCTGATCGGTCGCCCGGCCTACGCGGCCCTGCACGGCATGAAGCAAGGACTCAAGGATCTGTTGGCGCCCCAAGTCATGTTCGAGGACCTAGGCCTGAAGTACGTCGGTCCGATCCACGGTCACGACGTGGCGGCGGTCGAAAGTGCGCTGGTGCGAGCGCGGAGCTTCGGCGGCCCGGTGGTCGTGCACTGCGTGACCCGCAAAGGCAAGGGCTACGCGCCGGCCGAGAACGACGACGCGGACTGCCTGCACGGAGTCGGCGCGATCGACCCGGCCAGTGGCCGTCCGACCGCGACTGGAGCCGGGCTTCCGTGGACACAGATCTTCGCTGACGAGATGGTCGCCATCGGCTCGGCAAGAGACGACGTCGTCGCGGTGACGGCCGCGATGCTTCGACCGGTGGGGCTGCATCCCTTTGCTAGCGAGTTTCCGGACCGAGTGTTCGACGTGGGGATCGCCGAGCAACACGCACTCGCATCGGCGGCCGGGCTGGCGTTCGGGGGCCTGCATCCCGTCGTCTGTGTCTACGCGACCTTTCTCAACCGTGCGTTCGACCAGGTGCTCATGGATGTCGCCCTGCATCGTCAGGCAGTGACGATCGTGCTGGACCGCGCCGGCATCACCGGTGACGACGGCCCGTCGCATCACGGCATGTGGGATCTCGCGATGCTCGGCATCGTGCCCGGCATCCGCGTCGCCGCCCCTCGCGACGCCGCCCAACTGCGCGGCCTGCTCGGCGAGGCGGTCGCCGACGAGACCGGTCCCACGGTCGTCCGCTTCCCGAAGGCGCAAGCGGGCCCCGAGATCGCGGCGGTGGGGCGCATCGGATTCGCCGATGTCCTGCGAGCGCATGTCGATGCGCGCGTCTTGGTCGTCGCGGTCGGTCCGCTTGCCGATGCGGCTGTCGAAGCGGCAGACCGGCTCACCGCTGACGGTGTGCCGGTGACGGTCGTGGACCCGCGATGGGTTCTTCCCATCGACAACGCCCTGGTCCGCCTGGCGGCGTCGTACGACGTCGTGGTCACCGTGGAGGACGGTGTCGCGGCCGGCGGTGTCGGAGACGCTCTAGCGCGGTCGCTGCGTGCGATCGGCGCCGAGTCCCGGGTCAGCTCTCTAGGGCTACCGACGAGATTCGTGCCGCACGGGCGTCGGCCGGAGATCCTGTCGTCGTTCGGTCTCGACGCGGGTGGAGTCGCGGCGGCGGTCCTCGCGGCAGTCGCGCAGCCGATTCGCGTCGGCTAACCGAAGCGGCGCGCGAGCAGCCGGAACACTCCTGGTGCAAGCCCCTGCACGTGTGCGGGCAACGCCAGCCAGCGCGGCACGACCGTTTGCGCGGTGCCGGTCTGCGCGGCGTGCACTATCGCTGTGGCGATGCGCTCCGGCGGAAGCGGCCGCGGATATCTCCGCTGGTAGGGCACGCCGCGCTGGTCGAAGAAGTGGCTCGCGACCACTCCCGGCGCGACAGTCGAGATCGTGACGCCGGTGCCACGAAGCTCTTCCCGAAGTGGCTCGGCGAAAGCTTCGATCGCCGCCTTGGTCGCGGAGTAGACGGCTTCCCCGGTGACCGGCACGCGCCCGGCGATGGAGGACACCAGCACGATCGCGCCGCGACGGCGCGCGAGCATGCCCGGCAGCGCAGCACGCGTGATCAACAGAGGAGCGCGCACGTTGATGTCGACGAGGTCGCAGATCCGCTCGGCCGTCATCTCGGCAACCGGGCCTGCATGCCCGATACCCGCGTTCGCGACCACGACATCGAGCCCGCCGTGCCGCTCGACCGCGTGCTTGATCACGTCGTCGGCGTGGGCCGGGTCGCGGACATCTACCAGCAAGTAGGACCCGCCGATCTCCTGCACGAGACTCGTCAGCTCGGCCTCGCTCGGTCCGGTCGCAATGACCGTTGCCCCCTGCCGGGCGAGCGCGTGCGCCGTGGCTCGACCGATGCCGTGGCCGGCTCCGGTAACGACCGCTACCGCGCCCGCAAGCTGCATGGCGTCAGTCTCGCAGTAATCCGATCCCTGTGATCTGGGTCACAACCTCCCTAGAAGGGTAGAGCGGACGAAAGGTGTAATGGGGGCACCTGGCGTCCACCCGGAGGAGTGCCGTGGCATCGTCGATCCGGGAGCAGCGCAGCAACATCGAAGCGCTCTCCGACCCGTTCGCCCGCAATTCCCTTCGGGTCGCCTACCACATGCGGCGCTACGTCGTGCTGTATGTGTGCGCGCTGGCCGGCGTGGTGGCGCTCGCGCTCTTCCCCACCTATTCCGGTGGCCCGGGCGGCACGCAGCAGGCCGCGGCCGGCAAGGGCATCTACGGCTCCAACAACGCCAACACCGGCGCCAACGCAGGCGCCGCGACCAACGTGCCCGGCACTGTCAGTGGCGGGGCGCCCGGTGCAGTAGCCCCGGGAGGTGCCGCCGCCGGAGCAGCCACCACCACCGGATCGGCGGGCGGTGGAGCAACCACACAGAGCGCGAGCAGCGGCGGCAGCAACACTGTCGCCATCGGCTCGGGTGTCACCCGCGGCGGCGTTCCGTGCAGCAAGGGCGTGCGGCAGATCCCGTTCTCGGTCTACGCAGCGCCGTGCATCGGGAAGTACACCGGCAACAACGGCGGCAAGACGTGGAACGGCGTTACGGGCACGACGATCACGATCATCCACCGGCACACGTCGGACGCCAACGGTGCCAACGAGCAGGCCAACGACGCACAGATCGTGGCGTCGGGTGGCAGCACTTACGAAGAAGACGCGAAGTACAAGGCAGCGCTCGTCGCCTACTTCAACAAGACGATGGAGCTCTACGGGCGACATGTCGTGCTGAAGGACTTCAACGGCAAGGGCACCTATTCGGACGAGGAGCTGGGACAAGGCCAGGCGGCTGCTTGTGCAGACGCTGACACCGAGGCCAACACTCTGCATGGCTTCTCGTCGATCGACTTCGAGGGCGACTTCGAGTGGGGTCCGTTCGCCGAATGTGCCGCGCGCTACAAGATGTGGCTTCCGCAGGCGGCGCCTTACTTCCCCGAGTCTTGGTACAAGAAGTACGACCCCTACATGTGGTCGACGATCATGGACTGCGAGAACATCGCGCACGAGCTCGGTGAGTTCATGGGCAAGCAGATCGTCAACTATCCGGCGCAGTTCGCCGGGATGGACGGCGCCCAGAACCTCAAGGGCTTGCAGCGAAAGTTCGGGACCTACGTGCCGAACAACCCTGAGTACCAAGAGTGTGTCCAGGAGAACAAGGCGGTCCTGGAGAAGTCCTATGGTGTCTCGTCGAGCCGACTGGACCAGTACAACTACCAGCTCAACATCCAGGACTTCCCCAACGACGCCCAGCGCGCGGCCATCCAGTTCGCCGCCAACAAGGACACGACGATCATCCTCGCGTGTGACCCGATCTCGCCGATCTTCCTGACCAAGGACACGGCCAACCAGGGCTACTACCCGGAGTACCTCATCATCGGCGTCGCCTACACGGACAGTGACAACTGGGCGCAGCTGTGGGATCAGACCGCGGTGCGCAACCGGTTGTTCGGCTTGTCGCAGGCGGCGTCGACGAAGACGCTGCTCAATCCCAACGGCGAAGCCGGACGCGTGCTGAGATCCATCGGACTGCCGGTCAACATCAGCTCGGTCTCCGAGTACTACCTCGAGCTGTCGATGTTCGACCAGCTCCAGGCAGCGGGTCCTGATCTGACGCCGGCGAACATCGCGGCAGGCACGCACGGCTTGCCGATGAGCTCACCAGGTGGTGCCTGGGGCACGTGGTACTTCGGCGCCGGTCATACGGCGGTCAAGGACTCGCGCGAGGTCTATTGGACGCCGGGGACATCGTCGTACAACGGCAAGCCCGGCACCTACGTCGAGATCTACAACGGCAAGCGCTTCCAGACAGGTCAGTTCCCAACCGGCAAGCCGCCTTTCTACGGAGCCTGAGCCATGCCTTTCGACCGGACCACCCAACTCCGGCCGGCGCAGGCGCTGAGAGGGGCGGCGGCCGCGTCCGTCGCCAGCCCGTGGCGGCGTTACACGACGACTTCCATCGGCGTCGTGCTCGGGTTCATGCTGGCCGCAAGGCTGCTGCCGCATGGAGCACCGCTGGGCATCTTGGTCCGGGGTGCCGTGCTTGGCGGCATCAACGCGCTCGTCGCGCTGTCGATCGTGCTCGTCTTCAAGGCCAACCGTGCGATCAACTTCGCCGCGGCGTCGTTCGGGTCGGTTGCCGCCGTCACGGCGATCGAGTTCCACGTGCAGCTCGGCGTCAGCTATGTGCTGTCGATGCTGGTCGGAATCTCGATCGCGGCGGCACTCGGTGCGCTGCTGGAGATGTCGATCCTGCGGCGGTTCGCGAACGCGCCGCGGCTGATCTTCGCGGTCGTCACGATCGGGCTCGCAACCGTGCTCGACGGTGTGAGCCTGATCATCCCGGTGGAGTGGAGCGGCACCAAGTCGGCGTCGTTCGACGTGCCGTGGCACTTCCAGTTCCGCATCTATCCGGTGCTGTTCAGCGCGAACTTCGTCGTCGCCATCGTGGTGGTGCCGGTAGTGCTGCTCGCGCTGACATGGTTTCTGCGGTTTTCTTCGTACGGCGTAGCCATCCGCGCCGCTGCTGACAACGGTGATCGCGCCCGGTTGCTCGGCCTGCCGGTCAACCGGCTGTCGACGATCGTGTGGACCATCACCGGCGTCTTGTCGGCTCTGGCAGTGCTCTTGCGGATTCCGATCCTTGGCTTCTTGTCGTTCGGCAGCGTGTCCGAGAACGGGCCGGAGCTTCTGCTGCAGACACTCGCCGCGGTGGTGCTTGCGGGCTACACCAACATGACCGTCGCCGTCATTGCGTCAATCGGCGTCGGCATCGGTTCTGAACTCGCGGCCTGGAGCTTCCACGACGCGACCGCCGTCGACGTCGTGCTGTTCGGCATCGTGCTCGTCTCGCTGGTGATGCAGCGCAACAAGCTCACCCGCGCGGCCGACAGCGGCATCAGCTCATGGCAGAACGTGAAGCCCGTGCGTCCGATGCCGGCCGAGCTCGCTCACCTCCGGCCCGTGCGCCTGACCAGCCATGGCCTGCGCGTTGCCATCCTCGTGTTCGGGCTGACGCTGCCGCTGTGGCTGTCGCCGGCCAACACGCAGCTCTCCAGCCTGATCCTCATCTACGGCATGGTCGCCGCCTCGCTTGTCGTGCTCACCGGATTCGCCGGACAGGTCTCGATCGGCCAAGTCGCCTTCATGGGCTTCGGCGGTGCCGTCATGAGTGTGCTGATCAACCGCGCACACTGGGACCCACTCATTGCGCTATTTGCCGGGGCGGTCGTCGCAGCAATCATTGCCGTGCTCATCGGCATCCCGGCGCTCCGCATTCCTGGCCAGATGCAGCTGGCCGTGGTGACGTTGGCTTTTGCCGTGGCATCCGCCAGCTACTTCTTCGTGCAGCGCTACTTCCCCTGGTTCATCTCCGAGGGGTCCATCGACCGACCGCATCTGTTCGGTCGCATCGCGACGGACAGCGACGCGCAGTTCTATTACGTGACGCTGTTTGCGCTCGCGGCGACACTTGCTGCTGTCCGCGGGTTCCGGCAGACGGCTGCGGGTCGCGCCACCGTCGCCGGACAGGACAACCGGCTGGCCACGCAGTCGTTCGCGATCAACACGACCCGGATCAACCTCGTCGCATTTGCGTTCTCCGGCGCGATCGCCGGTCTGGCCGGCGGCCTCTTCACGCTGCAGCAGCTGGGCTTCAACCCGGCGTCGTTCACGGCCGAGAACGGACTCAACTTCTTCACGATGGTCGTCATCGGGGGACTCGGCTCGATCCCGGGCGCGGTGCTCGGTGCGATCTACGTCTACGGCGCGCAATATTTGCTTCCGCCCGGGTGGGCAATCATCGCGTCCGGGGCCGGTCTCCTCGTCGTCTTGATGTTCCTGCCCGGTGGCATCGGCGAGGCGATCTACCGGGTGCGCGACTACGGCCTGCGGCAGCTGGCCAACCGCCGTGGCATCTACGTGCCGAGCCTGGTGGCGGACGTGCTCGTCGACGACGCGGCGAAGGCGAAGGAGCAAGAGGTCAGCGACGTCCTGCCCGAGCTGGAAGCTGCCGTCGCCCCCGGCAGCACTGCGCCGCCGCCTCCGGCCGAACCCGCGATGTCCGGTCGCCGCATGGCGACGGAGGGCTCGCGATGAGAAACCGCATCCGCGGCGCCTTCACCGACCTCGGGCCGGCAGGTCCCGCTGGTCTGCTTCTGCTGCTCGCCCTGGCCGGGGTGCAGAACTTCGACATCATCGCGTTCGGGGTGCTCTCGCCGAACATCCGGGACACGTTCCACCTGAGCAACGGCGGCATTGACTCCATCGCGGCACTGACCGGCGCGGTGCCGGTCATCTTCGCGGTCTTCCTCGGTTACTTCGGTGACCGCCTCAACCGTGTGCGGATGTCGCAGATCGCAGGTGTCATCTGGGGCCTGACGGCGATCCTCACCGGCCTGGCCCCGGTCGTGGCCGTGCTCATCATCGCCCGCATCATCGGCGGCGTCGGCAACCTCACGACGGAGACCGTCTACCCGAGCCTTCTTTCCGACTACTACCCGCCGCGCCGGCTCGGTTCCGTTTTCGGCACCTACCGTTTAGGTGCCCACGGCATCGGCCTGATCGGTGGGCCGGCGGCAGGCGCGCTCGCGGTTGTCATCGGGTGGCGCGCGGCCTTCGTCGCGTTGGCGATCCCGACGTTCATCTTCGTCGTCGCTCTCGTGATTCTCAAGGAACCGGAGCGTGGGGCATCGGCCGGTGTCATCGCTGCTGCCGAGCAGATGGGCTCGATCGGCGAGGGCTTCCGGCGGGTCAAGTCGATCCGCGCGTTGAAGCGCACCTGGGTCGCCGCGTTCCTGTTCGGCGCGGGCACGATCCCGTTCCCGACGCTGCTGAACAACTTCTTCCACGACGTCTACCACTTCGGCCCGACCAGCCGCGGTCTGGTGAGCGCGCTCTACGGCATCGGCGGTCTCATCGGCGTGATGCTGTGCGGCTTCTTCACTCAGCGCGAGCTAGCCGCCGGTCGCGCGCCGCGCCTGTCACTCATCAACGGCTTCATGGTTGTCGAGTTCGGTGCGTTCATGGCCGTGATGGCGGGGGCGCCCTGGGTGGGCGTTTCCGTGGCTGCGGCCGGCATTCTGAGCATCGGCGCGTACGGGTTCCTGCCGGCGTACACCGCACTGGTCAGCCTGGTGGCACCACCGCGGCTGCGTGCGCAGGCATATGCATGGTCACTGCTCTGGTATGCCCTTGGCGGCATCGTCCTCGGCGTCGTCATCGGGGCGATCAGCAACGCGCACGGCAACCGGGTCGCACTGCTGATCCTCGCCGCGCTGGTCGCGGCCGGCGGCGCCATCGGTGCCTCGGCGTGGGTCTACGTCAACCGCGACATCCAGCAGGCGCTCCGAGCGGAGTCCGCGTCACAGTCCGACGCACTCCTCGCGTGCTACGGCGTCGATGCGGCGTACGGCGGGGTCCAGGTGCTCTTCGGCGTGGACTTCGAGGTGCAGCCCGGCGAGATGGTCGCGCTGCTCGGCACCAACGGCGCCGGCAAGTCGACGTTCCTGAAGACGGTCAGCGGGCTGCTCGATCCGACCGGCGGTGCGATGTATTACAAGGGTCGCGACATCAGCCACGCAGATCCGTCGACGACGTCGCGGCTCGGCATCATGCACGTGCCTGGTGGGCGTGGTGTGTTCCCGACGATGACCGTCGCGGAAAACCTTCGGGTCGCGGCCTGGCTCTACCGCAAAGACAAGGCATACCTCGAGCAATCGCTCGCGCGGGTGAACGAGTACTTCCCGGTCCTGCGCACCCGATCCGACACCCTTGCCGGCGATCTTTCCGGCGGCGAGCAGCAGATGCTGAGTCTCGGTCAGGCGTTTTTGGCCCGACCCGAACTGCTGCTCATCGACGAGCTTTCGCTCGGCCTCGCCCCGACGATCGTCGACCGGTTGATCGACATCGTGCGCGCCATCCACGCACAGGGCACCACCGTCGTCATCGTCGAGCAGTCAGTGCACACGGCGTTGGAGTTGGCCGAGCGCGCCATCTTCATGGAGAAGGGTGAAGTGCGCTTCTCCGGACCGACCAAGGAGCTGCTCGAGCGTCCTGACGTGTTGCGCGCCGTGTTCCTGCAAGGCGCGGCGGCCGGCGTCGGAAGCAACGGCAACGGGACCAACGGCAAGAGCAGCGCCAAGAGCAACGGCAAGGCCGCGAAGGCCGAGGACGCAGTTTCACTGCTCGACCGTGAGATCGTGCTCGAGACGCGCCAGCTGTCCAAGCGCTACGGCGGGGTGATGGCCGTCAGCGAAGT
>Ga0157369_10008626_pt1 | contig 11690 bp, 7 predicted proteins | sample C25metaG_FD_113461 | JGI IMG/M metagenome (GOLD analysis project Ga0157369, IMG submission 113461) | Corn rhizosphere microbial communities from Kellogg Biological Station, Michigan, USA - C2-5 metaG | ecosystem: Host-associated > Plants > Roots > Rhizosphere > Soil | place: USA: Michigan... | reverse complement strand
CGCTTTCCGTAGCTCAAATTTTGCCCGGCATGAGCGGCGGCACGAGCTACTTCAACTCGCTTGGGCTAACCGGCGGGGGCGCCGCCATCAATGGCGCGCCTCCTGGAACCTTTAAGACATTGGTGGACGGACAGGACGCCACGAATCTATATGCGCCCGGCTTTTTCTTTTACCAGCAGCCATCGGTGGAAGCGCTGGAAGAAGTCAGTCTACAGACCTCGAACTTTGCGGCCGAGTTTGGCCAGGCACAGGGAGGGATCTACAATTTCACGGCCAAGTCGGGCACCAACCAGTATCATGGCGGGCTCTTCTATCGCTTCACGAATGAGGATCTGAACGCGCACCAGCCTTATACCGGATCCCGCGCGCCCAGCCGTCAAAACAATTTCGGCGGCACATTCGGTGGCCCCGTCTGGATTCCTCATCTTTATAACGGGCGCGACCGAACCTTCTTTTTCTTCTCCTACGAAGGGTTTCGCTCCGTTCTTCCCGTTCCGAATTCGGGGACGTTCACCACGGTTCCGAATACGAATGATCGCATCGGCAATTTCGCTGCCGACGTAGGCGGACAGGTGAATTGCGGCGGTGGTCCGTGCAAGGACGCCTTGGGAAACGCGGTGTTTGCCGGGCAAATCTTTGATCCACAGGCCTTGGCACCAGACGGCTTCACCCGGCTCCCATTTACGAACAACACGATCCCGACGACCCGGATCGATCCTGTCGCCCTCAAGATTCAAGGCTTCTTGCCGAAGACGGCCAATGGTCTTCAGGCCTTGAACTATCAGCTGTCCGGAACTTCGCCTAGGCCCCAGAATCTTCCCTCCATTAAGGTCGATCACAGTTTTTCCTCAAATCTCAAGCTGTCCACTTTCTACACGTACGTCGCGGGGTCGGGTCAAACCAGCACCGACGGCTTGCCGGTGAACATCACCACGGCCGGATTTAATCACAGCAATTCGAGCACGGCCCGTCTGAACGTAGACGACACGCTGCGGCCCTCGATGCTGCTGCATCTGGGAGTGGGATATGTGAACACGCAGGTTTCAAAACTCGAGTTCCCGGAAGTGGCGAGCTTCAACCAGCAGACCCAGCTCGGACTGACGGGCGCAATTACCACCGGCTTTCCGCAAATCAGCGGTGCCGGTAATTTTTCGGCGAGCGGAGCCCCCATAGGTGGCATGACGCCGAATTTCGGGGCGAATTTCAACCAGTATGTGAATACCGGGGAATTCAGTTCCTCGGCCGCGCTCACTTGGGTGAAAGGATCGCACTCCTATAAGTTCGGCGTTAGCGGCCAGACACGCATGGAAGGATTCAATCAATGCCAGGGCGGCTGGGGGGTCTATGGTTTTTCCGCCACCCAGACCGGTCAGCCCTTTGGCGCGGGCGGTGTCACGCTGGCGACTACAAATGGAAATCCCGGGCTGGGCTATGCCAGCTTTCTCCTCGGTTTGCCGAACTCCGCGAGTCTGTCGCCTTGCACCAGTGTGAACTGGCATGACAAGGCCCTTGCGTTTTACGCGCAGGATAACTGGAAGCTGACTCGAAAGATTACGCTCGATATAGGCCTGCGCTATGATTTGCAAAATCCGCCTCGGGAGGACAGAAATCGAATCAGCTCCTTCTCCCCAACGGCTCCAAATCCCAGCGCTGGAAATCTCCCTGGCGCAGTGCTTTACCAAGGCTTCGGGCCGGGTACCTGTAATTGCGACACCCTCTTGAATCTATATAAGTTCGCCTTCGGACCTCGTATCGGCGTGGCGTATCAGCTCAATTCCAAAACGGTCATCCGGGCCGGATGGGGCTTTTTCTATGGTGCTCCCGAGACTTTTTCGGGTAGCGCTCCTCAATCTCCCGGCGCGGGAACGGGTTACGATACAATTACCTTCTCATCGCCAAGATCTGGCGCCTCCGCGCTTCCCAACGGCTTGCAGGCAGGACTGCCCGTCAATACCAGCTTGTTCGCCGCGACGTTACATCTACCGGGGGCCCTCCCCACGACAAATCCCATCACGGGTCTCAGCAACCTCAACACACCCACATTCTATGACCCGGGTTTGGGCCGGCCGCCGCGCATCAGCCAATACAATATCGCTGTGCAGCGGGAACTCCTCCGCGGCATGACCCTCGAAGCTGCGTATGTGGGCAACCGTGGGGCTTGGATTCAGGGGACCATGAATCAGCTCAACTCAGTCACGCCGGCAATCCTGGCCGCGCATGGGCTCAGCCTGTCAAAGTCCTCGGACCTGACCCTTCTGAATTCGCAGATCGGTAAAATAGCTGGCTTTGCGTTGCCCTTCGGGAACTTCCCGCCAAGTGCGACTCTCACGAATGCACTCCGTCCATTCCCGCAGTTCGGTAATCTGAACCCGACTGCTTCGACCGGAGACTCCTGGTACGACTCGCTGCAGATGAAGCTGAACGCCAGACTGAAACATAACATTACGGTGCTCAGTACCTACACGTGGGCAAAGTCCCTTACCCGGACCAGTACCTTCGACAACTGGACGGCCTTCGACACCCAGAAGGTACTTGACGTCAACAGCATCCCTCAGGCGCTCTCCATGAATCTGATCTACCAGACACCCCATCTGCAGTCAGGTTTGCTGGGCGGCAACAGGATCACCAGGCAGATCTTCAGCGATTGGCAGGTCAGTGGAGTGCTGCGTTACCAGAGCGGCGCTTTGATAACGGCGCCATTCTCTAACAACAACCTCGGAACCTATCTTGCGGGCGCGGCGTTGCAATATATGACACGAGTACCCGGCCAAGCGATTTACCTGACCGATCCGAACGGCAAGATAGATCCGACGCAGCAGCTCTTGCTCAACCCGGCAGCCTGGGCGGAGTGCGGTCCCACCGCGACATTTGGTTGCGGCGCGCCGCGTTATACAGACTTCCGCCAGCGGCGGGTCCCGCAGGAGGATATCGGGTTGGGCCGAAGATTCGTTTTGTCGGAGGCGCACGGCAGATTCTTTGAACTGCGGATGGAAATGTACAATCCGTTTAACCGGATCGTATTTCCCAATATCGGTGTGGGAAATCCCATCACCAACCCAACGCACAACTCGAACGGTCAGCTAACGGGCGGGTTCGGATTCATGAACGTCAATAACATCGCTGCCGGCACAGCCCGGAATATGTTAGTGGTGGCGAGACTCGCATTCTGAGCGCCCGGCGGCAGCCCGATGTGTCCGAACGAGAAGTTTTGAGCTGTTCAGGGCTGTTTGGCCGGCAAGGCGAAGGACACCCACCCGAGCGGCGCGGGCTGGGACCCGGCTGCTTCAGGAGCGCCCGCGGGAGGGCCGCCGCGTCCGCGTCCACCGGCCGAACTCGCCGCCGGGACCAGGAGGTACTGCCGTCCATCCACCTCGTACATCACGAGGGAACCGAGGAAGCTGCCGCCGTACCGGAATGACCAGAGCTGCTTGCCCGTATTGCTGTCCCATGCACGAACCTGATTGTCGCCGCCCGCTCCGAACACGAGGCCGGATTCAGTGACAACCAGGCTATTGGTGGTCCCCGGCGTTCCGGTACCGGTGATACCGCGCGCAGCAAGCGCCGGATCGTCGCCGTAGGGGATCCGCCACTGGATCCCGGGCTTGTTCAGGTCGTACTTCACGATCGTCGTGAATGGCGGCTTGATGCGGTTGGCGACGGTGTTGTACTCGTTGATGGTGGGCCGGTCGTATTGGGGCACGCCCTCAGGATACGGGGGAAGGGATCCGCGTCCACGCCCGCCGCCAGGACCTTCGGGCCGGTTCCATGCCGACCCGGATCCGGCGATCAGCTCGGGTGGTGCGCCAGAGCCGGTAGGAGCCCCGCCACGGCCGAGCCCGCCAGCTCCGCGACCGCGGCCAGGGGGCGGCGCCGTCAAATACGCGACGAGATTCTCCAGCTCGGCCGCCGTGATGTGCGGCATCCCCGGCATGCGTCCCTTACCGGTGCTCACGGTTGCGCGGATCGTCGCTGCGTCGACACGAGACGTCCCGGCGATGATGTTATTGGCCGGCGAGTCGGCGGCGTGAACGAGCGGCACGCCAGACTCGGTTCCGAGACGGTCCGGCCCGTGACAGGCCTGGCAGTTCGCCTGGTAGACGGCCTGGCCGGGCAGCGCGGGGGGACCACCGTCGGCGTTGCGCCCGGCATTTTCGCGCGGAGGGATCAACCGGAGGATGCCCGGGTTATCGTGGGCGATGATGTAGACAGCTCCGGTGCGGGGTTCGGCCGCCGTGCCGCCGAACAGCGTGCCGCCGTTGCTGGTGGGGATATGCACTGTATCGGAGTAGCTGATCGGCGTGAAGACGCCCTTGTTCACCGCCGCCATCAAGCGCTTCTTGAATGCTTCGGCGTCAGCGGGCGACAGGTAAGGGCTGATGTCGTCAACGCTGAAAGTGTGTTTTATATACGGCTCGGGTTTGGTGGGCACCGGCTGGGTCGGCCAGCTCTGTTCGCCCGGCATGTCGCTTTTGGGGAAGGGACGCTCCTCGATCGGCCAGATGGGCTCGCCGGTAGCGCGGTCGAGCACGTAGACCCAGCCGGTCTTGCAGGTTAGCGCGACCACATCGCGGTTGCGTCCGCCCTGCCGGATCGTCGTGAGAGCAGGCGCCGCGCTGGGGTCCATATCCCAAAGATCGTGGTGCACTAACTGGAAATGCCAGCGGCGCTTACCGGTTCGCGCATCGAGCGCCACGACCGACGTGCCATACAAGCCGGCACCCGGACGATCGACGCCGTAGAAGTCATAGGTCGGCGAACCGAGCGGAATGTAAACGATGCCGAGCTGCAGGTCGACCGTCATCTCGCCCCAGTTGTTAACGCCCCCGATGTATTTGTAGGCATCCTTCGGCCAGCTATCGTAGCCGAATTCGCCGGGACGGGGTACCGTGTGGAAGGTCCAGGCGGGCTTGCCGGTGAGCACGTTGTAGGCGCGGATGTCGCCGGGCGGCGACATGTAGCCCTCACCCGTCGCGCTGCCGACAATCACGAGGTTCTCGACGACCTGGCCCGGCGTGTTCGACTGGATATTGAAGATGGTCGCCGGATCGCGGCCGTCGATGCCTTCGCGGAGATCAACGACGCCGTTCGTGCCGAACGTCATTATCGACTTGCCGGTCTTCGCGTCCAACTCCTGAAGCAGGCTGTTCATCGGGAAGATGAGCCGCTGGTCGCGCCCGTCCCGGCTTTCCCAGTACATGACGCCGCGGGTGCTCATGCCGTTCATATTCTCGCGGACCCAGACTTCCTTGCCGGTCTTCGCGTCGACGGCGACGAGCGAGCCGTTGCGCCCTCGGCCGTAGATGACGCCCCGGACGGCGATGGGATAGCCGCCGGTATCGCTGTACGGGTACGTCCATGCCACCTGGAGCTGATTCACGTTGGACTTATTGATTTGCTTCGACGCGAAGTAGCGTGAGTTGTCCGGACCGTTGCCGTACCCGGGCCACCACTTATCGTTGTTATTGTTGGCCGGCTGCGCCATGGAAATCACAACGGCGGCCACAGCCGCCGCCAGCCCGAACCCCATGCCTATCAACTTGCGCGGAGATGTCTTCATAGCATTTCCTTCCTGACTTCAGACACTCTGGTTCCCAGCGATGACGTTTCGCACCGCTTGATCGCCAAGCCGCTCGCGAAGCTGGGTCAGATATAGACTGCGCGGCGTAACGTGTTTGTCGAGCGACTCGATATGGCCGCCCTCTTTCGCCGGATCCTGGAGAGGGATGTTGAATACCACCGCGTCCACCCCGATGTGTCCGAACGAGAAGTTCTGCGCCGTCGGCGGCTTCTGAACCAGGAAATATCCCTCGCAATTCCAGAATACGGTGTTGGCGCCCGCCCATCCGATGTTGATGTTCTTCCAGAACCGCGCCGTCAAGGGCGCCTGGATATTGTCATAAAGGTTGCCCGTCGCCCACTGCTCGTGCGGTTCACTCGATGAGAACGGGTTGGTCGCCGTGCAATCCAGGAACACGTTGGAGCTCGACGTGGGTTGTCCCGTCATGAACGAGTGGCGTCCTTTGTCGGAGTGGCAACGCTGCACGAGGGTGAGTTCTCCACGAAGCGCGAAGGTAAACCTCCTGGCACCCGCCCGCATCGAGACCGGCTCGCGGGAAATGCAGTCCTGGATCGTGATCCACTTGGCCCCGCGCTGCGTGCCCACCATGCTGTAGACAAAGTGAAGGGCGGTCACATTGCGGACCCAGCCGTTCTTCAGGTTGTCGAAGGTGATCAAGTTCGCGTAGTGATCTTCGTCGGAGTAGTATTCCTCGCCGAGATAATTGGGGCGATCCATGTTGCCGTATTCCCTGGTGCGTTTGGTCGGGTCGAATTCCGACATGCCCCGGAGATTCTCGACGCCGACTTTCTCGATGCGCCCGGGCGCGTCGTACTTCATCACTTCGCCGCCGCCCCACTGCTTCTCGATCGCACATGTGATGGGCGCGTCAACGGTAACGGTGTTGCCCTGGACCTCGACCACCACGCGGTCCCACTCAACATTGAAGGGCCGCCAGCGGCTCGCCTGGGTGTCTCCGTTCATTCCGACCGCGTTGATCCATTCCTGGTTTCCGATGCGCCGGACGATCACCGGGTCGCCCGGCTTGAAGTCTTTGGCAGACGCTACTCTGAAGCTCCGTGCGCCAACTGGTACGTACTCGTCGAGCACCGCCTGTTTGGCATCTTCCTTCGGCGTCGCACCGGATGCGCCGGCGATCTTGATGAGCGTCGGTTGGCCGCCGCCAGGACCGCCGCCGCGCCCGCCACCCGCAGCGCGGGGATTGCCCGTGCCGATGAGCACGGTGCCGGTATCGCCCATGCCCTCTCCACGCAACACCACGCCGCTGGCCTGAATTTGGAGCGGAGTCGCCATTTTGTAGTAACCCATCTTGATCAGCACGGCGCCGCGGAATCCGAACTTGTCGAGAGGCAGCGCGGAGACTTTGTCGATCGCCGCCTGGATGTTCGCGGTGTTGTCGCCAACCACCGGCCAGACCGTCTCCTTGACCGGAACGGTCGGAATCGGCAACCCTCCTCCGCCATAGCCAGCGTAGGAGAAGTCTGGAATGGTGTTTCCCTGTTCATCTGGAACGTAAACGAGTTTTCCGTCCGGTCCCGGATAGACTCTGGAAACAGTCGGGGGAATATCCGCCACTTGCGCCGCGGCCACCGCTGCCGGCACCAGGGCCATCCGCATCATCATCCGTCTCGATAGAGCCATCCGCGAAGACCTCCCTCCGGTACATCTTATGCCTATTTCCCTTCGCGAGTCGGTTGGATGTTAGAAAGGAAAGATGTTCACGACGAGTAGTCGATGGCTTATTCTGCCGGCCGCGGCCGTTCTCGCGTTCACCGCATGTCCACCAAGAGCCCCGGGAACGAACCGTGGCGCGAAGCCAACTCCAAGCTCGAAGCGAAATACAACGTCAAAACGCGCAGCCGATCCGTGCCGGAAACGGACGTGCCATTGCTTGGAGCGGCCAAGGCCCAGCCGTTGAGTGCGCCTCCGAAGGCCGCGATCGCCCCAGGCTGACGGCGCCGCTTGCCTGGGGCAAAGGCGCGCTGCTGGCGACGCTCGAAATGGAAAAGGGCGCCGTGTATCCTCCCCAGCAACTCAATGAGGAAGTCATCACCGTGGTGCGGAGGGCTCAGCGACCAGTGAGGTTGGAGGCAAATCGCTGGAGTTGACCGCGGACTCCGTGCTGTACCTGACGCCGGGGACAACCAGGACGCTCAAGGCGGGCCCCGGCGGCGAGTACGCCTACGATGTCCAGAGCGACGGCTCGCTGACCAATAAGCGCAAGTTCGCGATGTTCCATCTGACGGAGGCGGTGCTGAGCGCCGCAGACCGGGCCAATCGCTTCGACTCGCGCGCCGACGGGACGGCAATGGATACCGATGGGCGCATCTACGTCGCGACGGTTATGGGAGTGCAGATCTTCGATAAAACCGGCGTGTACGTCGGAACGATCTGGTGCCCGCAGTATCCGGTCAGCGTCACCTTCGGCGTAAGAACAATGACGTGCTCTATATGGTCGGCGAGAAGGAAGCTTGGTCTATCCAGACCAAGGTGAAAGGCTTCCGCTATCCCCCGGGGAATGGACTAAGCTGCGCTGTGCGGCGCAGAGAATAGGCGGGGCTGCCGAGATTTGAACCCGGGACCTTTTGCACCCCAAGCCGAAGAGCCTGAATCCACGGAAGACATCGGCGCGATCGTACTAAAAGACTCAGAATGGGATTCCGGTGCGGGTGCGTGACATCACCATCGTTAAGCAGGGTCCCAAAATCCGCCTGGGCCAGATGGGCAAATCCATACACAACGAGCCCGGAAAGGCGGTGAACGATCCCGAGTTGTGTCCGGTATCGTGCTGCTGCGAAATGGTGCCGACGCCGACAACGTGCTTACGGCGCTGCACAATGGATGCTGTTCAGGAGGGCGCCGTTTTGCGATTCCGCCCGATCCTAATGACCATGCTTGTGGCTTCCCTGGGTCTGGTCCCCGCAGCGACGTCGCACGGTATCGGCTCGGGTTCGCAGCGTCCGTTTGCGATCGTGATCGTGGGCGGGCTTATGGCGGTCCTTTTTATGAGTATCTTTCTTTTGCCCGCGCTGTACATATGGTTCGCGAGGCCCAACGACAAGCTGCCCGAGGCAGACGCTCACGAGGAATAGAGTTCACGATCATGTTTCAACTCCAACGAATCCTTTTCCCCGTGGACTTTTCGGAGCGTTGCCGGGGTGCCGCCGCTTATGTAGAAGCTCTGGTGGGCAGGTTCGATGCGGAGCTAATCCTATTACACGTAATTGAGGCGACCTACAACAGTACGCTCGAAGATTTGCAAGAGACTCAGCGCGAAAAGTTTCGTAAATTCTTTGGTAAGGATTTGAAGCACCTCCGAGTGAAAGAGGTGGTGGACCATGGCGAGGCCGGGCGAAAGATCATCGAATGCGCTAGTGCCAACCGCGTGAATCTCATCATGATTCCAACCCAGGGCATGGGTATCTATCGCCGCCTGATTTTGGGGTCGACCAGTGCAAAGGTCCTGCATGACGCGGATTGCCCGGTTTGGACAGGGGTGCATCTGGAGAATGCGCCCTCTTTAGAGGCAGTGACTTGCGACCGGATTGTGTGTGCCCTGGATTTGAAGCCTGTGAGCATGAGAGTGCTTGACTGGGCGGCTCGCTTGTCGGATGAGTATCAGGCTGAGCTTACCCTGGTCCACGTCCTTCCTGAAGGCGCCGACCGGGCCGCGCGCAGCCGAGCTCGAGAAGAGCTGGAGATCCTTCAGGAAGCAGTTCGCGTTCGAGGAGTTCTGCGTGTGGATACAGGAGAGGTTTCGAAAGTCGTTGCCGAATTGAGCGCGGAGATGAAGGCTGATCTTTTAGTCATTGGCCGCAAAGCCGAAGCGGGTATTTTAGGTCGCTTGGAGATGACCGCTTATTCCATCATCCGGCAGTCTGCGTGCCCGGTCGTTAGCGTTTAAGAGGACAGAACTGTGAGCAGGACGTCTTTAGCCGAAGGACCCAGGCGACGTCCCCGAAGTGTGGCCTCGCTGACCTTTGCTCTGGCTCTTTGTTGCCCAGTTGCGGTTACCCACGGCCAGACTTCTTCGACCTTCGGAACGATCGTGCAAGGGAAGCTCACGGTCGGTCTGCTCGACAGATCTCCACAAATCATTGAACGTTCTGATATCGCGAATCTACCGCACAAGACCGTGAAGGTAAGAGGCCCTGGCAAGCCCGTAGTCTATTCCGGCGTGCCGCTTGAAGAGCTGCTCGCACATATGGGTGCGGTTTTTGGCAAGGGCCGGGGGCAGGCTAACCTTGGCAGTATTGTTTTGGTCGAATCGGTAGACCAGTCCTCTGTCGTGTTTGCGATGGCTGAATTGGACACCGCTCTCACAGACAAGGGGATCTTGCTCGCCGATACCAGAGACGGCAGGCCGTTGACCGCACCGGAAGGCCCGTTCCGTATCATCGTGCCGGACGAAAAGGAACCTGCGCGTTGGGCGAAGCAAGTCTGGGCGATCTATGTTGTCCAGATTTCCGGGCAATCCAAGCGTCCGTGATGTTTACTTTTTGAAGTGAGGGTCCGCGGCTGCGAGTGTCTTCGAGAGCGCAACTTATGATACGTTATCGAGCACTATCGTAGGCGATTCGGCGATCCCCAATAGCCGGGATCTTAACTCTCAGAGCATAGCTTCCGGATACCGCGACATTGCATTTTTCTAGAAGCTGAGATCGCGCAACAGCCCATCTTGATGTGGCGCTATGGGCGAGAGGACGGCGGGTCCCAGGCCACATTGGCCAGACTAGTAGCAGCTACTTTAGCGCCCCGCCGTTCGCAAGACCCTGGTGGCAAACGCTTCAGCAGCGGCCATGTCATCTGTCGCCGCCGCGGCGTCGCCTGCAGCGATCTCGGCCTTCGCTTTCGCCAGCCTGCTCCGCATCTGTACCATCGCCGATTGCGTGTCTGAATTTAGGACTTGCCCGCGCGCAGCCAGACTTTGTTGCAGCGGTTCGATAGCCTGTTCAGCGCTCTGAACTTTGGAAGTGGCGTTGATCATGCGATCGTTGAGTCCCGCACGGATTGCGGCCGAAAGCCCGACAGGCGCAGGCGCGGGTGCAGGAGCGGGTGGCGCTACAATCGGCACCGGCGCAGCAGCAGCCGGCGGAGGCTGGACAGACTTGGTTGGAGGCAGAGCTCTGGGTGCAGCCGACTTCTCGGGTTGGGGTGCGGGCACCTCTGGTGCAGCCACCGGCGTGATTTCGGCCGGAACTGTATTAACCGGTTGGCCGCCCAACGCGACAATCCGCTGGTTCACCATGGTCATGCGATCTCTCGCTCGGGTGTCGTCCGGATTCTGGGCGGCCAGCACCACCAACACAGCCGACGCTTTCTGATACGTCTTGACCGCCGCCTCAAGGCCGCCAGCCTTGGGATCAGCCGTATTCTCCTGCAAAATGCCGAACTGCTGATAGGCTGCGGCAACTTCGGAGTCGAGGTTGGTATTTCTGACCGGCGTCGAGTGCGCTCGATCCAGATAGCGAACTCCCCGATCGAGCAAGGCATCGCGTGTCGCGCTCGGTCCGGGGTTGGCGGCCACCACGGCGGGAAAATCCGTGGCAAACGCGGTTGTTACCATTTGGACGTCCTGGCTGCGCTGGGAAAGCTGCTCGGAGCTAGCCGGTTGAGCCGGTTCGGAGGGCGGATCGAGATGCGCTTCCACTTGATCTAGAAGAGCGCGGAGGTGCGTCTCCCGCGCCGCGACGTCCGTCTCCTGGATCTCTACGCGCCGCCATTGCCACAGGCCGAATCCGGCCAGCGCGATGAAACCAGCCAGCACAGCCACCATCGCCCGCTTCCGCTTCAGCAGCTTGAAGGACCGGCTCGCCGCCGACGTGTGGTGCGCCAGCACCGCTTGGCCATCCAGAAAACGCTGCAAGTCGTCCCTGAACTCCGCCGCGGATTGATAGCGGTTCTTGGGATCGAAGGCGAGCGACTTTAAGACGATGCTGTCGACCTCCCCGAGCATGACGCGGCGCAACCCAGCCGTGGTGTCTCCGCCCGCCTTCAGATCCTGGCGGATGTTCCCGCTGGGCGCCGGCGGAGCCTGGCGCGTGAAAAGCTTGGCCAGCTTTTCATCCACTCCCTCATAGGGGAGCCGCCCGGTCAGCATGCGATAGAGGAT
>Ga0157369_10008625_pt1 | contig 11690 bp, 10 predicted proteins | sample C25metaG_FD_113461 | JGI IMG/M metagenome (GOLD analysis project Ga0157369, IMG submission 113461) | Corn rhizosphere microbial communities from Kellogg Biological Station, Michigan, USA - C2-5 metaG | ecosystem: Host-associated > Plants > Roots > Rhizosphere > Soil | place: USA: Michigan... | reverse complement strand
GGCATTCGAGCGCCGTGTTCTCCTGCCTCGAAGCGGCCGTCCTGCTGCCGCGGTCGGTGTTCGACGCCGTCGGTGGGTGGGCCGACCCGTTCTTCTACGCGCATGAGGGCATCGAGCTCGCCTGGCGGGTCTGGGACCAGGGGAGGCGAGCCTGGTACGAGGCCTCCCTCGAAGCGAACCACCCGGTGACCGAACCGACGAGGCACACCGCCTACTACCGGCTCAACGCGCGGAACCGGGTCTGGCTCGCACGGCGGAACCTCCCCGCACCGCTCATTCCGCTGTATGTGGGCTCCTGGACCGCGATCCAGGTGATCCGGTGGTGGCGGAAGCCGGAGGCCCTCCGCCCCTGGTTCGGCGGCTGGCGTGAGGGCTGGCGGACGGACCCCGGCGAACGTCGCCCACTGCGCTGGCGGACGGTCTGGCGGATGACGCGCGCAGGGCGACCTCCGGTCATCTGAGCGGCCGGCGCCCGTCGTGATCCGACCGTGACCTGGCGTCGTTACGCTTGACGGATGCTGGAGCTGACATGGGACTGATCAGAGACGGTCGTCGTGCCATCACGCTCGCCAAGGACCTGCTCGCCAACCGGCGGGCCAGAGCCGTCCTCGCGGCGCAGATGCAGGCGGCTCCCGTGATCGAGCCGGGGCGCTACAAGGTGGCCGTGTACTTCGCGGACGGTGCCGTCAACATGTACCAGATCCGCCAGTGGTACCGGCCGCTCGCCGAACTGTCGAAGCGGTGGCCCGTCCTCATCCTCAGCCGCGGTGCGACGGCGGCGGCGAAGCTGTTCGAGGAGTCGCCGATCCCGACGGCCTACGTCCGGACGGTCGTCGCCCTCGAGCGCACGCTCGCCGAACAGGACATCCGCGTCGTGCTGTACGTCAACCAGAACGCCAAGAACTTCCAGATGTTCCGCTACGGCTCCCGCTGGCACGTCTTCGTCAACCACGGCGAGAGCGACAAGATGTACATGACGACGAACCAGTTCAAGGCCTACGACTACAGCCTCATCGCCGGCCAAGCGGCGAGGAACCGGCTGGAGCGGGTGCTCTGGGACTACGACTTCGACAAGCGCGCGATCATGATCGGCCGCCCCCAGGCCGACCACTATTCGGGCGAACTGCCCTACACGCCCGATGAGCGGACCGTCGTCCTGTACGCGCCCACCTGGGAGGGCGACCGCGCGGCCGCGGCGTACGGCTCGATCGCGAGCCACGGCGTCGCCCTCGTCCGAGCACTCATCGCGACCGGGCGGCACCGCGTCGTGTACCGTCCGCACCCGAGGAGCGGTGTCGTCGATCCGGCCTACGCGAGCGCGAACCGCGAGATCATGGCCGCGCTCCAGGAAGCGAACCGTGCGGACGCCTCGGCCCAGCACGTCGTCGACACGGGGGCCGACCTCGGTTGGCAGCTTGCGGCGGCGGACGCGGCCATCGTCGACATCTCCGCGATGGTCTACGACCGCCTCGCGAGCGGGAAGCCGCTCATGATCACCCGTCCCGTGAACCCGGAGGCGGAGATCGACACCGGAGGGTACCTCTCGGCGTGCGAGTGGCTCGATGCGTCGGAGGCCGCGGACATCGTCGACGGCGTCGACCGACTCCTCGGCGATCCCGAGACGGTCGCTCGGCTGCAGCACTGGGTCGAGTACTACTTCGGCGACACGACGCCCGGAGTGACGACGGCGAGGTTCCACAGCGCCATCGAGCATCTGATGTCGGAATGGGAGCGGTTCGCCCTCGCGCACGCCGATGGCCGGCCGAAGCTCGACGAGCATGAGGACGATGAGGACGAAGACGAGGATGACGACGACAGAGGACGCGCCTGAGGCGCCCTGAGCCGTTGAGTCCGCGCCCAGGAGAACCGCGTAGGGTCGGGCAGGTGAATCCGTCCTCCGGGCGACTGGCCTCCCTCGACGGAGTCCGTGGTGTCGCCAGCGTCGTCGTGGTGCTCTACCACGTGTCGTTGCTCGCACGACCCTTCGCGACGGGCCGGATCTCGGAGCCCGCCTGGGACATCGCGACCGAGACGCCACTCAAGCTGCTCTTCGCCGGCACCGAGGCCGTGCAGGTGTTCTTCGTCCTCAGCGGTCTCGTCGTCGCGCTGCCGCTGTTGCGAGGCGGCGCGAGCTGGCCGGGGTTCTTCGCCGCCCGATTCGTGCGGCTCTACCTCCCCGTGTGGGGATCGCTGCTGTTCGCCGCAGCCCTCATCCTCCTCATTCCGAGGGACCCGGCGTCGGTGACCACCGGTGAGTGGATCGCGAACGCGAACGCGACGAGTGTCGACCCGCTGCACCTCCTGAGAGAGGCCACCCTGACGCCGGCGAGCTACACGCTGGTGAACACCCTGTGGTCGCTGCGCTGGGAGCTGATCTTCACGCTCCTCCTCCCGATCGCCGTCCTCCTCGCTCGGTTGCTGCGCCGCTGGGCGTGGCCGGTCGCCGCACTGATGTCCGTGATCATGGTGCTCGGACGGGTCGCGGGACTGGACGCCGCCGTGTACCTGCCGGCGTTCTTCATCGGTACGCTGATCGCCGTCAGGCTCGACGACCTCCGAGCCTGGGCTGCGGATCGGTCCCGCCCGCTGCAATGGGCGTTGCTCACGGGCGGGTCCGCGCTCCTGCTCGTCGCGAGCTGGCTCTCCCGACCGTTCGTCGAATCCTCATCGACGCTCGGTCAGGCGCTCTGGGGCCTGTCGGGTGTGGGCGCGGCCGGCCTCATCGTCGTCGCCATCGGAAGCCCCTTCGCCCGTCGGCTCCTCGAGGCGCCGACGGTCCTCTGGCTCGGGAAGGTGTCCTTCAGTCTGTACCTCGTGCACGCCCCGATCCTGGCCACACTCGCCTTCTCGTTCGGAGATGAGCGTTGGTGGCTGGTCGGGATCGTCGGTGTCCCACTGAGCCTGCTGATCGCCGCCGGGTTCTTCCAGCTCGTCGAGCGTCCGTCCCACGGCCTCGCGCGCAGCGTCGGTCGAGGGGTACAGTCGGGGGTCGCTGCGGTGCGTTCCCGGATGCTCAGCCGACGCGAGGGACGAGTGCGTTCCGCTTCTTCCGGCGAGCGGCCGCGTGCAACTCCTGAGCCCACCGACGGGTGACGGCCTCGTCGTCGTACTGCTCTGCGGTCGCCCTGGCGTGCTGACGCATCGCATCCACCTCGCCCTCGGGGAGCGACAGGAGGCGTTCGATGGCGGCTGACACGACGGCCGGTTCCGCGGACGGCACGAGGAACCCGTTCCAACCGTCGCGGACGATGTCGGCCGGTCCGTACGGTACGTCGACGACGATGGGGAGACACCCGGCCGCCATCGCCTCGATGAGCACGAGTGGGAAGCCCTCGGAGGTCGAGGTCATGACGAGGAACGAACCCGAGCCGAGCTGCTGCCGGGCCGAGCGGTCGTAACCGTGCAGGACGACGCGGTGGTCCGGGTCCTCGGCGGCGAGGAGCGTCTGCAACTCGTCGAGCAGTTCGCCGCCGCCGTAGACGTCGAGCGTCGGGGGAGGCCCGTCCACCGGGGTGGTGGCGAGGACGGCGCGGATCGCGTTCGCCGGCCGTTTCCGGGCCGTGAGCGAACCGAGGAACATGCCGCGGCTGCGAGGCCGAGGTGCACGCGCGACGTCCGGTGCGACGAGTTCGCGCGAGTTCGGGATGACCCCGAGTGAGGCGTGCTCGCCGAGCATGGTCGTCACGTCCGCGAGCTGGCGATCGCTGAGGAGGGCGACGAGGTCGAAGTCGTCGAGCGCCTCGAACACCGCTCGCCGTGACTCCCGCAGCCGACCGTGTGGTCGTTCCGTGCCCTGGAGGTGCGAGGCGTGGACGACATGCGCGGTGACGACGTTGCGCTTCCGGTAGCTCAGGACGAACGGGGCGATGGTCTTGCTGTCGACGATCATCCAGGCCGGAGCGCCCGCGGTGAGCGTGTCGAACCAGGCGCGGTACAGGGACCAGATGCGCCCCCAGGACCGGACGGGACGGCCCTGGTCGTCGCAGAGGACCACGGACCGGCCGCCCTTGACACCCCGCTCGCGCGTGTCGCGGCGGTCGGACAGGAGCAGGGTGCCGTCGGTCCGGTAGACGTCCACCTGCAGGATCTGACCGGACTCGTCGTGTCGCTCGCGGCTGAGGACCACGTCGCCGCGGCGTCGTTCCACGCTGCCGTCCTCCAGGGGGAGCGGGGTGAACCCGTGGCGGGCCAGGTCGAGGGACCCACCCGGCAGGGGGTTGTCGCGCAGCCAGTCCCAGAGGTTGACGACCCGGAGGCCGTCGATCAGGTCTCCTCGCGTGCGCAGCCGTGCCTCCAACTCGGGGTAGTCCGCGCGGTGGTCGAAGGTGAGGACGTCGACGGGGGTGTCGGCCAATCGGATGAACGCGCGCGAGCGCTGGAGCATCGCCTCCGTCATGCCGCCGAAGTCGTCCGACAGACCCCAGGTCACCGCGAAGTGGCGGCCTTCCGGGAAGGGCTTCTGGGGACGGCGCAGGAATGGAAGTCTCACCCTCCGACGGTACGCGATGGACCTGGAGGGATGCCGCATCCGGACCGGCCCGGTCGGCGCTGAGCCCGAGCGCGCCGAGGGTGGTCAGGGACGCTGTTCGGGCCCGTCCGGGTCGACCGTCTCGCTGCCGGCCGCATCGCCGCCGGCCTCGATGGCCAGGTGCTTGCGGCGACGGAACACCTGGTCGCGGACCTTCCCGAGGCCGGACCGGCCGGAGACGGCCCGCATCCGTGGCTCGAGGTCGAGGGGGACGACGAACGGCGCCGGTCCGAACGCCTGGCGTGCGGCACGGACGACCTGTCGGCCGAGCATGTGATTGCCGATGCCGCCGACGGCAGCTCCGACGCCGAAGGGCAGTGCTTTGCCGATGACGCCGGCGCTGCCGCTCGCCGCGAAGTGCTTCACGAAGCGCACCCGCAACTGGTCGGCGACGGGGCCCACGATCATGGACGGCAGACCCTGGGTGATCGTCTGGCCCCAGAACGCCTGCCGGGGGATGCCCTTCCCGGCCGCCTGGGATCCGAAGTTCCGCAGGAGGTCGGTTCCGGCCTTGCCGAGCATCATGGTCATGACGAGCGCGCGGGATCGCATCGGATCGGCCAGGGCGATGCCGTGGACCTCGGTGACCGACTGGGCGAACAGGGCGGTCGCCTCGAGGAACCCCGCCGTCTCGACACCGGAGAGCGCAAGGGTCGTCGCCGTCCCGATCGCCGGGACGACGGCGGTCGCGCCCACAGCGGCTCCCGTCGTCGTCACCGTCGTGAGGTACCGGCGCTCCAGGACGCGGATGAGCTGGTCCGCCGTCGCGTTCGGGTACATCCGCCGGATCGACCGGATGTGTGCCACGACCACCGGTCGCTGGACCCAGAGCAGTCGGTCGAGCGCCCGCACCCATCCCGGCTCAGGCAGCATGGGCTGCTGTGCTGCGGCGGTGGGGAACTGGGCGGGACCCGGAACGGGTCCCGGCTGCGGTCCGGTCATGACGGCCTCCTCGTGGGCGGGGCGGCCAGTCTACGTCGACCCACTGCGGGTCGACTGACGCTTGCTGGCAGGCCTCAGCTGTTGTAGTCGGCGTTGTAGCGGTCGAGCACGTCGTCGATCGGCGCGTCGAGCACGAGCGCCCCCTTGTCGAGGTAGAGCCCCCTCGTGCAGAAGCGTCGGAGGTCCTTCTCGTTGTGCGAGACGAAGAACAGGGTGCGCCCGCCATCGAGGAGTTCCTCGATGCGCCGGTAGCACTTCTCGCGGAACGCGCGGTCGCCGACGGCGAGGACCTCGTCGACGAGGATGATCGGCTCCTCGAGCTGCGCGATCACCGCGAAGGCGATGCGGACCTTCATGCCGCTCGAGAGATGCTTGTACGGGGTGTCCACGAAGTCGGCGATCTCGGCGAAGGCGATGATGTCGTCGAACCGTCCGTCGATCTCGCGCCGGGACATGCCGTGGAGGCCGGCCGTCAGGTACACGTTGTCGCGGACCGTCAGGTCGTTGACGAAGCCGCCGGTGATCTCGATGAGCGGCGCGACACCCTCGTGCACGCCGATGGTGCCCTCATCGGGCAGGACGACGCCCGCGACGAGCTTGAGCAGCGTCGACTTGCCCTGACCGTTCCGTCCGACGACGCCGATGGCCTCGCCGGGGGCGACATCGAAGGAGATGTGGCGCAGGGGCCAGAACTCACCCGGCTTCGAGCGTCGGTCGCGACCGGCGAAGAGGTCCTTGAAACTCCGCCGACCGCCACGGTTGCGCCGGAACCGGATCCCTGCGTCGGCCACCGAGATCGCCGGCCGAGCGGCGGTTGCGTTGCCTGTGGGCATCAGATCTCCTTCAGCACGGAGCGCTCGCAGCGCTTGAAGACGAGGAGACCGACCGCGAGGATGACCGTGGACATGGCGGCGGACACACCCACGAGGTGCCAGTTGAGCTCCTGTGGGAAGAACGCGGAACGGTACAGCGCGAAGATCCCGCTGAGCGGGTTGAACGCCGCGAAGGGCTCGATCCTGTCGGGCAGCGCCGTCGTGCTGTAGATGATCGGCGTCGCGTAGAACATGAACCGCAGGACGAGCTTGACGGCGCGCTCGAGATCGCGGAAGAACACGACGAGTGGAGCGACGATCAGGCAGAGCCCGATGGTCAGGACGGCTTGGATGACGATGGCGAGCGGGAACAGCACGATGTCGAGGTTGACCTGCGCGCCGCTGAAGATCGCGAACGCCGCGAGGACCGGGAGCGCAGCGAGGAACTCGATGCCCTTCGACAGCACGATCCGGTTCACCCAGATGGTCCGGGGGATCGTCGTCGAACGCACGAGTTTCGCCTCGCGCAGGAAGGCGCGGGTGCTGTCGGACACCGATCCGGTGAACCACATCCACGGCAGCAGTGCCGCGAGGAGGAACACGATGTAGGGTTCCTCGCCGACGTCGCGCCGGAACACCTGCGTGAAGACGAACCAGTAGATCCCACTCATGACGAGGGGGTCGAGGATGGACCACACGTAGCCGAGCGCGCTCGTCGAGTAGCGCACGCGCAGGTCTCGGACCGTCAGGATCCAGAGCGCGTGGCGGTACCTCGCCGATCGCGACATCCTTGGCCGCGTCTCAGCTGAAGAACTCACGTGACCAACCTTATCGAGGTGACGCAGGAACGCCGCCCGCGACGCTCAGCGTCGGGACGGCGTTCGTGTGCGATGTGGACGGGGACCTCAGACGAAGAGGTTCGCGCGCTCGAGGTCCTCGGCGAAGTCGACCTCGACCGCGTAGAGGTCGGAGATGTCGACCGGCTCGACGAGCATGCCCTCGCGCTCGATGGCGAGCTCGATGCCGCGCTCGAAGTAGTCCTGGTCGCCGACCTTGGTCAGGTACCGGTGGAGCATCGTCTTGTCCTGCGACGAGATGTAGTTGATGCCCACGGCCTCGCCCAGCCCGCCGACGACGGTCTTCGAGAGCTCCTTGATGTAGCCCTCGGCGCTCGTCGTGTACTTGACCTCCTCGTCGGACACCTTGGAGGTGTTGACGGTCACGAACGAACGGTCTTTGGCGATCATCGCGGCAGCGCGGTCGAGGACGGCGGGGTCGAAGACGACGTCGCCGTTCATCCAGAGCACGCCGCCGGCCTGAGACGCCGCGAGGGCGCGCATGAGGCTCTTCGAGGTGTTGGTCTGGTCGTACTGCTCGTTGTAGACGAAGGAGGCGTCGGGGAACGCTTCGATGATGTGCTCGAGCTTGTAGCCGACGACGATCGTCACCTTGGCGCTCGCTCCGAACGCGTGGTGGATGTTGTCGAACTGCTGCTGCATGATGGTGCGGCCGTCGCTGAGCTCGGTCAGGGGCTTGGGAAGCGAGCGGCCGAGACGGCTGCCCATCCCCGCGGCAAGGATCACTACCTGGGTGGTCACGTTGTTCTCCTCAGTGTGGGTATGGAATCACGCGGTGCCACGATGCTGTGGACGATTCACCGAGGATTAACCAAGACGTGCATTGAAAGACACTCCGTTATGCCAAAATACAGGCTAGCCGCGGTGAACTCCGTCTGTCAGGGGTTCCCAGGGTCCGTTGTCGTTTTGTGATCGACCACCCGGCGTTTACACAGCTTGGGGGAGATGTGTCAACCGTTCATCCTGAGACTCCGCTGTCCGCTGCGGCCGCCGCTGTTGGTAGGTTTGCTTGGTGACTTCCACGACTCCGCCAGATCCCGCTCAGCAGCCGGCGCCTGCCGACGGCACGCCGACGAGTCCGGGCACGCCGAACACCGCCGACGCCACCGGCGCTCCTGCGCCGTCGACCGCTTCCGACGATCGGGCCGCTGCGGCGCCGACGGCACCGAAGCGCGCACCCCGCTCGACGACGCCTCGGGCTGCCGGAACGGCGAAGGCCCCGGCGAAGCGGCCGAGCACGCCCCGCACCCGCACCACGTCGGCGAGCGAGACCTCGGGGGAGCCCGGGGACGCCACGAAGCCGGCACCCAAGACGACCACGGCACGCTCGACGACCGCTCGGACCTCGACGGCGAAGACCACGGCCACCAAGTCGACGACGGCGCGCACCACCGCCGCGAAGCGCACGCCCGCGAAGTCGGCTGCTGCAGCTGCCGATGCTCCGGAGGCCACTGCGTCGGCCGAGACGAGCACCACCCCGAAGACGCCCCGGTCGACGACCGCGCGCTCCGCCGCCGCGAAGCCGGCGACCAAGGCCGCCGGCGCCAAGACGACCACCGCCCGCACCTCGACGACGAAGTCCACGACGGCCCGGACGCCGGCCAAGCGCACGCCGGCGCGCACCAGCGTCGCGAAGCAGCCCGAACAGACGGCCGCCGCAGCCGCCGGCGTGCTCGACGAGGTCAGCGCACCGGGATCGGTCGAACGGCCGACGACGTCGACGCCCTCCGAGCAGCCTTCCCCTGAGGTCGTCGACCGGATCGCCGTCGAGGAGCCTCGGGCCGACGCCACGCAGACCGAGACCCCGGCGACCGCGTCATCCATCGCCGAGGAGGCTGTGGACGACACGGCCCGGCAGGCGACGCCGGCACCGTCGGGGTCCGTATCGGTGGCGCCTCCGCGGGAGGAGGCCGTCACTCCGGCTGCAGCACCGAAGCGTCCTGCCGGCCGTCCCGCGCCGACACCGTCGTCCGCCGCCACCTCGTCACCCGCCGCGACGCCGCAGCGCAGCGAGGCCGACGGCGATGGCGCCCATCCCGTCGTCCTGTCGATCTCGGGACTCGTCAAGCAGTTCGGCGACACGGTCGCGGTGGACGGCGTCGACCTCGAGGTCCGACGTGGCTCGTTCTACGGCATCGTCGGGCCGAACGGCGCCGGCAAGACGACCACCCTGTCCATGGTCACGGGTCTCCTCCGTCCCGACGCAGGGTCCATCACGGTCCAGGGCGTCGACGTCTGGCAGGATCCCGCCGAAGCCAAGCGGGCGATCGGCGTGCTGCCCGACCGGCTGCGGCTCTTCGACCGCCTGACCGGCAGCCAGCTCTTGTACTACTCCGGCGTCCTGCGGGGGCTCGACCCCGCGACCGTCAAGTCACGGACCACCGATCTGGCTCGTGCCTTCGGTCTCGACGACGCGCTCGGCCGTCTCGTCTCCGACTACTCGGCGGGCATGACGAAGAAGATCGCGTTGGCGGCCGCACTCATCCATTCGCCGCGTGTCCTCATCCTCGACGAGCCGTTCGAATCGGTCGATCCGGTCTCCGCGGCGAACGTCATCGAGATCCTCCAGCGGTACGTCGCCAACGGCGGGACCGTCGTGCTCTCGAGCCACGGCATGGACTTCATCCAGCGCGTGTGCGATCACGTGGCCATCATCGTGCAGGGCAAGGTGCTGGCCGCCGGGTCCGTCGACGAGGTGCGCGGAACGGGCACGCTCGAGGAGCGGTTCGTCGAGCTCGCCGGGGGCCGCAAGTCGGCAGAGGGAATGGAATGGTTGCACAGCTTCTCCGACTGAAACTGCAGCTGACGCTCAACGCGTTCCGCCGCAGCCCCTGGCGACTGGTCGGGCTCGTCCTCGCGATCGCGGTCGGCGTGTGGATCGTCGTGCTCGCGAGCACCGGTCTCGTCGCACTGCGCGGTGGCGATCCGGAGGTAACCCGCAACCTGCTCGTGCTGGCCGGGTCGGCCGTCGTGCTGGGGTTCATCATCCTGCCGCTCGTCTTCGGTGTCGACGATCAGCTGGATCCTCGGGCGTTCTCCCTCTTCGGGCTGCCCAACCGCACGCTGTCCGCCGGCTTGCTCGTGGCGGCGCTCGTGTCGGTCCCGTCGCTCGTCCTCGCCGTCCTCGCGGCCTCCTCGGTGGTCACCTGGTCGCGGTCGCCCTTGCCCGCCGTCCTCGCCGTGGTCTCCGCCGTCCTCGGCGTGCTGCTCTGCGCGCTCCTGGCCCGCATCGCCACCTCGATCTCCGCGAGCCTCCTCGCGACGCGCCGCGCCAAGGAGGTCATGGGTGTCCTCGGGTTGGTGCTCATCATCGCCGTGGCCCCGGCGATCATCGCCCTCACCACCGTGGACTGGCAGCGCGACGGATTCGCCGTCCTCGGACGGGTCGCGGACATCCTCAGCTGGACCCCGCTCGGCGCCGTGTGGTCGTTCCCCGGCGACGCAGCACTCGGTGGAATCGCGCCGGCGATCGTCAAGCTGCTGCTCACCGCGGCGACCATCGCCCTGCTCTGGTTCGCCTGGCAGGCGTTCGTCGCGCGACTGCTCGTGGCGCCGGAGCGCCTCGGCACTGGCCGCGACAGCACCGGCCTGGGCTGGTTCGACCTGCTCCCCGGTTCCCCGTCCGGAGCCATCGCCGCTCGGAGCATGACCTACTGGCTGCGCGACCCACGGTACCTCGTCTCCCTCGTGATCATCCCGATCGCGCCCTTCATCTTCTTCGTGCCCATGCTCGTCGCCGGCATCCCGATGAACGTCCTCGCACTCGTCCCGCTCCCGGTCGTCTGCTGGTTCCTCGGCTGGCTCCTGCACAACGACCTCGCCTTCGATTCGACCGCGGTCTGGTTGCACGTCGCCTCGGGGGTCCGCGGACGATCGGATCGGATCGGCCGACTCTTCCCCGTGCTCCTCATCGGCATCCCGCTCATCGCGGTCGGGTCGACGCTGAGCATCCTGTTCTACGGCGACTGGGACGCCCTGCCGTCGATGATCGGGGTGAGCACGTGCCTGCTGTTCAGCGGTGCGGGCATCGCGAGCTTCGTGTCCGCACGGTTCCCGTACCCGACGTCGCTTCCCGGCGACAGCCCGTTCCAGCAGCCGCAGGTTCCGGGAAGCAGCGGTCTGTCCGCGCAGTTCCTGAGCCTGCTCGGCACCGTGCTGCTCACGATTCCGGCCGGCTGGCTGGCGGTGCTCGGGCTCACCGGTGAGCCGAACTGGAACTTCGGGGCACTCGCGGTCGGCGCGGGTACGGGCATCCTGGTCCTCGCGATCGGGATCTTCGCCGGCGGTCGCGTCTTCGACCGCCGCAGCCCTGAGATCGTCGGCTTCGCCAGCTCGCACTGACCCGACGTCGGCGACCGGATCGGTCCGCAGGAGACCCGGGTGCCGTCCGGCGGTACCATGGAGCCATGGCGCAGCATGACAGCACGGAGCAGCAGATGAGCACGATCGATCCCGGTGGCACGCCCGACGGTGGGAGCACGGCGATCATGGATCGTGAGCTCGAGGAGCTGATCGAGAGCGAGAACATCGAGCCCGGTGATCACGAGCGCT
>Ga0157369_10008624_pt1 | contig 11691 bp, 8 predicted proteins | sample C25metaG_FD_113461 | JGI IMG/M metagenome (GOLD analysis project Ga0157369, IMG submission 113461) | Corn rhizosphere microbial communities from Kellogg Biological Station, Michigan, USA - C2-5 metaG | ecosystem: Host-associated > Plants > Roots > Rhizosphere > Soil | place: USA: Michigan... | reverse complement strand
GCACGTGCCCGTGGGTGGCGACCAGCTGCCCATGATTGAGCAGACTAACGAGCTGGTGCGGCGCTTTAACAACACCGTCGAGCGTCAGGTGCTGGTCGAGTGTGAGGCCGTCCTGTCGCATGCCCCGCGGCTGCCAGGCATCGACGGCATGGCCAAGATGAGCAAGTCGCTGGGGAACGCCATCGCCCTCGGTGCGAGCGAGGACGACATCGCGAAGGCGGTGAAGAATATGTACACCGACCCGAATCACCTGCGGGTGAGCGACCCCGGCCGGGTCGAGGGCAACGTGGTGTTCACGTTCCTCGACGCGTTCGAGCCGGACACGGCTAAGGTCGAGGAACTCAAGGCGCACTATCGCCGAGGTGGGCTCGGTGACAGCGTCGTCAAGCGCGCGCTCAACGAGCGGCTGCAGGAGCTGCTAGCTCCGATTCGGGCACGCCGGCGCGAGCTCGATACCGACCGGGGCGAAGTGATGGCCATCCTGAAGCGCGGCACGATGCGCGCGCGGGAAGTGGCGGGCGCCACGCTTGCGGAGGTCAAAGGGGCCCTGGGGCTGACGTATTTCGAGAACTGAGTGTCGGCTGTGAGACGTTCGGCGAAAGCGAATCCCCCGAAACGTGAGTTTGCGGGGGATTCAGGAGAATCAGTTCCAGACCTTGTGGGTGTGGAAGTTGTTGCGGTAGTAGCGCAGGTCGTCGGGCCTGCAGATGGAAACGCTGAGCGACCGCTCACGATAGGGCGCGTCGTAGACGTACAGCGTCCCGTCGACGATTTCGTAGAAACGCTGCTCTTTCTGTTTTGCCATGATGTCCTGTCGAATCGGAGGGGCAACGAAGTGACATGCTCCGTGCTCGACAGGTATAGCGGCGTACCCCGTCAGCCCGGTTGATGCCCTTCTCCGAACGGCCGCACAGGCTTTGCGCACACTTGAAAAAGCGAGCCTCCGACCAGGCTCGCAGAAATCACAGACGGTGTGGGTAACCAGTTACTCCTCGCGCAGCGGCACGTCCTTTGTAATGCCGTAGAACGCCTTCCATTCCGCCTTGATGGGGATGAATGTGTGGTCGAACGCGGCGTGCTTGCTGGCGTCGTACCGCTCGATGTTGTCCAGCGAAGTATTGCCGGTCAGGTCCAGGCGGATATCGCCATGGTCGCCATTGATACCGTCGCCATAAACATCCAGAACCGTGGCAAGCCGGGCTTCGGAGGGGACGAAAACCTTGTCTCCGGCCTCATACGGCGTAATCGCTGCATCACTCTTGGGCATATTGTCCTTTGGGGTAGAAGTTAGCTGAAAAAGAGGGAAGTCGGCCTCGATTTACCGGCACCTTTGTGGGTCGGGTAGCTGGAGGGAGAACCGCTTCGAATTGCTGCAGGTTGGTGCTCTTGTTCCATCAGCAGTCCCAGGCAGGGCGTTCAGTGGACCGTGGGCACGAGTGGACTCTCGCCAAGCAGGGACTCGAGGTCGTGAAAGTGCACGAGGCCCGCGTCTTCGGCGTCCGTCGGGTAGAAGGCCACCTGGATGCCGCTTGTACTGATTCGGCAATCGTCGGGCTCCACCAGATACTCCGACAGCACGAAGCCCTTGTTTTTCAGCTTGCGCAGGATTGCCTCGTTGTCTGCAACCGTGTCGCCGAGAAAGAACCATTTTTTCAACGTGGCGACGTCGAGGCAGCCGAAAACGTAGCACCAGGGCAGATGCCCCAGCGGCAGGCCGTCATCGCCGGGTGCTTTCAGGACCTCCTCGCGCGCAGTCGCCATGACGCCGAGTTCCTGGGTGTAGTCGTCCAGTGTCCGAAACGGACCGGTGCGGGTGGTGCGGTGTTCGACTCGATAGACCCGATGCATCTGGCTTCCCCTTAATTGTCCTGTCGCGTATAGGGAAAGAGGCGCAGATGCGACAACCTCACCGCTGCGGCCCGCGTTTCGCAGGAACAGTCAGCCAGGCGAGAGTGTTGGCAGAAAGAAGCGGGCCTCCGAGGAGGCCCGCCCATTCCTTGCGGTGTGGTCGGTCGTGACGGCGGTGTCAGTGAAGCACCGCCGTCCAGGTGCGCGTCAGTTGTGCCACCACAGCGTGCCCGGCGCGCTCGGCGTACCGTTGTACATGTACAGGATGCCGTTGTTATCCAGCCTGATGAACGACGGCGTCGCCGGGTGACCGCCGGTGCCGGTTGCCCACATCACGCCGCTGCTCGGGGTGTAGATGACGAGATTGCCGTCGTTCTGAACCGCGAGGTTGCAGCTGGCCTGACCGCTGGCCGTACCGGAATTCCAGGTGGAATTCGACGGATTCGCCTGGCTCGGCTGCGCGTGGTAGATGACCAGGTTGCAGTCACCCTGCATCGCCAGGAAGTACTGCTGGTTCGGGGAGAAAACCGGGTCGTTCGTTGCGATGTAGTTGCCCGTTATCGCCGTGCTCATGGCACCCGTCCCGCCCAGCGAAATCGACTGCGTGCCTGCAGAAGACCCGGACACGTACACTGCACCGCCATAGCCTTGCGATGCGGTCTGCGACGTGTTCGGCGTGAACGTGACGGTCGACGTGCAGTTACCGCCGGCAGGAATACTGCCGCACTGCGTCGCACTGAAGTTCGCCGTGGCCGAAATCGACGCCGTACCTGCAACGCTGCCCGTGTTGGTGATGGTGAACGTTGCAGTCGTGCTGGTACCCACGTTGGCCATCGGCATGGTGATGCCACCCGTCGACAGCACAAACGTCGATACACCGCCTGCACCAGTCACGGCCACGCCGACGGTCGTCGCCGAGCTGGTCACCGACACCGTGCCGTTGTAAGCCGTCACCGCAGGTGGGTTGAACGTCACCTGCACCGTGCACGCCGCGTTGGCTGCAAGGGAGGTGCCGCAGTTCGACGTCTGCGAATAAGCTGTCGGCACATTGATGGCAAGCGAAGTTGCCGCGATATTGCCGGAGTTGGTCAGCGTGAACGACTTGGTCGCCGTGGTGCCCGTCTGCTGTGTGCCAAAGGCAAGGGATGTGGGCGACGCCACCAGGATGGCCTGAAGACCCGTGCCCGCGAGGCTGGTCGAGTACGAGCCTGCAGCCGTCGTCACCGTGAGCGTACCGGTCTGGTTGCCCACGGCCGTCGGAGCGAAAGCCACATTGACGGTACACGTGCCGCCCACAGCGAGGGAGGCCGGGCAGTTGTTCGTCTGGCTGAACTGCGCGCTCGCACTGATGCCCGTGAGGCCCAGCGCCGTGTTGCCGGTGTTGGAGACGGATATCGCCTGCGTTGCCGATACGCTCGACACAGCCTGGCTCCCGAACGAGAGCGAACTCTGGCTCAGGCTGCCCGATGTCTGCAGGCCTGTGCCGGACAGGTTGGCCGTGTAAGTGCCGCCCGCCGTGGCGACGGACAGCACGCCTGCCTGCGCACCCATCGAGACGGGCGCGAACGACACGTTGACTGTGCACGAGTTGCCGGCGGCAAGCGCGGCCGGGCAGTTGTGTGTAGCCGTGAACTGACCGTTCGACGTGACGCCACTGATGGCAAGCGACGCGTTGCCTGTGTTGCTGACCGTGACGGCCTGCGCGCTCGAGACGGTGTTCACCGCCTGATTGCCAAACGGCAGCGAACCGATGCTCAGGCTTCCCGAGGTCTGCTGGCCTGTACCCGACAAAGAAACGGTTTTTGTGCTCGCGGCAGTCGGAATCGACAGCGTGCCGGATGCGCCGTTCATGGCCGTTGGCGTAAAGGTCACGTTGTAGGTGCAGCTGGCGTTCGCTGCCAGCGAGGCAGCGCACGTGGTCGAGAAGGCAAAGGGGCCCGTGATGGTGGCCGTTGACACCGATGCGGCCGTGTTGCCCGTGTTGGCGAGCGTCACTGTCTGCGAAGCCGAGGTGTTGCCAACGGTCTGGGTGCCGAACGAAAGCGAGGAGGGGCTCGCCGCCACCACGGCAAGGAGCCCCGTGCCTGAAAGACTGGCCGTGTAGGTGCCACCTGCGGTCGTCACACTCAGCGTGCCGGTTTGCGAGCCCATCGAGGTCGGCGCAAAGGTCACGTTGATGGAGCAGCTGGCATTGTCCGCCACACTCGAGCCACACGTATTGCTGGTCGAAAACTGGCCGGTTGCCGAGATGCCCGAGACACCCAGCGCGGTATTGCCTGTGTTGGTCAACGTGACGGTCTGGGCCGTCGAGGTGGAGCTCACAGCGAGCGAGCCGAACGACAGCGAACTGGTGTTCAGCGCACCCGAGGTCTGCTGTCCGCTACCCGACAGGGAAACGGTTTTTGTGCCGGTGTCGGTCGGAATGCTCAGGGTGCCGGACGCGGCGTTCATGACCGTCGGCGTGAATGTCACGCTGTACGAGCAGCTCGCGTTCGCGGCCAGCGACGCGCCACACGTCGTCGAGAGGGCATAGGGTCCCGTTGCCGAGGCCGGCGACAGGGCAGACGAGGTGTTGCCTGCATTGGTCAACGTCACCGTTTGCGCGGACGTCGTCGCACCAATCTTCTGGCTGCCAAACGCAAGCGTTGTGGGAGAAGCGGTGACCACCGCCTGCAGGCCCGTGCCGGCGAGGTTCACGCTGTAGCTGCCGCCCGTGGTGTTCACAGTCAGGGCGCCCGATTGCGCGCCCATCATGACGGGCATGAAGTTCACGTTGACGGTGCACGAGGCGCCCACATTGATGGTCGACGGGCAGTTGTGGGTCGCGTTGTACGGACCCGCTACCGTCACTCCGTTGAACCCGAGCGGTACGTTGCCCGTATTGCTGGCAAGGACGGACTGCGAGGCTGACGTGGCACCCACTGTTTCGTTGCCGAAATCCAGGGTTTCATTGGCCAGCCCGCCCGATGCCTGCTGGCCGTTACCGGTCATCGAAACGGTTTGCGTGCCTGCGTCAGAGGGAATGCTGAGGGTGCCGGGGGCAGGCCCCATCGTTGTCGGGGTAAAGCTCAGGCTGTAGGAGCAGCTTGCGCCCGCGTCCAGGGATTGGCCGCAGGTGGTCGACGCAACCGAATACGGGCCTGCGAGCGAAGCGCTGCCGAGCGCCGCGGCCGTGTTGCCCGAATTGGTCAGTGTGGCTGTCTGCAGGGCCGAGGTCGTGCCGACCGGCTCGTCGCCAAACGCGAGCACGGCCGGCGTCAGCGCCAGCGCCGCCTGCAGGCCAGCGCCTGCCAGAGAAACGGTTTTCGCACCGAGGCTGGTGCTGAGCGTGAGCAGTCCGCTCGCCGCACCCATCGTGTCAGGCTGGAAGGCCACCTTCACCAGACAGCTTGCGCCGGCGTCGAGCGATGCCGGGCAGCTGCTTGTCACCGCGAACGCGCCGCGTGCGAGGATACTGTTGACCGTGAGGGGGATGTTGCCGGTGTTCTGAAGACTCACGCTCTGCTGTGCTGACGTCGAACCGACAGGGGTTGCCGGGAAGCTCAGGGAGCCTGTACTCGTGTCTTGCGCGCCCAGCAGCCCGACGCCTTTCAACGCCACCTGGCGCATGCCGGCGGCCGTTGGCACGGCCAGGGAGCCCGTCGTGAGACCCATCGCAACAGGCTGGAATGCGACCTGATACGTGCACATGCTGCTCGCAGCCAGGATTGAGCCACAGTTGTCCTGCTGGACGCTGAAGGGTCCGGTCGTCGACGCGCGCGTGAGCTGCAGCGGCAGATTGCCCGCGTTCGACAGGGTCACCGTGCTGGTCACCGACGCAGCGCCTACGGCCTGGTTGCCAAAATCGAGTGAGGCCGGATTGACGGCCGCCAGGTATTGCGCACCCATCCCTTCGAGCTGGACGGTCTGAGTGCCCACTCCCGTCGTGAACGTCAGCGCGCCGCCGCCCACGCCCAGGGAGGTCGGCGTGAACTGGACGCCAACCGAGCACGATTGCGCAGGCTCGAGCGAACCCGGGCATGCCGGGTTGATGGTGAAAGGCCCCGTCGCCTGGATACCGGAGATGTCAAAGGCTTGCGTGCCCTGGTTGCTCAGTACGGCATCCAGTGACGCGGACGTCGCACCGGGGGCGACATTACCGAAGTCCAGAACAGGGGGCCCTGCATGCGCGATGCCTGTTGTGGGCACGACGTTCAGGTGAAGGACAGGTACCCGAAATGCCAGCGACCCTGCACTCGATGAATCGGCCCAGACAGGGACTCCAGCGGCAAGACTGGCCGTCGCGATGGCGAGGGCAGCATGTCGGAAAAGACGAAATTTCTTGAGCATTGGCGGTCGCAAAATCGGGCGGTTGGATATCGCCCCGTGTAGCGACCCATTTAGCTTTTTAGGTCCTCTAAAGCCGTGGTGGACAACGCTGAGAACTGGTTTTCCTGGCGCCATACGCGCAAACGATTGACGCGAATAGCCGAACGAGTCCCGGAAATCCGCCAAAACCCAAGGAGGCTCGCCGGCGAAGAAAAGGGCCCGCAAGCGGGCCCTTTTGCTGTGGTCGCACCATTACGTGCGCTCAACTCACTGCGTCCAGGTGATACTCACAAGGCCGTTTGACCCGACTCCGTTCGTCACGCTGGTGCCGCCATTCCCGGCATTGCCGCGCAGACTTGAGCTGCTGTTACCTGGCGTTGCGCCAGAGCCCGCGGTCGCCGTGCCCGTGGCGCCCGGCGCGATGTAGCCGGAGCCGCCACCGCCGCCGGCCCCACCATAGTAGTAGCCGCCGCTTGACCCGGCGCCGCCGCCGAAATAGCCGCCGCCACCACCACCGCCGGCGCCGTTGCCGCTCCAGCCGATGCCGGAAGCTCCGCCGCCGCCATAGACGTGACCCGTGACGTTGGCCGACAGGCCGCCGAGCAAACTTGCGCCCGCTGTGCCAGGAGCGAAGCCTGTGATGACGGGGCCAGCGGCACCGCCAGCCGTCTGCGCACCTCCGCGCCCACCACCGGTCCCGTCGTAACTGATATTGTTCCCGGCGACGCCGGAGAGACCCCCACCCGCACCGCCGGCAGTTCCGCCCGCAGTACTGCCCGTGCCACCGCCGCCACCGCCCCCACCTGCCGCGAGCGTCAGGGTGCCGTTGACCCAGAGATACGAGCCACCCCCGCCATATCCTCCCTTGTATGCGATGGCGGACGGGCAATACGTGCCTGTGCCGAATTCGCAGATGGTGCCGAGGACGCCGCCCTGGCCGACCTGGACCAGAATCGTGGCTCCATCCGGCAAGGCAATGGTCGCGACTGTCGAGCCGCCACCACCGCCTGCTGCTGAATAACCGCCCCCGCCTGCGCCCCACATGGACACGCTTGCATGGTTGCATCCGGCCGGTGCAGCGAGGTTGACGTCGGCCGTCTGCGTCACGGTTGTTGTGCCGCCCGCGCAGTTTGTGATGCCCGCGCCCGTGAGCGAGATGGATTGCACACCGGCGCTAGTGGGAATCGACAGCGTGCCGGTTGTGCTACCGCCAGCCGTTGGCGCGAAGGTGACCGAATAGGAGCAGCTTCCGTTTGCAGCAAGTGAAGCGCCGCAGGTCGTTGCCATCGCGAAGGGCGCAGCGACAGAGGGTGCGGCGAGCGTAACGGGCGCATTGCCGGGATTCGACAGGGTCACGGTTTGCGCGGCAGACGTTCCTCCGATAGCCTGGTTGCCGAACGTGAGCGAGGTAGGCGAGGCGGAGGCCATGCCCAGCAGACCTGTGCCGTCAAGCGACACAGTGGCCGTAGCCGCGTTCGACTGGATGTACAGCAGGCCAGACGAGGCGCCCATCGATGTGGGGGTGAACGTCACGTTGACCAGGCAGCTTGCGCCGACGGCAACGGAGGTGCCGCAGTTTGAAGTAGCCTCGAAAGTGCCGCGTGTGTAGATGGACTGGACGGGCAGCGGGATGTTGCCCGTGTTCGTGAGCGTGACGCTTTGAGTCGTGGATGATGCACCGACGTTTACCGCACCAAAGCTCAGAGAGCCCGCGCTCACGGTCTGACTTTGTTGTATGCCGACGCCATGAAGTGCCACTGTCTTCGCGCCTGCGGCCGTCTGAATAGTCAGCGCGCCCGACGAGTCGCCCATGGCAGAAGGCTGGAAGGCGACCGTCAGCGTGCAGCTTGCGCCTGCAGCGACCGTTGTGCCACACGTGTTGCCAGAGAGACCGAACGCGCCGGTAGCCTGTGCGCTGTTGACAGCCAGGTCCTCGTTGCCCGTGTTCGACAGCGTGACGACCTTCGAGGAACCCGTTCCGACGTTTACATTCCCGAACTCGAGTGAAGCCGGGGAGAGCGCGGCAATGTACGCGGCACCGTAGCCGCTCAGGTTGACGGGGGCTGCGCCTGCGCTCGTGCTGAAGGTCAGATGGCCCGTGATTGCGCCAAGCGAACTCGCAGCCAGCGAGACGGCCGCGGAACACGAAGCCCCAGGAGCGAGTGAGGCCGGGCAGTTCGAGCTGACAGAGAACGGCGGGTCCGCATTCACGCCCGACACGGACAATGATGCTGTGCCCGTGTTGAGCAGAGTCGCATGGAGCGGGCCAGCGGTCGCACCCGGGGTGACGTTTCCGAAATCGAGCGAGGTGGGTGTTGTCTGTACCGTGCCCTGACCGGTGCTCGGGCTCGAGGCGCCAGTGTCCACAATGAGGTTTTTGAGGGGGACCCGATAGGTCAGGGCCCCAGAGGTTTGCGCAGCAGCAAGAGATGGTGCGAGCACGAGCGCAGCGGCTGCGGTAAGTACCGCCAATTTGAGTGTGTACGAACGAGTGGCCATCCGGCCTCCGAAGTGATGCAGTAATGGTGTGTGGGCCGTTCGTATAGCGAACCGTGTCGCATATTTGCGTCGCAAAGGAGTACCCGTGCTTCCAGTTCAAGTGCCCTGGGCGAACCCGCGTGAATTTGGCAGGTGCGTACGAGAGGTTCGCCCTGTTCCGGGTTGAGGGCGCTGCAGACAAAGAAACGAGCCCCGCAGGGCTCGTGAATCAAAGACGAATACGACTAGAACCGCAGATGCTCGGGGCGGGCTGCCGAGGGCGTGAGCCAGGCATCGGCGTGCTCGAGTGAGGCCACGCGTTGCGTTTCGACCTCCTGCAGCGAAGCACGCAATGCCGATAGCCAGTCGTCGCCCCAGATGTTGCAAGCGGCGTAGAAGTCGCCCTCGATGTAGTCCGTTGTCACGACGCCGAAGGTCTCGCCTTCGCGTGCCGTGCGGTCCTCTTCAGGGATGATGGCCTGGTACGCATTGGGAGCTATCACGCGGCTGAATTCAACCAGCGTATGCGTCTTCCTCGACAACCGCGGCGAGAAGCCGGCGTAGGCCAGCAGACGGAACATCTGGGTCCGGTCCGACTCGCTGACGTTCTGAAACCATCCGCAGTCCACGAGCGCGAGAGAGCGTACCCATTCCGGTACCGGCACGAAGAGCTGCGCAGCAGCGGACTCTTCCATCGCAGGTGCGGAACGTAGGCGTCGCAGTATCTCCACCGGTGACCACGTACGGCGCGCGGAGGGCTGTTCACCCAGTGCAACGGCATGTCGCCAGCTGTGAAAGCCATTCAGTCGTGCGGTCGTGTCCAGAATCTTGTGTCGCGGTGCCTGCTCGAGCAGGAACTCGTTTTTCAGGGCGTCGCCAAGGATATTCGCCTGCGTGTTCAATGCGGGTACTCGATGCATATCAGTGTCCTTTCGGTTTTCAGGGGCGCGTGAGCGCTACGAAGTCTTCGAAGTGCGGGAGTGTCTGCGTTACCGGCTCGGCTCACGGCGTCAGGGACGCTGGGTAATCGAGGGGTGGGGTGCTGCTCTCCGACTTTGGCATTCAGGTCCTCGGACCTGTGGCAGACGCGAGGATGGAGAGGTCCTCCTCCATGTAGCGATGAAGGACAGGCGGTGGGCAGGAAACCCGGCTTTATGCCAGTGCAGGCAGTAGGCGCGCGAATGGCCCGCGGCAATGACCAAACTGACACCGGGGAGTGGGTAATTGAGGGCGACGGGTACGGGAGCCCCGCTGCTTGTCACGGGTGGGTGAACGCGCGAAAATGCGCTGCCGTCCGGGGCCGCAGCCCTGGCCAGATAGCCGACTGGGCCACCCATGCCATTCAAATCTCCGATGCCAGCGTTTCTCGAAGGTCACATATCGCCAGAGGCGTATGACCGCTGGCTAAATCGCAAGGCAGTGGCCCACGTCAAGCGCGACCGGGCGCGCGGGCGTGCCGCAGCGCGAGCCGAATACAAGGCTGCGATTCATCAGGCGGTGGTGATGTCTGAGGGCAGGGACGCCTATACCGGCGAGCAGCTCGACTGGCACCTCGTCAGCACCTACAGCAACGAGGCGTCGAGCGAGGGGCGGCATGCCTACAAGGCAACGCTTGCGCTTCTGCCGACCGTGGACCATTTCGAAGCAGGCGTGAGTGCCGCTGATTTCCGAATCTGCGCATGGCGCACAAACGACGCGAAGAATGACCTCACTTCCGTCGACTTTGTCGCGTTGTGCCGCCGCGTCGTCGCTCATGCAGACGCTGTTGCAGGAGAAGCGGTTCCGGCGGCGTGCGGGCCGCCCGGGTCCCCGCTTCTTGAAGCTTGACCTCGTACCGGTTTCCGGTACGGCACTACCGGTATCTGCCTATCGCCGTGGGCCACCCACGTTTCGCTCCAGGTTAGAGAACTCGAGCGGAAACAGCTCCAGGAAGGGCACATGCGACATCGGCGGGAACTTGCGAAGTTCGCCGTCACGCAGGCGCAACGCCTCGCGGATGGCTTCTACGCCGGCGTCCCCATACTCCCTGCGAGCCATGACCGAGCCGGCGTACTGGCGCAGTGAATCACACGTCTGGCGCTCGAGCACGCGCAGGAAATGTGTCCATTTTTCCGGGTCCATGCCCGCGGGTGTTTCATAGAACGTCTTCAGGCTGCCGTCGGTGTCGACCGACATCAGAAACAGTTCTCTGAACCGGTAGCCCCTGGGTTCCATCGAATCTGGATAGCGTGCGCCGTGGTGGCGACGGTAATTCAGGATGCTGTACGCGTTATCGACGAGGTCTCCGATGGACAGGCCGGTTACCTCCTGAAGTTCGCGCACTAGCGCGCGCGGCGTGTTTGGCATTGCCACCGGCGATGGTTCGAGCGTCCGTCCGGCCACCTGAAGGCCCTGCGCACATGAACGCGCAAGCCCGTATCTCAGGTCCCGGGTGTCGGCTTGCGGACTTTGGCCCGGAACAGGGCGCGCCACCCCACGATAAACCGTTCCGTGAATCGCGACCTCGTAGTACGGCACCTCGTCGTCGAGACGCAGTGGTTCAAGTCCGCGAATGCCGAGATACATGATGCCGGGATAGCCCGCCATGCGGACTGCGTCCTTCTCCGGAATCAGGCCGGACGGGAGTTCAGTGTCTTTGCGGCGGTCGGGCTCAAGTACGGCCGTATGAGGTGTTGCCCTGCGTTCTGGCTCTTCTGCTGCGTCGGAAGGTGATTCAAGCACAGTGCCCATCTTTCAATCCCCTTTTTTGAAAGCGACGATTTTCTCTTCCATCATAGTCGTGTGCATCAGGATGGGCTTGAACCGCTTCCTCTGGTATGGAGCTAACGCCTTTGTCCGCCTACATTCCGTTCGAGTCTCTGGTGGTCGGCCAAGGGGAAGCGCTCCATAAATGGCATATACGTCGCCGGCGGAACTGCGCGAAGTCCGCCGTCTCGCAGATGCAGCGCCTCGCGCATGGCCGTTGCGCCCGCTTCTCCGTATTCCCCGACCGCCATGCCCGAGACGGCGTACTGCCGAAGCGGCTCGCACTCCTTGCGGTCGAGTACGCGCAAAAAG
>Ga0157369_10008621_pt1 | contig 11692 bp, 10 predicted proteins | sample C25metaG_FD_113461 | JGI IMG/M metagenome (GOLD analysis project Ga0157369, IMG submission 113461) | Corn rhizosphere microbial communities from Kellogg Biological Station, Michigan, USA - C2-5 metaG | ecosystem: Host-associated > Plants > Roots > Rhizosphere > Soil | place: USA: Michigan... | reverse complement strand
TCGGTCACTCGGGGCGCGGACCGTTGAGCCACTTTGATACGGCAGCGTTCTATGAGATCAGCGCGATTGCTGGTGAGAAACTCGTGGAGCATCCGGGTAGCTTACGCTGTGTGATGTCCTGCCCATGTGCGGTTCCGGACACACGCGCCGGACCGAGGGGAATGGGTCTCTATATCCGCTTTCCGAGGGGGGAACCGCCCGGCAACCTTGGGTGCGAGATTGCTACCGGAGCCATCTTCTCGAGAATCAGCCGGCCTCCGGTGGCCAGGCCGACGCGCGAGTGATGGCCGAATGCATACTCGAGCGCGCGAATGACGGCGCCATCGACGCCGATCCGCTCATTTGGACGGCGCCCGCCAGCTCCGAAGGGCTGGCGATACGCGCATGCCAGATGCTGTTGAGCGTTGCGTCTGTGGCGACGACAGCGAAAGATCGGAGGCGTCTTTGCATAGATACCTAAATCCGCCATACGTGGTCCCAAAATGAGGTCGTGACACCGTAATAGCCAGGTCGCCCGGCCAAATCGTGGCACCGCGCGTGGTGCAATCCATGCCACCGTTTGCGTCCCCGCATCCAGCCGCCATCGGCGCACCGGTGGTGAATCGCGTGGTGCGTCATCGCATAACAGAAATCACCGGCCACGATGCCGAATGTGACCGCACACGCGGGCCACGGACCGCAAACTATCCACGCTGGAAGGTAGACCAAGGTCGCGATGAGGGTGACGCTTACAAACGTTGGCGAGTAGATCCTGGCTGCCGGGCGTCTGTGGTGCTCGGCGTGCCAGCCGCTGAAGGGTTGCAGCCCGTGCAGAACGAATCGATGCAACCCGTACTCAATGAGAGTCCAGCTCGCAAGCCCGAGTGCTGCGTAGGCAATGATCTGAATCGCCTCCGCACGCGGACCCATGAGCACCAGAACCGCCGCAAGGCCAATCGACGCGCCGCCGAAGATTCCAAGATCGAATCGATACGCGACCTTACTGTGCTCCAAGGAAAAGAGCGGCATACACCTTCCTGAAACGGACGGCCTGAGTGTCCCGGGACGGGGTCGGCCAGATCCCCGCGCCTGTAAGATATGCCCCCGATCACCTTCGCTCTGTGCGCTTGCGCACCGTAACGGCGAACCGGTTACCGGCGAGTCGGCCTTGCGTCCATGACGCACCGGGCCCACCTCCACAACATGATCCCGAGTTTCCAGTCCGTCCGGTCACTTGCGGCGCAGCAATAGCGGCAACATGTCCTGGAATTGTGCGTATTGTTGCCTGATAAACCGATAGCACTCGCAGGACTTCCTCTCCAAGCGCCGCCCGTCGACATTGCTGATGCGTCCTCGCTGATACCTCATCAGACCTTGCGCCTGAAGCTGACCGGCCGCCTCGCTGATGCCGGCCCGACGCACTCCCAGCAGAGCCGCCATGGATTCCTGCAGCATCGGAAATCCGCCCGAGCCGGCGTAGTAATTGAGGGTAAGCAGCAGGCGCGCCAGGCGCTGCTCGATGTCGTGGTGCTGGCTGCACGCGACTGACTGGCTGATCACGGCGAGAAACGTCCGCGCGTATGCGAGGAGAAGCTGCTGCAGCGGGCTTCCGAAGCGCATCTCCTCGCGAAGCTCATCCGCGCTCATGCGCATCGCGCCGCCAGATAGTTGCACGACCGCCTTGTCCGGGGTTGCGACGCCGCCCAGGAATACATTGATTCCCACGAATCCTTCACGACCGATGATGCCAACCTCCACGGTTCGCCCATCGTCCATGGCGTCGATCATCGCCACGACGGCATCCTCGGGAAAGTACACATCCTCAATTTCCTGGTCGGCGTGATAGAGCACCTGACCGCCAGTCAACGTTACGTGCTCGAGCTTCGGTAGAACGTGCTGGTAGTCGGCGGCGAGGAGCCCGGCAAGGACACTGTTCCTCACCGGAATCGCCGGCGGCCCGGCCCGTCTTCTGCCCTGCTTAGGTACGTGACTCATTGCAGCCGCCTTATGGCTTTTTGTACAGGCGCCGCGGAGAGCATCTTGCCCTCGGTCCAGATGATCATCCGCAGGGGCCGACGGCAGATGTGCGCGCCGCTCGTCCATCGGGCAAGTGCAATTCCTTTGCATTGCGCCGGAGTAGTTGGCTGAATTCGCGGGCGCTCACTGGTCGGCTGAAGTAGTAGCCTTGGCCCTCGGGACAGCCCTGCCTCCGGAGAAGCGCGAGCTGTTCCCGCGTTTCCACGCCTTCCGCAACGACCCGGACCTGCAAACCTTTGCCCATGGCGATCACTGCGCTGACGATGCTGGCATCGCCGGCATCCGCCGCGAAATTATGCACGAACGACTGGTCGATCTTCAGAGCGTCGATCGGAAAGCGCTTCAGATGACTCAAGCTCGAATAGCCCGTGCCAAAGTCATCGAGCGTGATCCGCACGCCGAGGTCGCTCAGGGACTGAAGCATCACCGCGATCGAGTTCGAATCGCGCATCAGGAAGGTCTCGGTAAGCTCGAGCTCCAGGTCGCGCGGCAGGAGGCCGTGCTCCTCGAGAATGTCGCCGACACTTTCCACGAAAGCCTTGTCGCGCAATTCCACCGTGGAGATGTTGATCGCGATGCGTATCGGCGGCAGGCCCGCGGCTCGCCACGCCCGCGATTGGCGGCAAGCTTCGCGTAGAACCCACCGCCCGATCGCCGCGATGAACCCTGATTCTTCGGCAATCGGCACGAATTGTGCCGGGGCCACGAGCCCGCGCTGGGGGTGATGCCAGCGGATGAGAGCCTCGACGCTGATGAACTCCCCTGACTCCAGGCTCACTATCGGCTGGTAGTGCAGCACGAATCCGTTGCGATCGATGGCGCGGTGCAGTCCGCTTTCGAGGGATTGCCGATCGGCCGCGTACCCGTTCATGTCCGGCTCGAAGAACCGATAGGTGTTGCGCCCACTGTCCTTGGCGCGGTACATCGCGAGATCCGCATGTTTCAGCAATGTCGTCGGCTCCGTGCCGTCATCGGGATAGGTGACGATTCCAATGCTTGCGGCGAGATGCAGATCCTGCCGGTCGATGCGATACGGCGTGCTCAGGGCGAGGAGTATTTTCTCGGCGGTGACGGCCGCATCCGCCGGCTGAGTCACTTGAGGGAGCAGGATGACGAATTCATCGCCTCCCTGCCGGCTGACGGTGTCAGAGCTACGCACGCAGGCGAGCAGCCGCTCTGCCACGGACTGCAGCAAGCGATCGCCAATGGCGTGGCCGAGGGAATCGTTGATGCGCTTGAAGCGATCCAGATCCAAGAATAGCAGCGCCAGCCTTTGTTCGTTCCGATGAGCCAGCGCCAGCGCCTGGGTCAGCCGATCGCTCAGCAGGGCTCTGTTGGGCAAGTCGGTCAGACTGTCGTGCTGCGCCAGGTGGGCCATCTTGAGCGACAGCGCCCGCGCCATGCTCACGTCACGAAACACCATCACGGCACCCGTCACGTGCCCCCGGCGGTCATGGATGGGTGCAGCGGAGTCTTCGATCGCAGCTTCCGTGCCGTCGCGCCGGATCAGGACACAGTTCGACGTAAGACCTACGGTTTTGTTTTCCCGGATGGCCAACCTCATCGGATTCTGCACGGTCTTGCGCGTGGTGGCGTCGGCGATTTGGATGACGTCTTCGAGCGAACGGCCTACCCCCTCCTCCAGCGGCCAACCGGTCATACTTTGGGCGGCGGCATTGAGATAGGTCACGCGCCCGCCGACGTCGGTACTGATGACCGCATCCCCGATGGAGTTGAGAGTAACCTGTGCGCGCTCCTTCTCCTCGAACAGCGTTTCCGCGTATGTGGCACGCTCGACCGCGCCGCGCAGTGCCTTTGCCAGTAGAGAGCCGTCCAGGCCCGCTTTCAGAAGATAATCCTGTGCCCCGCGCTGGATTGCGAGCTTCGCAACATCCTCGTCCTGCGGAGCGCTGAGAACCAGGATCGGAATCTCCGGCACCAGGCGAAATAGGCGATCGAAGGTCTCGATTCCGCGGCTGTCGGGCAGGAAGAGGTCGACGAGCACCGCCGCTATGACATCCACCTGCTGCCCTCCCGGCCTGTCTTCCTCGACGAGGCGCGTGAGGCCCTGGGAGCAGAGCCTCACCCATTCGACCTGAAAGGCGCCATCGCTTGAGCGGATGAGCGCCTCTCGAACGGAATGGGCCTCCCGGCAGTCATCCTGGATGAGAAGTACGGTTTTGGACATATCGAGCGGCAAATGCTCCCCGCGTCATTAGAGGAGACTCGCCTCGCGGCCGTCTGTTCGACAGCGTACATAGCTGGAATCGGCCGCGGACCATGCGATCCCGCGGCACAAACCACTCAGAATCGCAAAGCGAGCGATCGTCGGGTCGAGATCCGTTCCGCTAAGGGTCGAGCTTGCAGCTAGAGAACGAGGCTTCCCGAAAGATGCCTCGGCGTCGTTCGACAAGCTGCCATTCAATGTTTGTTCATAGGGGACGACTAGCCATCCGAGCGAACGACCCGCGGGCGTACGTACTCTGCCGCACAGCCTCGACAGGCAAGCTGCCCTAGCTTTGCCTCGTGAGTGCCGGAGTCGGCAAGCAAGGTGCAAAATGGGCCTGATTTTGATCATTGTCGTGGTCGTCCTGTTGCTGGGCGGTGGCGGTGGCTACTACGGGTACAGCCGGTTTGGGGGATCCGGGCTCGGAGGGGCTTTGAGCTTGCTACTGCTCATCCTTCTGGTGATCTGGTTCTTCGGCGGCCTGCATATCCAACGCTGAACCGCGCGGCGCGATCGAGGCGATGCAAGTATCAATCAGCGGCGGCCGATGCCGTTCTCGGCCGTTCCGCAACAGCTTCCGGGCACCGAGTGCGTACGGTATCGAACGGAAAGCCGCTGCAGAGGAGTGGCATAGTCAGTGCCGGTCCCCAATATGGAAGAGTCATGAGAACCTACCTCGCAACAGGCTGCGCGATCTTCGCCACCTTGCTCGGCAGCTCGATAGCAGCGACCGCCCAGGACTCTCATTCGGATGCCGCGCATGCGGAAACATACGTGAAGGATTCCGCAATCACGACAAAAATCAAAATTCGGCTGGCGGCAGAGCATGTAACGAGCTTGGGCGACATTCATGTCAATACCGACAAGAATGGTGTCGTATGGTTGAGCGGAAGCGTCAAAACCCGGCAAGCGGCAGACAAGGCCGTGTCGATTGCGCGCTCAACCGCCCGTGTGAAGCGAGTCCATAGTGAGATCAAAGTCATCGAGGACTGAGACGAAGGTCCGGACTGCGGGCATACGGACGGAGCCTTTGCTATTTAACACGCTTGAATGAGAGGCAGATCGCTGACGTGGCCGCTCTCCCCCAGACCCGCCGCGCTGCATCCCAGTATGGGAGCCTTGATGAATCTCCATCTCACAGTTGGACCTCTGGTGTCACTCGTCGCAGGCATCTTGATCCTCGCGGTGCCGCGGCTGCTGAACTACATCGTCGCAACCTATCTGATCATCATCGGGCTGCTGGGGCTGTTTGGCAGCGGAACCCTTCATCTGCATTAGCCCGACAGGGTCAGCCGCGTACGGCTGAGCCACTTCCGCTGCGCAATCCGCTCTGTTCGATCGCGTACCGAGGGTATTCCACGCCTCGTTGGGGTGACGATCTTCCGAACCTCGTTCTCATGTGTTCTTCTGTGAGGAATCTCTTCCATGAATCCCGATGTATCTTCTGTTGACAACGGCAGCACTCCCTCTGGTCAGGCGGCGCGGTCCATCCACGCCGACCCCGGCAAGCGAGTCCGGCGCGGCGTAGATTCGGTTCGCGCCCGCGCGCGGCGGCTAACGGCGGGCGCGCGGCGCGCCTCCGCGGGGGCGTCAAAGTACGCCAGGAACGAGCCGATGAAGGCCCTGTTCATCGCCTTCGCCGTCGGCGCAGCTTTGAGCGCAGTAGTCAGCCTGGTAAAGCGCCCACGTGACAGCGCCTGAGCGGCGCGGCCAGCGGAAGCTTATGCTTCAGGGCGATCGCGTTGGCACCGATGCCCAGCGCGGCATGGTTCCTGGTCGAGGTTGCTCGACCGCGAAGGGGCGTGAGACGATCCGTCTCTTGATCGACTTGAACTGTCCCGTATCTCAGATGCGGCAAAGTTAATCCAAGCTGGACGTCGCGCGTTGAATAGTTTAACTTTCTCGTATCTGAAATACGGGAAAGTTAAGGCGGTCCATGGCTCTTTACCTTGTCGGCGAGACCATAGATAAGGCCAAGGCTCACTATCAGGCTGAGGCAGGCAAGCTTCTCCAGCTTATGCGGGGCATCTACGTGGATGCCGCAGACAATGCCGATGAGCTCGTTCGCCGGCATGCCATCCGCATCGCCCACTACCTGTATCCGAACGCGTACCTCTCTGCGGCGAGCGCCGCCCTGCTCGGGCCGACCTCGGACGGCCGGTTGTACCTCAGCGGACGCCGCAACCAACGCACCCGTCTGCGATCGCTGGAAATCGTTCAAAACGAAGCCCCTCCTCATCCCAGTGTAGGGGACGCCGTGGTGGATGACGGCCTGGGTGAATTTCGGATTCCGGTTTCCTCCATGCGCCACCGCTTCCTCGAAGCCTTCCGCTTGCGCAGCGAGCATGCGGCTTCCATTGACACAACCATGCGCGCAGCGATTGCCACACGCCTGATTGAGGAATATGCAAACTCTCGTGGCGCGGCTGACTCGACCTGGGCGCTCGCTCGCGAAAATCAGTGGTACCGCGAGGGCGAGGCAGCTGAACGCTATCTGATGCAAGAGCCTGTGACCGCGGTAACTAAGAATGAGGCCGCGCTCGACCTGATCGTCGCCTGGCATGGCACCCCGATCGGCCACCTGACCCATGACGGCTTCGAATGGCGATGGAAGCCTGCGGATCTCGCTGGACCCCCACTCATCCGTCAAACGACCCCTGGGAAATTGCCCCCCTTCATCGTCTCTTTATTGCCTGAGGGCTGGCTTGAAGAGGTGCTCGACGATAAAGACGAACGTGCCGCGCTGCGATCCGGCAAGCGCTACATGTCAAACATCACCATTGCCGAGAGCGAAGCGGAGCTGGCTGCCCTTCCGGCGGACGTTCTCCTGACGCGGCTGGAAACCTTCAGCGAGGATGGAATCTTTACGGGCCGCTACGGCGGCCCGGGACCGACGGACATTGAACCAAGCTTCGAGAAGAACCTGGCGCGGATCTACGCAAGCCCCGAAACACCGAGGCTCTCGGGTGTCCAGATCAAGGCACCTATGTTTCTCGAGCCCAACGGCATCGTGTCGCCCAGCATCCGCAAGCCTTTCACGCACATCCTGAAGCCTGCAGGCACCGGCGGCTACGGCGCCCTCCCGCTGGTTGAGTGGACCGCCATGATGTTAGGTCACTCGGCCGGCTTGACAGCCCCCACCGTCGCCCTGATCCCGATGCCTGAAGGCATGCCACCGGCTCTACTCGTCGAGCGCTTCGACATCCGCGAAAGTGCAGACGACAGAAGGATGCTAGCCCTCGAAGATCTCTGCTCCGTGTTGGACTTATCGCCGAACGCGAAGTATGACGGAACGATGGAGAGGGTTACGCGCGCCGTCCGGCCGCTCTCGACCGACTCGAAGAACGACATCCTCACCGCTGTGAGACGTGCCCTCTTCGCGTGGCTCATCGCAGACGGCGACTTGCATCTCAAGAACATGGCGCTTCTCAAGATCGCGGAACCCGGTGACCACAGCTTTCGCAGCGTTCGCATGGCGCCGCTCTATGACGCGGTAACGACGCGAGTATTCCCAAACCTCAAACACGATCGGATGGCCCTGAAATTGAACGGCAGGGATGACAACGTCCGCCGGGCTGATATTCGGGCGCTCGCGGTGAATGCGGGATTGACGGTTACCGACGCAGATGCCGCCACCGACAGCATGCTCCATGCCATGAAGGTCGCCGTAGAGCGGGTTGCATTGCCTGAGAAGATCGCGCGAACGGTCGACCCCAACAGCGTGATTGCTGGCATGCTTGAGATCTGCCGCAACCGCATAAACGCCTTCGAGTAAAAATCTCTCAACCGTCGGGCGCTCTCGGTCGAATTCTCCTGACGTTGGAAGCAGATTACCCGATGGGTGGACAGCGATCTATGCGCCAATACTACCGAATATTTGGCGCAATATTTGATTCATGCACCAAAACGCGTACTCTATTGGCGCATAGATCTGAATTTGCGCCAAACCGCCAATGCCAAAATTGCTTCCCGATGACCTTCTCCAGCGCGTCACAAGTGCGCTAGCCGCTGATCCTCAAGGCTTGAGCTTGGCAGAGCTGCAAGAAGCTCTCAAAGACGTCCTGAGTCGCCGGTCGCTGCAGCGCAGGCTGGATGTGTGGGCGCGCTCCGGTGCGATCAAAGCCGAAGGCATCCGCCGGGGCCGCCGATACTTTCCAGCCGGCAACAATACCGTGTCGACAGCTGCCGCCGAGGTAGGACGACCCGCCGGCGCTTTGGAGCCAGAAGCCGCCACATCATCCGTTGCCATTTCTGCAGCGGGCAGACAGATCCAGGCTCTCGTTCATGGGCCGATCGCCGATCGCACGCCCATCGGCTTCCAGCGTGGCTTCTTGGAGAGCTACGTGCCGAACGAGACTGAATACCTCCCCGAAAGCCTGAAGACACATCTGCGGGCGTTGGGCCGGACGCCTGACGGACTCCGTCCGGCGGGCACGTATGCACGAGACATCCTGAACCGGCTACTCATCGATCTCTCCTGGGCGTCGAGCCGCCTCGAGGGCAATACCTATTCGCTGCTTGACACTCGTGAGCTCATCGAACATGGCAAAGCCGCTCCGGGCAAGGACGCGAAAGAAACTCAGATGATCCTCAATCACAAGGCGGCCATCGAACTGCTGGTGGAGTCCGCCGAAGAGATCGGAGTCAATCGCTACACCATCACCAACCTACACGCACTCCTCGCCGACAACCTCCTCGAGGATTCTCACAACCAAGGGCGACTCCGCACTACATCGGTCGCGATCGGCGGTACGACATACCTGCCAACAGCGATTCCCCAGCTCATCGAGGAGCTGTTCACCCTGTTACTGGACAAGGCTGCGGCGATCCGCGATCCCTTCGAGCAGTCCTTCTTTCTCATGTCTCAGCTTCCGTATCTGCAACCTTTCGTCGACGTCAATAAGCGAACGTCGCGGCTCGCAGCAAACATTCCACTGATCAAAACCAATCTGGTGCCGTTGTCGTTCGTCGATGTGCCTGACAAGCTCTACATCGATGGCCTGATCGGAGCCTACGAGCTCAACCGAGTCGAGCTTCTGAGAGATGTCTACTTGTGGGCCTATGAGCGCTCAGTACGCAGATACAAGACAGTGCGCGACTCGCTTCCGGAGCCCGATGCCTTCCGCCTCAAGTATCGCAGCGAGATCGCCGATGTCGTGCGCCATGCCGTACGCGAAAAGATTCGGCCCACCGAGGCAGCTCTTGCGCGCCTGGCGAAACCCTTGGTCTCGCCGGAAGACCTCGATCGCTTTACGAGCATCGCCCTCGCAGAGCTTACAGATCTGCACGAGGGGAACATCGCACGATTCCGGCTGCGGCCGTCCGAATTCAAGCAATGGAAGGAAGGATGAGATCGTCGGAACTTCGGCGCCGCAAGCTCGCCGTCCACAGGCCAGCGGTATTTTGAACCGGTGGTCTTTCCTCGCTGACAGGCCGCCGCGACACGCCCGATCCCGGTAAGTCCTTGCAGACATTGGAATGGTGCCGGCTGAGGGGACCTGAACCCCCGACCAACGGTTTACAAAGCAGCGATCGGGAGCTCTACGGGCTTATATATCAACCACTTGCAGCGCTAGCCAGCCCCGTTCCCAGGCCCACTACGGGTAGAGTCGACGACTGGCGCGGTGGTGGTAGGCGCCTCTCGGCTGTTGCCGCCCCTTTCGTCTGGCGGTGTCGCAATCGAGGCTCCATGACTCCGTCTCCAGTCGCCGCTCATCGAACCGGACATGCGGGAGCGCATCCGGCTCTCGGACAAGGTCTCAGGCCATCGCTCTCGGAAAGTCGGCCGGCACGGCGGTGAGCTCGACGAGTCCCAACGTGTCGTAGAGGTACTCGTACGGGAAGCGATTGGCTCCCGAGTTGCTCACCTTGTGCTTTCGGCATAACCACCGGCATAGCCGACGCGGCGTGTACTGGTTGATCGTCCGGTAGGCTTTCCCGGTCGGGCCGAGACTGAAGTAGTTGGCCCACCCGAGGAGCTTGCGGTTGATCGTACCTACGACCTCGTCGGCCTCCTGCCACTGCGTCCTTCGTGCGGTAGCCTCCCGGATCGCTCCGATGAGGCGCTGCACACTGCGCTTGGACGGCCATGGGCATAGATACGCCCGACCCGTCTGCGGCGAGTAGTACCGCCCGAAGGTGTAGCCCAGGAAATCAAATCGCTCCTCCGGCAGATGGCAGACCCGGGTCTTGGCTTCGTTGATCGTCAGCTTCAGCCGCCGCATCATCTCTCGCATCTCGGCCAATGCCTCATCGACATCGCCTTTGCAGCAGATGACGTAGTCGTCGGCGTACGAGACGATCCTCGCCTGCAGCCTGTCCTCGACCCCGCGCCGCTTCCATCCCAGCACAAACCGGCGCATGTACAGGTTACCGAGGAGCGGCGAGAGCGGAGAGCCCTGTGGCACCCCACGCCCGTTGTCCTTGCCCGGCGTCGTTCGCTTCTTGCCGCCTCTGCCATCGTCTTCCTCGACCGGGGCGATCAGCCACATCTTGATCAGATGCAGCAGGTGCCGGTCAGAGACCCGGCGTGCCACCGATTTGAGGAGCTCGGCATGCGGTAAAGAGTCGAAGTAGCCGGCCAAGTCCCCTTCGATAATCTTCGTATGACCGGTGTTGAGCAGGCCGCGCACCGAGCGCACGGCCGTATGGGCACTGAAGTTCGCACGGTAGCCGTGCTGCTCGCCCGGCAAATCGACCTCGACGATCGGTGCAAGCACCGCCACCGCAGCCGTCATCACCGTCCGATCAGCGATACAGGGGACCCCGAGCGGCCGCTTGCTGCCGTCCGCCTTGGGTATCCACACGCGTCGCACTGCCTCGGCTCGATACGTCTTCCTGCGGAGTTTCTCCGCCAGTTCACCCAACCAACGCTCGACCCCGTACGCCTCGACGTCCGCAAAGTCCTGTCCGTCCACCCCCGGTGCGCCGGCGTTGGCCTTGCAGCACCGATAGGCGTACTCCAGAACGTCTTTGCGATACAGCTTGTCGTACAGCAGGTAGAAGCGATAGCCAGGCGCTTCCTTCGCTTTCGCCTGTAACGCCGCCTGTAGCTTCTGAACACTAACCGGAGGTTCCAGGATCATTGATCCAATCTCCTGCGTCCTTCACCACTTCTTGCGTTCACCCTGAACCAGGGCCCCTTTCCTCCACCAGCATTACGCTGGTCTCATCGGTCGTACGGCCCCATCCGCCACCCCATGAAGCCGGGTCTGATCCTCACGGATCCTCCGTTGACCGGCCACGTCTGCCGCTCACTCCATAGGGCTTCCCGTGTTGCTACGATCCCCCTGTGCACGCATCCCGCCGCCACTACCCCGGTGAAATCCTCGGGTGCCCTCTTCGCTCGCTTCCCCGACGATCGCAGCCTTCCCCGTTTTGTGGCCGGGTCGGCTTCCACATCAGCCCTTTCGGGGCCTGCACGGCGTTCGCTATCGCTGCGGTCTGCAT
>Ga0157369_10008618_pt1 | contig 11693 bp, 9 predicted proteins | sample C25metaG_FD_113461 | JGI IMG/M metagenome (GOLD analysis project Ga0157369, IMG submission 113461) | Corn rhizosphere microbial communities from Kellogg Biological Station, Michigan, USA - C2-5 metaG | ecosystem: Host-associated > Plants > Roots > Rhizosphere > Soil | place: USA: Michigan... | reverse complement strand
GGAGGAAAAATGTTTGCCTTATCTTCTTTATCACAATGGGAGAAGAATGAACAGTCAGTCAATTTAAAATGTGATCCAGACCGTGCACAAGAGCTCAGAGCCGAATATGACGAAATACAGCCAGGATTTCATATGAGTAAAGTACATTGGAATACGGTGGCATTAAACGGAAATTTACCCGTAAAATTTGTCAAAGAATTGATAGACCATTCGTATGAATTGGTTTTCAAAAGTTTGACAAAGAAAATTCAGAATGAAATTATCGAATTAGAAAATTAGGCATTACATTTGCATCGTTAGAAAAAAAAATTCAGTCCCGAAGTCTCGGGATAGTTACTGTGTAACTTAGCAACTTATAACACCATGAAAGAACAATTTAAAAAATTTCTGAACGAAGAACAAGATCCAAAAGCGATTGAAAAAATCACTTCGAAACTTACAGATTTATTAATGAAAGGCGAAGAAGTTGGATACATCGCAGTACAAAAAAAGCCTGCGATTACTGTTTTTCCGGATAGTATTGTATTAACAAACAAACGTATCATTATCTGTAAACCTAAAAATTTAGGGCTTTCTATGGATTTTACAGATTATACTTGGGATGATATTGCGAGTACTTTTGTAAAAGAAAACATTTTAGGTTCTGAATTTTCATTTGGCACTAAAACAGATTTAGCCGTTTCTATTGACTATATTCCAAAAATTCAGGCTAGAAAAATTTATACTTACGCTAAAGAACAATTGGATTTATTAAAAAATCCAGTTCAGACTGCCACTCCAATTCAAGAAACTGCTGAACCTGTTTTTGAAGAAGAAGCAGAAGAAGAGATCGAAGAAGTTGAAACAGAAGAAGTAACAAGTTTTGCTGAAATTTTACCAGCAGCTCCTGTTGTTACAGAAACTTATGAACCGCTTCCGACTCAGCCAGCCGGAGAACGAAAATTAAGCGATTTATCTAAAGAAGAACTTTTTGATAAATTACAGAATTACAAAAAACTTCTTGACAATGGTTTAATCATGCAGGGAGAATATGACGCTTACAAAAAAGAGATTTTAAGTTACATGTAAAATAGTCTTAAAGTCAAAAGTCGAAAGTCTTAAAGTTTTCTTTTGTTTATAAATAAAAGCCAGAAATAGAATTTCTATTTCTGGCTTTCTTTTTTAAGTCTGCATTTCGACTTTATAACTTTAGACTTTCCAACTTTCGACTTATAAAGTCGCCTTCTGCTTTTCTACAAATTTATGCGACTGCAGTTCCAGTAATTCTTTTGCATTTTTTCGCTGTAAATCAAATAAACCTTTATCTTCTGCAATATCAGCATAAACTTTATCATGCATTTCTGCACTGGTTTTTACTAATAATTCACGTTGGTATTTGTTTTGTTCCAAAGTGGCTTTCATTGCCGTTTCGGCTTCTTCTTGTTTAAAATCAAATTCACCTTTTGGAGCTAACAATTTGGCAATAATTGGTGATGTTTCAATTGCCAGAAACAAAAGCATAATGAAAAATGACGGAAGCCAAGGCAGTTTATTCAACGCATTGATACGTGCCATTAACCCATCAAAACCTTCGATGATAGGCTGTGTCTGCGAAACTTTTTTGTCTAAATCGGCTTGAAGCTGAACTCCTGCTTTTTCTTTTTCGGCAATTTTAGCTTCGTTGGTCTTTTTAAGAACTTCAAGTTCTTTTAAAGCTGCATCGTGTTTTTCGCGTTTTTCTTTATAAACCGGACCTTTTCCAAGTTTTTTTGTTCCTGTTGTTCCTTCGGCCTCAGTAATATAAACTGAATACAAATCGTTTACTTCTTTCTCTTTTTTTAGAATATCGGCTTTTAGAGCTGCAATCTCTGCTTTATTTTTATCTAAATCTGATTTGAAATAATTACCAACCTGCTTTTTATTGGCCAATTCCATCTCGTTTTTTTCTTTCAATAAAACGGTATTGATTTCTTTTTCGAAAATTTTAATTTCCAAAGGCTTAGAAATTACAATCGCAATAATTACTGCTAATATAATACGAGGTGTCGCCTGCAGGAATTCATCCATAAAACGATCTCTTTTCTTAATAGTAGAAACGATAAATCGATCCAGATTAAAGATTAATAAACTCCATACAAATCCAAAAATCAAAGCGGGATAAATAGAATCGAAAACAGTAAAAAGCGCATAAGCACTGGCTAAGAAAGCCATTACTGCTGTAAAAAATACTGTGGCACCAATACCAACATATTTGGTTTGTTCGCCTTCTGAACAGTTTTCCAGGATGTCGCGGTCGGCTCCTGAACAAAGGATAAAAAATTGTTTTAACATGATTGATGATTTTTGATTGTGATTGATACGGCAAATTTAACGCCAAATTTTTAATTCTAATCAAAATATCAATTTCTTTTTACTTGTAAATCAAAAACTTGAAGTTTTAATGTTACTTAAACATTAATAATAACAAGCATTATCCGGGTAATCATAACACTATGTTAATTTTTTCCCAAGGGTTTAGTAATACTGGGGCTTTAGCTTCGCACCGATCAAATAAAAAACAAAACACAACGATGAAAAAATTCTATTTATTAACAACATTTTTATTATTGACCTTAACAGGTTTTGCCCAGAAAGCGATAATATCCGGAAAGATATTAGATGCTGATGACAAACTGCCTCTGCCTGGAGCCATGGTTCAAATTGTAGGTGAAAAAAAATACACCGTTTCTGACTACAACGGTCGTTTTGAATTATTAAATATTACTGAAGGAACTTATAAAGTTGAAGTAAAATATATTGGATACACTACTTTAACTCAAGAAATAAAAGTAGAACAAGGAAAAAACAATGTAATTGATTTTGCTCTTAAAGCTTCTGAAAATGAACTGAAAGAGGTTGTTGTTGGAGATATCTTAAAAGGTCAGGCAAAAGCACTGAACCAGCAGAAAAACAATAAAAATATTGGAAACGTAATTTCTTCTGACCAAATGGGTCGTTTTCCTGATGCGAACGTTGGAGATGCATTAAAACGTGTTCCTGGTATTACAATGCAAAATGACCAAGGTGAAGCTCGTAACATTATCATTAGAGGTTTGGCTCCGTCTTTAAACTCTGTTACTTTAAATGGTGACCGTATTCCTTCTGCTGAAGGTGATAACAGAAACGTACAAATGGACTTAATTCCGTCTGATATGATTTCTACAATTGAAGTAAACAAAACGCTTACATCAGACATGGATGCTGATGCAATTGGAGGTTCTGTTAACTTAATTACAAGAGCAACTCCAAACGGAGAAAGAATCTCTGCTACGCTTGCAGGAGGATATTTACCAATTCGTGAGCATGCTTCTTATACAGCAGGATTTGTTTATGGTAACCGTTTTGCAAATGATAAATTAGGAGTTGTTTTCAGCGGATCTTATAACAATGTAGATTACGGTTCTGATAACATCGAAAATGAATGGGTAAAAGATGATTTTGGAAATGAATATCTTCAAGCTTCAGAAATTAGAAAATATGATGTACAGCGTATTCGCCGCAGTGCTTCTTTGGCTTTAGATTATAAATTCAACGAAAACAATACAATTTTTGCCAATGCTATCTACAACTGGAGAGACGATAGAGAAAACCGTTTCAGAACCACAATCGACGATATTGAGCCTCTTTATAATGGTGAAGAAATTATTGGTTTTGAAGGTCGTGTAAAACGTCAGACAAAAGGTGGTGTTGACAACAGCCGAAACAAAAACAGAAGATTAGAAGACCAAAGAGTTCAGAATTATTCGCTTCGTGGAGAGCATTTAATCAACTCTACTTTAGATTTAGACTGGTCTGCCAACTATGCAAAAGCAAGAGAATACCGTCCAGGCGAGCGTTATATCGAATACCGCCAAAAAGGTCTTGATGTATTCGAAAACTTAACAGACACAAGATTTCCTTTGGTTACAACGGCTGGAGAAGCTCTTGATCAATTTAAATTTGATTCTGTTACTGAAAATACAGACGAAACCAGCGAAAGCGAATTTGGCGCAAAAGTAAACATCCGTTTTCCTTTCTCTGTAATTGCAGGGGAAAAAGGAAGATTAAGAACAGGTCTTAGACTTCGTTTAAAGGAAAAAGAAAGAAACAATATGTTTTATGCTTACGAGCCAATTAATGATGGCATGGAATTATTATCTGAAGTTCCTAACAGCTATTATGATGGAAAAAACTTTAATCCGGGAAGTAAATATGTTCCGGGTGCGTTTGCTTCGGCTTCTTTCTTAGGAAGTTTAGATTTAAATAACCCTGCTTTATTTGATAAAGAAACAGACCCGGCAGAATATTTAGCGGTAAATTACAATGCTAAAGAAAGAATTTCTGCTGCTTACGTAAGATGGGATCAGGATTTTAATGATAAACTTTCTATGGTAATGGGTGTTCGTGTTGAAAATACTCATATTGATTATACAGGAAACAGAGTTTTAGATGAAGAAGAATTAGAAAGCAAAATCAACAACACAAACTCATACACGAATGTATTGCCAAGTATTTCATTCCAATACAACGCAACAAAAGATTTAGTATTAAGAGCAGCGGCTACAACGGCACTTGCAAGACCAAACTATTATGCATTGGCTCCTTATGTAAACAACATTGCAGCCGATAAAGAAATTACAGCTGGAAATCCAGGTCTTAAAGCTACATACGCATACAACTATGATTTCATGGTAGAGAATTATTTCAAATCTGTTGGTTTAATTTCCGGAGGTGTTTTCTACAAAAAATTAAATGATTTCATTTACAACTACAGCGACAATCAATACACAGATGCTAAATTTGCTGTAGATTTCCCAAATCAATCAAACCCAATTCCAACTGGAGAAAACTGGTCATTTTTACAATCAAGAAACGGAGACAATGTTAATGTTTACGGATTTGAGGTTGCTTTACAACGTCAGTTAGATTTCCTTCCTGGAAAATTCTTAAAAGGTTTTGGTATTTACTTAAACTATACGTACACAAAATCTAAAGCAAAAGGAATTGCTGATGAGGATGGAAACGAAAGAAAAAATATCAGCCTTCCAGGTACTGCACCGCACATGTTTAATGGATCTTTATCTTGGGAAAACAAACGTTTCTCTGCAAGAATCTCAACAAACTTTACATCTGATTATTTAGATGAATTAGGTTCTGAGTCTTACAAAGACAGTTACTATGACAAGCAGTTTTTCTTAGATGCAAATGCTTCTTACAAAATTACTCCAAAACTTCGCTTTTTTGCAGAAGCTAATAACTTAACAAATCAGCCGTTACGTTACTACCAAGGAGTTGCTGCTCATACAAAACAAGCTGAATATTACCAGCCTCGTTACAATTTCGGATTGAAATTAGACTTGTAATCTGCACTTTTTTAAAATTCTTAAATTAGACAGAGTTTAGCGCTCTGTCTAATTGCATTAAAATATATAACATAATGAAAAATAAATATTTAGTTGCTCTTTTACTTTTAGCTGTTTCATTCACAGCTTGTAAAGACGATAAATTAGCTCCAGTTCAGCCAAACGCCGTAAAACCAACAGCAGTTACAGAAGCCCTGCCTCACGATACTGATGATCCTTCTATCTGGATTCACCCAACAGATCCTTCAAAAAGCATTGTTGTAGGAACAGATAAAGATACAGACGGCGCTTTGTATGCTTTTGATTTAAATGGAAAAATCCTTAAAAAATCAATTACTTTAAAACGCCCAAACAACGTTGATATCGCTTACGGATTGATTATTGACGGGAAAAAAGTAGACGTTGCCGTAACAACAGAACGTGAAGAAAACAGAATCAGAATTTTCAGTTTACCTGATTTAGAACCAATTGATAAAGGCGGAATTCCTGTTTTTGAAGTCGATACAGAACGCGATCCTATGGGAATTGCTTTATATACTCGTCCAAGCGATGGAAAGATTTTCGCTATTGTGGGAAGAAAAACGGGACCTTCTGGAAGTTATTTATGGCAGTATGAACTTTCTGGAAACGGAAAATTCGCTGCTGCAAAAGTGGTTCGCAAATTTGGAACGTACAGCGGAAAGAAAGAAATTGAAGCTATTGCAGTAGACAACGAATTAGGTTTTGTTTACTATTGTGATGAACAGGCTGGAATTAGAAAATACAAAGCAGATCCCGCTTTAAACGATAATAAAGAACTGGCTTTCTTTGGTCAAAAAGATTTCAAAGCAGATCATGAAGGAATCGCGATTTATAAAAAAACAGATTCTACAGGATATATTTTAGTATCAAACCAGCAGGCAAATTCGTTTATGGTTTACCCTAGAGAAGGTGCAAACGGAAATCCAAACAATCATCCGTTATTGGCAGAAGTTCCAACTTCTACAATTGAATGCGACGGTGCTGATGTCACAAATGTAAACTTAGGTCCAAAATATAAAAACGGACTTTTTGTAGCGATGAGCAACGGAATGACTTTCCATTATTACGCTTGGGATTTAATTCAAAAACGTATCGACGAAGCAAAAAAATAAACCTTTTGAGTGTTTTCAGTCGCAGTACCCGTGTTAGTGTTTATTTTTTTTTTACTGCGATTGAAAACCAAACAAAAAAGCTGTTCATTTCTGAACAGCTTTTTTACTTTGAATTAGTAAGTCCTTTTATTCTGTAATCGGTGCGCCTGCTAAGATTTCAGCATTGGCAAACTCTTCAAATTTGGCAAAATTAGCTTTAAATTTCTGTGCTAATTCTAACGCTTTTTTATCATATAAATCTTTGTCTTCCCAAGTGTTTCTTGGATTTAAAATTTCGCTTGGAACATTTGGACAAGATTGTGGTTTTGCAATTCCAAATACTTTGTGGTTTACATACTCTACATTATCCAGTTCACCGTTTAATGCAGCCGTAATCATGGCACGAGTATATTTTAACTTCATACGGCTTCCTGTTCCGTATGCACCGCCAGTCCATCCTGTATTGATTAACCAAACTTTTACATCAGCATCTTTCATTTTTTTGCTTAACATTTCAGCATATTTAGTTGGATGCAAAGGCATAAATGGCGCTCCAAAACAAGCAGAGAAATTAGGCTGTGGTTCTGTAACTCCTGCTTCAGTTCCGGCAACTTTTGCTGTATATCCAGAAATAAAATGGTAAGCAGCCTGACCCGGAGTTAATTTTGAAATTGGAGGCAGAATTCCGAAAGAATCTGCTGTAAGGAAAAATATATTTTTTGGGTTATGACCAATAGAACCCGGCTGAATATTGTCGATATGTGTTATTGGGTAACTTACACGAGTATTTTGAGTAATCGAAACATCATCAAAATCAACTTCATTAGTTCCTGCTTTAAAAACCACATTTTCTAAAAGCGCTCCTTTTTTAATCGCTCTAAAAATGTCTGGTTCGTTTTCTTCTGTTAAGTTGATTACTTTAGCGTAACATCCGCCTTCAAAGTTAAAAACTGTATTTTCAGCAGTCCATCCGTGTTCGTCGTCACCAATTAATTTACGTTCTGGATCTGCAGATAAAGTTGTTTTTCCTGTTCCGGATAAACCAAAGAAAATTGCTGTATCGCCATCTTTACCAACATTAGCGCTGCAGTGCATTGGTAATGTGTTTTCGAAAACCGGTAAAATGAAGTTTAAAGCAGAGAAAATTCCTTTTTTCATTTCTCCTGTATAACCCGTTCCTCCAATTAAAGCAATCTTCTTAGTAAAATCAAGAATCGCAAAATTTGACTGACGTGTTCCGTCTACAGCAGGATCTGCCATAAAACTTGGAGCGCATACTACTGTCCATTCTGGAGTAAAGTTTGCCAGCTCAGAATCTTCCGGGCGCAAGAACATGTTATAGCAAAACAAGTTCGACCACGCTGTTTCTGTAACAACGCGAACATTTAATCTGTAATTTGGATCTGAACAAACATACGAATCACGAACAAAAACCTCTTTGTCTGATAAAAACTTTGTTACCTTATTATATAATTTTTCAAAAGCTTCTGGTGCAAACGGGATATTTACATTTCCCCACCATACTTTATCTTCTGTAATGCTGTCTTTTACAATAAAACGATCTTGTGGAGAACGTCCTGTAAATTCACCTGTATTAATTGCCAAAGCACCTGTAGAGGCCTCAACACCCTGTCCTGACTGCACAGTTATTGCATGAAGCTCATCTGCTGATAACTGGTAACGAACCGTTGCATTTTCTATTCCTAATTCTTTTAACGAAATCGATTGCGCGAAAAGTGTGTTATTGTCCATAAATTTAATGTTGTGTGTGTTATTTTTTGGGTGCAACAAAATATAATTTTACTTAATCTTAAACGTAAAGTCCAAGTTTGCAAATTGTTATATTTTTTTATCAAGATGATGAAAAGTAATAAAAATTCACATAAGTAACCTTATATGTTAATTATGAGACAAAATTAAAGATTAATTTTAATACAGAATTTTTTTTTCGGGATTTTATGATTTTTTCCTCAAAATAGTAAGAAATAATACCGCCCAGCCTATAATTAATAAAAATCCGCCTAAAGGTGTTGCGAATACGATAATTTTAGAATCAAAAACTGTAAGACTTTTTGTAGCTAAAATATAGATCGATCCGCTAAAAAGAACAACTCCTGCTACAACTAAATTATAGATTGTTTTTACGGTTTTTTCGGCAATATCTTTTCGGGTAGAAAGAAAAAGTAAAAAGAGAGCGTGGTACATTTGGTAACGAACCCCAACTTCAAAAGTGTTTAACTCTTCAATAGACAAATATTTTTTTAATAAATGGGCTCCAAAAGCTCCAAAAATAATAGCTAACATCCCTATAAAAGCACCAGTTAAAACAATTTTTCTTTTCATATTTTCTAAACTTTAATTTTAAACAAAAATACTTCATCCTATTCAATTTTCGTTTTAGTTTCTCAATTATTTCAGCACTCGAAAACGTATTTTTTTATGTGAGATAGAAATAAAAGAATATCATTTTTCAAATTAAATTTGTTATATTTATAACATTTAAATATGTTTGTGTTAAAATATTAGAATTATGAGAAGCGTTTTAATAATTGGAGCCGGCAGATCTGCTTCATCTTTGATAAATTATCTGCTTAAAAAATCAGAAACCGAAAACCTACATCTTGTTGTTGCTGATTTGTCTTTGGCCTTAGCCGAAAAAAAGACACAAAAGCATCCCAATGCGACTCCAATTGCTTTAGATCTTTTTAATACCAAAGAAAGACAAACGGCTATTGAAAAAGCTTCGATTGTAATTTCGATGCTTCCTGCACATTTACATATCGAAATTGCTAAAGATTGTATTCTGTTTAAAAAACACCTCGTAACGGCTTCTTACATTAGTGATGCTATGCAGGCTCTGGATCAGGAGGTAAAAAAGAACAATTTGATTTTCATGAACGAAATTGGTCTTGATCCGGGCATAGACCACATGAGCGCCATGAAAGTTATTGACGAAATCAGGTCAAAAGGCGGTAAAATGCTTTTGTTTGAATCTTTCTGCGGTGGTTTAGTAGCTCCGGAATCGGATAACAATTTGTGGAATTACAAATTTACGTGGGCGCCTAGAAACGTAGTTTTAGCCGGACAAGGCGGCGCCGCGAAGTTTATTCAGGAAGGCACTTATAAATACATTCCGTATAGTGCTTTGTTTAGAAGAACCGAATTTCTGGAAGTAGAAGGTTACGGAAAATTTGAAGCCTATTCTAACCGGGATTCTCTTAAATATCGTTCAGTTTATGGTTTAGATGATGTTCTGACTTTATACAGAGGAACAATTAGAAGGGTTGGTTTTTCGAGGGCATGGAATATGTTTGTACAACTGGGAATGACTGATGACAGTTATATTCTTGAAGGTTCTGAAAACATGAGTTATCGCCAGTTTATTAATTCTTTCCTTCCGTATCACCCAACAGATTCTGTCGAAATTAAAACCCGACTGATTTTAAAAATCGATCAGGACGATATTATGTGGGACAAACTTCTGGAACTGGATTTATTTAACCCAGACAAAAAAGTAAATCTGCCAAATGCTACTCCGGCTCAAATTTTAGAAAAAATCTTAACAGACAGCTGGGCTCTTGAACCAGAAGATAAAGATATGATCGTAATGTATCATAAATTTGGTTATGAACTAAACGGCGAGAAAAAGCAAATCGATTCGAAAATGGTCTGCATTGGCGACGACCAAACTTATACGGCAATGGCAAAAACGGTTGGACTTCCGGTGGCAATGGCAACGTTGTTAATCTTAAACGGAAAAATCACTACACCAGGTGTTCAGCTTCCTATTAAGAAAGAAGTTTACGAACCTATATTAAAAGAATTAGAGGAGTACGGTGTTATTTTTAACGAACAAAAAGTACCTTATTTTGGATATAATCCAGATTTATTTTAATCTGGATTCTTCATTTTTTTTAGAATTTTTTTTTAGTTTATTTTATCCGCTTTTATCTTTTTAAAAGCGGATTTTTTTATTTTTTTAAGTAACAGAGAAACAAAGAGAAAAACTTAGCATCTTAGAGTCTTAGTAATTCTACTTTTCACTTTGAATAGTAATTGGCAATCCATAACTTACACGAACCGGTTCTCCATTTTCAGTAGCGGGAATCCATTTTGGAGAAAGTCTTAAAACTCTAACAGCTTCCTCGGCTAAACCATATCCCAAATCTTTTTTAACTTTAATTTCAGATAAACTTCCGTCTTTTTCAATCATAAACTCCATTAATACTTTTCCCTGTAACTAACTTTAAAATCATTTTGATCTTTTAAACTGTTTGTCTGAGCTGTAGTTTTTGTAGAAAAAATAAATAATATTAAACCGCAAATCGCAGTTGCAAAACCCATTTTTAAAACAATTTTTGTCGAATTTTCTTTTTTGGTCATCATAAGTAAACGTTTTTTAGTTATTAAATAATTAATATTACTAGCAAGCGAAATCGTATTTTTATTTGAAGCAAAATCAAGCAATAAATTCTGATAATCTGAAACCGAATTAAACTGTTTATTTACAGCTTCATCAGCCAAAAACTCATGATTGAGCTTAATTGCTTTTTTTAAAAGAGAAAGAAACGGATTAACCCAAAATACAATTTGCAGTACTTCAACAAAAAGAACATCCAAAGTATGCCGCTGTTCTAAATGCGCCCTTTCGTGTGCAATTAATTCTGATGGAATTTTTCCCATTTCAAAATCTGTTTTATTGACAAAAATGGCATTCCAAAAAGAGTGAGGTAAAACCGCCTCATTGGTTAAAACTACTTTTGCACCATTTACAAAGCAGATTTCTTTTCTTTTTAATTTTATAAAAATGAAATTAGGTTTAATACAAAACGAAAAGCCAGTACTATTGAAACAATAACATAAACACGAATTAAATAATAGAAAATAGTATACATGATATAATTTTCATTTAAAGGAGCGCGTCCTTTTTGAATTACTATTCCTTCCAATTGAATATTGTTTATTCCCGTTTCAAACGTGGTTTTTATTGAGAACAGCTGCAACGGAATTATAAAGCTAAAAATCAAACTTCCAATAAGATAGGCACGGTTAAAACGAAACATTCTTTCGTTCTCCAACAACAATTTATACACTGCATAAAAAACAAAAAGCAGTATTCCTGATTTTAAAAGATAGGTTATCATTTTTTCTTCTTTTGAATTTCTGAATCGATTATTTTTTTGAGATCTTCCAGTTCCGAAGCTGTTAAATTGGTTTCGGT
>Ga0157369_10008617_pt1 | contig 11693 bp, 10 predicted proteins | sample C25metaG_FD_113461 | JGI IMG/M metagenome (GOLD analysis project Ga0157369, IMG submission 113461) | Corn rhizosphere microbial communities from Kellogg Biological Station, Michigan, USA - C2-5 metaG | ecosystem: Host-associated > Plants > Roots > Rhizosphere > Soil | place: USA: Michigan... | reverse complement strand
TCAAGCTGCGCGTGCTTTCTCGTCAACAGCAGCTTTTGCGTGTCGATTTCGAGAAGACGCCGGCGCACGAAGCGCTGCTGGCCGGGCTCGCGCGTTTCGATGCGCTGCTCGCCTCGCACGATGTCATCTTGCTGTCCGATTACGCGAAAGGCGGGCTCACGCACGTCACGCAGATGATCGCCAAGGCCCGCGCCGCCGGCAAACCCGTGCTAGTGGATCCGAAGGGCGATGACTGGGAACGCTATCGCGGCGCCACGCTCATCACGCCGAACCGTGCCGAACTGCGGGAAGTGGTGGGGCATTGGCGAAGCGAGGACGATCTGCGTGCGCGCGTCGACACTCTGCGCGCATCGCTCGATATCGAAGCGTTGCTGCTGACGCGTTCCGAGGAAGGCATGACGCTGTTTACCGCCGATGGCGCGGCGTTGACCGCGCCTGCCGTCGCGCGTGAAGTGTACGATGTGTCGGGCGCCGGCGACACCGTGATCGCGACGCTGGCCGTCATGCTCGCCGCGAAATTGCCGCTCGTCGATGCGGTGGCGTTGGCCAATCGCGCGGCGGGCATCGTCGTCGGCAAGCTCGGCACGGCCACCGTGGATTATGACGAGCTATTCCCGGCGAACGGGCGTTAGCGCGATGCGTCGTTACGACCGAGCGGACCCCACCGAACCCAAGCGAACCGCATGAATCATCCGTAGCAGGCGGCATCGACTGTCTGCCGCCGTTATCGAACCCTCGCTATTACGATCACGATCATGACACTTATCGTCACCGGCGCCGCCGGCTTCGTCGGCGCGAATCTCGTCAAGGCGCTGAACGAGCGCGGCGAGACGCGCATCATCGCTGTCGACAACCTCACGCGCGCCGACAAATTCAAGAACCTCGTCGATTGCGAGATCGACGACTATCTCAACAAGACCGAATTCGTCGAACGTTTTGCACGCGGCGATTTCGGCAAGGTACGCGCCGTGTTTCACGAGGGTGCCTGCTCCGACACGATGGAGACAGACGGCCGCTACATGATGGAAAACAACTTCCGCTATAGCCGCGCCGTGCTGGACGCGTGCTTGGCGCAAGGGGCGCAGTTCCTCTACGCATCATCGGCCGCGATCTATGGCGGCTCGACGCGCTTTGTCGAAGATCGCGAGGTCGAAGCGCCGCTGAACGTGTACGGTTATTCGAAATTCTTGTTCGATCAGATCGTGCGTCGCGTGATGCCGTCGGCGAAAAGTCAGATCGTAGGCTTCCGTTACTTCAACGTGTACGGGCCGCGTGAAGCGCATAAAGGGCGCATGGCGTCCGTGGCGTTTCACAACTTCAATCAGTTCCGCGCCGAGGGCAAGGTCAAGCTGTTCGGCGAGTACAACGGCTACGCGGCCGGCGAGCAAACGCGCGATTTCGTTTCGGTCGAGGATGTGGCGAAGGTCAATCTGTTCTTCTTCGATCACCCAGAAAAGTCGGGCATTTTCAATCTCGGGACGGGGCGAGCCCAGCCGTTCAACGATATCGCCGTGTCGGTGGTCAATACGCTGCGTGCGCTCGAGAATCAACCGGGGTTGTCGCTGGCCGAACTCGTCCAGCGCGGATTGATCGAGTACGTCCCGTTTCCCGACGCACTTCGCGGCAAGTATCAGTGCTTCACGCAAGCGGACCCGACGCGCCTGCGCGCGGCCGGCTACGACGCGCCGTTTTTGACCGTGCAAGAAGGCGTCGATCGCTACGTACGTTGGCTATCCGGCCAACTGTAATCGGTCGCGCATCGTTCTTAAACTGGATCCTCGCGGTCGGGACTCGCCGGCCGCTTTTTTTATCGGAGGATCCATGTTCTTCAAGCAAATCCTGATGGGCGCGGCGGCTTCCGTCGCCGTATTGGCTTCGTTTTGCGTCTACGCGGTACAGGTCAACGTCAACACGGCCGACGAAGCTGCGTTGCGCGCAATCAAGGGAATCGGGCCGTCCAAAGCGCGGGCCATCGTTCAAGAGCGCGCCGAGGGCGGGCCGTTCAGAGATGCGGACGATCTCGGCCAGCGCGTGAAAGGCTTGGGCGGGCAGGCGGTCGAACGCTTGCGGGCGGAGGGGCTCACGATCGGGGCGGGCCGAAAAACCCTACCGGGCGATGGGGCGCGCGGTGATTTACAATCGACCGGTTCCCATTGCTAGAGATGATCGCGCCTCGCGCCACGCCCATGCCATACAAAACCATCGAAGACACGATCGGCAATACGCCGCTGGTTCAACTCGTCCGGGTGCCCGACGACGAAATCCGCAGTCGCAACAACGTCGTGCTGGCGAAACTGGAAGGTAATAATCCCGCAGGCTCCGTGAAAGATCGGCCGGCCTTGTCGATGATCAAGAAAGCGGAAGCGCGCGGGCGCATCAAGCCCGGCGATACGCTGATCGAAGCGACGAGCGGCAACACGGGCATTGCGCTCGCGATGGCGGCCGCTATCCGCGGCTACAAGATGGTGCTGCTGATGCCCGAGGATCTCTCCGTCGAGCGGCGGCAAAGCATGGCCGCTTACGGTGCTGAAATCGTCATGACGCCCGTGAAAGGCGGCATGGAGTATGCACGTGACCTCGCCGAACAAATGCAGCGTGACGGCCGCGGCATCATCCTCGATCAATTCGCGAATCCGGACAATCCGGTGGCGCACTACGAGGCCACAGGCCCCGAGATCTGGCGCGATACGGAAGGGCGCGTCACCCACTTCGTGTCGTCGATGGGGACGACCGGCACGATCATGGGCGTGTCGCGTTACCTGAAAGAGCAAAAGCCGGCGATCGAAATCATCGGCGCGCAGCCGGAGGACGGCTCGCGCATTCCCGGAATCCGCAAGTGGCCCGAGGCCTACCTGCCGGCGATTTTCGATCGCACCCGTATCGATCGAACCGAGAACGTTTCGCAGGCTGCGGCGGAGGCAATGGCGCGGCGCCTTGCATCCGTCGAGGGTATCTTTTGCGGGATCTCATCGGGCGGGGCGTGCGAAGTGGCGTTGCGGGTGGCGCGTCAAGTCGAGAACGCGACGATCGTTTTCATCGTCTGCGATCGCGGAGATCGTTACCTGTCGACGGGCGTGTTTCCGGCTTAATCGTTCGATGACGTGGTGCGCGATCCGACGCGCTGCTTCCGCTTGCTAGAAGCGCGCGGCGATCGGTTGCCTGACCTAACTACGTGTATAGCTACGCCCGCCGAGCGGCGCTGCCTATAGTCCTTTCGAGTTCAATCGCTCGACGGGAGCCGTTATGGGACATCGCCATGCACATTCGCTCGCCACGCGAATCAGCGCGCTCGCATTCCTTCTCCTCGGTCTCGCGCTAAGTTGCGCGATATCGCTATCGGCAAGATCGGCACGGGCCGACGAGGCTTCGGGTCCAACGCTCCTGAACGCTGTGCCGACGTTGGCGCGGCATGCGCCGGCGGCCGTACCGGCCGACTACGTCGTGACGCCGTTTGGGTACTTTCACCCATCCTGCGTACGCACGGTCGGGCCTCACGATCTGTTGCTCGGCGATGGTCGCCTCAAGCGCGCCGACGGCGCCTTGACGCCCGCGCATAGCTGCCGCTTCGCGCACTACACAACCGGCGGCAGACGCATCGAGGCCGATGCGCTTCCCGAGCACGGCGCCACGCCGCTGGTCGGGAAACCGAGCACGCCGCCGCAAGCTGATGGCTGGCTGGAAGCGAGTTGGTACCACGATAAGGCGCCGTTCGGTGGAATCAGCGCAAACTGGCTCGTCCCGTCGGGGCCGACATCGGACGTTGGCCAGGTGTTGTATGCGTTCCCAGGGCTCGAAGATTACGAAAACGTCGTTTCCATCTTGCAGCCCGTGCTCGGCTGGAACGGATTCAACGATCACGCGTGGACGATCGCGAGCTGGAATTGCTGCCAGGGCGGTAACGCCGATCACAGTGTTCCGCAGCGGGTGGCGACCGGCGATTTGATCGTCGGCGCCGTCAGTGGGGACTGTCCCGCCGGCAAGGTGTGCTCGGTGTGGGATATTGCAACTATCGACCGGACCAACGGCCGTTCGACGACGCTTAGACGGTCGAGCAGCTACGGCCAAACATTCGATTGGGCGTTTGCGGGTGTGGTCGAAGTGTACGGGGTGGCTGCGTGCGATCAATACTCGAGCAACGGCTTCGTGGATTTCAGCAAAGTTTCGCTGCTCGACGTCGCCAAAAAGCCCTTGCGCAGCGTGCGCTGGGCGGCAAGCGGGCTGCTGCAAAGCGACGCACCCGCCTGCAACTACGGCGTCACGGTCTCGCCGACAAGCGCGAGCTTGACGTTCTGACGTGCCGCCGCATCATGCCGGCGCGAGCGCGCCGGGCTGGCGAGCGCGCCGGATTGGCGCTCCGGCCATACGATGGCGTTTGGGGTTCCGATCGCGATTGCGATGCCCGAGTTACTGCTGAGGCGCTGCGGGCTGCTGCGATTGAGCGGCCGGCGCCGACGTCGGGTTCGTGGCCGAATTCGCCGCCGAGTTCGCGGCAGGCTGGCCCGGCGTAGCGCTCGGTACTGACGGCGCGACGCTCGCCGGCGCCGACGCTGACGTGCTCGGCCGTGTGGAGGCCGTCTCCGCGTCGATGCGCGCCTTCACGCGTTGGCCGAGTTCGTACACGGCGAGCGCGTAGAAGAAGCTGCGGTTATACCGCGTGAGCGCATAGAAATTCTGCAAGCCCAGCATGTACTGCGTGGGCTGGGCCGGCGTCGGCAAATCGATGACCGTGACGGGCGTGCTGCCCTCCACTTGCATGTCGAGCCCCGGTTCGTCGAGCAGCATGCCTGCGCGCAGCAGTTGCGCGAGCGGCCAGTGCGGCTCGGGTTGCCCGTCGGCCGCCGCCTGCGCCACGCCGAGGCTGCCGGCGTCTTGCGAGATGCGCCAGACGACAGGCCGACCGTTCTCCCAGCCGTTCTCCTTGAGATAGTTGGCGACGCTGCCGATCGCATCGGCCTGGCTGGCGCGCAAATCGATATGCTTGTTGCCCTCGTAATCGACGGCATACTTGACGATGCTGCTCGGCAGGAACTGTGGAATCCCGATGGCGCCGGTGTAGGAGCCGAGGACGGTCGTCGGATCGATCTGCGCGTCGCGCGTCCAAACCAAGTAATCCTCGAGATTCTTGCGGAACGTCATCTCGCGCTCTGCGCGGTTCGGCGTGTTCGGATAATCGAACGCGAGCGTGGTGAGCGCATCGAGCACGCGGAAGTTGCCCATATAGCGGCCGTAGATCGTCTCCACACCGATGATGCCGACGACGATTTCGGGCGGCACGCCGAACTGCTCGTAGGCGCGCTCCAGCGTCGCGCGATTTTCGCGCCAGAATTTCACGCCCGCGTTGATGCGCACGGGGTCGAGAAAGCGGGCCTGGTAGACGCGCCAGTTCTTCGCCGACGGCGTCGGCGACGGCATGACGAGCTTGACTGCGGTGGCCGAGTAGCTGACGCCCGAGAACAGCGCGTGCAGCGCTGAGGGATCGAAGTCGTAGCGGGCCACCATGTCGTCGATGAACGAGTTGACGTCCGCGTTATTCGCGTAGCGCTGGGGAATGATCTCTTCTTCGAAGGTGCCGCCCGAAGGCGAGGCTTGCGGCGCTTGACCTTGCGTAAGCGGCGCCGCCTGCTTCGCGGGCGCGGCGTTTTGGGCGTAAGCGGCTTGCCAGGAAACGGTGGCGCTGAGCGTGAGTGCGGCGAGCACGGGGAGACGCCAGCGCGGTGCTGCGGATGATTCGTGTTGACCGGTCATAAGAGAGCGAAAGAGGGCGACGGGCTGCTAGGGTTCGGATCCGCATCGAAAGCGCTCGCGCGAACTAGCCTAGGCGTTCGGCGCAGTATAGCGAACGGTCGGCGCGCGCGGAACCGATGTGGAGCGAAAGCCGCATGTCGCCGCACATGGCGGGCGCTCGGCGGCCGGCGCCCCGGTCGTCCGCTTGATGGCTCACGCTCCACGCATGCGCGCGCGGGAGCCCCGGTGGTGAGCATGTCCTCAAGAACGCGGGTGCTCGCCTGTGGTAACGTAGTTCGATATCCACGCCCCGAGCGATGACCGGCCACCCGACGGCCGACGAAGCAAACCAGGAGACATGCCGCGTCGGCGGCAAACGTACGATCATGGCGACCGCTGTCTACTCACACTCCGACTGCCTGCTGCACGAAATGGGACGAGGGCACCCGGAATGTCCCGAGCGTCTCGTTTCGATCGACGATCAATTGATCGCCAGCCGTATCGCCGAGTTCGTGGAGCGCGAGAGTGCGCCGCTCGCGGATATCGATGATCTCGCGCGCGTGCATACGCGAGCGCATATCGATTTCGTGGAACGCAGCGCGCCGCGCGAGGGGCATGCCTGGCTCGATCCCGACACGGCGATGAATCCGCATACTTGGCAAGCCGCGCTGCGCGCGGCCGGTGCGGCCGTGGCCGCGACCGACGCCGTCATCGACGGCCGCTATGACAACGCGTTTTGCAGTGTGCGCCCGCCGGGCCATCATGCCGAGCCGGCTCGCGCGATGGGTTTTTGCTTCTTCAACAATGTCGCCATCGCGGCGCGCCACGCGCTCGAAGTGCGAGGTCTTTCCCGCGTCGCGGTCGTCGATTTCGACGTCCATCATGGCAACGGCACCGAGGCGGCGTTCGCGGGCGACGAACGTGTGTTGATGTGCAGCTTTTTTCAGCATCCGTTCTACCCGTTCAGCGGCGCGGACAATCAAGCGCCCAACATGCTCAATTTGCCGATGCCGGCGCGCACGACGGGATCGGCTGTCCGAGAGGCCATCGATCTCGTGTGGCTGCCGCGGCTCGAGGCGTTCAAGCCCGAAATGATTTTCATATCGGCGGGCTTCGATGCGCATCGCGAGGACGATCTCGGCAACATGGGCCTCGTGGAAGACGACTACACGTGGATCACCGACCAAGTTCGCCGCATCGCCGAACGCTATGCGCGCGGGCGCATCGTCAGCTGCCTCGAGGGCGGCTACAACTTGTCGGCGCTTGGGCGCAGCGTCGTCGCGCACGTGCGCGCGCTGGCCGGTATTTGACGTTTGACCGATTGCATTCGCAGCCAGGAGCTCATCATGCATTCCACCTCCCCGTCCTCCCCGTCCTCCCCTCCGCCTACGTCCGGCGCGGTGCTAGTCGAGCACGACGCCTACGGGATTGCCGGTGTGGTGCGCATCACGCTCAATCGGCCCGATGCTTTTAATGCGCTCTCGGAGGATTTGATCGCACAGCTGCAGACGACGCTCTCGGCGGTGGCGAAATCCGACGCGCGCGTGGTCGTGCTGGCGGCCGAGGGCCGCGCGTACTGTGCGGGGCACGATTTGAAGGAGTTGCGCGCCAATCCTTCGCTCGAGTTCTATCAAAAATTGTTCGGCCGGTGCAGCGCGTTGATGCTGACGATCCAGCGGATGCCGCAGCCCGTGATCGCACGCGTGCAAGGTATCGCCACGGCAGCGGGCTGCCAGCTCGTCGCGATGTGCGATCTCGCCGTAGCGGCCGATACGGCGCGCTTCGCGACGTCGGGCATCCACTACGGCTTGTTTTGCTCGACGCCGGCCGTGCCGCTCTCGCGCAACATCCCCCGCAAGGCAGCGTTCGAAATGCTGGTGACGGGCGAATTCATCGACGCGGCGAAGGCGCGCGAGCTCGGGCTCATCAACCATATGACGCCGCTCGACGCGCTCGACACGGACATCGCGGCGCTCGCTCGGCGCATTTGCGACAAGCCGGCCGAAGCGCTGAGCCTGGGCAAGTCGCTGTTCTATCGTCAGCTCGAAACGGGCATCGAAGCGGCCTATCAAATGGCCGGGCAGACGATCGCCTGTAATGCGATCGATCCGGTTGCGCAGGAAGGCATGCAGGCGTTCATCGAAAAGCGCACGCCTAGTTGGCGTGCATAAGGAGCCACTGCGTGAGCGCTTCGATTACGCTATTTCGATCGAGATCGTTCATCGTTTCGTGATAGGCGTTGTCGTATAGCGTCAACGTTCGATCGATCGAACCCACGTGCGCGGCAAACGCGCGGCTGCCCTCGGGCTCGGTCAGCTTATCGGCGGAGCCGTGATAGACATAAATCGGCAGCCGAAGCGAGCTTCTGCCGTGTTCGATACGGGCCATCGCCGCGAGAATCTCGGCGCCGGTGCGAGCCGGGATGCCCGCATGATGCACGAGCGGATCGGCGCGGTTGGCCTCGACGACGCGCGTATCGCGCGAAAGCAGCGCGGGCTCGATTTTCATGGCTTGATAGCGCGGCCACAGGCGGCTGACGATGCGGCTCGCCGCCAACATCCAGCGCGGAACGTCCTTGCCAGGCGCGAGCGCCGGGCTCGATAGAACGAGCCCCGCCACGGGATGGACTTCACGATCGAATACCGCCAGCCGTTCGATCGCAAACAACGTGGCGATCGTGCCGCCCATGCTGTGTCCCATCAGGAAGAGCGGAACGCGCTCACGCGCAGCGGCGCCGAGCAAGGCCCGCGCGTCGAGCAGATATTCGTCGAAGCTCGCGATCCACGTACGCTCGCCGGGGGAGTGCCCGTGGCCGCGCAAATCGACGGCGACCAGTTCGATCCCGGCCGCATTGAGCCGCTCCGCGAGCGGCGCATAGCGGCCTGCGTGTTCCGCCAAACCGTGCAGCAGTGCGACGGTCGCCCGAACCGGCGCGGTACCGGCCCAGCGGTACAGGGCGAGTTCCACCCCGTCCTCGGTGCGAACCGTGCCGACGGGCTCCGCAAGCGGCGTCGAGCGCGTGGCGCCGCTTGCGGTGGCGTGATCGACGCGGTGATACGGTGTACCTGCGACAGACATGGATTGTCCTTTTCTTCCCTGTGTGCGCGCCGATGATAGCCGTGCGCCGGGCGCTCGGAACGGACTGCGGCGCGGCGAATCCCTCTAATTTCAAATATTCATTAAGACGTGGGAATTAATTATTAAAGCCTATTTGTGCGGCGCGGTAAAATTGCGCGTCGTCACTTTCCTCTCGCTAATAGAACGGCGGCTAACCAACGCGGCGCGCGAGGCGCTCGCACGGGCCAGCCCCCACTGGGCTAGGCCCAGGGGCCAACCGTCACACATTTCATGATCGAACTTCGTCATATTTCGCAGCGCTTCGCCGGCCCGACCGGCTGGACCGAGGCGCTCTCGGACATCAATCTCAGTATTCCGGCAGGTCAAATCTTCGGCATCATCGGCCGTAGCGGTGCAGGCAAGAGCACGCTGGTACGCACGATCAACCTGCTCACGCGGCCTAGCGCCGGTGACGTCGTGGTCGACGGCAAGCTGCTGAACACGCTCTCGCCGCAGGCCCTGCGCGAAGCCCGCCGCGAAATCGGCATGGTGTTTCAGCACTTCAACTTGCTGAACTCGCGCACTGTCTTCGACAACGTGGCCCTGCCGCTCGAACTCGCCGGCATGAAACGCGCCGACATCGAAGCGGCGGTGCTGCCCCTGCTCGATCTGGTCGGGCTAACCGCACTCAAGGATCGCTATCCGGCCCGGATCAGCGGCGGGCAAAAGCAGCGAGTAGGGATTGCGCGAGCGCTCGCGAGCCGGCCGAAGGTCCTGCTCTCCGATGAGGCCACTTCCGCGCTCGATCCTGAAACAACGCGCTCGATCCTCGAATTGCTGAAACGCATCAACCGCGAGCTCGGCCTCACCATCGTCCTCATCACGCACCAGATGGAAGTCATCAAGGACGTATGCGATCGCGTCGCCGTGCTCGATGCGGGGCGTGTGGTGGAAGAGGGCGACGTGGTCGACGTGTTCCTAAAGCCGCGGCACGCCGTCACACGCGCGTTGCTCGGGGATGTGATCGCGCACGAACTGCCGAGCGCGGTGAAGGCGCGCGTCGCAGCGCACATCGAGGCCGGCGAGGGACGGCTGCTGCGGCTCGCGTTCGCCGGCGGCGGCGTCGATCGTCCGATTCTGTCGGAGACGATTCGCCGCTACGCGCTCGATTTCAACATCCTGCACGGCCAGGTGGACGAGATTCAGGGCCGCGCGTTCGGCTCGCTGGCGGTGCTCGCCGATGGCGAACCGCAACAACTGGCCGAAGCGCTCGTGTTTATGCGCGAGCAAGGCGTGGTCGTCGAGGAGCTCTCGCATGTTCAGTGAAATGTCCTCGATGTTCGTTCAGTCGTTCTGGGAGACGCTCGTCATGGTGGGCATCTCGGGCGTGGTGGGGGCGATCGTCGGGTTGCCGCTCGGCGTGCTGCTGTTCTTGACCGATCGCGGCGGCGTGCTGCAAAACGTCGCGACGAATCGCGCCATGGGCCTGACCGTCAATGCCGTCCGCTCGACGCCGTTCATCATCCTGCTCGTGGCCGTGATTCCCTTTACGCGCTTGATCGTCGGCACGTCGATCGGCACGGCGGCCGCCGTCGTGCCGCTGACCATCGCCGCCGCGCCGTTTATCGCCCGGCTCGTCGAAACGGCGCTGCGCGAGGTCGATCGCGGCCTGATCGAGACGGCCGAAGCGCTCGGCGCAACGACACGCCAGATCGTGTTCAAGGTGTTGCTGCCCGAGGCGCTGCCCGGCATCGTGGCTGGCTTGACGATCACTTTCGTTTCGCTCGTCGGCTATTCGGCGATGGCCGGCGCCATCGGCGGGGGCGGCCTCGGCGATCTCGGCATCCGCTACGGCTACCAGCGATTTCTGCCGGAGGTAATGGTGACGGTCGTCGTCATCCTGATCGTTTTCGTGCAACTGGTGCAATCGTTCGGCGATTGGCTCGTGCGTCGTTTGAGCCACCGGTAAGCCACCGATGAACCGCCGCGGGGCCGCCGGCGACCCCGCGGTGAATGCGGCGCGTTAGAGGCGGTGATCGAAACCCGAGCTTGGCGCATGGGGCGCTTGCTCATAAAATAAAACGATCGTTCGTTATTCTGGGTGCGCCTCGGCAGAAGTCGGCGCGCCAAGCTAGGCATGCCGGTGCCGGCGGCGGGCCCCTGGGCCAAAAGCGTAATGCGCCAATTTGCCCATTGGGGGTTTGCCGAGCCCTTGTCAGTGCGGCTGCGGCGCACGCTGTCGCTATAATGGCCGCTGGGTTGACGTATTCGTAACTTTGGAGCGTGTGCATGAAAATTTTGGTGCCAGTCAAGCGCGTGGTCGACTACAACGTCAAGGTCCGAGTGAAGTCGGACGGCACGGGCGTCGACATTGCGAACGTGAAGATGTCGATGAATCCGTTCGACGAAATCGCCGTGGAAGAGGCGGTGCGTCTGAAGGAAGCGGGCGTCGCGACCGAAGTGGTGGCGGTGTCGGCCGGTGTGACGCAATGCCAGGAAACGCTGCGCACGGCGCTGGCGATCGGCGCCGACCGCGCGATCCTGATCGAATCGAGCGAAGATCTGCAGCCGCTGGCCGTGGCGAAGCTGCTCAAGGCGCTGGTCGATAAAGAGCAGCCGCAGCTCGTGATTCTGGGCAAGCAGGCGATCGACGACGATTCGAACCAAACCGGCCAAATGCTGGCGGCGCTGGCTAACTTGCCGCAAGCGACCTTCGCATCGAAGGTGACGATTGCCGACGGTAAGGCCACGGTTGCGCGTGAAGTCGATGGCGGCGCCGAAACGCTGACGTTGACGCTGCCGGCGGTGGTCACGACCGATCTTCGTCTGAACGAGCCGCGCTACGTGACGTTGCCCAACATCATGAAGGCGAAGAAGAAGCCGTTGGAAACGGTTAAGCCCGAAGACCTCGG
>Ga0157369_10008616_pt1 | contig 11693 bp, 13 predicted proteins | sample C25metaG_FD_113461 | JGI IMG/M metagenome (GOLD analysis project Ga0157369, IMG submission 113461) | Corn rhizosphere microbial communities from Kellogg Biological Station, Michigan, USA - C2-5 metaG | ecosystem: Host-associated > Plants > Roots > Rhizosphere > Soil | place: USA: Michigan... | reverse complement strand
GACGATGCTCGCGAAGCAGGGCGTGGTGATGGATTCGGTTGAGGCGGGTGCGATCGATGGAGCGCTCGCAAGCCTCAGCATCGAGCAGCGGATCGCCGTGAAATCAGAGCTGATTCGCGCGGGCGTGCTGAATCCGTCGGACCGCGGCTAGGCAACACAAATTCTTACAACGCGAAAGGGTGCAGCCAGAGTTGTGCCCTTTCTCTTTTGCAAATAACAACAAGGAGAATGAATGAACGCGAAGTTTACTGAGATCAGCGCAGCGGCAGACTACATCGGACCCGGCGCAGTTGAGGTTCCTCTTTACCAGACTGAGATTCTTGACCTGGTTCGCCGTCGCGGCCCCTTTGGTCAGCGCATCAAGCAGGTTCCTGCGACCGGTCATCCGTCACGCTACTTTGAGGAGCAGGCGATTCCCTCACCCGCTGCGACCGCAGGCTTCATGGATCCGCGCAATCTCGTTCCGCCGGTCGTGAGCCCCACGCGTGTGGAGCGCTCGGTTCCTCTCAAGGCGCTGGTCGCACAGATCAACTACAACCTGTTCGATCTCGAGCTCGGCAAGCAGCAGGGTCAGTTCGCCTATCTGCAGGCGAAGGACCTGGCCGACACTGTCGACGGTGTTCTGCGCACGCATGACGTCGCCTTGTGGAACGGTACCGACACGAGCCTGACTTCACCGACTACTGCGCAGTATTTCGGCGCAGCTGGACAGATCGCTGGAGGCGGCAACACGGTCACGATCGGCGCGTCGGAGAGCATCGTTGACGGCCTGAAGTCCACCATCGCCCAGATGCTGTCGAACAGCAGCTATGGCGTTCGCCCGACGGCGATCTACGCGAACCCGGTTCTGCTCGATCTCATCGATCGCGAGATGAAGAGCGAGTTCAACGTCGTGCTGAATACGAAGCCGATTGAGGGCGGCCTCACGGTGAAGACGCTCTCCACGCAGGCCGGCGACATTCCGCTGATTCCGGAGTGGACGCTGCCATATACCGGCACACCTGGATCGGGCAGCGCTGTTCTTCCGGCGTACATCGTCACCGAGGACCTGATCGAGTACCACTGGCTCGGCGATCCGAACCCACGCGTCTTCCAGCTCGGCATGCCCGGTTCCCTGGCGAGCCAGTATGTCGCGGTGAAGTTCGGCGCCGTCGTTGTGAAGGGCGCGAACTACGCGCACTACCAAGTGCTCGTCGACCGCTAAACACAAGCACGTTTGATGTGAACGGCTGAACGGCTGGGCGCTGCGGGGGAGAAACTGCCTTCGCAGCGCCGGCCCATAACTGAATTCTGGAGGTGAGGATGGGCTATCTATTGCCCTCGGAGTATGTGGCGTATGGGCTCACGGCGGATACGCAGGACTCGTGGGTGACGGCAGCGTCGGCGATGATCGAGGGCTACTGCAAGCGGCCCACGCTGATGTCGGCGAGTTACACGGAGTATCTTCGTGTCTCGCGTCACACGCAGCGTGTAAGGCTCAGCTATGGTCCGCTGATTAGCGTCGATGCCGTGCAGGCAAAATACGCGCGTCCTTCGCGGCTATTTCTTGAAGAGCAGCCATTCGCGGCTGAGTTTGCCGAGGTCTTTGGCCTGCCGGGCACATGGGCGACGGTCGACCCGACGACGCTCGAGGTGAGCGTGCCGCTGGGTGAGTTTCGGTTTCCCTGGAATGTGATGGGTCTGCGGTACGCCGAGGCTGAGGTGACCTACACGGCAGGCCTGACCACCGTGCCGGATGCAGTGAAGGTTGCGTGTGCGCAGATTGTGAAGAATGCACAGGCGACGCCCGGTCTGAACGTGAAGTCGAGCCGCATGGACACGCTGCAAACGCAGTACTTTAGCGACGCGCTGCTAGACACCCAGGTGAAGGCGATGTTGCGCCCGTACGTTGCGGAAAGGATGGCGTAGCGTGGCTGATCTTTTGTGCAGCGATGCCGCAGTTCGAACGGTGGACACGTTGCTGCGAGCGAATGGAGGGCGTGCTGTGTTGTTGCGTCTTCCGGCTCCGGCCGTCGCGAACAACGATGGCGAGCAGCTTGGGCTTGCGACGCCGCTGTTCCAGGATGTCGAGCTCGCGCCGTGTGCCTTTCGAAAGGCGGAGAGCACTTCGACGCTGCTTGTTTCAGGAAGCGCGGTGCAGTCCGTCGTTGGGAGCCTGCAGTTCAATTCGGCCGAGGTGCTGTTTGAGACCGCAGCCGGTGTCGTCGTCGACGGCGTGCTGTACACGATTCTGTCGAACACCGCGACAACTGCAGACGGAAAGACCTACGTGTACAGCCTCGAGCTGCGTGTGCCGGTTCGATAGGAGGAAGATTGCAGAACGCGAAGGACACGTTTTACGAGGTGCTGCGCTCGCGCATCGCAGCCGCAAATCCGGAGCGCACCATCGTGCTGCGGGGAGTGACGCGTCCGGGCGTGCTCGTTGAAGAGAACGAGCTCGTCTCGACGGTGACGACACCGGATTGCTTTCGCCTGCGCTGGGTGGACGCAAATGTAGATGCGGAGAACGCGATGCCCGTCGCGACGCTGACATGCGAGGTCTTTTATGAAACTGCGGGAACCGCGGGCAATGCGGGTATGGATCGCGGCCGTTTGCTGGCGACGATGGATGCGGAGATTGTTGGCGCTCTGAGTAGCGCACCGCAGACTGCGATCAAGCAGAACTATGCAGCGCTTGCAACAGGTGGAAGCGCAACTGCGATGAGCACGAACATCTGGTGGTGCGATGTAGTGCTTGGGCCGCTTGTTGTGAAGGCGGACCGCATCGCGCGGGCCGCGAAGGTGACGGTCATGAGCTGCGAGGAGGAGGGTGAGCTTTGACTCAAATCACGGAAACGATGCCGCCAACCGTTCGCAGAGTGCGGGCGTATTTTGCGCCCGTGGACCGCACAGCCAAGCAGCCCACGATCTTCGATCCTGCACAACAGGGGATGTTCGCGCTCGATACACCACCAGCGCCTTGGATCGACCTGGGATGGATCACCGGATTCGCAAGGAAGTCGGGGACGAAGATTGAGCCGACGCTCGCGGGTGCGCCAGCTGTTCCGCAGATGCAGAGCCGCAGTGCGATTGATGCGACCGTGTCGTTTCAGTTTGCGAGCTGGGGAAAGTTGCAAATGGCGCTTGCTGCGGGCTCGCAGCAGATGAATCTGCTGAAGGTTCAGAGTGGAGCCGTTGCAGCCGGATCAGGCGGACCTGCTGTACCGGCCGTTGCTGTTGGGAGCGGGTCCACGGCGAGCGTGTTACAGGTTGGCACCGCATCCGCGAACTTCACGGTCGGCGAGACGGTGGTGGTCGATGTCGACTACACCGGGCAGCTTGGTTTCGTTGGCAGCGGTATCAGTGGAGCTTATGTGAAGAGTGCGCTGACGGATGTCGACTACATCCGGCGTGTGTCACTGAACGTTGCGCGCATTTCGGCGGTCGCGAATGGCGCGTTAACGCTGGAGCAGCCGCTGCTCGCAGGAGTTCCGACGAGTGTGATGAAGGTGAGTGGGGTTGCTGGATTCTGTGATCGCGAAGGGTCGACGTTCTTCCAGGAGTGGTCGGCGCTGTTTGTGGCGGAGGGCCAGCAGGGCGAGCGCGTGCTGTGGCATTACCCACGATTGCAGGCGATGGCGAGTGCCGCGGAGAGTTCAGCCGCCGGTGGTGCCGGGTTCGAAGTGTTACGTCAGAGTGCGGCGTTTCGTGCGTTGCCTGTGAAGGATCCGGTGGATGGCGAGAGCGTCGTGTGCTTCCGCAGCTTCGTTGCGTGCTGATCGAGAGAGGAGATTGAGTTGCGGATCACGATTGACAATTTGGATGGGTTGGGCCCGCGCGATTACACCTCATCGGTGGCCGCGGAGGGGCCGATCACGCTGCAGCGCACTTTGAACGCGCCGACGCGCTGCACGGCGGAGTTTGTGGTGGGTTTGGAGGATCTGCCACTGCCGTCGCGACTCGGCCGTGTGGTCGTTGATGCGGAGGATGGAACAGTATTGTTCACGGGCTATCTTGCGACGGAGCCTATTCGCACCTATACGGGTGAGGCCAGTTGTGGCGCCGCTTATCGCGCGCGGCTAAGTGCGGTGAGCGATGAATGGCTTCTCGATCGCGCCGGCTCGGGAGCAGCACAAACAGCGGCAGCGTCCTTGTCGCTCAACGGCAATCAGCTGCTGGCGCGCATGGTCGCACGAACACAGGCTGGCTCGCTCGATGTGGCGTCAGGCCCCGCAGGCGTTGTGAGCGGCGTCTTCACGGCGCGCGCAGATGTTCCGTGGAGCGTGAACGCGGGCAATGCCTCTGGTGCCGCGTATGCAGGCTATCGAGCGCTGAACGGGCAGATCATGCTCCAGCCAGCCGCTTCTGTCACGCATAGTTTCAGCGACGCTGACGGAACGCTGAGTGTAGCCGAGTTGCAGTTGGGGGCGGTCCGTGAACTGGCGAACGATGTAACGCTTTCAGGAGCGGAAGAGCCCGCGGCGTATATCAACGAAAGCTTCGTTGGCGACGGAACGACCGCTGTGTTTGAGCTGACCGAATCTGCCTATCGCGATGCAAATCGCACGCTGATCAATGACAGCTTCGACGAGGCCGCGATTGATACGGCACAGTGGAGCGGTAACGATTCGGGTGGGCACATTTCTCTCGGTGCAGGCGGCCTGATGCTCAATGGCGGTACAGGCCAGGACGGACAGACAACGCTGACGGCCCTGGATGCGTTGGAGATCAGCGGCAGCCTTGTTGTGGAACTCGGTGGCGTCGTGCTGGGTGCTGCATCGGATGGCATGCTCGGCGGCTTATACGCTGGGCCAGTGCAGCTTTCGAGCTGCTTCGCGGGATTCCGCGTGCGGCAGAGCTCGAGCCAGACCGGAGGCGTGACGATTCTGGTGCCGGTGCTCAATGGAGCGGAGGTGGGTACAAGCTTCACACCGCTTGCAGGGCACACATACACGCTCCGCCTGAGACTGCATAGCGTGGAGATGCAGCGCATCATGCAGCGGTACTACTGCATGGCCGACGGCATTGTGCAGGGTTTCGGTGATCTGGACGGTGTGAGCGCGCCGTGTGATGTGGTGTTTGAACTGGTGGATGAAGGTGAAAGCTCAAATACTCCGGCGACTGTGCTGTACGACAGTGCGGCCGCAACCGCAACACTGCAAGGATCGCCCGCGACGTGCGCTTTTGCCGTGGTCAACTCGACGCAGATCTTCGGGTCGATTCGCGCGGTGAATGTAACGAGAACGGGAAGTGCATGGGTGGTCAGCACGCTGCCGAATAGCACGAAGCAGACGAGACTGATCGGCGCTGCGGGCGAAGGCGTCGATTGCGAGGTAAGCTACGGCACGAGCGCTGGAACACCGGGCAGGGTGACGTTTCTCGCTGGGCGAATTCCCGTTGTCGGCGAGATTGTGACGGTGCAGTATCGCAATCAGCAGCGGTCGATTGCACGAATGGCCAATGCGGCGAGCGTTGTGGCGGAGGCACAGGCAGGTGCTGCCGGCGACATCAGCGGGACGAGTCGCTGGCTCGGCAAAGTGCTGCAGCCTGTTGCACGGTCAAGTGCAGACTGCGAAGCTGCGGCGCAGGCATTGCTGGCGTTTGCGACGAGCAGGACTGCCGCAGTCGCTGGTTCGTACAGCACAGTGAATCCGCCGGCGGATATATGGCCAGGCGATGTGCTCGCGGTGACGAGCGAGGGGGTCACGTCTTCTCTGCTGGTGCGAAGCGTTGAGATCAAGGATGGAAACGCGGTTCCAGAGATTCGAGCGTACGCGGTCAAATTAGCGAACGACTGGGCGACGCAGTGGTCAGATGGTCTCGGCCTCAAGCTGAGTGAATCGATTGCAGCCGATGCATTTCTTCCTGCGACTGCAGAGGAAGCACCTGCTCAGGTGCTTGCGAACCTGCAACAGCTGGCGGTGACGAGTGTGAATGGAAGCGAACTGCAGATTGATGCAGGGTGTGATCCTCCGACCGGTGGTGGCTTTGAGGTGCGGCGCCGCGACTGGAACTTCGGAGCCAGCGTCGACACACTGGATCTGGTTCTACGAAGTCCGGTGAGGAACTTTTCAATTACGCGAGCGGCGCAGATCGAGCGGTACTACGTGCGAATGTACGACGCGAGTTCGCCCGCGCTGTATTCGCGGTTTTCGAGTGCGGTGTTTCTAAATGTGCCGCTGAGTTAGATCAACGTGTGCGGCGATGGGCCGTGCGTGAGGTGAGGATGACGGAGTTCGAGCGGCAGGTGCTGAGCGAATTGAGTGTGCTGCAGGCACAGATGAAGGAGCTGCTCGGGATTGGACAACCTGGAAGGTTGCACAAACTGGAGCAGCGTGTGGAGTCGCATGAGCAGAGCGTGCAGCGTCTGAAGGGCCTTGGCGGCGCCTTTGGTGCGCTTCTAACGCTGGTGCACCTGGCGATTGCATGGCTGGGTGCAAGGCACTAGGAAAAAGGAGAGGAATGAATTTTCTGAAACTGTTCTTGCGCGGCATTGGGTTGCTGCCGAGCGTGATTCAGAGCGTTGAAGCGATGTTCGGCGCAAAGTCCGGCGAGCAGAAGAAGCATGCGGTGCTCAGCATCGTGACAACGGCGATCAACATTGTGGATGCGGTGGAGCAGAAGTCGATCATCGATGCGGATGGATTCTCGGCCGGGCTCGGATCGATCGTTGATGGTGTTGTCGCGTGTCTGAACGCCAGCGTGTGGCACAAGGCCAACCAATAACAAGAGGAGACAAGAGTGAGCGTTGCATCTGTACTTTCAACGGTGGGCAATGATCTGAAGGCGTTCTACACGAAGCTTTCGGCGGATTTTCAGAAGGCGAGACAGGCGTGGCTGATTATCTCGAGCCCGCAGACACGCGCGGTGCTGCTGACACTCGGGTCGGACGCGGTGAAACTCGTAAAGGATGCGGCCGCGGCGACTTCGAGCAAGGGGCTTTCGCTGACGCTCGATGAAGCGGTGTTTGCGGACATCAAGCAGCTCATTGCTGACGCCGAGGCTGGCGATGGCGTGATCCAGGCGGACCTGAAGGCGTTGGGAATTTCGATCTAGCAAAGCAGAAGCGGCAGACTCATGGAGTCTGCCGCCGAGGTTCGGACGTCTGATTGCTTTATCCGATGTCCTCGTTCCAGTTCTCGAGGTAAGCCTTGAAGTCACTCATGAACTTGCCGGCATCGGCGCCGTCGATGATGCGGTGATCGAAGCCGAGCGTGAAGCGCTGGATGGAGCGAACTGCGATCGAGTCGTTGCCGTCCTTGTCCGTAAGGACCATCGGCTCCTTGTTGAGGCCGCCGATGCCGAGGATTGCCGACTGCGGCTGCGCAATGATCGGCGTGCCGAACTGCTCGCCGAAGATGCCGGAGTTCGTGAGAGTGAAGGTGCCGCCGGCGACATCATCCGGGGCGAGCTTCTTGGAGCGGGCGCGATCGGCAAGGTCGACGATGGAGCGCGCGACGCCGAGGAAGCTCTTGTCCTCCGCCTGCTTGATGACGGGAACGATGAGGCCCCACTCGAGCGCAACGGCGATGCCGATATTGATGTTCTTGTTGTAGAGGATTGCCTCGCCCTGCGTGGCGGCGTTGACGATGGGGTGCTTGCGCAGCGCGTGCACGGCGGCGCGCGTAATGAATGGCATGTAGGTGAGCTTCACGCCGTTGCGCTGCTCGTACTTGTTCTTCTCCTTCTCGCGCAGCTTCACGATGCGGGTCATGTCCACCTTGAAGACGGTGTGGACGTGCGCGCTGGTGTGCTTGGACTCGATCATGCGCTTGGCAATGATGGCGCGCATCTTCGACATCGGCACGAGCTCGCCCGGCATCGGTGTGTAGGTCGGCGCAGCCGGAGCAGCAGGCTTCGCGGGAGCGGCTGCAGGCGCAGCGGCAGGCTGTGCAGCTCCGCCACCGGCGATGTGCGCTGTGATGTCCTGCTTGGTGATACGGCCAGACGCTCCGCTCCCGGGAACAGTGGTGAGATCGACGTTGTTCTCGGCAGCGATCTTACGGACCAGCGGCGAGGACCGCGGCCGCTCGCCTGTAGCGGCAGCGGCAGCGGCTGGCGCAGCAGGAGCAGGAGCCGGTGCCTTCGCGGGAGCAGGAGCTGCGGGCTTGGCAGCGGGTGCAGCGGCACCTCCGCCGATAACGGCAACGACGGTGTTGATGCTGACGGTCGAGCCTTCGGGGACCTTGATCTCGGTGAGCGTGCCGGCGACGGGCGATGGGATCTCGGCATCAACCTTGTCGGTGGAGATCTCGAAGATGGGCTCGTCGCGCTGGACAGTGTCGCCGACCTTCTTCAGCCACTTGGTGATGGTGCCTTCGGTGATGGACTCGCCCATCTGCGGCATCAACACTTCAGTGCCAGGGCCAGCAGCAGCGCCACTGGCGACCGGTGCGAGCGCCTCTGCTTCAGCCTCTTCGTCGCGGATCGCAGTATCCAGCGCCCCAGGCGTGACGGTGTCTTCTTTCGTAGGAACCGCGCCGGAGTTCGCCGGAGCAGCGGCACCCTTTGCGCCGTCCTCATTGATGGTGGCGACGACTGTATTAATACTGACGGTCGTGCCTTCCTGCACCTTGATCTCGCCGAGTGTGCCTGCGACGGGCGAAGGGATCTCAGCGTCGACCTTGTCCGTAGAAATTTCGAAGAGCGGCTCGTCGCGCTGGACGGTATCGCCGGGCTTCTTCAGCCACTTGGTGAGAGTGCCTTCGGTGATGGATTCGCCCATCTGGGGCATGACTACTTCGGTCGGCATCGGCCTTCTCCGGGGGTTCAATCGGTGCGCAAGGCGCAATTGTGGATTATACGAGCGCAGCCGAGGGCTTCGCACGGGGCGTTCGGTTAGCGGACTGACGTGAGCCGGTTGAGAGAGACAAAAAGTGAAGGCGCAGGAGGCCGCTGGTTGGCGGTCCTGCGCCTTGTTTGTCTCGGACCAAGTGGCCGAGACGAACCTCGCTGGTAGAGCTAGTTGCGATTGTTGCTGTGATCGCTCGGGATGGCACCTGGCTGGAAGAGGTCGGAGAGGTCGGGAACGTTGGCAGCGTCGCCGAGGAGCGCGGTCAGGTGGAAGATCTCCTCCATCGTCTTGAGGTCAGAGGAGTGCGACAGGTTGACGGTGCTGGCGTAGGGAATGCCGTGGTCGTTCTGACGAGCGTGCTTGGAGATAACGATCTCGGGTACGGTGTGGGAGAAGTCGTCGGCGTTGTCGTTGGGCATGCCGTCGGACTCCGACTCGTCCCACCAGAGAATGATGACGCCGTTGTCCTGGTAGGCCTTGGACGCCATGATGGCGGGCACGACTTGCGCGAGGAAGTCGTCACCCTGGCGGATGTTAGCCGCGTCTCCGGTCAGGCCTTTGTAGCCGCCGGTGAGCGAGGTGTGCATATCGTTGTACTGGTCAGGGGTTATCCAGTTGTACTCGGCGACCTTGTTGTCGGAGAGGTCTTTGAATAGCTGCTGCAGCGGAGCGTGTTGCGACGCCAGCGGGTTTGAGGTTGTGGTGTTGTCACCGCCGTTCGTGTCGGTGAAGAAGACCATGGGGTTGTGCTTGGCTGCGTAGTTGTACTGCGTGGAGCCGTTGAACTGGTTGACGCCGCTAGAGAAGTTACCGGAGAGGCTGCTGAGCGGAACGGTGTACTGGCTCGCCGACAGCACAACGTTGGTGAGCTTGCCGTTCGCATCCTTCGCAAGATCGATGTCCTCCTGGTAGGACTTCCAGGTGTGACCAGCATTCGTCAGAAGGGCGGCGAGGTGTTGCGTGGTGTTCTGGTTTGTTCCGCCGTTCGCGGCAAAGGGGTCGTTGTCGTTCGCGACGCCAAAGTTGGTGCCAGCCTCAGCCCAGAGATAGTTCGGTTCCGAGGGATGGATGTGAGGGTTGTTGCCGCTCTGCGTGGCGAGCACGTTGTGGTACGCGTTCGCGTAAGCCACCTGCTCACTGATGTGCTGTGTGCGGCCGTTGATCTCCACGTAAGCGGTTCCGTTCACGAGGCTGTTGATGAACGGAGCGTTCGGGTTCTCATAGATCTGCTGGATTTGACCGGACACTTGGGCCGGCTGTGTCCAGTTGTGGTTTTCCATGGCAATAACGAAAACATGTTTGATTTGCTGAGCCTGGCTATTGATGCCGCAAGTAGCCAGGAACGCGCAGGTGGCTAGAAGAGGCGAGCGCCGCAACAGATGCATGGAATTCTCCAAGGGGAGGATGTACGGTCTGGACGCGCATGCGTGCATGCAGCGGCAGTACCGCCGTACCAGAGATACCCGTGCAGTCTTTCGGCACGATGAGGACTACGTGAAGCGATAGAAAATCTTCGTTAGATGTGGCGTAAGAGTGAGATGAATGTTTCGTCAGCGAATGCTGGTCGCGAGCAACTCGTCGAGTGAACTTGCAGCCAGCACCTGGCGATTGAAGACGTGGCCAAACTTCGCGGCGACGGCGTTCGCGGCCTGGGCTAGTGTCGGCGGCGGCTCCTGCGGGGATTCGAGTTCCAGGGATGTGACACCGCGGTCGGCGATGCCGCAAGGGACGATCCAGTTGAAGTCGCGCAGATCGGTGGTGACGTTGAGCGCGAAGCCGTGCGAGGTGACCGCGTTCGAGACGTGGATGCCGATGGCGGCGATCTTCTTCTCCTGGATGCTGCCGCCGGCGTAGGTCCACACACCGGTGCGTTTGCAGATGCGCTGGGTCGGCACGCCGAAGTCTTTGCAGGAGAGAATGAGCGCCTCTTCCATGAGGCGGACGAAGTCGACGGGGCCGAGGAAGGCGCCGCGCTTGTTGGGCAGGTCGCCGCGAAGATCGAAGATGGGATAGCCGACGAGTTGGCCGGGGCCGTGATAGGTGACCTCGCCGCCGCGGTTTGTCTCGTGGATGGTGACGCCTTTGCGTGCAAGCAACTCATCGCTCGCGATGATATTGGCGCGCGTGGCGTTGCGGCCGAGCGTAAGGACCGGCGGGTGCTCCATGAGCAGCAGCGTGTCGCCGATGGCGCCGGACTTGCGTGCGGCGACGACCTCGTCCTGAAGGCGCAGGCCATCGGTGTATGGAATGCGGCCGAGTTGGAGCAGGTGAAGATACATTTGAATCAGAGTCCCATTTGAGTGAGGCTTGGATGGTCGTCGGGGCGACGGCCGAGCGGCCAATGGTACTTGCGCTCTTCAGGCGTGATGCGCAGATCGTTGATGCTGGCGTGGCGAACGCGCATCAGGCCGTTCTCGTCGAACTCCCAGTTTTCATTTCCGTAGGAGCGGAACCAGTTGCCGGAGTCATCGTGCCATTCGTATGCGAAGCGCACGGCGATGCGGTTGCCGGTGAAGGCCCAGAGTTCCTTCGTGAGGCGGTAGTCGAGCTCACGCTGCCATTTGCGTACCAGGAACGCGATGATCTCGTCGCGCCCGTGGAGAAATTCGGAGCGGTTTCGCCAGCGGCTATCGACGGTGTACCCCAACGCAACCTTCCGCGGATCGCGAGTGTTCCATGCGTCCTCGGCCTTGCGGACTTTTTCTGTTGCGGTGGCTTCGGTGAATGGCGGAAGCGGCGGTCGCTGTTCCTGACTCATAGTTTGACCTCGCAGCACGAGCCGCCAATTGACGGCCCATGCCTTGGGTAGGTCTTAGACGTTGATCGGCATTCCCTCGACGCTGGCGAAGCCGTCAAGCAGCGACTCGTAGAGCGTGGGGTGGGCGTGGATGGTGAACATCATCTCCTCAACCGTGGCTTC
>Ga0157369_10008615_pt1 | contig 11693 bp, 4 predicted proteins | sample C25metaG_FD_113461 | JGI IMG/M metagenome (GOLD analysis project Ga0157369, IMG submission 113461) | Corn rhizosphere microbial communities from Kellogg Biological Station, Michigan, USA - C2-5 metaG | ecosystem: Host-associated > Plants > Roots > Rhizosphere > Soil | place: USA: Michigan... | reverse complement strand
CGCGCCGGTATAGAGGAACGTGTCCGCTCCGCCGTTGCCCGTGAGCGAGTCGCCCATGCTGCCGCCTTCGAGAATGTCGTCACCCGCGCCGCCGATCAGGTCGAAGTGCCCGTCCGTCTCCGCCGCGCCGTAGAAGTGAAGATAGTTGCCCGCTCCCAATATGCTGCCGGTCACCGCCATCGTCGCGCCCGCAGCCACGTTGCCGTCGTTCTCGGTGAGGCTGTAGCTGTTGCCGTTGAGGACGGCGAAATACCCGATGTTCTTGACCGTGTCCGCGTTGAAGGTCACGCCTGCGGAATAGTCGCCGTTGATCTGGATCTCGTCATTGCCGCCGCTGCCGCCGTCGATCTTGTCGGAGGCGCTGAAGGCGTCAAGCATGAAGAACCCGTCGTCGCCCGCGCCGCCGGTAAGCGTATAAGACGAGTCCGCGCCGCCCGCCGAGTCGAAGCCGAAGTAGAAATGGTCTCCCGCGCCGAGCGTCGAGCCGTCGATCGCGATCGTAGCCCCGGTGGCCACGCTGTCGCCGCTCAGGTCGAGCGAATAGCTATGGCCCGCGGTGAGCGTGATGTTCTCGATGCTCTGGATCGTCGTGCTGCCGAACGCGACGGGGGTCGAGAAGAAGTCGCCGTTCAGCACGATGGTGTCGCTGCCGGCGCCACCGGTGATCTGGCTGTTCGCCAGGACCTGCGCCGAGTCGATGAAGAACCTGAAATTACCGTTCGTCTCTGCCGACCCATTAAACGTAAGCGTGTCGCCGGCGCCGAGGGCCGTGGCGGTCACATTGAGCGTGGCGCCGGACGCAACCGTGGCGTCGGCGGTCGTCAGGTTGTAGTCGTGACCCGCCTGCACGACGATATTCTCGACGTTCATCATCGTCGTCGCCGTGAACACGACGCCGGCGGAATAGTCGCCATTCAAACTGAGGGTGTCGGAATTCGCGCCGCCGTCGATTGTATCGGCCGCAGTGAAGGCCGCACCGAACGAGAACGTGTCGTTGCCCACGCCGCCATGCGCGGTGTCGTTGCCGCCTTGCGTGAGGTTGAAGCCGTCATTCTGCGCGCCGCCGGTGAGCAGATCGTTGCCCGCACCGCCGATGATATCGTAGCTGCCATCGCTCTCCGCGGAGCCGTTAAATACGAGAAAGTTCGTGCCGGTGAGCGCGCTGGCATTCACGATCAAGGTCGCGCCGGTGGCGACGTTGCCGTCGTTGAGGGTCAGGCCGTAGCCGCTGCCGTCGTCGAGCTTCAGCGTCTCGACATTGGTGATCGTGCTCGCGCCGAAAACGATGTCGTCGCCGCTGGTCAGCTCCAGCGTGTCGTTCCCGCCGCCGCCATTGAACGTGCTGCCGTCAAAAACGGCTGCCGCGCTCAGGCTGACGGTATCGTCGCCGGCGCCGCCGGTGATGGCGAAGCTGCCGTCGGTTTCCGCCGAGCCGTCGAAGGTGAGGCCGTCGCCAGCGCCCAGACCCGCTGCGGAAACGGTCAAAGTAGCGCCGCTGGCGACCGTCCCGTCGTCGGTGGTGATGTCATAACTGAAGCCACCATTGAGCGTGAGCGTCTCAACGCCGGTCATGGTCGTCGGCGTGAAGACCAGCGCGTTGGCGCCGGTGTAGTCGCCCTCCAGAATCACATTGTCGTTGCTCAGGCCGCCGTCGACGGTGTCGGCCGCGGTAAAGAAGCTCTTGAAGTCGATGATGTTGTCGGTCGTGAGACTGTCCGAAGTGTGGACGGTGTCGTCGCCGGCGCCGAACATGGTGAAGCTGTTCAACGCCACGCCACCGCCGGTGAGCACGTCATTGCCCGCGCCGTCATAGAAAACGATCGAGGCGGCGTCGCTCTCGGCTGACGCGTCGAAGATGATCTTGCTCGAGTCCGAACCGTCGATGGTCACGGTTGCGCCGGCGGCGAACAGATCGTCGGTGCTGGTGAAATTGTAGCTGCCGCTGTCCCACAACTGAAGCGTCTGGATGTTCTGGATCGAAGCTCCGGACAGGGTCGAGCCGGCAGAATAGTCGCCACTGAAGTTCACAACGTTGCCGGTTCCACCGCCGCCATCGATGGCGTCCGCGCCGGTATAGCCCGCGCCGACTTCGAACGTGTCGTCCTGCAGGCCGCCTGTCAGCGTGTAGCTCGCGGCGTTCACGAGGAAGTCGAAGCTGCCGTCGGTTTCCGCCGAGCCGTCGAAGGTTAGGGTATCCCCTGCGCCCAAGCCGTTTCCTCCGACGGTCAAGGTGGCGCTGCTGGCAACCGTCGCGTCATCGGTGGTGATGTCATAACTGTGGCCGCCTGCGAGAACAAGATTCTCGACATTCGTCATCGTCGTGGCGGTGAAGACCAGCGCGTTGGCGCCGCTGTAGTCGCCGTCGAGGTTGACCGTGTCGGTGCCGCCGCCGCCGTCGATGGAATCGGACACGGTGAATGTGGCGCCCATGTCGAACATATCGCTCTGCGCGCTGCCGGTGACGGCGTAGCTGCCATCGCCCGCCATCAGATGGATGGCGTCCGTCGATGCGCTGGCATCGAGACCGAAGGCGTCACCCGATTGCAGCGCGGTCGCATCGAGGATCAGCGTTCCGCCGCCGGCTACGTCGTCGAACACCTGGATGCCGGTATAGGAATGGCCGCCCGCGAAGGTGACCGTCTCGATGTTGTCGATGATCCCGCTGCCGACCAGGCTGATGGACGAATAGTCGCCGTCGAGCGAAAGCGTGTTGGTGCCCGTGCCGCCGTCGATGATCTGGCTGGAACTGTCGAAATTGTCGAGGAACTGGAAGGTGTCGTTGCCGCCGTTGCCGAACGCCTGGGTGTCCGCGGCCGGATCGACGCCCGTCAGGTCGAACGTGTCATTGCCCGCGCCGCCGGTCAGATGCGTGTGCAGGCTCGCACCGGCGATGAAATCGAAGGTGCCATCGGTCTCCGCCGAGCCGTCGAAGGTGAGGCTGTCGCTGAAGCCGAGAAGCGAGCCATCCACGGTGAGGCTCGAGCCGGCTGCGACGTTCCCGTCCGCCGTTGTGATGTCGTAGCTGCCGCCACCGTCGAGCTGCATCACTTCGATGTTCGACATCATCGAGGCGGTGAGCACGAGCGCGTTGGCACCGGTGTAGCCGGTCGCGCCCGCGTCGCTCGCGGTCAGCTCGAGCGTGTCGGTTCCGGTACCGCCGTCGAACTGATCGGTGACGTCGAAATGGCCGCAGGCGTCGATGAAATCGTCGCCGCCGCCGCCCTGGCCCATATCGGTGCCGCCGCCGTCGAAGCTGAGGGAATCGTTGCCCGCGCCGCCCTTGAGCACATCGTTGCCGAGGCCGTCGATCAGGATGAAGGAGCCGTCGGTTTCCGCCGAGCCGTCGAAGGTGAGGCTGTCGCTCGCGAGGAGAGTTGAGCCGTCGACCGTCAGGCTGGAGCCGGCGGCGACGTTGGCGTCGACCGTCGTGATGTCGTAGCTGCCGCCATCGTCGAGCAGCATCTGCTCGATATTCGTCATCATCGATGCCGTCAGGTGCAGCGCGTTGACGCCGGTGTAGTTGCCGGTGCTGGTTTCGCTCGCGGTCAGCTCGATCGCATCGTTGGTGCCCGCGCCGCCATCGAAATGGTCGGTGACATCGAAATGGCCGCAGGCGTCGATGAAATCGTCGCCGCCGCCGCCGATGCCAACATCCGTGCCGCCGCCATCGAAGCTGAGGACATCGTCGCCGGCACCGCCCTTGAGCACGTCATTGCCGAGCCCGTCATTGACGATGAAAGAGCCATTGGTTTCCGCCGAGCCATCGAATTTGAGGGAGTCGCCGACGCCCAGGGAGGACCCATCGACCAGCATCGCATGGCCGGCGGTGACATTGACGTCATTGGTCGTGAGGTCGTAGCTGAAACCGGGAGCCAGCTCCAGAACTTCGACATTGACCATCGTCCCAGGACTGAACACGACCGCATGCGCGCCCGAGTAGTCGCCGTCGAGGATCACGATGTCAAAGCCCAGGCGGCCGTCGATGCGGTCGGCCGTGGTCAGAGCGCCGCCCATATAGACCTGGTTTACGCCCGCGCCGAGCGTCGCCCTATCGTTGCCTCCGAGACTGAGATCGAGGAAATCGCCAAACTGGCCGCCGGTGATGACGTCGTTGCCAGCGCCGCCGGCGATATCAAACGAACCATTCGTTTCCGCGGCGCCGTTGAAGGTCAGCACATTGCCAACGCCCAGCGCCGAGCCGTCGACCGTCAAGAACTGGCCGGCTGCAACGGTGGCGTTATTGGTCGTCAGCGAATAGGAATGGCCGGCGAGGAGATCGATCTGTTCCACGCCGGTCATCGTCGTGGCGGAGAAGGTGACGGCCGCGCCGCCATTGAGGATGAGGGTGTCGAAGCCTGAGCCGCCTTCGATCTGATCGGCCGCGGTCAGCGACGCGCCCATGAAGAAGTGATCGTTGCCGGCGCCGCCGTCCGCGAAATCATTGCCGCCATTTTCGAGATGCAGGGTGTCGCCCAAGGCGCCGCCGGTGATCGTGTCGTTGCCGGCGCCGGCGAGGATGACGAAACGGCCGTCGGTCTCGGCGGAGCCGTCGAATTCAAGCGTATTGCCGGCGCCCAGGTTCGACCCATCGACCGTAAGCGTTTGGCCGGCGGCCACGGTCGCATCGTCGGTGACTAGCGTGTAGAAGTGGCCAGGATCGAGAATGAGCTTCTCGACGCCGGTCATCGTGGTGGACGTGAAGGAGATGGAATCGTCACCCATGCCGTCGAGTACGACGGTGTCGGTGCCCACGCCGCCGTCGATCTGGTCTTGGGCGTTGAACGTATTGCCCATATAGAAGGTGTCGTTACCGTCGCCGCCAGAAGCTGTGTCGACACCGCCACGCTCGAGGTGGAATGTGTCGGCGCCTGCACCGCCGGTCAGGTTGTCGCCGCCGCTGCCGCCGATGACGTTGAACCGGCCGTCCGTTTCCGCCGAGCCGTCGAAGAAGAATGCCGTCGTCTGGGTCGAGGCATCGATCGTCAGGGTCTCGCCGGCGGCCACTGTGCCGTCGTCGGTGGTTACGCCGAGAAAGGTACCGCCATTGAGGACGAAGTCCTCCACGTTCTGCAGCGTGGTGCCGGTCAACGTGATCGCGTCGCCACCGGAGAAACCGGTCGCATACACGATATCGTAGCCGGCGCCGCCATCGATCTGATCGTCCGACCACAACTGGTCGCCCATGTAGAAGATATCGTTGCCACCGCCGCCATGAGCGGTATCGATGCCGCCATTCTCAAGGCGGAAATGGTCGCTCTGCGCGCCGCCCGTGATGGTGTCGTCACCCGCGCCGCCGACGATGAAGAAGCGCCCGTCGGTTTCCGCCGAGCCATCGAAGGTGAGGCTGTCGCCGCTGCCCAGACTGCCGGCCTTGACGAGGAGGCCCTGCCCGGCCGCGACATTGCCGTCATTGAGGGTCAGATTGTAGTTGTGGCCTCCGAAGAGATCGAGGACCTCGACATTGGTGATCGTGTCCGCGTTGAAGACGAGGCCGGCGGAATAATCGCCGTTCAGGACGACATGGTCGCGGCCCGTGCCGCCATCGATCTTGTCGGCCGCGTTGAGCGCCGCGCCCAGGCGAATGATGTCGTTGCCGCCACCGGCGTCGACCGTGTCGTTACCGCCCTGCCAGAGCAGGAATTCGTCGTTGCCCGACGTGCCGGTGAGATTATCGTCACCCCCCGTACCCCTGATTGCCATGACATCCTCCCGGTGCGCCGCCCAGCGTGATGTCTAACATAGTCGTTATGAATCGGGAACCGGGAACTATTGCGGTGCGTTGGCCAGAGCGCGCAGTTCGTCGAAGCTGTGGGTATGCGGCAACGCGCGAAAGCGCGTGATTTTCTTCACGAAACTTTCCGGTGGCACGAAACTCGCCTTGCCGATCAGGTGATCGTGTTTTGGGCTCTTGATGTAATCGAGCCAGCGGTTTGCGAAATCTGCGATGATTTTTCTTTGCGCCGGATCGGGCGTTGTGATCGCAAGCTCGTAAAGCGCGACGATATGATAGCTATGGTAGAAATTTTCGCTCTTCTTGATGAAGTTCGTCGGGCAGCCGGCCATCAGTCCGCCTTCTGCCGCGCGGACGACAAAGACAGCACGCGTTGCATCGGAACCCGGTGACGGCGGAAGCGAACGCCTCAGGAGGGTTCGCCGCGGAACCGTCGACGTCTCGTTGTAGGTGCCTGGATCGTAGCTCAGATGTGTGCAATCGGCATCGACCGTGATCACGATGTCATAAAGACTGCACACAGACAGCGACAAATCCATCGTCGAGGCGCGGCTGTTCTCGATCTTGTTCTCGTAAATGCAATTGCGCAGCTCCGGACCCGGATTCCAGAGTTCGGGAATGACATAGCCCGCATAGCCCCGTTTCACCGGCACATATTCGACGCGGACTCTGGGCGGCGGTGCGCTTCCCCGCGCGCGGCGGAAATGCAGCCGGAACGAGTAAGGACAGAGATTGGAATAGAGGCTGAGTCGTGCGTCCGCGTCGTCGAAATCCGGCAACAACTCGCATAGCGCCGCGATGTTGCGATCGTAGAATTCCTGGTAGGTCCGGTTTGGGGCAAAATGCAGATAGTCATAGAAGCGGATCAGGGCATCGATCCAGCCGTTGAGAATCGTTTCCGGGCAGGCACGGAAATTCGGCGCTTCGAGGATAACGCACCCGTCGGCGCACACGCCGCCCTGCTCGAACGGAAACATCAGCGAAAGCGCGATCCGTTCGGCAATCTCCTGCCAGCTTTGCGGTCCGTTCTGCGGAACCTCGTCGCGGATCAGGCGCGTGAAGCCTGCGAGAATCTGTCCCTGCGCGATACCGCTATAGATCGGTTCGTTGACCTGCAGCCGCGCGGTATCGATCGATTTCGGATAATAGAGCGCAAGCCCGCCATTCGGCAGCTCCACGGCATAGTCGAGCATGTTGCGCGCGGTGACCGCCAGACGCGGCGTCAGCTTCGATGCAGCCACATATCCGCCGATGCGGTTGGGATGAAACTGCAGAACGCCCAGATATTTCGAATAGGGAATTTCGCGGTAAAATATCTTGTCGGTCTTGGTGCGGCGGATGTTCGCCTCGTCGCTTTCGTCGATCTTCGTGTAGGACTCGATCAGCGCCGGGTCGGGCGTGAAGATTTTCGCGGGATCGAGCACGCACATGCGCTCTGCCGGGGCCGGAATCTCCCGCCCGTCCGCACGCGCGCTGCCCCGGCCGAAGAGCCAGTCCGAAAGACTCGAGAAAATCGTCATGCACCACGCATCATTGGAGTGTCATAAGGCGGGAAATCACGTCACACGCACACTTGCGATCTGGTAACTGCGCGTGGCGATGCCAAGCCAATAGTCCAGAACGCTGCCCAGGTCGAGCGCCACCCCGCCGCGTTCGCGCGCCGCATGCACGATGCACTTGCCGGCATAGCCCGCGCCCACGATCACCAGCCGCCCGGCGAGATCGCCGTTCAGCTGACCAATGATCTCGTCCAGCACTTCGGGCAGGATCTTCGGCCCCATCTCGCTTAGCCCAAATGCAGCCAAGGAGGCATGACGGGGTGGAATGACGATATTTTGTGCAACCGTCACGCCAAAGAGATTCTGCATCGCCTCCGGCAGGCCCGGATGGCAGGAGACCGCGATGATCTCGCCCACGCCGTCGAACAGCTTTTCATACAGATTCCACTTCACCAGGTCATGCTGCACGTAAGCCGAGGTCAGCAGAAAACGGGTTGCACGCGCAGCGCGCAGCGGTCCGCCCGGTTCCAGCGCATTCAGCACGGCGGTGATCCCGCGTCCCGTGCGGCTTTGTGCAAAGCTCTCCGGTCCGTCGAGCCTTATATCGCGCAGGATGCGGGAGAAGGTCGGGATGCCAAGCGCATCGGCCCCCTGCATCGCACCCAACACCCGCGCGTTCAGTGCTGCGCGTCGCGGCGCATCGAGCGGGCGCCCCCACCAGACCCGCTCGCGTTCCGCCGCATCGACATCCGCAAAGGGCGCAAGCTCGGCGCCATAGGGCACAGCATTGCCTTCACCATCATCGATACGGATGAAAGAGAATGGCTTCTGCGCAACCAGATGCGCGCGCACGCGATCGACAAACTTTTGCGCTTCGCTTCGCGACACATCTGTGTCGAACAGACACTCCCCGCCCTCTTCGCGTAGCGAGGCCTGCAGGGCAGCCGCACGACGGATGAACTGCGCCGCATGCGTGAAGGCGGGCGCACCGCGCAGAATCCCAAGCAGCCGGTCGGATGGCAGACGCGCGGTCGCCCCCTCCTGCTTTGGAAAATACTGAAAGATGATCCGGCTGAGACGGATCGCGGCCAGACGGTACGAGGATGTCGTCCGCAGCACCTTCAGGAACGCCCGCACCAGCGCGCGGATTGCGGCGATATCGCGGTGGCGGTCATAGAGGTTGACCAGGCCCAGGACATAACTTGCATCCGACATGCGCAGCGGCGTCTGCGCGAGCAGCGCGTGCATCGCGTCGCGCGCATCGTCAAAGCGGCCGTCCCGCAAGGCGGCGTGAAGATACTTGCGAAGGAAATCCGTGTTCGCGGGATAGGTTTCGAACGCGGCCTTCCAGAAGTCCGTGTGTCCCTGCTCGGTCCTGCGCTCGCCCAGGACGTGCCCTTCGAGCCAGAGCGCGTGCTGCGGATCGCTTGCACGCAGTTTGGCAACCAAAGTCTCGCAGCCGGCGTGATCACCGGCGGCGAGCAGCATCTGGCTGTAGTCGCGCTGAAGCTGGGCATTGCGCGGGTGCTTCCCGGCAAGCGCCTTGCGCAGCTGGAACGCGGCGTCGTGATGGCCTTCTGCGGTTTCGATATCGGCACGCAGCATGTCGCCGGCGGGATTGTCCGGCACGAGAAGGGAGAGCCGCGCCGCGCATTTGCGGGCTTCGTCGAATTGCCGCGTTTGCGCGAGCAGCCGGCCGAGCCGCGTGAGCGCCTGGGTCCAACTGGGATTGATCGCAAGCGCCGCGCGCCAGTGGGTGATGGCAGCGAGCGTGTCGCCCTCGGCCTCGGCCAGCCGCGCGCGGAGCAGAGGGCCGTTTTCGTCGGCCGGCCAGTGGGCCGTAATGGTCGCGGTGATCCGCGCAGCTTCGTCGTCCTTGCCGATATAGATAAGGGCATTGGCGAGCCCGATCATGGCCAGGCGGTCGCCCGGATCGGCCAGAAGGCTCTCGCGCCACAGGCGCTCCGTCAGGATCCAGTCCTTCTGCTGCTGGGCCGTTCGAGCCTTTTGCCTGAGTTCGCCGGACTTTTTGCTGTGGAACGCGCGTTCTGCCCGTTCGGCAGCGCGGAGCAGAGCCTCGTGCGGTTTGCGCTTCTTTCCGAACATCTTTCCCGCGACAAAGAGGCAATGTCACATTATAAGGCGCCGCGGCCGGAGTTAAGGACTATCCTCCCGGTTGCCAAAATACGTTTGTATTCAGCAGTATAGGCTTTCTTCATCCAGGGGCACCCCTCCGCATGTCGAGTTCGCGTTTGTCGCATCTGAAGCGGCTGGAAGCCGAGAGTATCCATATCATCCGCGAGGTGGCGGCCGAGTTCCGCAACCCGGTGATGCTTTATTCCATCGGCAAGGATTCGGGTGTGATGCTCCACCTTGCGGTGAAGGCGTTCTATCCCTCCAAGCCGCCCTTCCCCCTGATGCACGTCGATACGACGTGGAAGTTCCGGGAGATGATCAAGTTCCGCGACGAGACCGCCAAGCGGCTGGGCCTCGATCTAATCGTTTATACGAACCAGGACGGCGTCGCCCGCGGCATCAGCCCCTTCGCCTCCGGCTCGTCGCTGCATACCCAGGTGATGAAGACCGAGGCCTTGAAGCAGGCACTCGACAAGTACGGCTTCGACGCGGCCTTCGGCGGCGCGCGCCGCGATGAAGAAAAGTCCCGCGCGAAAGAGCGTGTGTTCTCGTTCCGCAACGCACAGCATGCCTGGGATCCGAAGAGCCAGCGCCCCGAGCTTTGGCGCGTCTACAACACGCGCGTGAACAAGGGCGAGTCGATCCGCGTCTTCCCGCTGTCGAACTGGACCGAGCTCGACATCTGGCAATACACGATGATGGAGGGCCTCCCCATCGTGCCGCTCTATTTCGCCGCCAAACGGCCGATCGTGATGCGCGACGGCGCCATGATCATGGTCGATGACGAACGCATGCCGCTCAAAGATGGCGAGACGCCCGAGATGAAGCTCGTGCGCTTCCGCACGCTCGGCTGCTACCCGCTCACCGGCGCGGTCGAATCCTCCGCGGTGACCCTGGAAGAGATCGTCGCCGAAATGTTCACCGCGCGCACCAGCGAGCGCCAGGGCCGCGTCATCGACCACGACGAGAACGCGTCGATGGAGAAGAAGAAAAAAGAGGGCTATTTCTGAAATGACCGCCCCCCAGACAAAAAACGTTACCATGGCCGCCCTTGAGGCGGCCATCCAGCCGGCGCTCGTCCGTGCGCCGAACGACTCTTTTCACTCGCAGACGCTCGCTTACTGGATGGCCGGGTCAAGCCCGGCCATGGTGAGTGAGGTTAGGGTTTGACATGACCGCTCCACAGTTCGATCTGAAGAAGTTTTTGGCCGAGCAGGAAAACAAGACGTTCCTGCGCTTTTTGACCTGCGGCAGCGTCGACGACGGCAAGTCCACGCTGATCGGGCGCCTGCTCTACGATTCCAAGATGCTGTTCGAGGATCACCTCTCGGCGCTGGAGAAAGATTCCCGGAAATTCGGCACCGACGGCGACAATATCGACTTCGCGCTGCTGGTGGACGGTCTGGAGGCTGAGCGCGAGCAGGGCATCACCATCGACGTCGCCTATCGCTTCTTCGCGACCGACAAGCGCAAATTCGTCGTCGCCGACACGCCCGGCCATGAGCAGTACACCCGCAACATGGCGACCGGCGCGTCGAACTCCGATCTCGCCGTGGTGCTGATCGATGCGCGCAAGGGCGTGCTGACGCAATCGCGCCGCCATTCCTACATCGCCTCGCTTCTCGGCATCCGTCACATCGTTCTGGCCGTGAACAAGATCGACCTCGTAGAATTCAGCGAAGGGATCTTCAACGGCATCGTCGCCGACTATAAGGCGTTTGCCGCGCAGCTTGGCTTCAAGACGCTGGTTCCGATTCCGATCAGCGCGCGCTATGGCGACAATGTCATCGCGAAATCGCCGAAGATGCCCTGGTACCAGGGCCCGGCGCTGCTCGATCATCTGAACACCGTCGACGTCGAATCCGATGTCGCAGCCAAGCCGTTCCGCATGCCGGTGCAGTGGGTGAACCGCCCCAATCTAGATTTCCGCGGCTTCTCCGGCACGATCTCCAGCGGCCACGTGAAGCCGGGCGACGCCGTCGTCGTCGCTGGTTCGGGCCGCACTTCGAAAGTCACGCGCATCGTGACGATGGACGGCGATCTGGACGAAGGCGTTGCCGGCGAAGCGGTGACGATCTGTCTGGCCGACGAGATCGACATGTCGCGCGGTGATATTCTTGCGCCTGCCTCGGCGCGCCCGGAGGTCTCCGACCAGTTCTCGGCGCACGTCCTCTGGATGACCGAGGACGAGATGCTTCCCGGCCGCCAGTATCTCCTGAAGATCGCCGCCAAGACGATCCCCGCGACTGTCACCGAGCTGAAGCACAAGGTCGACGTCAACACGCTCGACCATCTTGCCGGCAAGACGCTGGCGCTGAACGAAGTCG
>Ga0157369_10008613_pt1 | contig 11695 bp, 8 predicted proteins | sample C25metaG_FD_113461 | JGI IMG/M metagenome (GOLD analysis project Ga0157369, IMG submission 113461) | Corn rhizosphere microbial communities from Kellogg Biological Station, Michigan, USA - C2-5 metaG | ecosystem: Host-associated > Plants > Roots > Rhizosphere > Soil | place: USA: Michigan... | reverse complement strand
CGCCGTCTGCGTGTCCCCCGGCAACCACGACGCCTACGTGAAGCCAGCGTTCGGCTTCAACGCCGAGCGCTGGGGCGGCTACATGCGCGGCGAGACCATGGATGTCGCCCAGTTCCCGTTCGTTCGCCGCGTGGATGACGTCGCCGTCATCAGTTGCAGCTCGAGCGTCCCGTCCGGCCCATTCATGGCCATCGGCCGCTTCGAGCAGGACCAGGCCGACCGCCTGGCGCGCATCCTCAAGCTCATGGGCGAAGCGGGTTACTTCCGCGTCGTCCTCATCCATCATCCGCCCAACCAGGAGGCGCGCAGCCTCCGCCTCGGCCTGCGCGGGGCCAAACGGTTCCGCGAGGTCGTCGCCGAGCACGGCGCCGAGCTCGTCCTGCACGGCCACACCCACAAATCGACGATCTTTGCCATTCCCGGCAGGACCGGCGACGTGCCGGTGATCGGGGTTGCCGCGGCGGGCGCGGCGCAACGCGAGGACGGCGGCGAAGATCCGGCCCGCTACAACCTGTTCAAGATCGAGCGGCTCGGCACCGCCTGGAGCTGCTCCATGCGCGAATTTGGCTTTCAGCGTCTTAGTCCCGATATTGTGCTCAGGCTGAGTCTGCGGATTTACTGACGGGTCGGCCAAATACACGGCGTCATTCCCGCGAAGGCGGGAACCCAGGAGCCCTCAAGCACCGGCGCCCGGAACAGGACTGGATTCCCGCTTTCGCGGGAATGACGAAGTGGACAGAACCGCTTGAGCAGCGCCTTCACCGTCGCGAAACCGACCTACGACGCCGCCACCGGCGTCGCCCGGTTCCCTTACGCCCTGGGCGAGCTCCATTTCACCGAAACCCTGCAGTTCCCGCCGGGTGCCGATCCCGATGCCGCGGCCTCCGACGCCTTCGGCAAGCTGCTCGACCTCGCTGCCGTTACCCTGGGCGTCAGCTACTTCAAGCTCACCGCGCCGCTCCGCATCGTCGTCGACTTTCCCCTGACCGAGCGGGGGGTGGATTATGCGCTGGACGTTTATTCCAACGGTCTCGGCGAGTTCTACGCCCGCAACAGCCTGAGCCATTTCGGCAAGATTGAAGTCGAGGCCGCGCGCGATATCCGCAAGGAACACCCGTCCCCGCTTCTGCGCGACCGGGTCCTGCTGCCGATCGGCGGCGGCAAGGACTCGCTGGTCTCGGTACAACTGCTCGAGGCCGCCGGCGTCGACTACACGCCCTTCGCCGTAAATCCCAAGGGTCCGATCCTCGGCTCGGTCGACAAGATCGGCAGAACGCCGCTCTATATCACCCGTACGCTCGACCCGGAAATGATCCGGCTGGGCAAGGCGCCCGGCTACCTCAACGGTCACGTGCCCTCGACCGCCATCAACTCGATGATCGCAGCGCTCACCGCACTGCTCTTTTCCTACAACCGCGTCGTGCTCAGCAACGAGCGTTCGGCCTCCGAGGGCAACGCCGTGCATGACGGGCGGGAGGTGAACCACCAGTACTCCAAATCGCTCGACTTCGAGGGCCGCATCGCCGGCGTCCTCGAGGAGGCCACTGCCGGTGCGCTCGACTACTTCTCGCTGCTTCGCCCCTATTCCGAAGCCAAGATCGCCAGGCTCTTCGCGCGCGAAACCAGGTACGATCACGTGTTTTCGAGCTGCAACCGCAACTTCAAGCTCTCCGGCCACACCGGCCCGCTCTGGTGCGGCGAGTGCCCGAAATGCCATTTCACCTTCCTCATCCTCGCCCCGGTGATGGACAAGGCGCGGCTACTCGGCATCTTCGGCCAGAACCTGCTCGACCAGCCCGGGCACGAACACGCCTTCCGCGAGCTCACCGGGCTTGCCGGCCAGAAGCCCTGGGAATGCGTCGGCGAGATCGAAGAGGCCGCCGCCTGCCTCTACGCCCTGACCGGCAACCCGGATTGGGACGATGCTGCGATCGTCAAGGCGCTGCGCGAGGATCTCGTCCGGCAGTACGGCCGGCCGCGTCTCGTCGAAGCCCTGAACGAACTGATGATCGACAGCACCGAGCACCACATTCCGCCTGCTCTCGCCGAAAGGATCGCCCGCGATGCGGCTTGACGCTCCCATCCTGCTCTACGGCGCCGGCCGCGAGGGCCGCTCGACCCGCACCTTCCTCAAGTCGCGCGCGCCGGACCTCAAGGTCTACGTCACCGTCGACAGCGGCGCCGCCGACATCGACGACGCCGAGTTCATTGCCCCCACCGACCTCCAGGCCGCCATCGAGCAGCGCCGCTTCGCAACCATCGTCAAATCGCCGGGCGTGTCGCGCTACAAGCCGATCTTCCTCACGGCGCGCGAAGCCGGCATCGCCGTCACCTCCAATCTCAATCTGTGGGGCGAGCACTATCGCGCGGGCCGCAGCGTCATCGCCATCACCGGCACCAAGGGCAAGTCGACCACCGCGACCCTCACGCACCTGATGCTGGTCAATGCGCGGCTCGATGCCGGCCTTGCCGGCAACGTCGGCCTCGCCCCGCTGGAAATCGCCGACAAGCACAGGATCGTGGTGTTCGAGCTGTCGAGCTACCAGACCGCCGACATGGCATTTTCGCCCGATATCGCCGCGGTCACCAACCTCACGCCCGAGCACACCGACTGGCATCGCACCACCGAGCGCTACTACGCCGACAAGCTCAACCTCATCGATCGCGACACGGCCTTTCCCGTCGCCCTGGGCAAGGGCGCGCGCGACAATCCGCTGGTCCTCGAAGCCCTGCGCGACCGTTCGCGCCTGTTGCCGCCGATCGCCCCCTTCATCGACGACCGCCTCGTTGCTGCCGTGAAGCGCAGCAAGCTCAAGGGCGAGCACAACCTCGACAACGCCCGCCTCGCCGCGCAGATCGCGCTCGCCGCCGGTGCCGGACTCGAAGGCATCGTGCGCGGCATCCAGGCCTTCGAGCCGCTGCCGCATCGGCTCGAGGAGCACACCATCGGCGGCATCGCCATCGTCAACGACTCGATCTCGACGACGCCGGAGGCGACCAAGGCGGCGCTCGCCGCCTATCCCGGCCGCCGCATCGCGCTGATCGCCGGCGGTCACGAGCGCCAGCAGGATTACACCGAACTCGCCTTGCTCCTCGCGCCGCGCGGCGTCACCGTGCTCCTCGCCCTGCCGGTGACCGGCGCGCGCCTTGCCACCGCCACCTCCGATGCCTCCCCCGGCATCGAGATCGTCGAAGCCGCCTCGCTGCAGGCCGGCATGGAGGCGTTGCGCGATCGCCGCGACAAGTTCGACACCCTCATCCTGTCGCCCGGCGCACCGAGCTACGGCCAGCTCGAAAGACCTGGGCTGGCCTTCAGCAGCTTCGAGGAGCGCGGCCGCGCTTTCGTCCGTATCGCCGGCGAGCTGTTCGGCCAATAGCGCTACGGGCGCGGCGTTCCGTCGGCGCTGAACGGCCCCGTCAGGTCGGCCGGCGGAATTCCCGCCAGCACCAGCCCGTCATGCATCCGGTCCAGCAGCACCTGCGGTTTCATCATCAGGCCGAGCCGAGGCAGGATCCCGTTCGACTGGAAAACCGGGTTCTGCAGGACCTCGGGCTTGTAGCGGTCGACGATGTCGCTGCGCCCGATCACCGGCGCCGCCGCCAGCGCCACCGTCGGACCATATTCCTCATCGCCAGCAGCCAGGGCCTGCGCCGCAACGATCGCGTCATAGTAGCGGCGCTCACGCAGCGCTTCGAACGCCCGTGTCATGTAGTACCACGGCGGCGGTGAGGAGATCGTCGAAAGCGTGCGCTCGGCGAGCGCGTTGCCATCGTCATAATGCTGCGTGAGCCAGAGCACGAGACCGTTGGCCGCAAGCGCATCCATGCTCGCGGGATTGAGCTCGACCGCCTTGCCCAGCGCCCCGAGTGCCGCATCGAGCGAGCCCTGGCGCGCCAGGACCAGCCCCTGCTGTTCGTAGACAAAAGCGTCCGCCGGCTGCAACGACACCGCGCGGGCCGCGGCGGTCGTCTCTTCCGCCATGACCTTCGTCAGGTCGGTCTTCGGATCGGCCGTGTAGTGGTCGCGCCACGCTTTGATCCCCGAAACCGCCGCCAGCGCCGTCGCATTATCGGGGTCGGTGGCGATCAGCCGGTCGTAACAGCCGATCGCCGTCGTGGCGTCGCTCATCCGCCGGTTGTCCCGCCAGGTCATATAGCGCAGATCGCAAAGATAGAGCGTCGGCAGGACGGTGGTTGAGGTCTGCTCGGCGAGCCAGGCGCGGCCCGGTGCGTGCAGCGGCCCGCTGGCGTTGCCGAGCCGCGCCGCGAGCGTCACGACCGCGCCGCTGAGGGCCGGTCCGACATCAAGCGAGGGCGGTGCAATCTCCGTACTCCACACGATCCCGGTCGTGCCGCCTCCCGACAGCAGTGCCTTCACGGTGAACTTGCCGTCCTTCTCCTCGATCGAGCCGTGCACCACCATCGTCGCCGCATCGGGCGTGACCTTGATCGTGTCGAACTTCGCGAGCGCGGCGGAGAGCTGCGGACCGAATTGCGCAATCGTCGCGTCGAGTCCCGGCTCGCCCGTCAGATTGTCGAAACTGCCCACTGTTACCGAGGGGAAGTCCGGCACCGTGGCCGCCGCCGACGGCCTTGCCGGTAGCGACCAGCGGACAAGGCCGACCGCCAGACCCACGCCGACCAGCGTGAAGCACAGCCCCAGCAGGGCGTTGAAGAAGAACCGGCGGGACGGCCACACCGGCACGCCGACCACCGGCCTGCGGTGCGCCGCGACGTCCACCTGCGGAGCGTCCGGGGTCTCCCCGCCCTTCGGCGTGGCGAAACCGAATTCCGGCACATAGCGGCCCAGCGGCAGCCGAATCTGGACTGCCGAGTCCGAATTGCCGGTGTCGTAGAACTGCTCAAGCAGCGTTCGCAGCCGGCGGGCCTGCACCCGCACGATCGGATCAGCCTGCGGATCGAAGCTCTGCGGCCGCCCGAAAACATCGACCGCGATCGAGTACGCCTTGATCGAGCCCTCTTCGCCGCCGAGCGTCTTTTCGACCACGTAGCGCAACAGCTCGGTAAGCTGCGGCGAACGGGAAATCCCTGGCCAACCAAGGAGTTCGTCCAACGCGGCGCGCACCTGATCCGGGCTCGGCGCCAGTTCCGGCACGGTGGATTCCCCCTCCTCCGCCACCCCGGAGTCTGTGCGTTTTACATGTAAAACGCAATGGACTTACCCGGACTTTACCCCGTGCAACCTTGGCGGGGTGGACGAAAATCGGCATATGCGGCCCCGTTCGCAGCACAGCGCGGCCGGTTGAGGCACGTCATTCAGCCTGATCGGTAGGCAGCGGTTCTCCTCCCTCCGCCCGTCGTCGCGCTCCCAGGGCACGCGGCCAGTTATTTTCGAGCACGACCCATCCTCCCGCGCGGCGCGGGGAAGGACACGCGATGACTTCTGCAATAATTCGCCAACCGGCGATCGCGCTGGTTGACGACGACTTTCATTCGGCCCGGTTGATGCTGCGCATGCTGGCGGCTCACGACGCCCCGCTTGTCGATTGGCTGGGCGGCGATCCGGAAAAGGCCTTCGACTCCGTTCTGAAGCTGGCCGCCCTGCCTCTGACCGCCACGCGGCTGATGGTGCTGGTCGATCTCAAATCGTCCTCGACCGCCTCACGCGATTTCATCGAGCGGTTGCTGCACGCGTGTCCGGATCTCCTCGTCGTCGCCATGGCGCCGTCGCTCGACCGCGACACCCGTAACCAGCTTCTCGACGCCGGCGCGGCTGCCGTCTTCGAGCGGCATGCCGAGCTCAATTCCTACCGCGGCGAAGCGGCAAATATCGTCAGTTACTGGGTCCGCGCCCAGCAGCTCGATGCAGTTGGCACCTGAGGTCCCCCAGACTTGAGGTGCCGCGGGGAGCGGCGTGCTTGGACGGTGGGCGACCGTCACGGCATTCCCAACGCCCTCCCCGCACTTTCCCGAGGCGCATGCGTCTCCAGCGGAAATTGCCCCGCCATCTCCCGGGCGAGGCAATCAGCGCGATCCCTTCTCTCGCGCTCTCTGCCGCGGCGGCCGCATCCTCCTGCGGCCGCCGCACGGCTTTTCGCCTCGCTCGCCCGGCCCTTGCGGTCGCTGAGCCGGCGACGTAACTCTTGGCGCGGCCGCGACCGCCGGATTCTTCCCGAAAAATTCCCGCTTTACCTCAACCATTGTTGAGGTTGTACGCGTTGCGCCGTTCCGTTTGACGAGTCGCCGGCCATGACCGCTAGTTCCACCAGTTCCGATACGCGCGATACCTCCTGGCGTGCCCTGTTCATGAGCGGTGGCATCGCCGTCGTCATCTTCATCGGCGGCACCACCCTGCAGGCACTCGAAGCCTTCATCAGCACCGCCATGCTGCCCACGGTCGTCCACGACATCGGCGGGCTCGACCTTTTCGCCTGGACGACGACGCTGTTCATTGTCGCCTCGATCCTCGCGACGATCTTCGCAGCCGTCAGGCCCGGCGGCATCGGCCCGCGCGGCGTTTACGTCTTCGCCGCCTGCTGCTTCGGCCTGGGCAGCCTGATCTGCGGCCTTGCCCCCAGCATGCCGGTCCTGCTCGCCGGCCGCACCGTACAGGGCTTCGGCGCCGGGCTACTGGTGTCCGCCTCGCTGGCGATGATCCGTATCGCCTTCCCCGAGCATCTATGGTCGCGGGCGATGGCGCTCAACGCCGTCGTCTGGGGCGTCGCGACGCTGCTCGGCCCTGCCATCGGCGGCATGTTTGCGCAATACGATCTCTGGCGCTGGGCCTTCCTCATCGTCGTGCCCATCGCCGGCATCCTTGCGGCCGGCGCCGTGACCATCCTGCCCGCCCGCGAGACGACACCGGCGAGGGCCGGCGCGCCCGTCCTGCAGATCGGCCTCGTCGTGATCGCCATTCTGCTCATCTCGATCAGCAGCCTCATCACCGACAATCCGTTGCTGGCCGGCCTGCTGCTCGCCGCGACCGGCGTCGATATCGTGCTGCTGGGCGCCATCGAGGCACGCGCCAAGACGCAATTGCTGCCCAACGGCGCCCTGGCACCCTCCACCGTCGTCGGCACGCTCTTCCTCACCATCCTGATTTTCGGCATCTCGATCTCGAGCGACATCTTCGCGCCGTTCTTCCTGCAGAAGGTCCATGGGCTGCCGCCGGTCTGGGCCGGCTACATGACCGCGTTGCTCGCGACCGGCTGGGTCATCGCGGCCATCGTCACGGCCAACTTCCGCAACGCTGGCGTCCGGCGCGCCATCACCGGCGGGCCGGTGCTCATCCTCTGCGGCACCATCGGCCTCGCCCTGTGGCTGGGCGATTCGACGGTCGGCGCCGTCGGCCTCGCGGTCATCGGTGCCTCGCTGTTCGCCATGGGCTTCGGCATCGGCCTGGCCTTCCAGCATCTGTCGACCAGCGTCCTCGCCTCCGGCACCGAGGCCGACAACGACCGCACCTCGGCTGCGCTCGGCATGGTGCAGCTCTTTGCCTCCGGCGCCGGCGCGGCGATCGGCGGCGTCATCGTCAATGCCGCCGGCCTGCCGCTCGCCACCGAGATCGGTGGGGTCGAACAGGCCGCCCGCTGGCTCTACTGGTCGTTCGCGCTGATCACGGCGCTGGCCATTCCGCTGAGCTGGCGGGTCATCCGCACCGTACCGCGCCTGCTCGGACGGCCGGCGGAGTAGCGTTAACCGCCGGTTAACCAACCGCTCCGATTTCGCCCGGGCTGAAACCGCGTTCCAACCGGCTCTGCCTATCCTGCACCGCGGAGTGTTCTGCCTCGGGGCTCGGGTCATGCGCGTCGGAGATTCCGGCTGGAAATTCTCGCTTGCCGTGCTGCTGCCGGTGATCGTCGCGGTGGCGGTCACCGTCGCGCTCGCCGCCGGCTTCGTCGTCTGGTCCGCCGGTCGCACCGACGACCGCTCGCTGGTCCGGCAGCAGGCGATGGCCGCCAAGATGATCGACACGGCGAAGCAGGACTTCGCCACCACCCAGACCGACGAGGTGCTGCGCTGGGACGATGTCGAGATCTTCCTCAAGGGCCAGCCGGCACCGGCCGCCATCGACAATTACTTCGGCCAGGACGAGTACGGCACTTATGGTCACGAGCGCGTCTATGTGCTCGATGCCGACCTCGACGCCATTTATGCCGCCCGTGTCGGGCAAAAGGCCGATCCCAAGACCTACGACAGCGATCGTGCCGTGATCGATCCGCTCGCCGTGCGCCTGCGCGCCCCCGACATGCAGGCACAGATCGCCTCGTACCAGAACGGCAACATTGAGTTCCCGCCGCAGGTGACCGATTTCGTCGCCATCGACGGCCGTGTCGCGCTGGTGAGCGTGCTGCCGATCGTCTCCAACTTCGACGACCAGATGCAGCAGCCGGGGCACTATTTCTACCATGTGGCGCTGCAGTTCGTCGGCAAGGACCTCGCCGCCGACCTGATGAACCAGTACCTGCTCGAAGGCGTGCACTTCGACACCGACGCGGCCACCTCGCCGAATGAGACCATGATCCCCATCGCCAACGCCGCGGGCCGCTTCGTCGCCTACTTCAAGTGGCAGCCCGACCGCCCCGGCCAGGCGCTGTTGAGCGAAACCCTGCCCGCGAGCCTCGGCCTGCTCGGCGTCGTCGGCCTCGTCATCGCGTTGCTGCTCTACTTCCTCGCGCGCTCGACCCGGGCGCTCGAAAAGGCCCGCGCCGACGCACTGCATCGTGCCACGCACGATCCGCTCACCGGCCTTGCCAACCGCGCGCTGTTCAACGAACGCCTCGAGCGCTCGCCCTTGCCGCTGACCCTGCTGGCGCTCGACCTCGACCGGTTCAAGGCCGTCAACGACACCCTCGGCCACGAGGCCGGCGATGAGTTGCTGAAGCAGGTCGCCGGTCGCCTGATCCCGCTGGTCGGCAACACCGACCTGGTCGCCCGCCTCGGCGGCGACGAATTCATGATCCTGCTGTCGGGCGGCCTCGATGTCGTCCGCGTCGAGGCCCTTGCCGCGAACATCGTCGAAAGGCTCGGCGAGCCGTTCTTCCTCGGCCGCGACGTCGCCGACATCGGGGTCAGCGTCGGCATCGCGACCGCCGTCACCGACGAGCGCAAGGAACTCGTCTCGCGCGCCGATTTCGCGCTCTATGACGCCAAGGAATCCGGGCGCAATACCTTCAAGGTCTTCGACGAAATCAAGAAGGCCGCCTGAGACCTATCCGGCGGCCTCCAGCACCACCGCCAGCCGCGCTTCGCGCGCCTTGAGCCCGTCGCGCCGCTGCTCCGTCGCCATCGCCCAGAGCTCGCCGAGCCTGGCATTTTCGAACATCGCGAACAGGCACGGCGCGATGTAGCTCTTGCGCGTGATCGCCGGGGTGTTGCGCAGGAACGCCGCCACCGACTTGGCGACGCCCGCTGCCTGCCGCTTACGCGCCGACGCCGACGGTCCGGGCTCGAGCCGGGCCAGTTGCTCCGCCGCCAGCGCGCTCGCATGCAGCGTGCGGAAATCCTTCGCGCTCACCCGCTCGCCGGCAATCTGACGCAGATAGGCGTTGATCTCCTCGCTGCGGATCGGCTTCGGCGCGCCGTCGTCATCGCGATACATCAGCAGCCGCTTGCCGGGGATCGTCTTCACCCGCGCGATGGCTTTGGCCAGCCGCTCATCCGTCAACGTGTAGCTCGCAACCTTCCCGCTCTTGGCCGGAAAATGCAGCGTCAACGCATCGCCATTTACCGTTACGTCGCGCGTGAACAGCGTGCCGGCACCACGTGTCCCGCGCGCATCGAGATAGCGCTCGCGTCCGATCCGCATCGCGGTCCGGTCGATCAACGCCACCCCGATCGCCAGCGCCAGCGTCTTGCTGCCGGCCTCCGCCGCGAGGTCGTCGTGCACGTGCCGGCGGATGCGCGGCAGCGCCGCCGTCAGCAGCGCCAGTTGCCGCTGCTTCTTGCGCGTGCGCCGCGCCTCCCAATCCGGATGGTAGATGTATTGCACGCGGCCCGCGGCATCGACGCCGCAGGCCTGGATGTGCATGTGCGGATCGGGCGCGACGCTCACCTCCGTCCACGCCGGCGGGATACCCAGATGCAGCGCCCGCTCGCGCAGCTCGCCCCGCGGCCAGGGCTTTCCCTCCGCGTCGAAATACGCGTGGCCGCGCCCGTGACGGACGCGGCGCACGATGAGGTCGTCGCGTTTGACAGTCTTCAGTCTGGGCATTGTTACGGCGAGATCGCGCTCGGCGGCGTCGTTGCGAAGAACACAAAATAGATGATGGCGAAGATGGCGATCACCGCGACCATCGAGATCACCAGCACCCAGAAATTGTCGAGGGTCCGGCTGCCCTGACGGACTTCCGTCGTCGTCTTGTGGGAATCGTAGGTTTCCATCTGCCCCTCCTTCGGAAGGTTGTCGCAAACCAACGCCTTGCCGCCTCGCCGGTTCCGGGGGTTGACCTTCGGCACCGCGCCGCCGAAGTGTGAGGCAGTCACGATGGCGAGTTGCGCGGCGGATCTGGATGAGCCTTGGCACCTTCTTTCTCCGGCGCGCAGCCAGGCTGCCCAAGCGGCTGTTCCGCGCCCGCCGGCATCCGAATTTCATGATTCCGATGCGCGACGGCGTGCAGCTCGAAACCGTACTGTTCACCCCACGCGTTGAGGGCCGCTTCCCCACCATCCTGATGCGCGTCCCCTATGGCCTCGGCGGCTTCGCGACCGCAGCCGAGGCCTACGCCGAACGCGGCTACATCGCCGTCGTCCAGGCCTGTCGGGGCACCGGCAAGTCCGAGGGCGCGTTCGACCCGCTGAGCAACGAGCGCAATGACGGCCTCGACACGCTCGACTGGATCAAGGCGCAGCCCTGGTTCGATGGCCGCCTCGGCACCACCGGCCCCAGTTACCTCGGCTACGCGCAATGGGCCATCTGCGATGCGCTGCCGGCTGCTTCGGCCATGGCCATCAAGGTGTCGAGCGCCGAGTTCCGTTCCATCGTCTTCCCGGGCGGCGGTTTCCATTTGCAGCTCTGGCTGAGCTGGATCCAGGTCATCGAAGGCATCCGCACCAATGCGTTCCGCTTCGCCCGCTCCATCGGCAACGGCAGAATCGAGCGGCAGACCCTCGCCGCCTCGATGGTGCTGCCGCTGACCAATGCCGACCGCCGCGCCACCGGGCACGACGTGCCGTTCTGGAAGGACTGGCTGACCCACTCGATCGGCAACGACACGTTCTGGCACGATCTCGACCATACCCACCGTATCGGCGCCCGCACGCCGCCGACCAGCTTCGTTTCCGGCTGGTATGATTTCATGCTCGACCAGCTCCTGCGCGACTACGAGGCGCTGACCGATGCCGGCCGGCCGACACGCCTCACCGTCGGCCCCTGGTGGCACGTCAGCCCCGAGCTGCAATACGAAGGCGTCCGCGACACGCTGGCCTGGATGACCGCCGAGCTCAAGGCCGACCGCTCCGGCCTGCGCGACAAGCCGGTTCGCCTCTTTCTCAGCGGCCGCGAAGAGTGGCGCGATTTCGACGCTTATCCGCCCGGCGCTCCGGAGTCGCAGGTCTGGCACCTGCATCCCGATCAGGTCCTGTCGCAGCGTCCGGTCAAGGCCTCGCCGCCCGATACCTACCGCTACGACCCGGCCGACCCCACCCCGAGCATTGGTGGCGGCATGTTCGCCTTCACCGGCGCCGGCCCGGTGGACCAGGCGCCGCTGGAAAAGCGAAGCGACGTTCTGGTCTT
>Ga0157369_10008612_pt1 | contig 11696 bp, 7 predicted proteins | sample C25metaG_FD_113461 | JGI IMG/M metagenome (GOLD analysis project Ga0157369, IMG submission 113461) | Corn rhizosphere microbial communities from Kellogg Biological Station, Michigan, USA - C2-5 metaG | ecosystem: Host-associated > Plants > Roots > Rhizosphere > Soil | place: USA: Michigan... | reverse complement strand
TCGGGAAGCTCGGCCCAGATCCTCGTCCCGCGTCCCACTGTGCTCTCGGCGCGGACGCGGCCACCGTGTCCTTCCACGAGGTGCTTGACGATCGCGAGGCCGAGGCCCGTGCCGCGGCTGGTGCGCGCGGCGTCGCCGCGGTAGAAGCGCTCGAAGATCCGCGGGAGCGACGCCTCCGCGACGCCGACGCCGTCGTCGGCCGCGGTCAGCACTGCGAAGTCGCCGGCGCGCTCGACCGACAGCGTGAACGTCGCGCCGTGCCCCGCGTAGCGGATCGCGTTCTCCGTGAGGTTCTCGGCGAGGATCCGCAGCATGCGCGGGCGGAGCGGGACCTCGACCGTCCCGCCGCCGGTGACCCGCAGTCCGACGCCGGCGCGCGCGGCCGCCGCCTCTTCCTGCGCGACCACTTCTTCGAGGAGCGGCAGCGCCGTTGTGTGCCCGAGTGAGACGACTTCGCGTCCTCCCTCGAGCTCGGAGAGAAACAGGATCTCGTCGATCAGCGCGCCCGCGTTCTCGACTTCGGCGCGCGCCTGATCGAGCAGCTCCGGGACGTCGGCTCCCGGAAGCTCGGCTGACTCGAGCAGCGCGAGGATCCGTGCGAGCGGTGTGCGTAGCTCGTGCGAGACGGCGGCGGTGAATCCGGTGCGTAGCTCGTCGAAGGCGTTCACCGAATCGTCACCAGACAGTCACCGGGAGACAACGGGGCACGGGTCTATCGTAGGCGGCGTGGCACGAGTCTTGATCGTCGAGGACGACGCAGTCATTGCCGACGGCATGGCGCGGCATCTCTCGGCGGCCGGCTTCGACCCGGTCGTGGTCGGCCGCGGCGAGCTCGGCCTCGCGCGCCTGCGCTTCGAGAACCCGGACGTGTGCGTGCTCGACCTGATGCTTCCGGAGCTCGACGGCTGGAAGCTGATCGAGACCGCGCGCGCCGAAGGCATCGGCACGCCGATCGTTGTCGTCTCCGCGCGCGGCACGGAACACGATCGCGTGCATGCGCTCGAGATCGGCGCGGACGATTACCTCGTGAAGCCCTTCTCGATGCGCGAGCTCGTCGCGCGCGTCGGCGCCGCTGCGCGCCGCGGAGTGCGCCCGGCGGAAGAGAAGCGCGGCGATCCGATCGAGATCGAGGAGCTGCGCATCGACCCGCGCGAAGTGCAGGCGTTCGTCGACGGCAAGAGCGCGGGCCTCACGCCGACGGAGTTCAAGCTGCTCTACACGCTCGCACTCGACCGCGGCCGCGTCGTCACGCGCGACGAGCTGCTGCAGAAGGTGTGGGGGAGGCGCGAGACGCACAGAGATAGAACGGTCGACGTCTTCGTGCGGCGCCTGCGCCAGAAGGTCGACAAGCCGGCCTCGAACCACAGCTTCATCCAGACGCGCTTCGGCGTCGGCTACAAGCTCGAGGCAGAACCGAAGGCTTAGACCGTCGCGTTCGGTGCCGGGACCGGCACCTGGTGCCAGAGCATGATCTTCCCGTGCTCGACGCGGAACACAGCGGCGGCCTGTTGGCCCGGCCCGTCGCACACGTGGTACTTGCGCTCCTGCAAGCGGAAGACGACGAGCACCTCGTCCTTCGCCTGCCTGCTGATGCCGACGACTTCGCCGCCGCACGGCAGCAGCGCGTTCCAGCGCGTCGCCTCGAACTTCGTGTGCAGCAGCGTGACGTCGCCTTGGATCGCCTGAGCGTCTTTCGCGAACAGCGCACCGGCGGCCGCGTTGTCGTCGCGGTTCAGCGCCGCGCTCCACGCGCGGGCGACCTGCTCGGGCGTCTGCGCCTTGTGGCCGCCGCATGCCGCGAGCGCCAGGACGAGTACGAGGAGGGCAGCGATTCTCACCGATCTATAGTGAACCTTTATGGACTTCGCGTTGACAGCGGAGCAGCGCGAGATCCAGGCGCTCACGCGGGAGTTTGCGAAGGCCGAGATCGAGCCGAACGCGTCCGCCTGGGATCGCGACCATGGGTTCCCGCGCGAGCTGCTCACGAAGCTCGGCGAGCTCGGGCTGATGGGTGTCTGCGTGCCCGAGGAGAACGGCGGCGCCGGGTCCGACTTCATGTCGTACATCCTCGTGCTCGAAGAGCTGTCGCGCGCGGACGCCGGCGTCGGCGTGACGGTCGCGGTGCACACCTCCGCCTGCACGCTGCCGCTCTTGCAGTTCGGCACCGACGAGCAGATCGCGCGGTACGTGCCGCCGCTCGCGCACGGCGAGGGCGTCGGGTGCTTCGCGCTGACCGAGCCCGGCTCCGGTTCCGACGCCGGTTCTCTGGTCGCGTCGGCCGAGCGCAGCGGTGACGGCTGGCACGTGCGCGGGTCGAAGCAGTGGATCACGAACGCCGCGTTCGGCGGCACGCTCATCTTCTTCGCGCGCACCGATCCCGGCACGCGCACGGCACGCGGCGTGTCCGCATTCGTGCTGAGCAGCGACGAGATCGAGATTACGCGCACGGAGGAGAAGCTCGGGTTGAACTCGTCGGTGACGAACGACATTGCCGTGGATACGGTCGTACCCGCCGATCGGTTGCTCGGTGAGGAGCACCACGGCTTCCGGATCGCGATGGCAACGCTCGACGGCGGCCGCATCGGCATCGCCGCGCAGGCTGTCGGCATTGCGCAGGCCGCCTTCGAGGTCGCGCTCGCGTACGCGCAGGAGCGTGAGGCGTTCGGCCACCGCATCGGCGACTTCCAGGCGATTCAGCACAAGCTCGTGAACATGTCGATGGAGATCGACGCGGCTCGGCTGCTCGTGTACCGCGCAGCGTGGCTGAAGGACCGCGGCGAGAGCGTGACCGAGGCCGGCGCGAAGGCGAAGCTGTTCGCGTCCGAGATGGCTCGCCGCCAGACGGCCGAGGCGATCCAGGTGCTCGGCGGCTACGGCTACACGAAAGAGTTCCCGGTCGAGCGCTACTACCGCGACGCGAAGATCACCGAGATTTACGAAGGCACCAGCGAGATCCAGCGACTCGTGATCGCGCGCGAGCTGCTGTCTCATCAAACCCATGCCGCGCCGGTCTGACGAGCCCGTCCGCCTGACGCGGATCTACACGCGCGGCGGCGACAAGGGACAGACGTCGCTCGGTGACGGCTCGCGCGTGTCGAAGCTCGATCCGCGCGTGCGCGCGTACGGCGCCGTCGACGAGCTGAACTCATTGCTCGGCTGGGTGCAGGTCGAGCCGCGCGACGAACGGCTCGCGCGCATCCAGAACGAGCTGTTCGATCTCGGCGCCGACCTCTCGGTGCCGTTCGCCGAAGGCGACGGCAAGCTGCGCATCGACCAGCCGGCGATCGACCGGCTCGAGCACGACTGCGACGAGGCGAACGAGGCGCTACCCGAGCTGAAGAGCTTCGTGCTGCCCGGCGGCACGGAGGCGGCGAGCCGCATCCACATCGCGCGCGCCGTGTGCCGCCGCGCCGAGCGCGACGTGCTCGACGCGCCTGGCGTCAATCCGCTCGCGGCGATCTACCTGAACCGCTTGAGCGACCTGCTGTTCATCCTCGCGCGCGCCGCGAACGGCGGCGTCAGCGAGCCGCTCTGGAAGCCCGGCGGCGACCGCTAGCGCAACGTCTGGAGCTTGCCGTTCGACGTCGACGCCTCGGCGGCGCGCCACACGCGCGGTCCGACGCGCTTCGGCGCTCGCGCTCCCGCGCCGCCGCCGGTGCGGCTGCCGTAGACGACGCTGAGCGTCGCGCCGCTCGCAAGCGTGACGTGCGAGATCGTGATCGTCTGACCCGAGACCGAGAGGCTGCCGGTGGTAGCGATCGTGTAACCCGCATCGCCTCCCTTCACCGATGGCGCGCTCCATCCGCCCGGCACGTCGAGCTCGAGCGTGCCGTCCTGCAGCCCGCCGGGCCCTGCCTCGTAGACGAAGACGACGGTGTTGCTCGCCGAGCCGGGAGCCGTGGAGCCGCTCGCGCGAAGGAGCCGGCCCGAGCCGTCGCGCGACAGTACGGTGACCGACGGCTCGCTCGCGAGCGGGCGAAGGTGGCCGCCGGCGGTCGAACGCTCGCGCACCGTCCACTCCTGCGAGCCGACATTGGTCGTAGGCGCGGTTGCCGCGACGTATGTCAGCTGCACGCTCGAACTCGTGAGCGGGACGGTGATCGTGCGGCCGCTGATGCCGACGCCGGGTGCCGGGCTGCTGACGTTGGACGCCGACGGCTCGCTCCAGCCGGGCGGGACTGTGAGTGTGAGTGCGCCGTGGTCGACGCCGCCGTTGTCGGCGGTGTACGCGAACGTGAGCCGCACGCCGCGCGCGCCGTTTGCCACCGTGCTCTGCGACACCGACGCCTCGCCGGAGCCGTCCGGGGCGAGCACGTTCACCTGCGGCGACGCGCTCATCGCGACGAGCGAGCCGGCGGGGCTCGAACGGAGCGACGCGTTCCACGTCTGCGAGCCCACCGCTGTGGCCGGCGCGTGCGCGCGCTCGTAGACGATCTGCAGGCGCTGCGCACCCGCCAGGGTGATCCCGATGACCGTGATCGTGTTGCCCACGACCGCGACGCTGCCCTGCGACGCGTGCACGTATCCCGGGGCGCCGGGGCGCGTCGACGGCGGTGACCAGCCGGGCGGGACGGTCAACGTGAGCGTGCCGTCGTCGACGCCGCCTGGTGCGGGCGCGAAGTCGAACGTGAGTGTCTGCCCGGTTGCGCCGCTCGCGACCTTCGACGATCGCGTCGCGAGGATCCCCGACCCGTCGGCCGACAAGACGTGGATGAGCGGCGAGTCGCGCAGGACGCTGAGATTCCCGCTCGCGCTCGACTGCTCGCGCACGGTCCAGATCGCGGCGCCGGCCGTGTGCGGCTGTGCGCCCGGCCCGCCGCCGTTCGTCGCGCCGTACACGATCGTGACCGTCCCGCCCGCGGGGAGGGTGAGGTCGGTGACGTCGATCGTGCGACCCTCGACGGTCGTGCGACCGACCGTCGCGCTGGAGTCGCCCGGCGCCTTGGGCGCGATCGACGGGATGCTCCAGCCGAGCGGCACGGTGAGCGCAAGCGCGCCGTTGTGGATGCCGCCCGCCGCCACGGTGTAGGTGAAGGCGATCGTCACGTGGCGCGAGGAACTGGAGACGGAGCGTGGGCTCGCGGTGATCGCGCCGGTGCCGTCCGCCGCCAGTCCGAGCCCGGCGACGCCGACCGGCGACGAACTGGAGGTCGTGCTGCGGTTCCCGAGCTGTCCCTGCTGGTTCCAGCCCCAGCACGTCGCCGACCCGCCTTGGAGGATCGCGCACGAGTGGTACAGGCCCGCCGTGATCGCGGCGACGCCGTTCTGGAGCCCGCTCACGCCGACCGGAGCTGCGCTGTCGGAGGTCGTGCCGTTGCCGAGCTGGCCGTAGAGGTTCGCGCCCCAGCAGTCGACAGCGCCCTTGCGCAGGAGCGCGCACGTGTGGCTCCCGCCTGCGGCGATCGCCGTCGCGGCCCCGAGGCCGGCGACATCCAAGGGCGCGGCGCTGTCGCTGCCGCCGCCGTTCCCGAGCTGGCCCTCGATGTTCCAGCCCCAGCACTGCACTCGCCCCCCGTCGAGCAGCGCGCACGTGTGCGCGTCGCCGGCATCGATGGCGGCGGCGTGGCCCGCGAGCCCCGTCACCAGCAGCGGGACCGAGCTGTCGACCGTCGTACCGTTGCCCAGCTCGCCGTTGGCGTTGGCGCCCCAGCAGTCGATCCCCCCGTCGTCGAGCGCAGCGCACGTATGCGCGAGGCCTGCCGCGATTGCGCGCGCGCTCGAGACGAGCCCGGTGACGGCGACGGGGTTGGCGCTGTCGGCGGTCGTGCCGTTGCCGAGCTGGCCGTCACCGTTCGCGCCCCAGCACTCGACCGAGCCGGTCTTGAGCAGCGCGCAGGTGTGGGCGACACCGGCGGCGACGGCGCTCGCGTCGCGGATGCCTGGGACCGGGACAGGCGTGGGGCTGTCGGTCCGGCTCCCGTTCCCGAGCTCGCCGTGCACGTTCGCCCCCCAGCAGTCGATCGTGCCGTTGTCGAGCAGGGCGCAGGCGTGGCTACCCCCGGCCGCGACCGCGGTCGCCGGCCGGCCGAGGTGCACGGTCACCGGTGCCAGCGCGCCGACCTTGTCGCCGTTGCCGAGCTGGCCGTATCCGTCGTCGCCCCAGCATTCGACGATCGACGGCCGGACGAGCGCGCACGTGCTGTAGTCCCCCGCCGAGAGCGCCTTCACCATCTGTCCGGACGCTGTTGCACGCGTCGCGCCAATGTGGCGGTTCGCCGGGTCGAGGCGCACCGGTGCCCCCGCCGAGGCGGCGTGCGTGGACGCGTGATGCGTCAGGACGACGACCACGGCGACAACGCCGGCGGCGACAATGGCCCCGGCTGTGACCCACGTCCAGGGCGGGCGGTGACGCCATCTTCTACGCATCGGCCGCGGCAACCGTAGACGATCGCAGGTCCTATCGAAGTGGGCCCACTCGGCCTCTTTCGCTTTTCAAACCGCCCCTCTAAGCTGGCTCGACGGGGCGGCTCCGGCTGTCCGTGCAGGCTTCTCTGATGACTTACGCCTCTCTCGCAACCGCTCAACGCGTCCGCGCCACCGCGCTGGACCAGCTGCCCGTCGCCCTGCTCGGCCTGAGTGTCGCGCCGATCCTCGCGGCGAACGGCGGCTACTACCCGCTGTCGTGGGGCTGGGGCGCGGTTGTGCTCGCCTGGGGTGCGGCACTCGTCGCGCTGGTGCGGGCACCTGCCCGCCCGTCAGGGGGAGAGCTCGTCTTCCTGGGCCTGCTGGCCGCGTTCGCCGGCTGGATCGCGGTGTCGATGATCTGGACCGTCTCGCAGACGCAGACCGCGCTCGAGTTGGAGCGGGCGCTTGTCTACGTCGCGGGCGTCCTTGCGGCGCTGAGCGTCGTGCGGCGCGACCAGTTCGCGGGGCTGACGGGAGCCGTCTGCGCGGGGATGACCGCGATCGCGGCCTACGCGCTCGGCACGCGGCTGTTCCCGCATGCCACCAACTTCACCGCGTTCGGCGGATACCGCCTCTCGCGCCCGGTCGGCTATTGGAACGGGCTCGGCCTGATGGCCGGCATGGCAACCGTGCTCGCGTTCGGGTTCGTCGGGTCCGCCCGCAGCGCCTGGGCGCGCGCCGCGGCAGCCGCCGCCGTCCCGGTGACCGTCTCGACCCTCTATTTCACGTTCAGCCGCGGCGCCGCGATCTCGTTCGCCTTCGGCCTGCTCGTCCTCGTCGGCGTCGAGCGGCATCGGCTGAAATTGCTGCTGCGCGCGGCGCCCGTAGCCGCGATCACGGCTGCGCTCGTCGCACAGGCGACACGCGAGACGGCGCTCACGCACTCGACCACGTCGCTGGTCTCGGCCCAGCACCAGGGTCGCGGCTTCGCCGTGCTCGTGCTCGGAGCCGCCGCCGCGGCCGCGTACTCGACCTATCTGATCCGGCTGCTGGAGCGGATGGTTCCCGCCACGCGCGCCGTGGTCGGCGCCGGACGGCTGCTCGTGCTCGTCGTCGTGGTCCTCGGCGTCGCCCTCCTGGTTGCCGCCTACGGCTCGCCGGTGACGATGGCGACGCGCGCCTATCACTCGTTCACCGGTCCACCGACCGGCGGCGCGAACCTGAACAACCGTCTGCTCACCCTGTCGAACAACGGCCGCATCCCGGCCTGGCACGTCGCATGGCACACCTTCGAAGCGCATCCGCTCGGCGGCGTCGGCGCCGGCGGGTTCGAGACCTATTGGGATCGGCACCGCACAATCGACCTGAAGATCCGCGACGCGCACAACCTGTACGTCGAGACACTCGCCGAAGGAGGCGTCGTCGGTTTCGCGCTGCTCCTCGGCGTCGTCCTGACGCCGTTCGTTCTCTTCTGGCGTGTCAGACGGCGGCCGCTGGCAGCTGGGGCACTTGCCTCCTTCGCGACGTACGCACTCGCGGCGGCCGCCGACTGGGACTGGGAGTTGAGCGGCGTCACGCTCGCCGCCCTGCTCTGCGGCACGGCGGTGCTGATCGCGGGCCGCCGCCGCGATTCGGAGACCGGGTCGGGCCGCTGGCGCCTCGTGGCCGTGGCGTGCGCGGCGGCGGTCGCGCTTCTGGCGATGTTCGGCCTGATCGGGAACCTCGCGCTGAACGCCAGCACGAACGCCGCCCGAACCGGCGACTGGCCCCGCGCCGCGCATGACGCGAAGCGCGCCCGGACCTTCGCACCCTGGTCGTCGGAGCCGTTGGCAAGTCTCGGCCTCGCCCAGGTCGGGCTCGGCCAGCGCACGCAAGCCGCAGACACCTTCCGCGCCGCGATCCGGAAGGACCCGCAGAACTATTTGCTCTGGCTCGACCTCGCCCGGGTCACGTCGGGCTCGACGCGTGCCGCGGCGCTCGCCATTGCGGTCAAGCTCAACGGGCGCGACAGCGCCGTGCAGCAGACGGTGGCGCTGTTGGAGGCCAAGCCATGATCAAGACCGACCCCTTCCGCAACCCGGAGGCGCTGATCAAGCGCGTGTACGCATACGCCGCGTACCGCCTGGGGGACGGCCCCGACGCCGAGGACGTGACGAGCGACACGTTCGAGCGCGCCCTTCGGTATCGGGATCGCTACGACGCTCGGAAGGGGGAGCCGTCCGCCTGGCTGCTCGGGATCGCACGGCGCTGCGTCTTCGACCTGCTCCAGACGCGGCCGCACGCCGCTGAGCTCCACGAGGACCAGGCCTCGACGGAAGAGCTCGAGGGGGACGCGATCCGGCGCCTGACCGTCCGGAAGGCCGTGCACACGCTGGATGAGCGCTCGCAGGAGCTGATTGCGCTTCGGTACGGCGCAGACCTCTCGGCCCGCCAGATCGCTGAGCTGCTGGGTGAGCGGACGAATTCCATCGAGGTCGCCCTCCACCGCGCGCTCGCCCGGCTGCGGCAGACGATGGCTCCCGAAGAGAGCGCCCCCGCCCAGCGTGCGGCGCGGGTCCCCCGCAAAGCCCTGTAAGGAAACGCCGCCGTCCAGCGGTATTGCCTGTACCGACCCCTGTCCGAGGACCCTGAGGAGTGTCATGAAACGGTGGCTGAACATGTTTTGGAAGCGCAGCAGTACTGAGCTGGACATTGAGGCCGAGCTGAAGCGGAGCCGGCCCAAGCCTTCTGACCAGCTCGTGAGAGCCATCGCTTCGCGTCTCAATCCGCGCCCTGTGCCCGTGGTCCGCGCGCGGGCTCGTTTTGGCGCCGCTGCAGTGCTGACGGCGTCTCTCGTCGCGTTCATCGGCGCGACCGGCGGCATCTCCTGGGCCGGCGGCGGTGGGGGCGGCGGTGGCGGCTCGGCCGGCACGCAGTACGCGGTCGCCCCGACCATCTCGGGCGTCTCTCCCAGCAACGGCAAGGCGGGGTCCAGCGTCACGGTCACGGGCACGAACTTCACAGGTGCGAGCGCGATCGACTCGGCCACGGTCAACGGCGACGGTGCGACGTTCACGGTCACCGGAAGCACGACGCTTTCGCTGACGATCCCGGTGAGCGAGTCGCCGGGCGTCGCGAGCATCGTCGTTCACAACGCGGCGGGCGACTCGAACACCAACACCGACTTCACGGTCCTCGGGACGCCCCACTTCGACGGCACGACCCCGTTCTCGCCGGCCGAGTCCGGCTCGGGCGCGACCGTGACGATCAGCGGCACGAACCTCACCGGCGTGAACAAGGTCACCTTCGCAGGCAAGTCCGCCACGATCGTCTCGGGTTCACAGTCGAGCACGAGTCTCGACGTGATCGTCCCGCTCTCGGTGGCCACGACGACCGGCCCCGTCGACGTCGCGATCACGAACCCCGTGACCACGACGACGCTCCCGAAGACCGATCCCAACGCGTTCATCTACGACTTCGGCGGGCCGACGGCCACGACGTTCACGCCGACGAGTGGCTCGATCGGCGACCTGGTCAAGGTCAACGGCTCGAACCTCGCGCACACCATCAAGGTCTACTTCGGCGTCGACGACGGGTCGCTGACAGGCGTTGCGACTGTCACGAACAACACGACCGCGACTTCGGTGAGCGTCAACGTTCCCACCGGAGCGGTGACCGGGCCGATCACCCTTGACAACGGCATCGGACAGGCGACCACCAAGGGAACCTTCACGGTGCTCGGCACGCCGTCGATCACGAGCTTCGCACCGGTTTCGGGTATCCCGGGCGTGACGATCGTGACGGTCAACGGAACGTCGTTCGTCACCGGTCACACGACTGTCCAGTTCACCGGAGCCGCAGCCTCGGCGACCGCAACCGTCTCGAGCCCCACCAAGCTCACGGTGAAGGTCCCCAGTGACGCGACCCCGGGCACGCTCACGGTCACCACCCCGAACGGGACGTCGGCCGCGAGCTCCGGCATCTTCAACACGGACGCTCCGGTGTTCGACGGCGCGACGCCGTTCACGCCGGACGAGGCCGGCGCCGGCCAGTCGGTCGACATCAAGGGCTCCGACTTCACCGGCGTGACCAGCGTCACGTTCGGTGGCAAGCCGGCCACGATCGACACGGCCGACTCGACGGACACGCATCTGTTCGTGACGGTTCCCGTCGCGGCTACGACGACGGGTCCGGTCGAGGTCGACGTCAAGAACGGCGCCGGCACGGCGAAGGTCCTGAAGACCGACCCGAACGCGTTCATCTTCGACACGGGTGCGCCGACGGTGGCGTCGTTCAGCCCGACGAGCGGTGCGGTCGGCGACACGAATACGCCGATCACGATCAAGGGCACGAACCTGAATCACTCGCTCGACATCTACTTCGGGACCGACGTTGGCTCAGGCACCGGTGAGACGACGATCGACAACAGCGCCGGTTCCGCGACCTCGGTCACGGTGCCGAGCGTCCCGAGCGGTGCCGTCAGCGGCCAGATCACGGTCGACAACGGCATCGGCCAGGCGACGTCCAAGGCGAGCTTCACGGTCATCGTGACGCCGTCCATCGCGGCGTTCTCGCCGATCTCCGGCAAGACCGGGACCAAGGTCACCCTCTACGGCGACGGCTTCACCGGCGTCGACGAGGTCACCTTCAACGGCGTGCCCGCCACGGCGGCGGCCCTCGTGAAGACCGTCACCGGCGTGCCTGGTGTCACTCAGAGCCTGAGCACGATCGTGCCGGCCGGCGCGACCACGGGCGTGATCACCGTCTACAACGCGGCGCAGAGCGCCGACACCGGCGGTGACATCTTCACGGTCATCCAGAAGCCGACACTCGACGCGGCGCCGTTCAGCCCGACCAGCGGCCGCGTGGGCGACTCGGTCACGATCACCGGTAGCGGCTTCACCGGCGTCTCGTCTGTGAAGTTCGGGGCGAAGACAGCCACGATCACGGCTTCCTCCGACACGTCGCTCACCGTGACCGTGCCGGTGGGCGCCGTCACCGGCAAGGTGTCGGTCAAGAACGTCGCCGGTGTGGCGACGAGCGGCCCGACGTTCGGCGTGATCACAGCGCCGACCGCCGTCAGCTCGTTCGCACCGGCCACCGCCGCCGCCGGCGCGACGATCACCGTCACCGGTGCGCACTTCAGCGGTGTCGAAGTCGCAGGCGGCTCGGTGACGTTCAACCCGACCCTCGGTGGCCTCGGGACCGCCGGCACCGGCGTCGCGCTCCTCAGCGACACCAAGCTGACGGTCGACGTGCCGGGCAGCCTGGCGAACGGCACCTACTTCGTCCAGGTCGCGAACCACGTCGGCTCGAAGACGTCGACGGCGAAGTTCACCGTGGTCAGCCCGCCGACGATCAGCGGCCTCGGT
>Ga0157369_10008611_pt1 | contig 11697 bp, 9 predicted proteins | sample C25metaG_FD_113461 | JGI IMG/M metagenome (GOLD analysis project Ga0157369, IMG submission 113461) | Corn rhizosphere microbial communities from Kellogg Biological Station, Michigan, USA - C2-5 metaG | ecosystem: Host-associated > Plants > Roots > Rhizosphere > Soil | place: USA: Michigan... | reverse complement strand
TGAGGCAGCGGCCCTGGTCGTCACAGACATCCGCTGGCGGCTGCCACTGGGCCTGGAAGCGACTGCCCGCGGCGTCCAGCATCGCCTCCACGGTCCAGAAGGGCACCGGCACGAAGGCGGCGATGGCGCGATCGCGGTCCACCACCAGGCGCAGGGTCGGGGTCTGCACCCGCCCGACCGAGAGCACGCCCTGGTAGCCGGAGCGACGCCCCAGCAGGGTGAACAGCCGACTCATGTTCATGCCGATCAACCAGTCGGCGCGCGAGCGTCCCAGGGCGGACTGATAGAGCCCATAGGTCTCGGCACCGGGCTTGAGCGCGGCCAGGGCGCGGCGGATGGAGACGTCATCCAGCGCCGACAGCCATAGCCGGCGAATCGGCCCCCGATAGCGGCAATGCTCCACCAACTCGCGGGCAATCATCTCGCCTTCGCGATCGGCGTCGGTGGCGATCACCAGCTCACTGGCCTCGCCCAGCAGGCGCTTGACCGCCTTGAACTGGCTGCCGGTGGTCTTCTTGACCTGCAACTTCCACTGCTCGGGGACGATCGGCAGGTCGTCCAGCGACCAGCGCTTGTAGCGGGCGTCGTAGGCGTCCGGTGGCGCCGTTTCCAGCAGGTGGCCGATGCACCAGGTGACGGTCACACCCTGCCCCTGCAGGCAGCCCTCACCGCGACGGGTAGCGCCGAGGACACGAGCGATGTCCTTGGCCTGGGAGGGTTTTTCGCAGAGATACAGCTGCATGGCGGGCGTCACAGGAGGGGAATCGCCACAGGATGCAAAGCGCCAGCGGGCAGCGCAAGAACTAATCTGTATATCCGTACAGAAAACGGCATTTGCGCAAATTCGCTTAATGGGCCACAGCGCCCGCAGGACGTGGATCACAGCTTGAAAGGCTGCTGCCGGGGGAGCGGAATCTTGCCCGTGACGGCCGGTCCTTGGGCTACGGCACTTTCGCCGTCTTTAGCCGAGCTCTGGGAGGCGTCAATGAACACTGTAGCTATGGATCGCGCCACGGCCGAGAGCAACGGCGCCGGAAATTTCGTCGACACCGCCAGCGGCCAGGCCCTGCGGGCCAGCATTGCGGCCATGCGCCGTACCACCAGCCAGGTGCAGCGCATCAACGATCAACTCTGGGAAGTCTGGCCCGACGGCCGTCGCAAGCTGCTGCTGCGCTAGGATCTTCCGCCCGACGCCCTAAGCGGGCGTCGGCGTCTCCAGCGCGGCCAGATAGGTCGCGACCTCGGCCTGGATCCAAGTGGTGAAGCGCTCCTGCTTTTCCGCCGATTCGGCGCGTTCCGGCCAGACCAGCCAGTAGGCATAGGGATAGGGCGCCACCACCGGACTGAGCTGAACCAGGCGACCTTCGTCCAACGCGGCCTGCACCAGGCTGCGTCGCTCCAGTGCCAGCACCTGACCCAGGCGCAAGGCCTCCAGCACCAGATTGGAGTCGTTCACGCTGAGGCCACAGCTGGGCGGGGTCCGTTCCAGGCCGGCGGCCTTGCCCCAGGACTGCCAGGTCTCCTCGGTATGCATCAGCGGCCGGGCCAGGGCCTCGTCCAGATCCCTTGGTAACTGCCCACCCCCATAGTGCGGCGAGGCGACCAGCAGGACTTCGTCCTGAAACAGCTGCAGGGCGGTCAGCCCATCCCACTGACCTTCGCCCATACGCACCCCGATATCCACCATGCCCTGGCGCAGATCCTGGAAATCCATGCTGGTCTGGATGCGGATGTGGTATTCCGGGTGCAGGGCACGAAAACGTGGCAGTCGTGGCAGCAGCCAGTGGGTGGCGAAGGAGGGAAAGGTGGCGAACACCAGTTCGTTGCGGCGTGGCCGGGCCTGCAGCCGCCGCGTGGCTTCGCCCAGATCCTCGAGCAACTGGCGGACCTGCTCGGCATAGACGCGACCGTCACCGGTGACCTCGATCCCGCGCCCCTGGCGCTCGAAGAGCACCATGCCCAGCTGGTGCTCCAGGCCCTTCACCTGCTGGCTCACCGCGGCATGGGTGAGGTGCAATTCGCTGGCGGCGCGGGTCACGCTGCCCAGACGGGCAACCGCTTCGAAGCAGCGCAGGGCATTCAGCGGCGGTACGCGCGACATGTAAGACTTCCTTAACTATTCCGTCAGATTTTCTCGCTGGAAGTAGCTTCCTCGAATCCTTAATGTCTTGTCCAGAGCGGCACCTGGCGTGAAACGCGCAACAGGGGTGACGTTCCACGTGAAACAGGATTCACTCTTTCTGACAGGATGCCCCCATGCAACTCATTGGCATGCTCGACTCCCCCTATGTGCGGCGAGTCGCGATCTCCCTGCGCCTGCTGGTACTGCCCTTCGAACTGCGCCAGGTGTCGCTGTTTCGCGAGGTCGAGCGCTTTCGCAGCTTCAATCCGGTGCTCAAGGCGCCCACGCTGATCTGCCTGGACGGTCAGCGGCTGATGGATTCGTCGCTGATTCTGGACTATGCCCAGCACCTTGCCTGCGGCAGTCGGCAATTGCGGCCGAGCGGCCATGCGGCCCGGGCAACCGCCCTCGGTCGCAGCGGCCTGGCGCTGGCCCTGTCCGAGAAAGCGGTGCAGCTGGTGTACGAGCGTGACCTGCGGCCGGAAGAGAAGCGCCATGCGCCCTGGCAGCAGCGGGTGGAGGGGCAGTTGCGCGCGGCCTGTGGCGCCCTGGACAAGGCCTGGCTGGGCCCGCGTCCGCCGCTGAGTGAAGACACTATCGGCCAGGATGCCATCGACACCGCGGTGGCCTGGACCTTCCTGCACTTCGCCCTGCCGGGGCTGATCGAGCGGCGTAACTACCCGACGCTGGAGGCCCTGACCGCTGAGGCGGAGGCGCTGTCGGTGTTTCGGGATTATCCGCTGGCCTGAAAGGCATCGCGGCCATGGGCCGCGATGTTATTGGCGACGGATTACCCGCGGTAATACCGCTGCGGCACGAAGGGCGTCTTGGCGACCTTGACCGGCACCTGCTTGCCACGCACCACGGCGAACAGCTGGGTATCCAGGGCGGCGAAGTCGCTGTCGACATACCCCATGGCCACCGGCGCCCCCAGGGTCGGGCCGAAGCCGCCACTGGTCACGCGACCGATGCTGGCGCCATTGGCATCCACCAGTTCCGCGCCTTCGCGCACCGGCACTCGCTCCTGCACCAGCAGGCCGACGCGCTTGCGCGTCACGCCCTCACGCTGCTCGGTGAAGATGCGCTCGGCACCGGGGAAACCGCCGGCGCGGCCGTTGCCTTCACGACGCACCTTGGACAGCGCCCACCCCAGGTTGGCCATCACCGGCGTGGTGCCGGCATCCATGTCGTGACCATAGAGGCAGAGACCGGCTTCCAGGCGCAGGGAGTCGCGCGCACCCAGGCCGATGGCCTCGACTTCCGGCTCGGCCAGCAGATGGCGCGCCAGGGCTTCGGCGGCGGCGCTCGGCACCGAGATCTCGTAACCGTCTTCACCCGTGTAGCCGCTGCGGCTGACGATGCAGGGCTGGTCCAGCAGCTTGACGCGGCGCACCTGCATGAAGGTCATCTCGGCCACTTCCGGCGCCAGGCGCGACAGGACCGCGGCAGCCGCAGGGCCCTGCAGGGCCAGCAGGGCGCGATCGAATTGCGGCAGCACCTGGCAGCGATCGCCCAAGTGCTTTTCCAAATGGGCGAGGTCGGCTTCCTTGCAGGCGGCATTGACCACTAGGTAGAGGCAGTCACCCAGGTTGGCGACCATGAGGTCGTCGAGGATGCCGCCGTTGTCGTCGGTCAGCAGGGCGTAGCGCTGCATGCCGCTGGGCAGGTCGATGATGTCGACCGGGACCAGGGTCTCCAGGGCCTCGGCGGCTTCCTCGCCTTCGAGCATGACCTGGCCCATGTGGGACACATCGAACAACCCGGCCTGGGCACGAGTGTGCTGGTGCTCCTTGAGCACGCCGAGCGGGTATTGCACCGGCATCTCGTAGCCGGCGAAGGGCACCATGCGGGCGCCGAGTTCCAGGTGCAGGGCGTGCAGCGAAGTCTTGAGCAGGGACATGGTAGGGCTCCGTGTCGGGTGGCGGTTTGCTCGCTCCTTACAGGAGGAGTGAGCAAACGCTGGGCTATGGGGTCGCGACGTGGGTGATCGGGTCAGCCCTCACCCCGGCCCTCTCCCAGGGGGAGAGGGGGAAGAGCAGCTCTGCTCTCCTCTCCCCTCGGGCGAGGGGCCGGGGGTGGAGGGTCAGGCCTCGCCGTAGGCTTCGATCGGCGGGCAGGAGCAGACCAGGTTGCGATCGCCGTAGACGTTGTCGATGCGCGCCACCGGCGGCCAGTACTTGCCGTCCACCAGGCTCGGCAGCGGGAACACCGCCTGCTCGCGGCTGTAGGGGTGGGTCCACTCCCCAGCCAGTTCGCGCGCGGTGTGCGGCGCGTTCTTCAGCGGGTTATCCTGGGGATCCAGGGTGCCGGCTTCGAGGGCGCGGATCTCTTCGCGGATGGCGATCATGGCGTCGCAGAAGCGATCCAGTTCCTGCTTGGACTCGCTCTCGGTGGGCGCGGTCATCATGGAACCAGAAACCGGGAAGGACATGGTCGGGGCATGGAAACCGAAGTCGATCAGGCGCTTGGCCACGTCGTCCACGGTCACGCCGCTGCTGTCCTTGAGCGGGCGCAGGTCGAGGATGCACTCGTGGGCCACCAGGCCACCGGTGCCGCTGTAGAGCACCGGATAGTGCTCTTCCAGTCGACGGGCGATGTAGTTGGCGCTGAGGATGGCGATCTGCGAGGCGCGGGTCAGACCGGCGCTGCCCATCATCTTCAGGTACATCCAGGAGATCGGCAGGATGCTGGCGCTGCCATAGGGCGCCGCGCAGACCGCGCCTTCCTTGCGTTCCAGCCGGGCATGGCCGGGCAGGAAGGGCGCCAGGTGCGCCTTGACGCCGATGGGGCCGACACCCGGACCGCCGCCGCCATGGGGGATGCAGAAGGTCTTGTGCAGGTTGAGGTGGGAGACGTCGCCGCCGAACTGGCCCGGAGCGCAGAGACCGACCATGGCGTTCATGTTGGCGCCGTCGATATAGACCTGCCCACCGTGGTCATGGACCACCTGACAGATCTCGCGGATGGCCTCTTCGAACACCCCGTGGGTGGACGGGTAGGTGATCATCAGCGCGGCCAGGCGCTCACTGTGCTGCTCGGCCTTGGCGCGCAGGTCGTCGAGATCGACGTTGCCGCGCTTGTCGCAGGCCACCACCACCACGCGCATGTCGACCATGCTGGCGGTAGCGGGGTTGGTGCCGTGGGCCGACGCCGGGATCAGGCAGACGTCGCGCTCACCCTGGCCGCGGCTCGCGTGATAGGCGCGAATGGCCAGGAGGCCCGCGTACTCGCCCTGCGAGCCGGCGTTGGGCTGCAGGGAGACGGCGTCGTAGCCGGTCGCGGCGCAGAGCATGGCCTCCAACTCGGTGGTGAGCTGGGCATAGCCCTCGGTCTGGTCGGCCGGGGCGAAGGGGTGGATACCGCCGAACTCGGCCCAGGTGACCGGGATCATCTCGCTGGCGGCGTTGAGCTTCATGGTGCAGGAGCCCAGCGGGATCATGGTGCGATCCAGCGCCAGGTCCTTGTCCGCCAGCTTGCGCAGGTAGCGCATCAGCTCGGTCTCGGATCTATGGCTGGCGAATACCGGATGGGTCAGGAAGGCCGACTGGCGCCGCAGCGCTGCGGGCAACTCCACGCCCTGGGCGTCACCCAGCTCGGCGACCTGGGGCGCGGGCTTGCCGTCGGCCAGGATCTCCAGCAGCGCCTGGACGTCGGCGAGGGTACTGGTCTCGTCCAGGGACACGCCCAGGGCCTCGGCGCTGACGTCGCGCAAATTGTAGCCACGGGCACGGGCGGCCTCGTGCAGGGCGGCGGTGCGCGCGCCGAACACCAGGGTCAGGGTGTCGAAGGCAGTGTGCTGGGTCTCGTGGCCCAGGCGCTGCAGGCCGGCGGCCAGCAGGCTGGTCAGCCGCTGCACCCGGGTGGCGATGCGGGTCAGGCCTTCGGGACCATGGTAGACCGCGTACATGCTGGCGATGTTGGCCAGGAGCACCTGGGCGGTGCAGATGTTGCTGGTGGCCTTCTCGCGGCGGATGTGCTGCTCGCGGGTCTGCAGGGCCAGGCGATAGGCCGAGTGGCCGTGGCGGTCGATGGAGACGCCGACGACGCGACCGGGCATGTCACGCTTGTACTTGTCCTGGGTGGCGAAGTACGCCGCATGGGGGCCGCCGAAACCGAGCGGTACGCCAAAGCGCTGGGCGGTGCCGATGGCCACGTCCGCGCCCAGTTCACCGGGCGGCGTGAGCAGGGTCAGGGCCAGCAGGTCGGCGGCCATGGCCACCAGGGCACCGGCCGCCTGGAAGGCCTGGATGCTCTCCCGGTAGTCACGGATCTCCCCGGTGGTCATCGGATACTGGAACAGCGCGCCGAAGAAGCGGCCGTGATCCTCGATCTCGGTTTCCACGCCCACCACCACCTCGATGCCCAGGGGCTCGGCGCGGGTACGCAGCACGTCGAGGGTCTGCGGATGGCAGTGCACGGAGGCGAAGAAGGCGCTGGCCTTGTTTTTCGCCAGGCGCTTGCAGAAGGTCATGGCCTCGGCGGCGGCGGTGCCCTCGTCCAGCAGCGAGGCGTTGGCCACCGGCATGCCAGTGAGGTCGCCGATCAGCGTCTGGAAGTTGAGCAACGCCTCTAGGCGACCCTGGGAGATCTCCGGCTGGTAGGGAGTGTAGGCGGTGTACCAGGCCGGATTTTCCAGCAGGTTGCGCAGGATCGGCGCCGGGGTGTGGGTGTTGTAGTAGCCCTGGCCGATCAGGCTCTTGAGCAGGCGATTCTTGCCGGCGATGGTGCGCAACTCGGCCAGGGCGTCGGCTTCGGACAGCCCGGCGGGCAGGTCCAGCACGCTGGTGCCCTTGATGCTCTCGGGGATCACCTGGGCGGTCATGGCCTCCAGGGATTCGTAGCCGAGCAGATTCAGCATGGCGATCTCGTCCAGCTCGCGCGGACCGATATGACGCGGGACGAATTCGTCGGCGGTGCTGAGGGTGTCTTGCAGCGACATGGCGGTCTTATCCCTTGATCAGGTGCTGATAGGCGGCTTCGTCGAGCAGCGCGGCGAAGGCTTCGGCATTGGCGGGCTGGAAGCGAAAGAACCAGCCGGCGTTCAGCGGATCGCTGTTGATGGTCTCGGGCGCATCGTTGAGCGCCTCGTTGACCGCCAGGACCTCGCCGTCCAGCGGCATGGTGATGTTGCTGGCGGCCTTGACCGACTCCAGCACCGCCACCTCATCGCCCTGGGCGTAGCTGCGCAACTCCGGCAGTTGCACGAAGACCAGGTCGCCGAGCGAGTCCTGGGCATAGTCGGTGATGCCGACGGTGATGCTGCCATCGGCTTCCTGACGCAGCCATTCGTGTTCTTCGGTATAGCGCAGACCCATTGCCAGACTCCTGCGGACCTTTGTCCTGATGGATAGATGGGTCTAGCAGTGCAAGGGTAATGCCAGGAATAAAATTCAGTATTTTCAATAAGTTAATTAGAAGAGCAGAGCTGTACTGTAACGATATCGTTACGACATTTCACCACAGACAGCCATATCCGTAACGATTAAAGAACACCGTATCGAAATCGATCCATAAATAGCTGGGCTGCTAGGTCAGGCAGTTCAGCTGCACGATTTTGACTGGAAATTGATCGCCACGGCATGAGGCACGCAGAGCCAAGTGCATACTTTTATCAGCCAGAAAACAGATGGACTGAATGGTCGGTCTGATCGTTTGCGATAGGCACGCCTGCAGCGCGCTTCAATGCACTGAACAAGCCGGCAGCCCAGGAGGTAGGCGGTCATTGTTCAGCAGAAAGGGCCGACACTGCTTGGCCCTTTCTTTCCTTTTGATCCGACAGGCTCACGATCTATCAGTATCTATAGATGCAGAGACCTGAAGGAAAAAATGAATGAGTGCAAGAGTATCAGTGGCCCATTCCGCGTATACCCGCTACCACGTGAGCCGCAACATCATTGAGATCGTAACCCCCCACCAACTCAATCAGACTGTCTGCGGAATCCACCGAAGGAGGCGCTACGTAACCTGGCTGCGCATCTTGGAAAATATAGGTATTACCGTGGTAGTGAAAAACCGCAGCATTGACCTCCCCTACGGTTTCCTTCGATACAATATCCAAGACGGTGGATATATCTTTCGCCCCTGCTACTGCGCTGTCTGCAATGGTGGTCACCGCTTCAGGCTTGCCAACAGGAGAGCCGTAAAGAATATAACTATCAGAAATGTCAAATCCTGCTACTTTGACCAGGTTAGCAATGATCGATGCTGATTTCTCAGCACTAGAGGCTGTCGCCTCATAATTGACCAGGTTTCCATTGAAAAGTGTTAGATTTCCGCTGCCCTCACCACTCATAACAATATTGACGCCATGTCCCAGCGAACCATGTGAGGAGGCATTATGAGCGTCTACCCCCTTCACAAAGGACAGATCTACCGTTGCACTACCGTGACGCGCTTCGATATTTACATCTGCTTGCTGGATAATGGCTGTAACGCCAACATTACCGTTACTTGCACTTACGCTAATATCTTTAACACGCGCATGAGCTAACGATGCCACCGAGTCAAACTCTGCAGCCGCAACTGTACTGACATCAGCGCTACCGCTTGCAAACTCGATGGAGTGCAGATAAGCACTGGTACTCCGCCCATCCATGCCTTGCTCGCTGAGTACAACAGAAAGCGATTTGGTAGAATTGGTCGCATCCAAGGTTTCAAGTCTGTCAAAATTTGACAATACGATGGAGCTGGACGCAGAAAATCCGCTATCTGCAATAGCCAAATTCAGATGCTTGATCGTCGAATCAAGAGTAGAACCTCCGGCCACGGTATCCAGTGTTTGCCCGTCGATCCGAGCGACCTTTTCGAGATGGTCGCTGTTAATATTCAGCGTTGTCAGAGAGGCTCTTGCTTCCCTAACAGGAACCGAGCCCTCAACATACTTTGCGAACGCCGCATATTCATCGAAGTCGTTCACATCGATAGTCAGTGAGTGCTTATGGCCGAAACTGTAGACCGTCACATCGTCAATCACACTGCATTGTGCAGGCGCCGACTTTTTCGATAGGTTCTTCACAATACTCACCTGGACAATGATTGATCCAGGCGCACTTAGCTCGCCTCGGACTTCAAGAGGTTATCCACCGGGCTACCGAGGGTGCGCCATCGCTTTGAACTACAGGTTACGTAGGTCATTCCTGCGTCAGCAAGGTCTAGTTCAGGTTACAAGAAATGTCTAGAAATTGGTTATTCGACTAGCACAGACTTACTCAAGGTCCTGAAAACGCGAGACTGGTTGAGACGCTCGTCATAAACCAACACATCGGGCACTACAGCGATCGGAAAGTCCTTTCATTCCGACGATTTATAGGCGTGTCGAAAACCTGAGCATGTCGTATTTCTGCAATATGTTTTATCAGGATGAAAGCTGTGGTGTTGAGCATGAATCTAGGCATCAGAACGGTCACGCGTCTGATCTGCAGGCTGGTTTCGCTCTGTCATAAAGTCGACCGTGACACCCTTGCCATTGAAGAAGTCGCTCCAGCACTTCCCGTCTAGGACAGGCATGCTGGGACAACAGCCATCGGATGCTGGACGGCCATTACCCGGCAATACGGTTTTCGATCCAAGGTTGCCTCCGCGAATGCACCGATGGCATCTACCTCATAGTTACCTGCCATATATAAATCAATCCTTTCCGCCTAGGCCTTGCACAAGCACGTCCGTGCACCGGGCGAAACGTCGACACGGTCGCGAACTTCCGCCCGCTTCGTCGGACCAAGAAGGCACAACAAGACCTCTGCCAAGCGGCTTTGCCCTCTCCCATCCTTGTCTGGAGTCTTTGTCATGGCTGTGAAAACCGTTGCCGATCTGCTCGTCGCCACCCTCGAAGCGGCTGGTGTGGACACCATCTGGGGCCTGCCGGGCGACTCGCTCAACGGCCTCACCGAAAGCCTGCGCAAACGCGACCGTATCCGCTGGCGCGGCGTGCGTCATGAAGAAGCCGCCGCCTTCGCCGCCAGCGCCGCGGCCGACACCAGCGGGCGTCTGGCGGTCTGCGCCGGCTCCTGCGGTCCGGGCAATCTGCACCTGATCAACGGCCTGTTCGACGCCCAGCGCAGCGGCGCGCCGGTGCTGGCCATCGCCGCCCAGATTCCCTCCAGCGAGATCGGCCTGGGCTATTTCCAGGAGACCCATCCGGAGCGGCTGTTCCGCGACTGCAGCGACTTCTGCGAGGTGGTTTCCCATCCCGAGCAGCTGCCGCGCATTCTCGAGACCGCCATGCGCTCGGCCATCCTCAATCGCTCGGTGTCGGTGGTGGTGATTCCCGGCGACGTGGCCCTGGCCGAGGCGCCGCTCAAGGCAGTCCAATGGAGCGAGCCGGTGCGTCCGGTGGTGGTCCCGCCGGAGGCCGAACTGGATGCCCTGGCCGAGTTGCTGGCTGGCGAGAAGCGCATCACCCTGCTCTGCGGCGCCGGTTGCGCCGGTGCCCATGCCCAGGTGGTGGCCCTGGCCGAGCGACTGCAGGCTCCGGTGGTCCATGCGCTGCGCGGCAAGGCCCATATCGAGTATTCCAATCCCTATGGCGTGGGCATGACCGGCCTGATCGGCTTTTCGTCCGGCTATCACGCGCTCAAGGAGTGCGACCTGCTGCTGATGCTGGGCAGCAACTTCCCCTATCGCAACTTCTTCCCGGATCACGGTCGGGTGGTGCAGATCGACGTGCGCGGCGCCCACCTGGGCGTGCGTACCCCGCTGCTCAAAGGGCTGGTGGGCGATGTCCGCGCCACCCTCGACGCCCTGCTGCCGCGCCTTGCGCCCAACAGCCACAGCCGCTTCCTGGAAAAGGCCCAGCAGCACTACCGCAAGACCCGCGCCGAGCTGGACGAGCTGGCCACTGCCACCGCCGATGGCGAGCCGCTGCATCCGCAGTACCTCACCACCCGCGTCAGTGAACTGGCCGCGGCGGACGCCCTCTTCACCTGCGACGTCGGTACCCCCACGGTGTGGGCGGCGCGCTACCTGGCGATGAATTTCGAACGCAAGCTGGCCGGCTCCTTCAGCCACGGCTCCATGGCCAATGCCCTGCCCCAGGCCATGGGCCTGCAGGCGGCCTATCCCGATCGCCAGGTGGTGGCGCTGGCCGGCGACGGCGGGCTGTCCATGCTGCTCGGCGAACTGGCGACCCTGGCCAGCGAGAAGCTGCCGGTCAAGGTCATCGTCTACGACAATGCCACCCTGGGTTTCGTCGCCATGGAGATGAAGGCTGCCGGCATGCTCGACGAGACCACCGATCTGGGTGAGGTCGATTTCGCCCGGGTCGCCGAGGCCTGCGGCGTGCGCGGCTGGAAGGTGGAATCGGCCAGCCTGCTCGACGCCACCCTGGAGGAGGCTTTCGCCCACCCCGGCCCGGCGCTGGTGGATGTGCGCATCGCCAAGCAGGAGCTGTCGCTGCCACCGAAGATCGAGGCCGCCCAGGCCAAGGGCTTCAGCCTCTACATGCTGCGCGCGGTGATGAGTGGTCGCGGCAGCGAGGTGGTGGACCTGGCCAAGACCAACGTCCTGCGCTGAGAGCCTATTTAAAGGCTGCTGCGCGTCGGCCAAACTGCGTTGAAAATGGCTTCGGAATGCTCATT
>Ga0157369_10008610_pt1 | contig 11697 bp, 12 predicted proteins | sample C25metaG_FD_113461 | JGI IMG/M metagenome (GOLD analysis project Ga0157369, IMG submission 113461) | Corn rhizosphere microbial communities from Kellogg Biological Station, Michigan, USA - C2-5 metaG | ecosystem: Host-associated > Plants > Roots > Rhizosphere > Soil | place: USA: Michigan... | reverse complement strand
TGGAGCAGCGATCCTCGCGTCGCCATTCCCAGGATCAAATCGATGGATGCCCAGGTGAGCGACTCCGCGGCTACTGACCGTTTCCAGGCGATCGTGCTGACAAGTTTCGGCACGGCGGCGTTGCTGCTCGCGCTGTTGGGAGTGTATGGCGTGTTGTCGTATTCGGTTACGCTGCGGCGCAGGGAGTTCGGCATTCGCATCGCGCTGGGGTCGGGCAAGCGCGCACTCATGAAGATCGTGCTTAGCCAGGCCGCCTATCCTGTGCTGCTTGGAACGGGTGTGGGACTGGCGGTCGCGATGCTGCTGCTTCGCTGGATCCGCAGCGTGTTCTACGAGTCGCCGGGAATGGACCCCATGGCGATCGGCGGAAGCGTGGTACTGCTGTTCATTGCGGCATCAGCGGCGGCCATCCTCCCCGCCCGCCGCGCCGCCGCTGTCGATCCCATGCGCGCGCTGCGGATCGAGTAACGTTGCGGGCGGGCTAGTCCTTCCGCGGATGGGTCCGCGCCACGCTGAACTGCGCCCCGGCAAAAAGGATGAGCCCGGAGATATAGCCCCATAAGAGCAACCCTACGGAAATATAAAACGGCCCATAGAGTTCCTTCAGGTCGAGGTGAGGCAGCACAGCCTGAAAAATGTACTTCGACGCCAGCCAAATGATTCCCGTCACCACGGAAGCGCGCATTACCGAGCGCGCCGGCACCTTGCAATTCGGCAGCACCCAATAGATTGAGAAGAAGAACAGGATCGAGGCCGCTCCGCTGCAGATTCCCAGCCATCCATTTCTTATCAAGTTGAAGACGAGGTTATCGGTGTGGTGGAAGAACAGGAAGGCGACAATCTGGCGCTGGCCGGCGCTGAGCAGAACGGCCGCCATGCCGAGGACCACCATCCAGATTGCCAGCCCGAAGGCGACCGCCTGATTCAACAGATAATTGCGGCTTTTCGGAACTCCCCATGCCTGGTTCAGGGCCACTTCCAGGGGGAGAAAGATACCCGTGCACGAGATCAGGATCATGACCAGGGAGAGAATCTGCACGCCGTGATGGGGCGCGTAGAACACCAGATTTTTGACAATCCAGTCCTGGTTCGAGGGGAAGAAATAATAGATCATGTCGCTGACAACGCCGGCCAGTGCGTGGGAATTGAATACTCCGTACGCGATCGCGTACAGCAGCACAACCAGAGGGATGAAAGACAGGATCGCGTTGGCCGCCACACTGAACGCGTACGTATGCACTTCGCTGTCCAGCAGATAGCGGACCAGCGCTGTGCCTTCCTGGCGCAGGACGTACCATTTCGATTGCTCAGGGGGAATCGGAACCGGGGCAGGGGGTGGCGCTTCCGTGGCATCCACGGAGCCGGCACTCTCGATTTTCACGTCCTCTGACGTAGCGGAATTCGACGCCATTGCCGCCTGTAACTCCTAATGCGCATGCAACCCTGATTGTTATCCGAGTTGGATCGAGTTATGCCGCGCTCACGGGGTTTATATCTTCAGGATACCCCGTTTGCAGTTTTCATGTCTTCAAATCTAATTTCGCTCCCATGGCGGTGACATTTTCTGCTTGCATCGGTCGCGAATTCCTGCCATAACTGAGGCACGGCGCGCCGGGAAAGCCCTGGGGGGCGCCAACAGTCTTCCCCTCGCAAAATCATCGCATTCGCGAGATGTTGCAAGTCCATGAGCTGGCCGGCAGTTAAGCTGTGCCTTACCCATAGAGGAGAAAGGTGTATGAAGGAGCAGGGAGTCGTGAAGTGGTTCAATGGCGCCAAAGGTTACGGGTTCATTCAGCGTTCAACCGGCGAGGACGTATTCGTTCACTTCTCCGCCATCCAGGAGAATGGCTACAAGACCCTCAATGAAGGAGAGAGTGTCGAGTTCGAATGCCAGCAGGGCCCCAAGGGCCTGAGCGCAGCCAACGTTCTTCGCGTTGTTGCCTGAAGATTCTTGAATGCTCGCGGGCGGACTCCCCCGCCGCCCGGTTTTGCGCAGTGCCCCGACTTTGGGTCAGTGGTCTTCTGCGGTATTTCCCCGATCGTCAAATTGTCGTAGCGCCCACTCGGCCGCGGTGCGCAGGCCCTCATCTGTCGACGATGCCCATTCGCGCAGACGCGCGACATATCGTGCTCCGCCTCTGCCGTTGGCAATGGCATTGCCGATGGCGATCGCCACGTTGCGGTGCATGCCACTGAATTGCGCCCGTCGAACGGGCGAGCCGTTGAAGGCGCGCTCGAACGCTGACTCGTCCATCGAAGCAAGCCACTCTAGCAGCGGATTGACCAGTTCGTTTCTCGGCGCGAGTTCGGGATCGGCCGCAATGGGTGTTCGCCGCGGCGAATTCCACGGACATACGTCCTGGCAAATATCGCAGCCGAAGACCTGGCGTCCCATCCCCTTCATTAACTCCGGCGCGATCACGCCCTTGTGCTCGATGGTCAGATACGAGATGCACCGCGTCGCATCCATCTGGTAGGGCGCGAACAGCGCATCTGTAGGACACGCCTCGATGCAACGTGTGCACGATCCGCATCGGTCAGGCACTGTCAATGGCCCTGCTTCCCTCTCCACATGCAGTGATGTGATCAGCACTGAAAGGAACACATACGAACCCAGCCGCGGATGAATCAGGCATACATTCTTCGCAGACCATCCGAGTCCCGCGGCGACGGCAAGCGAGCGTTCGACCACCGGCCCCGTGTCAACGTACGCGCGCGATTCGAATCCCCCGTAATACTCGTGGAGTTGCTGTTCCAGCGCCTTCAGGCGCTTCAGCAAGACTTTGTGATAATCGCTTGGCACGCGCCCGCGCTGCGCATCGACGCGGCTGGACCAGGCATAACGCGCAATCCACGCGGCATCCTCCGGCGCCGGATCAGTGGATCGCGGCTGATCGCTGTTGTAACTCGCGAGGCAGACAATTGCGGACTGCGCCCATGGAAACGGAGTTGCCGCGCGCGCGCGCACCAGTTCGCCTGCTTCGTTCGTGCGCTTCAAATACTGCATCGTTCCGGCGCGATTTGCGTCTATCCATGTAGTAAAACGCTCGGAATCGCGGCCCTCGTTCGCGTGCGGCAGCGCAATTACGGCCGCTTCGCTGAATCCTCTGTTAACCGCAAGCTCACGAACTACGTTTTGATTAACGAGAGGCGGTAACGAACCAGGTTCCCCGGCATCGAGATTCGAATTCATGGAACCGGCGGCCCTCCTCTCTCGTAACAGTTCACAGCATGTCCGATTGCGAACACTGAATGCGCAATTGAACACCAGGGCCGCGGACGGGAAACGCCACCATGCGGATATCCCCTCTGATTTCAGCATATTCTCTTACCGGCCTTTTGGTCCGCGGCATGCAACTCCTCAGGTAGCGAGCCTGGGTACATCTGGGTCAAACGCAGGGCCAAGAAGGAGGTCCTCATGAATACGATCATGAACCCGGTAAACGAAATCATCGTTCCAGCACCTGTTGAGTTCATCGAACTGGTGCGCGGCAACGACCAGCGGCTGGTGCAGATGCTGGATCCTTTCGTGCGCGAACACAGCACGGTGCTTGACATGGGGCGCGTGCGCCGCATCGATGCCGCCGGAATCGCCGCGCTCATCGCCACGTATGGCAATGCGCGTACCGCCGGCAATACGTTTCGCGTTTGCAACGTGACGCCGCATGTGGCGGAGATTCTGAGACTCGTCGGCCTGGACAACATCCTCGTCACCCGCGAGGAGGTCCGGGCCCGACATCCCAATTGCTGCCTGGAATACCCTGCCGCATGACAGCACGGCCGGCAACTTAGATCCGCATAGACGATTTCTGAAGCAGGCTGACAAATACATTCAAGTCCCTTCCCCGAAGCACTTACAATCGAGCCGGTTTCGCGACGCTGCCCATACGTGGCCGGCTAGTTCGCCATTGGCCAAAATCCCGCTCAGCCGGTGAGGCAAGGCCTGGGCGGCTGCGTGCCGGGGCGAGACCGACGGCGCGCCGGAGACGATACAATCCCTCTCAGGCACCAGCGCGAGTTTTGAGCAGGACAAGGGGAGCGAGCAGCGATGGGTTATCAGGTTCTGGCGAGGAAGTATCGTCCGCAGCGCTTTGCCGATGTGGCTGGCCAGGACCACGTCACGCGCACGCTGCTGAACGCGCTGGAGCAGAACCGCATCGCACACGGATACATTTTTTCCGGCCATCGCGGCATTGGCAAGACGACGATTGCGCGCATTCTTGCGATGGCGCTGAACTGCCGGTCAGAGGTGGGCAGCCCGGAGCGCCCGACGCACGAGCCTTGCCTGCAATGCGTTTCGTGCCGCGAAATCGGCTCGGGGGGCAGCCCGGAAGCGGGCGAGCTCGCGACCCAGTCGTTCGATTTCATCGAGATTGACGCCGCATCGAACCGTGGCATCGACGACGTGCGGTCGATCCGGCAACAGGCGTCGGTGCAGCCGGCGCGCGACAGGTTCAAGGTGTTTCTGCTGGATGAAGCGCACCAGATTACGGACGCGGCGTTCAACGCCATTTTGAAGACACTGGAAGAGCCGCCGGAGTGGACCATCTTTATGATGGCGACGACGGAGCCGGAGAATATTCCGCAGACGATCCGCTCGCGGTGCCAGCATTTCAGCTTTCACGCGGTGAAATTCGAGGACATCGTCGGGCAGTTGCGGATGATCGCCGAGAAGGAGCAGTTGGAGGCCGAGGACGGCGCGCTGGCGTTGCTGGCCGAGGCGGGCGACGGATCGATGCGCGATGCGCTGTCGATCATGGATCAGGCAATCGCGTCTGCTCCGAGTAATGAAGCCGGGAAAGCCGTGCTTACGGCGGTGCTGATTCGCGACCTGATGGGTTCGGTGCCGAACGCAGTGTTCGAGCGGCTCATGGATGCGGTGGCGGCTGGACAAAGCGCAGAGCTGATGGAGCAGGCGAATGTACTGCTGAACGCAGGGCACAGCCCGTCGTCGCTGGCGCGGCAAATGGTGCGCTACCTGCGCAATGCGCTGATGGCTAAACTGGGCGGCGAACGGACTGAGTTGCTGCAGATTTCCGCGGACGAGCGCGCGCGGGCCAATCGCACGGCGATGCTCTTCAGTGAAGAGGACCTGACCCGCAGCCTGCAGATCATGCTGCGCACGTTTGACGATCTGAATTATCGCCAGGAGCAGAGGTTTCATCTTGAGCTTGGTTTGCTGAAGCTGGTGCATGCGCAGCGTCTGCTGCCGCTGGAGGAATTCCTGAGCACGGTGGCGGCGGGAGCACCGGCGCGCAGTGCGCCCACGCCCGCAGCGCCAAGGTCCGGACCGAGTCCGAAGGCAACGGGGCCTTCGCCGGCGACGAAAGGGACTCCTTCGCATTCGCCGTTCGGCTCGAGCGCGGGAACATGGGGAAGTGCGCCCGCTGGATCGAGCAGCATCAACACATCACAGAGCGTTGCAGCGCCGACTCGAGTAGCACCCGAGCCCGCGCCTGCACCGGTTCCCCCGGCTCCCACTGCGTCGAGCGCACCGACTGCGGAATCTGCACCGGCTCCGGTAATCGCAAGTACATTGTCGATGGCTACGGCAGTTATCGAGCAGGAGCCGGAAGTGGCGGACGTTGCGGTCCGCGCTGCTGACACGGCTACTGCCACCGCGGAGATGCCGGGAGTAGACGATTTGCACCAGGCAGTCGTGCAAGCTCTGGCAGACGCCGGCCATCAGAGTGCGGCACATCTTCTCGGTTCGGGATCATGGACGGTGGATGGGGCGAACCTTCGCATCGAAGTGGCTGGAATGGGCAAGAAGATGCTCAGCCTCACCGTGAATGCGGCGGCGGAAAAGGTAATTCGCCAGGAGCTGCAGCGGTTGGGTGGTCCGCTGCGTTTCATGGTGATTCCGGGAAACGGCCCGGCGCCATCTGCGGGTCCGGCGGCCATTGCGCCGTTGGCCGGAAGCATTCAGCAGGAGGCGCTGAAGCACCCGATGGTGCAGAGGGCCATGGAAATTTTCAAGGCTGAAGTGCGCAGCGTGGTCGATCTGCGCACCAAGTAACGCGCGTGCGCCGCCAGGGAGCGAGACATGTTCAATCCGCTGAAGATGCAGGAAATGATGCAGCAGGCGAACCAGATGAAGGACGAGATGCAGCATAAGCTGGAGCAGACGGTGGTGGAAGGCTCCAGCGGCGGCGGCGCCATCACCGCCACCATGAATGGTAAAAAGCAGTTGCTGCGCATCCGGATCGATCCCTCGGCAGTAGCCGCGCTAAGCGGCGATAACCCCGACGTGGAGATGCTGGAGGACCTGGTGGTGGCTGCCGTGAATGCCGCGGGACAGAAGGCTGAAGACGCCATGCAGTCCAGCCTGCAGGGCATGCTGGGCGGGCTCAACATTCCCGGTCTCACATAGAACAGAGCAGGAGGCGCGCACGGTGTCACGTTATGCCGAGCCGATGGCGCGGCTCATTGAAGAATTGAAGAAGCTGCCCGGCGTGGGTACGAAGAGCGCACAGCGCTATGCGTTCCACATCCTGCGCGGCAGCGATGAAGATGCGGCCGCGCTGGCTGATGCGGTGCAGGGGCTCAAGGCCAGCCTGCGGCTTTGCTCTGTGTGCAACAACATCACGGATATCGATCCATGCGCATTCTGCTCGAGCCCGGTGCGCAACCAGCGGCAGGTTTGCGTAGTAGAAGAGCCAACGAGCATCGGGGCCATCGAGCGTACGCGGTATGGCGGGGTATACCACGTTCTGCACGGCACGCTGTCGCCGCTGCACGGGGTGGGTCCCGAGCAACTTCGCGCGCGCGGGTTGCTGGCAAGGGCGGAACGCGGCGAGATCGAAGAGGTCATCCTGGCCACCAGTCCCACTCTGGAAGGCGAGGCGACGGCAAACTGGCTGGCCTCTGCCCTTCGGGCTGCGAACGTGCGCATCACGCGAATCGCCACCGGCGTGCCCGCGGGCAGCGACATTGAGTACGCCGACGAAGTGACGATGATGCGTGCCCTTGAAGGACGAAGGGACGTATAGCAGAGGCCGGTTCGGTTTTTCTTTCCCGAAACACAGAACGCCCACTGACCACGGGTTTCTTCCAGTGATCTCTGACAGTGAGCGGCGCCGGGTGCATAAGATGATGCAGCAGCATGCAATGCTGCTCTCATTTATCGATATCTTCCGTTGGTGCGCGCTGATCACGGTCTTTTGCGCCGGACTGGCGTGGCGGTTTCGCAAGGCCGTGCATCACGACCACGGCGTCTCAAGCAGCGAGTGAAGATGGGAGGGCGATGCGCCGTGTCAGGCTACGCTGCGCATTTCCAAAGCCGCGGCATGCAGCTTACGCAGGAGATCATGCGGGTGAACGGGCTTGACCAGCACTTCGAAACGCATGTTCTGTGCCTTCGATTTGAGCAGCAGCTCCGCCGTGGCAGTCTGTCCTGATAACAGAAACACCCGCAGATCGGGCAGCAGCGCGCGCAATTGGACGGCTGCCTCGATGCCGCTAATTTCCATCAGCACATCGGAAATGAGGATATCCGGGCGGAAGGAAGGGCCCTGGTCGAGTACGGCCCGGCAGGTATAAACGGCGCGAGCATCGAATCCGCCCTGGTTTAGGATGAGAGCCAAGGTGTCCGCTATCAGCTTCTCGTCATCGGCGATCAGGACTTTTGGTTTCATAACAGCGTGCAAAGTTAGATGCTGGATAGGAGCCCGGGGTGGTCTCCGGTTCCGGGAAAAAATTATCGGCTCCCGGAGTGAGAGGAAGCGGCGGGAAATAGGGGCACCCACCGCGCCGGCCCTGTTCGCTCCCGCAACTCGTTAGTTGTTGCTGCGCAACTTGCTAAGCAGATCCTGTGGGTGCACCGGCTTGGCCAGGATCTCGAAATCGTAGCCTTCGGAGTGCGCCTTTTCAAGGAGATCGGCGGTTGCGGCCTGGCCGGAAAACAGCAGGATCTTGATGGAGGGGAGCAGGGCGCGAATGCGGATGGCAGCGTCAATGCCGTTCAGGTCAGCCATGATGACGTCACTGATGAGCATGTCTGGCTGGAAGGTTGGGGCCAATTCGAGGGCTTTCTCGCCGGAATAAACGGCGCGTGCCTGGAATCCGCTCTGGTTCAGGATCATGGCCAACGTATCGGCAATCACCTTCTCGTCATCGGCAACAAGGACTTTGGGTTTCGTCGTAGTGTCGGGCATAGGCTCCTGGACATTCAAATGCAATTTGCGGCTGGAACGTGCTTGGGGAATTACAACATGCGCTAGTCTACGGCATCGACCTCGCGCGAGCCCATTGCGACTTTCTATCGCTCCTGAAGGAGGCGCGCCAAACTATTCAACTCGAGAGTTCGCGGAGTTCCCCCAATGCGATGCGGCCGAATTTCGAGCCGCTGCGAACCGCGCTTCCTCAATGATACGCTCAGTTTTGGAACCTCACCGGCGCGTTAACTCCGGTGGACGCGTTCCGTCGAACCCGATTTTACCTGATTGCAATCAAGCAATCCTAGTCTTGAAACCAATTTCAGCTATGATGACGTACCCCCGGAGACCGCCGCATGCGCGAAGCCGCCCTGCAGACTGAGACGAGGATCGCCGCCGATGAGGCCATCATCCGGGCTGAAAAAATCGAAAAGTATTACTCCCAACCGAGTGAAAACCGTATCCAGGTAATTGCGGCCACGGACCTGAAGATCCTTCCGGGAGACATACTTGCGCTGCTCGGGCCTTCGGGGTCCGGCAAGTCGACGATGCTGCGCATGCTTTCAGGCCTGTCCCGGCCGTCTGCGGGCCAGGTCTACTGGCACGACAAGCCCATTGCGGAAACGGAGATCAACGTATCGATCGTGTTCCAGAGTTTCGCCCTTTTCCCGTGGATGACGGTGCTTGAGAACGTGGAGGCACCGTTGCAGGCCCGCGGTGTTCCGCCCGAGGAGCGCCGGCAGCGCAGCTTGCGGATGCTGGATACGGTGGGACTTGACGGGTTTGAAGCGGCGTATCCGAAGGAGCTTTCGGGCGGCATGCGGCAGCGCGTCGGATTCGCGCGTGCCCTCGTGGTGGAGCCTGAAGTGTTGTTCATGGACGAGCCTTTCTCGGCTCTCGACGTACTCACGGCGGAAAACCTGCGCAGCGAACTTCTCGAACTCTGGTCGAAGAAGACCATGCCAACACGAGCGGTGTTCCTGGTGACGCACAACATTGAAGAAGCTGTTCTGCTGGCCGATCGCATCGTTGTGCTCGGACGTAACCCGGGCCATATTCGCACAGATTTCCGGGTGCCGATGACTCAGCCGCGCGATCGCAAAGCGCCGGAATTTACGCAACTCGTGGACTTCATCTACAAAGTGCTCACGCGGCCCGATGTACCCGCCGATACGCTGGGCCAGGAGACAGGTCCCAAGGTTCGCGACCAGCGCCAAATGAAGTACCAGATGCTGCCTCACGCGCGTCCTGGAGGAGTAGCCGGGCTGCTCGAGTTGCTGCTCGACAAGGGGGGTCGCGACGATATCTATCGCCTGGCCGACGATCTTTCGTTCGAGATCGACGATCTGCTGCCGATCGTTGACGCGGCGCAATTGCTCGGCTTTTTGAACGTAGAGGAAGGCGATGCCGCCATCACCGAGAATGGCGCGCAATTCGCCAACTCTGAAATTCTGCGGCAGAAGGAATTGTTCCGCGACGCGGCGCTGGCGAACGTTCTGCTTTTGCGGCAGATCCGGCGGGCGCTCGAAGCCAAGAGCGATCACACGGTTCCGGAAGACTTCTTCCTGGACATGATTGACGAACAGTTCAGCGAAGACGAGAGCCTGCGACAGATGGAAACGGCGGTGACGTGGGGCCGATATGCCGAACTGTTCGACTTTGACTCGGCGCGGAGGCGCTTTGTCCTGCCCGACACGCAGGAAGAAGCGGCCGGGGTCGGCGAGGCTGCACCTTGAGCCTGCGCCAGCATCCGCTCGCGCGCACGCTTGTCATGGTGCGCACCTGGCCGTTTGTCCTCGATCTGGGTGTTGCGTTCTGCGGGCTTGCCCTGTTCTTCGCCGTCCTGCATATTGCCCGCTACTGGCTGGGAACGCCGGAGCCGGTGGTGCCGATTTCGCATTCGGCCCGCGCATTGCCGCTCTACGCGTTCTACTCCATGTTTCGTATCGGCATTGCTTACCTGCTCAGCCTCACGTTCGCTATCGCTTACGGCTACACCGCCGCGCGAATGCCACGGATCGAAGCATGGATGATCGCGGTGCTCGATGTGCTGCAGTCTATCCCGGTGCTGAGTTTTCTCCCGCCGGTGGTCCTGGCGATGGTGTCGCTGATTCCAGGCCGCCAGCTCGGCATTGAGCTGGGAGTTATCCTTCTCATTTTCACCGGGCAGGTGTGGAACCTCGCATTCAGCTTCTACTCATCACTCAAGTCGATTCCGCGCGAGATGGAAGAAGCCGCGCGCATCTATCGCTACTCGGCGTGGCAACGCTTCTGGCAACTTGAAATGCCCTACGCCGCCATCGGGCTGGTGTGGAACTCGATCGTATCGGTTGCGGGCGGCTGGTTCGCGCTCATGCTATGCGAGATGTTCACGATGGGCGACCGCAACTTCCAGCTTCCCGGACTCGGCAGCTACATCCAGTCCGCCGCCAACTCGGGCGATGTGACCGCACTGCTCAGCGGCATTGGCACGGTGGTTCTTATTGTTGTAGCAACGGACCAGTTGTTGTGGCGGCCGTTAATCGCATGGAGCGATAAGTTCAAATTCGAGCAGGTAGAATCGACCGACCGGGTCACCTCGCCGGTGCTCGAACTCATTCGCCGTTCCAACCTGCTCAACTCAATGACCGTCCATATTCGAGACCGCATCCAGCAGCCGATCTATCGAAGGCTGTCGCGTTCGAAGCGCGTGACCATTTTGGCTTTGGATGACGAATCCGAACAGCGACGGGGCGCCATCGGCTTCTGGGTTGTGGCCGCCGTAGTCGCCATTGCAGGTGCATGGGCGATTATGGAAGCCCTGGCGGTGCTGCGCACGATTACATGGGCGGAAATGCGCCACTTGCTCGCCGGGGCCGCCGCTACATTCCTGCGCGTGAACGCAGCATTGCTCATTTCGGCGCTCTGGACCATTCCGATGGGCGTGGCGATCGGATTCAATCCACGCCTTTCGCGCATCGTGCAGCCGTTGGCACAGGTGCTTGCGTCGGTTCCGGCGTCCGCCTTTTATCCCATCTTGCTGATAGGCCTGATGCAGATCGGCGGCGGGCTCGGGATCGGGTCCATTGCACTGATGCTGCTCGGAACGCAGTGGTACATCCTGTTCAACGTGATTGCCGGCGCCATGTCGATCCCGTCTGACCTGCGAGAAGTCGCACGGCTCTACCGCTTCAACAGGTGGCAGCGCTGGACACGACTGATTCTGCCAGGTATCTTTCCCTACCTTATTACGGGAATGGTGACGGCTTCGGGCGGGGCGTGGAACGCCTCCGTGCTTGCCGAGTACGCCAAGATCAAGGACCGAACATATCAAACTCTGGGCCTTGGCGCCGAGATCAGTTCCGCTACCGATCATGGCCAGTTCGCGATCATTCTGGTGGCCACCATCCTGGTTGCGGTGCTGGTCGTCACCATGAACCGCCTGGTGTGGCGTCGGCTGTATCGGCTGGCGGAAACGCGCTACAAGCTCGAAGGGTAAAGCAGGCCTTATCATCGGCGATGAGGGATGATAATGATCCGGGTTGGCGTCGTCGGTTTCGGC
>Ga0157369_10008605_pt1 | contig 11706 bp, 9 predicted proteins | sample C25metaG_FD_113461 | JGI IMG/M metagenome (GOLD analysis project Ga0157369, IMG submission 113461) | Corn rhizosphere microbial communities from Kellogg Biological Station, Michigan, USA - C2-5 metaG | ecosystem: Host-associated > Plants > Roots > Rhizosphere > Soil | place: USA: Michigan... | reverse complement strand
CGGCGCGCATTTCGATCGCCGCATCGCGCTGCTCCGCTCGCTGACCGAGCTCAGCCAGTTCCTGTCGATCGGCGAAGGCGGCCTGCGCGGTGATCGGTCGACGCTCGATGGCACCACGCCGCTGAAGCTGGAGAACTATCCGTTCCTGCAGCCTGCCAGCAACGTGATCGCGCCACCGCCGCTTGGCATGAACGTTCCGCTCGACAGCGTGAAAGAGCAGGTCGAAGCTTGCGTCGAGGTCGCCCGCCGCGCCGGCTACGACTTCCTGGTGCTCGACCAGACCCGGCCCGACGTCGAAGTCCCCGTGGTGCGCGTGATCGTCCCGGGCCTGCGGCATTTCTACAAGCGTTTTGGGCCCGGCCGGCTGTACGATGTGCCGGTTAAACTGGGGCTGCTCGATCAATCGCGGCGCGAAGACGAGCTCACGCCGTTCCTGCCGCATACCTGAGGTCCGATGGCCGCCGCGCGTACGACCAAGAAAAAGACCGGGCGGAAGCCCAAGCTCAAGCCAGCGCGCAAGGCCGCGGCGCCCGCCCTGCTCGCCCGGGTCAACGACCAGGTGACGCTCGAGGTCTACGCCAGCGGCAAGGCCGGCGCTTATGTCGACGGCTACGCGATCGAGCTTGGCAGCATCAGCCCGGCGTCCGTGACGCGCGCGAAAGGCTTTAGCGAGGGTTTGGCGGTAGCGTCGTTTTCGCCGGCCCGCAAGCCGGCGGACAAGGAAATCGAGCTGCTCGCCCGCCGCCTCGCCCGCAGCGGCTTCCTGGAATATCAGCTGGTGCCGGCGCGCGGCCACGCGGTCGCCGCGATCGAGCCGCAAATTCCCGGCTACTGGCCGGAAATCGCAAAGCTCGCCAATTCCGATAGCGTTGCGCTGTCCCGCTTTGCCTATCTGCGGCGCCGCGGCAATGATCTGGTGCTGGAATCGCCGCGCGCGCCGGCGCTGTTCCGCCTCACCGATCCGAAACTCGCCGCCGCGATCCTTGCGCTGTCGAGCCCGCAGAAAGTCAGCGCCCTCCGGCGCGAGAAGAATTTTGTCGGGCTCGCGCTGCTCGGCCTGCTCGTCGCCTGCGATATCCTGTTCAAGGTCGACGCCAAGAGCGGCGGTCTGCGCGTCGGCGAGGGCGACGAAAATCTCGTGCTCTGGGATTTTCACGATCTTCTGTTTCACACCCACTCCACCGAAGGCCGCCAGGCCAATCCGCTCGGCGGCCGCTATGCCTATGTCGGCGCGATCGCACCACCAGCAGCTGTGCGCGCGCCATGGCCGGGCACGCCGGTCGATCTGCAGGCATTTTCGCCGAGGCCTGCTACGCCGTTTGTAACGCTGCTCGGCCAGCGCCAATCCGTTCGCGAGTTCGACGAGGCCAAACCCATCACGCTCTCCGAGCTTGCGACCCTGCTCGATACGGCTGCCCGCGTGCGAGCGAAATGGAGCACGCCGCTCGATTTCGGCGACGGCAATGTCGGCCCCGACCTCGACTTCACCTCGCGCCCCTACCCCTCCGCCGGCAGCGCCTATGAGCTCGAGCTCTATCTCGCGGTGAACGATTGCGAAGGGCTGGCGCGCGGCTACTACCACTACGACGCCGACCGGCATGTGCTGGTACCGGTCGAGGCGCGCCCCCAGGAGCTCGAGGCGCTGGTTTCGGCCGCGAGTTTCGCGATGGATGCCCCCGGCGCCCCGCAGATCCTGATCACGATCGCCGCGCGCTTCAACCGCGTTGCCTGGAAATACAGCGCGATCGCCTATTCCTTGATCCTCAAGAATGTCGGCGTGCTCCTCCAGACACTTTACCTCGCCGCGACCGACATGGGGCTCGGCGGTTGCGCCATCGGCACCAGCAATGTCGACCTGTTCGCCCGGATCACAGGCCAACCCTTCCATATCGAAGGCCCCGTCGGCCAGTTTGCACTCGGCCGCGGCATCGCCGGCAGCAGAGGCGGCTAAGTCCCGCCTTCCTCTCTCTCCATCGGCGGCGAAATCGCCCACAACAGCCAGAGCACCAGCAGGCCATTCGACAACAGGCACACCGAGAGCGGCGCGTTGAGCAGCGCCTGCTGCACGGCAAACCCGGCCGATGTCACCACGACGGGCGCAGGCAGGCGCGACGCGGCGCTGTTGCCGAACGAAACGATCAAGCCGCATACCAGCGCCGATACGGGCGCCCAGATCGGACCGACCGAAGCGATGCCTTCGGTCGCGAACAACGATCCATTCATGCTGCCCATGTGGTAGGCCTCGGCCATGCTGGCGCCGAGCTGGAATGGATACGGGCAGCCATACACCGCGCGGATTATTCCGATCTGGCAGAAATGGGTCAGCGGATGATGCGCGAAGAAATCCGAGTAATAGTTCATCGCGAGCGTGGGATAGCCGAACAGGCGGATGTTGACGTTGCCGTAGAAAAAACGGAGCGCATGGCCGAGCGCGCCTTCCGGCGCTATCCAGTCGGCCTCAATCAAATTGTAGAAGACGATGCCGGGCAGCATCAGGATCAGCAGTGAATAGACGGTGGCGCGCTTCGGCTCGAACAGGCGGAACAGCACGAACAGATACAGCAGCCAGACGCCGCCAAACACCACGCTCTTGTTCAGCATGACCGGATAGGAGCACCAGATCAGCAAGAGCGCGACAAAAGCGAGCGCGTAGCGGCGATGCCAGGCGAAATAGGCAAAGGCAAACGGCAGCACGGCGCCGATCGACCAGCCGATGAGATAATTGAGGACGGCCGGGCGCGGAAACGCACTGCGGAATTGCTCGGATTGCGAAAGGCCGACCAGCGCAAAGCCGTAGGTCGCCCCCAGCGCGAGAACACCGGCAGAAAGCGCCAGCAGCACCAGCATCACCCGGCGCATCGCCTGCGGCGACAGCATGAGCCAGCGTGGCAGCGGCCTCGTCTGGAACAAGGCCGGCAGCAGGAACAGCAGCAGCGAGGCTACGGCCGACCAACGTGCGACGACGTGGTCGTATGTCTCGGGCGTGAAATAGCTCGCCCAGAAGAAGCCGATAATCATGCTGTAGAAGCTGATGCCGGCGAAATATCCGAAGCTGAAACGCGCTTTGACGAACAGCGGAACGAACGCGCAGAGCACGATCGTCAGGGCTACCGCATGCCAAAAATTGGGATGTCCGGGCGTGCTGTTGCGGAGTACCACGGTCATCGACAAGCAGGTCATGACGACGAGGACGATCAGCAGCGGAATCTGCCATGCATCGCCGCCCGACATGTCCGACTGGCTCGGAGCTTTCATGGCCGTGTCGTTCTCAATCGAGCGCGACATAGGCCGCCAGCGCCGCCATGATCAGGACCAGCGACAGCACAAGCTCGGTGCGAATGTTTTGTGCCGAGTGCGTTTGCTCGTCATCAATCAATCGGCTGGTGCGGATGAAGCGAAACGCCGCCGTCGCGATCAACACGATCCCAATCCCGATCAGCACCGAGCCATCATACACCCCAAGCATGCCCGACAGCCGGCCAAGCAGCCGGTGCTCGCGCGGCGCGACCTGGTTCGCCTTCTCCATGGCGACGACGAACAGGTTGAACTTCTCGATGACGAAGCCGAACGCGATGGTGGCGATGCCGGTGCGAACCCAGGCCAGGAACGTTCGCTCGTTCGCGGCGTGATCGGAATATCTGTTGATCACAGCAACCTCGCTTGTCGCCTGGCCTCCGTCAATGAATGGCCGCGTACATGATCTTCTCTTCGCTGGCTTCCAGCGCCGAAAACTCCTCTACCACCTTGCCCTGCCGGCTGACCAGTATCCGGTCCGACAATGCCAAAATTTCCGGCAAATAGGAGGAAATCACAACCACCGCCTTGCCCTCGTCGGCCAACCGGTTGATCAATTCATGAATTTCGACAATGGCCCCGACATCGACGCCACGCGTAGGCTCGTCGAAAATGATGAGCTCGGGCTCCTGCGCCAGCGATTTGGCGATCACGACCTTTTGCTGATTTCCGCCGGACAACTCGACCACCTTGGCCTTGGTGCCGATCGCGCGCACCTTCAGCCGCGAGATCCAGCTGTCTCCCTCTTCTTGCGATTCGCGGTTTGACAGGAAGAACCGGCCGCGAGGGAATTTGGCGAGAATGCCAAGATAGATGTTGCGCGCGACCGACATGGTTTCGAAGAAGCCTTCGACCTTGCGATCCTCGGTCACATAGGCAATGCCGGCACGCACGGCCGGTGCCGGAACGCGGTAGCGGACCGGCTTGCCACGTAACAGCACTTCCCCTCCATGGAAGAAGTCGCGTTTCAAGACTCCGGCCACGATCTTGAAGGTCTCGGTCCGGCCGGCACCGACCAGACCGAACACGCCGGTGATTTGGCCCGCGAAAACCGACAGCGAATTGTTCTTCACCATCGGCGCCATCTTCAGATTGTGAACGGTCAATACCCGCTCGCCCGCAGGGCGCATCTCGGTCTTGCGCTTGCCATAAAGAGTGTTCGAGAGATCGCGGCCGACCATGGCTTGGACGATCCGCGCGCGATCGAATTTGGCGGCATCATCGGTCACGACATGCTTGCCGTCGCGGAGCACCGTGATGCGGTCGGCCAGCAGCAACGCTTCTTCCAGCGCGTGCGAGATGAAGACGATGGAGACGCCGCGTTTCTTCAAGGATCGCACGAGGTCGAAGAAATATTTCTTCTCTTCGGGGGTCAGCGACGCCGTAGGCTCGTCGAAGACGATCACCTCAGCTTTGTGCAGGACCGCACGCGCGATCTCCACCATCTGCTTCTTGGCGGCGCCGAGCAGCCCGACCGTCGTGGTCGGGGTGACGTCGAAATTCAGCGATTGCAGGAATTGCTGGGCGGCGATGTAGATGCCGCGGAGCCTGTTGTAAAATTTCTCCTGCCCCAGGAACAGGTTCTGAGCCACCGTCATGGTTGGCACGAGACTGTTTTCCTGAAACACCATGGCGATCCCCAGATGCCGCGCCTCGAGCGGGGTCTGGGGCGAAGCCTCGACGCCGTTCACGAACATCGAGCCAGAGGTCAGCGTGACCACCCCTGCCATTGCCTTGGTGAGGGTGGACTTGCCGGCTCCGTTTTCGCCGACCAGCGCATGGATTTCGCCGCGGCGGAGCTCGAAATCGACGTCCTGGATCGCGGGCACGCCGGCATAGAGCTTGGTCGCTTTGCGAAACTCGATGACGTTCTCGGTCATGCGTCGAGCGCCTCTTTGGCTTGCGATATCGAGAGCCGCAACAGCCGCTTCGGCCCCTTGGCCAGTACATAGAGCGCGCCATTCAGTTCGGCCGCGGCAACCACGCCATGGTTCTCGCCATCGACACGGCTATGGAACGAGAACATCGGCGAGAAGTCCGGCGCGAGGCGTATCACCAATCCATAGGACCGTGGCGGCGCCCAAGGCTTGACGACCCCCATGGTCTTCAGGTGTGCGCCCTGCATGGGTTCGCGGAAAGAACGGCCAGAGCGGAGCCGCGGCGCGATCCAGAACTCGGCAGGCACTTCCTTCATCATGCGCTTGCGATAGCCGCTTTCACGCAGGACGAACTCCATCAGTTGCGTCCGTGCCGTAAAGGCGGTCAGCCAGAAGCCGCCATCGGACGCCGGCGCGATGCGCGAGGGGTAGACAGGAAGCTGGTCGAACACCGGCCGCACGATGCCATTGGCGCCAACCGTGACGAGACGGTGCCGCCAGCTTTCGCTGACGAGGATATCCTGCCCCGCCGCGGCGACGCCGAATGCGTATTGGAGGGCCGAAGCTCGCACCTTGATCTCGGCCGTATCGGGATTGATCGACAGCAGCCGGCCGCTACGTCCGCGGCCCAAGAGATCACGCGCCCATTCCTGATAGGGCTCGTTTGCCGATCCGTCGGTGGCGAGCAGCGTGCCGTCGGCGCCGCTGGCCAACGCGTTGACGGCGCGCATACCGCCCGAAATCGTCCTGACCGCCCCGGCCCCTTCGGCCGCCGCGAACACCTGTATCTCCATGCCGCCAAGGGCCACCGCCAGACGACCGCCAGAAAGCCCGGTTAGGGCCGTGATCGGCCGTTCAAACCGGCGCACCTCTTTCGATGAACTTCCCTCGATGCGTCGCAGCCCTGTCCCGTCGGCGAGATACAGCGCGCCGCCCAGGACTGCCAGATCTTCCGGTTCCGAAAACTCCCCAACCACTTCGGCGCGTTCGAGAAGCTGGTTCGGCTTCAGCGAGCCATCGAACGGCGGCACGGTGATCGCGGCATCTCCGCGGCCGAGAACGCGATCGAAAAAATCCTCCAGCGCCGGAATCATGCGGTTCTTCCCCATCGCCGGTCATACTGGACGAAATTCGGGTCTGCATTCTCCAGTTTGTACTTGCCGATCCGGTTGTTGGCGATGCCACCGAGATAAAGGTGGCCGCGGTGCTCCCGCATCGAGGTGATCATGGGATGGTTGACGCTGTGGAGATCCCAATAGGATTCCAGCACCTCGCCCTTCTCATTGAACTTCACGACACAGCCGGTGTTGATGTTGGGGAACAGCCACTCATCGACCGGGAGCCGCTTGCCCATGCGCCGGCGGAAGCCCGGCATCCGCCAGGCGAGATCGAGCGCGGGCGAGCGCATGCCGACGATGGCGAGCCAATAATTGCCGTCGGAGGCCAGATTGATGTTGTCGGGGAAGCCCGGCAAGTTGTCCATCACGACCTCGACCTTGCCCTGCTTCGGTCCATCGAACCAGTAGCGCTTGATCGAGCAGCCGAAGGTCTCGGCAAACAGGATCGACTGCCTGTCGCTCGCGATGCAGATGCCGTTGGGGAATTTGAGACCCCGCAGCACCGTGCGCGTGGTGTTGGTCTTTGGATCGTAGCAGACGATGCGGCCATTGCCGCGCGCTTCCAGGCCGTCGACCGGCCATTCGTGCATCTCATAGCGCACGGTCGCTTCGGAGAAGAAGATGCGACCGTCATCGGCGATATCGAGGTCATCGGCCAACCGCAGCCGGCTGTCGTCATTGACGGAATAGATGCTGCGGTTGGTCTCGTCGGTAGCTTTCTCGATTTGGCGGTCCGGCGTGATGCGATAAAGCCCCATGCCGCCGATACAGACATAGAGGTTGTCCTGGCGGTCGAAGGCCATGCCGAGCGGCTGGCCACCGATATGGGCGTAGACCTCCATCTTCTCGTAGTCGGGCGGAAAGAAGCGGATGATGTCGCCGTGGCGCGATCCCGCATAGAGATTGTCGTGGCGATCGAGAATCACATCTTCCGGCGCCTCGATACGGCCCAGCCCAATCAGCGAGATATCCCGGAGCTTGTCATTCTGCTCGAATGGGCCGCCCCTGCCGATTTCGGTCGGCGGCGGTGGCGGCAGGCGGTGATAGGTCGGCGCGACATAAACCTTGCTGATGATCCGCGTCCGGTTCTTGAGCCAGCGGATATCGATGACGGCGGCGACAAGCAGGATGCTCGCAAGAACCATCCGGTTGAAGCCGCCGCGGACCGAGAGCGTCGTCAATCCATTGGTGACGAGCAGCACGATCAGCGTGCCGGCCGCGGCTTTGGCGACCGAGCCTTTGCCGCCACCGAGCGTGATGCCGCCGAGCACGGTCGCGGTGAGCACCGTCACCTCGAGGCCGACGCCGACATCGCCGCCGACCGTCCCGAGTCTGGCGGCAAAGAACAATGCGCCGATCGAGGTCAGCACGCCGCAGGCGACGTAACAAAGGGCGATGGTGCGCCGGACCGGGATGCCGGAGTTATAGGCCGAGCGGCGCGAGCCGCCGATTGCGGTAACGTGCCAGCCCGGCCGCAGCCGGGTCAGGAAGATGTGGCCGAAGATCGCGACCGCCAGATAGAGGATGGCGACGCTGGGCACGCCCAGCACGTCGCCGCCGCCGATGAAATTCCAGGACGGAAAATCCGGAAAGGCTGCCGCGATCTTGGTCGAGTTGCTGAACAGCAGGAGATCGTAGGCGGAGCGATAGATGATCAGCGTGATCAGCGTGGTGATGAAGGCCCGCAAGCGCAGATAGCCGATCAGGAGGCCATTGACCGCGCCAAGCAGCGCGCCGCACAGCAAGGTCACCAGGATCACGGCCGGCACCGGCCAATCGTGCACATCCAGAAAATACAGCGCGCAGAAATCGCACAGCGCGAACATCGATCCGACCGACAGGTCGATGCCGCCGACGATCACGACCAGCGCCATGCCGAGCACGACAAAGCCGATTTCGCCGGCCTGGCGCGCGGTGTCGGCGAGCGAGGCCGGGGAAAAGAAATTGTCGATCGCTTGCGAGAGCGCAACCGCGACGATGATCAGCACGATCACCGGGATCGCCGTCTCGGTCCAGCGCTTCGAGAGGATTTCGCCAAGCAAATGGTCCGGCCAGTATTTGGCCTTCAGTCGAACGAAAGCTTCCTGCATCGGCGAACCATCTTGACTTCAGCTGCGATGCTCCGGCTCTCCGTCACGGAGACGCCGGAGCCGTTTCTCCTCCGGAGCGTTATTTCTTCAGATCCGCCAGGTTCCAGCATGCGGTATTGGAGTCGGCGTTCTCCTTCGTTATCGGGATCAGCGTCGTATAGATTGATCCCTTGACCGAGCCCGGTTTCACCCCTGATGACAGCAGCCACTTGATCATCCCCGCCATGTCGGCGGCCTGTGTCGGCACGTCGTAGCTCACATTGAGATCGAACGCGCCCGATTTGACCAGCTCGCAGGCACCCTTGCGCTCGCCGCCGCCCGAGGTCGCGACGAACACTTTTCCGGTGAGACCCGCTTCCTTCACCGCCGCGGCGGTGCCGATATCCATGCCGTCCCAGAAGCCGACAATGCCGCAGAGGTCGGGATTCTGCTTCAGCACGGTCTGGGTGATGGCCTTCGCCTTGGCAGCATCCCAATCGGCGGCCTGGCTCGACACCACCTTGACCTCGGGATGCTTCGCCAGCACGTTCTCGACGCCCTTCAGCGTGTAGGCAGAGGCGGCGGCCGACAATGCCCCCTGCACGACCGCGATCTTGTTGGACTTGCCCTGACAAGCCTTCACGACCGCTTCGGTGTCGCGCTCACCGATCTCGATCCAGTTGGCGCCGACAAAGGCGGAGCTGCGATAGACCGAGCCCATATTGATCTGGATGATAAAGATGCCCTCGTTCTCGGCGCGCTGCATCAGCTTGGCGTAGGTCTGCACGTCCGGGTTATGGACGATGATGGCAGCCGGCTTCTCCGTGATCAGCGTGGTAAGCGCTTGCGCGCCGGCATTGGTGCTCCAGTTGGGATCGCGGACGATCACCTTCATGCCATAGGGCTCGAGCTCCTTCTTGACCCCGGCAAACCAGCCTTCGGTCAGGTCGAAATTCATGGCCACGGGGATGTAGCCGACGGTCTTGCCGGCGAGCGCCTGCTTGAACGCTCCTTGAAAAGGTTCGTCCAGGCCCTGCTGGGCAAGAGCCGGCAAGGCGGCGAAGGTACACAGCGCCGCGGCGGTCGCGACGGACCTGATCATTCCAGACAACATTTCATCCTCCCTCATGTGCTTATTTCATGTGTTCTGCCGTCTCAGATATCGCCCTGCTGCGCCGTCTCCTCGTTGCGCGGATTGAGGAACGAATCCATAATGACGGCGGCGAGCAGCACGACGCCCTTGACCAGATTTTGCGCGGAATAGGACATGTCCATGATCGTCATGCCGTTCAGCATGGTGCCGATCAGAAGCGTGCCGATCACGACATTCATCACCCCGCCGCGGCCGCCCGACAGGCCGATGCCGCCGAGCACGACCACCAGGATGACGTCATAGATCAGTGTCGAGTTGAAGATGCGGGTCGGCATCGAGTTGACGGAAGCCGCCATCACCAGGCCAGCAAAGCAGCCGATCAGGGCCGCGAGGATGTATTGCAGGACGACGATCGGACGGGTCGGAATGCCGGTCACACGCGACCCGAACGGGTTATCGCCGATGGCATAAATATAAGCCCCGATGCGGGTCCGGCGCAGCAGGAAGGCGACCAGGCCGCAGGCGAGCGCAAAGAGGATGATCGGCATCGGCACGCCCAGCACATTGCCCTGCCCCAGGAATTCGAAGCCGTTCATGCCGGGGCTCCACTGCACGACGTCGAGCTTGAACAGCACGGCTTGTCCGAGACCGGCCAGGAGCAGCCCGCTCGCCAGCGTCGTAAACAGCGACGGAACTTCGGCATAGGCGATCAGCCAGCCATTGATGGCGCCGAACACCAGTGCAAGCAGGAGCGCGGTCGCAATCGAGAACGGCAGACCGTGTCCGTCCTGCACCATCTGCAGCACAAGCCCGGGTGGCACGGCGAGCGTTGCGATCAAGGAAATGTCGATGCCGCGCCCGATCACCACCAGCGCCATCGCAAGGCCGAGGATGCCGAGCACGGCGACGTTCTGCAGCAGGGTGAAGATGTTCTGGGTGGTGGCGAAGCCCGGCAGGAAAACCGCGAACGCGGCGAACATCACAGCGAAAATGCCAAACACAATGGTTTGCTGTGTCAGCCGCAAGCGTCCCATCCCCGCGAACATCTTGTTGTTGTGAGGCATCATCCCAGCGGAAATTTGCAATTGCAAGCCTCGCGCGCGTCGTATTTTCGTCTGGGGGAATATGAGGCGCGCACGACCCGTCATTCTCGCGGCGAAGAACCGCCCGAGTCTTGCGTCTACATCACCCTCCCGAAAACGGAGGGCGCAGGGAATGCCGGATGCGACGGTCGCACCCGCAGCCTTGCGTGCAGTGAAGAAAGCACGCAAGCAAGTCACCACAGGTACGCCGGAACACCGGCATTCCCTGCGCAATGGCTTTACGGCTTATACGCGTTCTCCCCGGAGTGCCGGGCTTGTTAGCCTCCGTCGCCCGCCAACAACTGCTGGTAGGCTTGACGCCAGCGTCGGGGCGCCAGGACCACGCGATTTCGCCGTCCACAGCCTGCGTCGCTCGTCCGGCGATACGGCTGGGACCATCGCATCCCGCACCCCACGTGTCGTGACGATCGCGATACGCCCTCCTGAAGGGGACGGGATGAAGCTGCTATACACCTGATGCGCGCTTCTGGAAAAGCGAAATATTTTTCGATGACGGGCTTGACAAGAATTCTGTAAATCCGCACGACGGGCAAATCAGCTGGCTGCATTTGCCAAATTTACCTCGAACGGTCGGCCTGAAATTTCCGGCGTCTCGGGCCGTTTTTGGGATTCCCGGCGCGACCCGATCATTCGAGCGGCTGATCGTGCTCGCTTGAAGCCTCCGAGTCCGGCGAGCAGAAGTCGCCGCCGCCAAAATTCTGCGCGTCCTCAGGCTGCACGCTCCACAGCGGCGTAAATTTCCTGCCGGGACAACGATGCTCCAGCATCGAGGTCCAGGCGCAAGTCATCGCCTGATTGATGAGACGATCAACTGAATGGATGGCGCGCTCTGCGACTGACGAAACGTAATTCATGTCTCGCCCCATGGCGTTGTCTCACGGGAACGGAGTGTAGGAAGTCCGCCTCGGCGCCGTTGTGCGCTGGCTCACACCGGCGATGATGTCGCACGTGTCCCAGATCGGAATAAAGGACCTGACGATCCTGTCTTGCTCTCACCCGCGGGACCTGACTGACCGGTCGAGTTCCCACTGGCGCCGTACCATGTTGCCGCCGGGGATGCTAAACCCGGCAACCATGCATGGAACACGCCTGCCTACCGCATCCCTCTGGCAACACCGGACACAGTGAGCACCGCGATCGCATGAAAAACGT
>Ga0157369_10008604_pt1 | contig 11707 bp, 9 predicted proteins | sample C25metaG_FD_113461 | JGI IMG/M metagenome (GOLD analysis project Ga0157369, IMG submission 113461) | Corn rhizosphere microbial communities from Kellogg Biological Station, Michigan, USA - C2-5 metaG | ecosystem: Host-associated > Plants > Roots > Rhizosphere > Soil | place: USA: Michigan... | reverse complement strand
TGCGCGGTCCAATCGCCAATGCCGGGCAATTCGACCCACCCGGCCACGAACTGCGCCAAAGATTGTTCCGGACTGAAGCTGACGACGCCGTCGCACAACGCGCGCGCAATCGCGTTCAAAGCGTTCGCGCGTGCGCGTGGCAAGCCGATTGTCGTGAGGTCCGCATCAGCGATCACTTGCGCGGTCGGGAACAGGTGTGCTGTTTCGCCATTTTTTTTCGAATTTACCGCTGTGCCGAAACGCTCGACCATGCGCACCGCAAACGTACGCGCAGCGGCGACGCTGATCTGTTGTCCGAGCACGGCACGCACTGCGATCTCGAAACCATCCCAACCGCCCGGCAAACGCTGACCTGGATTCCTGCGCACGCATGCGCGCAAGCGTGCGTCGCTTCGCAGTTGCGTGTTGATTGCGGCGATATCGGCATCCAGATCGAACATGCGCCGCACGCGCGCACAGATCGCTTGCAACTGCGCGGTATCCTCGAACTGCACGCTCAGTGCCAACGCCGGTTCGTTCGGCATTTGCGTTACCCGCAACATTCCGACAGTTTTTCCCATCGCAAAACGACGCGCATAACTTTGCGCGTCGACAATTTCGATGCCGGGAATCGCGCGACGCGAGAAGAAATTCAATAAAGCCGCGAAATCATACGGCTCGCGGTATGGCAAACGCAGCATCAACGCATTGTCCGGCGCCGGCTTTTGTTCGCGCCGCAAAGCACGCGGCGCGCGATGATAACCGGCAATGAACGCGGCATTGAACCTGCGCAAGCTGCCGTAACCGGACGCATGCGCAATGTGCGTAATCGGCAATGTCGTTTCAGTCAGCAGTTTTTTCGCAAACAACAGCCGCCGCGTTGCGGCAATTTCCAGCGGTCCGGTGCCAAGTTCAGCGACGAACAGCCGGCGCAAGTGGCGCTCGCCGACGCCGATACGTCGTGCCATTGCCGCGATTGTGCTGTCATCCAGCGCGCCGGCTTCAATCATGCGCAATGCGGCAGCGACGAGATCGCTGCGCGCACGCGTCAACGGCGTGCCCGGTGCCGCTTCCGGCCGGCAACGCAAACATGGCCGGTACCCGGCCGTCGCGGCAGCCGCCGCATTCCCAAAATATTCCACATTGCGCGCCAACGCGGTCGGTGCGGGACAGATCGGCCGACAATAGATGCCGGTGGAACGCACGGCAGTGAAAAACAAGCCGTCGAAACGCGCATCGCGGGTCAAGCGTGCTTGTTCGCAGACGCGCGCTTCAATGACCGTCGATGCACTCATGGCGCAAATCCTAGCAGCGCCGCGCATTCCGGACTAGCCGTTTTCGGCCATGGATGTTTCTAGAACCCGTAGCGCAGGAAGCCGCCGTCGACGGCAACGATTTCACCGGTGATGTATGAAGCGGCCGGCATGCACAGGAATGCAATTGCGGACGCGACTTCTTCCGGTTCGCCGATGCGATCCATCGGCGTGCGTTCCAGCACTTCTTCCAGGTAGTCCGGATCGGCAAGCGCCGGTTCAGTGCGTTGCGTGCGGATGTACCACGGCGCGACCGCGTTGACGCGGATGCCGTCAGCGGCCCATTCGCAAGCGAGATTTTTCGTCAACTGCGCAAGCGCAGCTTTGCTCATGCCATACGGTGCGCCGGTGCGTACATGCGTGAGCCCGGAAACGGAACTCACGTTCACGATCGCCGCGTTCGCGTGTTCAGTCAGATGCGGATACGCGAGGCGCGACATCTCGAACGCGGACAACACGTTCACTTCGATCAACGCGCGCACATCTTCTTCCGTGTATTCCAACGTCTTCTTGCGTAGATTCGTGCCGGCGTTGTTGACGAGCAATGACAATGCGCATTCCAGGTCCGCGATCCAGTCGAATACTTCCAGGCGCTGTTCGCGTTCAGCTACATCTGCAGCGAACGCGAGAATCTCGCGTTCGGGAAATTCCTCGGCAACTTCCGCGCGCGCCGTTTCCAGGTGCGCTTCATCGCGTGCGACCATCAGCACGTCCGCGCCGAGCGCGGCGAACTCGCGCGCGCACGCCAGACCAATGCCTTTGCTTGCGCCGGTGATCAGGCAAGTTTGACCATCCAGGCGCCAGCGTGCGAGATTCGCGTTCATGGCCTTGTCGCTCGTAATGAATCAGGCGCAAACTGTACCGCAATCTCCGGAGACCGCCATGAAAACCGCACCCGTGCTGCTCCTCGCAATCGCCGCTAGCGTCGCCGCGTGCAGCAAGAGCGAGCCGCCGCCTGCGCCGACCGCTGCCGCACAACCTGCCACGCCGCTGCCGAATTCGAACATCTTCAGTGCCGACGTCAAGGCTTTGCAGAAAGCGAAAGACGTGCAGAAAACCATGGATCAGCGCAAAGCCGATCTCGACAAGCAGTTGAACGATGCGGATGGGCACTGAAGCGCGGCAGTTTCTGTGCCGCGCGGCACGTCGACGTCCGTCTACCTCAAGTCGCAAAAACAATACGCAAACACCCCAGGCTTGCCGCTGCCGAGCGATTGCAGCAGACGCAGCTGGCTGCGTATGTCCGGTTGATTGATCAGACCGATCGGCATTTGTGGCAGCAACGCGTGCGCGACATGCGCGACGCCATCGCTGCTCAAGTTCAACGCGAAACGCTCCCACGCCGACAATGGTTTCTCGACATAATGCACGCGGAAATTCGTGCCGAGGTTTGCGGCTTGCGCCGCTGCCGTCAGCGCGTCGCCAAGGCCGCCGAGTTCATCGACGAGTCCGCGTTGCAGTGCTTGCTCGCCGCTCCACACACGTCCGCGCGCGATCGCATCGATTTCGTTTTCCGGCTTGTGCCGCGCCGCGGAAACCTTGCCGATGAAATCCTGATAACCCTTGTTGATCAAGCTCTGCAACACATCGCCGACTTTCGGATCCAATGGCCGGCGCGGATCCAGCGCGTCGGCAAGCGGCGTGGTGCCGACGCCATCCGTGTGCACGCCGATTTTCGCCAGCGTATTCGGGATGTTCATGAACAAGCCGAAAATGCCGATGGAGCCAGTGATCGTGGTCGGTTGCGCGAAGATGCGGTCGCCGTTCATCGAGATCCAGTAACCGCCGGACGCGGCGACGTCGCCCATCGACACGACGATCGGCTTGTGCGCCGCCTTCGTCAGCTCCACTTCGCGGCGAATCAACTCGGACGCAAATGCATCGCCGCCCGGCGAATTCACCCGCAGCACGATCGCCTTGTTCTTGTCGTCCTCGCGCGCCTGGCGCAACAGCGTCGCCGTGGATTCGCCGCCGACCGTGCCGGGCGGCTGGTCGCCGGACAGAATTTCACCTTCGGCAACGACGACCGCGATGCGCGGACGCACGTCGAGCGCGGATTCGCGTTCAGTCAATGTCGAATAATCCTGAAAATCGACGTGGCGGTAACTGTGGCCCTGTTTCACACCTTGCGCGATCAGCAGATCGCGAGCTTCATCGGGCGTGGCGAGCTGATCGATCAGTTTGTTCTGCAATGCGAGCTTGGCCATGTCGCCGCCGGCTGCTTTTACTGCGTCATCGTAATGATCGATGAGTTCGGCGAGCTTGCCCGCGTCCAGATGCCGCGCTTCCGCGACGTCTTTGAGATAACCCGACCACAAGCCGTTCATCCAGTACAAGTCCGCTTCACGCGATTCCGGCGATTGATCGTTGCGGATGAACGGTTCGGCGTAAGACTTGTATTCGCCGACGCGGAACAGGTGCACGTCGACGCCGAGCCAGTCGAGCGCATCCTTGTAATAGCTGCGATACGCGCCGAAGCCGCTGAGCAGGACGCCTGCCATCGAATTCGGGTGCAACAGGATCTGGTTCGCATGGGCCGCGAGATAATATTGGCGCTGGTCCATGCCGTCGGATACGGCGATCACCTGCTTGCCGGCGGCCTTGAAACGTTCCAACGCGGCGCCGATCTCGCGCAACGTGGACAGGCCTGCGCTTTCGATATCGTCCGGCTTGAGCACGATGCGTTCGATGCGTTTGTCCGCGGCGGCAGTGTCGATCGCGCGCAGGATGTCGCGCAACTGCACCTGCTTCGCCTTGTCGCCGATCAGGCTCGAAAACGCGCGCTGCACCGGCTCGGTTGTATACTGTTCCACAATGGCGCCTTTGGGATCGAGCACGAGCGCGCTGCGCTCGCCGAGCTTCGGCGCGCCGCTGCGCAACGCAATGAAGAACGCTATCAGGACGATCAGGAAGATCAGGTTGAAAATGAGACGCCTGGTGAAATTCAACAGATCCCACAAGCCGATGAAAAAGCCGGCGATGATGCCGCGTTTCTTGTCCGCCATTTGCTCTCTCCATGCTCCAATCGGCACCCTACACGAAAGCTGGGGCCGCCGGCACGCGTCTCAAGTCATGCCGCAAGGTTCGCGGTCGCGCGTTGCCGCCGCGTCAGACGTGCAAAACGCATCGACAACAGCAGCGCCGCGACCGTCAATCCTGCAATCAAACCGATCCACATACCTCGCGCGCCGAGGCCCACCCTGAACGCGAGCCACCAGCCCACCGGCATGCCGATGCCCCAATAAGCGAGCGTCGTGATCGCCATCGGCGCGGTAGTGTCCTTCAAGCCGCGCAGCGCGCCATTCGCGGTGACCTGGATGCCGTCGGAAAACTGGAATACCGCGGCGAGCAGCAGAAATTGCGCCGCGAACGCAGCGACCTGCGTATCGGCGGTGTAGGCCGAAGCGATCGCATGCGGGAACAGAGCCATGATCGAGCACGACAGCAGCTGCGTCGCCAGTGACGTGGCGATGCCGACGAAGCCGGCGTCGCGCACCTGCTCGTGATCGCCGGCGCCGACTGCGCGGCCGACGCGCACCGTCGTCGCCATCGCGATGCCGAGCGGCAGCATGAACGCGACGGACGCAACGTTGATCGCGATCTGGTGACCAGCAACGGCTTGCGCGCCGAGAGAACCGATCAGCAACGCGGCGACGATGAACAGACTCGCTTCCATCAGCACCGAGATGCCCATCGGAACACCCAAGCGCAGCAGGTCGAATATCGTTTGCGGTTGCGGCCACTGGAAATGCGCGAACGGCGCGAACTGCAGGTAATGACGGCGGCGCGCAATGTACGTGGCGAACGCGAGCAGCTGCAACCACAACACGAGCGCCGTGGCCATCCCGGAACCTTGCGCGCCGCGCGCGGGCAAGCCGAATCCGCCATACATCAATACGTAACCGATCGGTGCCAGCAAGACGAGGCCGAGAAATCCGAAATACATCGTCGGCCGCGTCAAGCCCAGACCTTCGGAAAACCCGCGCAGCGCGAAATAGCCGGTCAGCGCCGGCGCACCCCAGGAAATCGCGAGCAGAAATTTCTGCGTGTCGTCGATAATGCGCGCGTCGATGCCGAACGCTTGCAACAACAAGCCGGCATGACGCGCACCGGCAAACAGCACGAGGCCGAGCGCAAGCGCGAGCCACAACGCCTGGCGGAACAGCGCGCCGATACGCTCGCGTTCACCGGCTCCGGCAAGCTGCGCGACGGAAGGCGGCAGCGCGAGCATCACGCCGATGGCACTGACGATCGCCAGTGACCACACGCTGGTGCCGACCGCGACGGCCGCCAGCGTCTGTCCGTTGTAGTGGCCAGCCAGCAAGGTGTCGATGACATTCATGCCGATCGCCGACAGTTGCCCCAGCACGAGCGGCGCGGCCAGGCGCGCGGTTTCGCGAAATTCGCAGCGCAAGCGCGGCGAAATGGGCAACAGGTTTCGGATCATGTCGCAGTGTAGCCGATGCAGCGGCCCTGCCGGATCGGCTAAAGTGACGCGATGAATACCGTCACTGAACCCGTGCCGGCGAGCGTTCCGCTCGAACCGACGTCGCCGGAGCCGCGCGCGTGCCAGAACTGCGGCACACCGATGCGCGGCGAGTATTGCCACGCGTGCGGGCAGCCGATCAAGGGCATGATCCGGCCACTGTCGAGCATGCTGCACGATGTTGCCGACACGATCCTCAACATCGACTCGCGCATCTTCCGCACGCTCGGGCCGCTGTATCTGCGGCCTGGTTATTTGTCCAACGAATATTTCGCCGGCCGGCGCGTGCGCTACGTCACGCCGTTCCGTCTTTATTTTTTCCTGAGCGTCATCGCTTTTTTCGCCGCGCAGTTTGCGTTGGGCGATATCAACATGAACGGCGCCATTATCAGCGATGGCGGGCCGGAGATCGGTGCGGCGCAGACGCCTGAAGAAGTCGAAAAGGCGCGCGACGACGTGATCGCCAAGCTCAAGAAACAGACTGGCCCGGCCGCCGGCGGTGCCGAGCAGGCGATCAAGAATGTGAACAGGAAAGCCGAGAACCGCCTTGCGCATCTGCGCCGCGTTGCGGAAGCCAAGGCGAAAGGCGAAGCCGCGCCGATCGACAAATCCGAAGACAGCAATGACTTGAGCTTCAACGACATCCCGTGGGACGCGCAGAAGAATCCGCTGCGCGTGGCCTGGCTGCCGATGTTCGCGAATGATCGTCTCAATGGCGCGATCGGCCATATCAAAGACAACCTGCCACGCATCCGCAAAGACCCGAAACCATTCCTGCTCGGCGCGTTCGGCATGCTTGCGCAGGTGTTGTTCGTGCTGATGCCGCTTTTCGCGCTGCTGCTCAAGGTTTTCTACATCTTCAAGCGTCGTCTGTACATGGAACACCTGATCGTGGCGCTGCACAGCCACGCGTTCGTGTTTCTGTCGATGCTGCTGCTCACGCTGACCGGCCTCGCGCGCGGGTGGGCCGTGGAGGCCGCGCCGGCGTTGGCGCCATTGCTGCGTCTGCTCATGATCGGCATGTTTGTTTGGTTGCCGGTCTATCTGTTTCTGATGCAGAAGAAGGTTTATCGACAGGGCTGGTTTTTCACCACGCTCAAGTTCGGCGCGATCGGCATCTGCTATACGGTGATGATCTCGCTTGGCATTGCAGCCGCCTTCATCGTCAGCTTGGCCACAACAACATGATCGCTTACGAAGTCAATCTGGACGTGGACGCGGACGTTTTTTCGTCATTCCGCGCCTGGCTCGACGAACACGTGCAGCACATGCTCGCGCTGCCCGGTTTCGTTTCCGCGGAAATCCTCGAGTGCACCGATCCCGCGCCGCCCGCGGGACGACGCAGCCTGTGCACGATCTATCTGCTGGCGTCCGACGCGGATTTGCAGCGCTACCTGCGCGAGGATGCGCCGCACATGCGCGAGGATGGGCTGCGACGCTTCCCCGGAAAATTCAGCGCGACGCGGCGCATTCTCGTCGCGTCATAGTCCGCCGTCTTCGTCGACGCCGGCGAAGAATGCGAGTTCGGCGACCGGATCATCTTCGTCCGCGCCCGCATCCTCGACGAGGAAATCCGCGCCTTCGTCGAGCGCGGCGATGTCGCGCACCGCTGCAGGCTCGCGACGCGCACGGTGCATTCCGAGTGCAAGCAGCAACAGGCACGCGCTGGCGAGCCCCGCGAATGCGATCGCACCCCGCGCCTGGGAACGCGGCGCGAGCGCGGCGTGGCGCGCGCTATTCAGTCGCGACAGTGTCGCGGCATCGAGACTCTCGGTCGACTCGTCGAGCAGACGTTTTGCCGCTTGCGTCCATTGCGGATGTTCGTTCATGCGTGATCCTCCAGCGCGCGGCGCAACGCTGCGAGCGCGCGAAACAGATGTGTCTTCACGCTGCCTTCGCTGCAGCGCATCGCAGTCGCGGTCGCCGCGACGTCCAGACCTTCCCAGACCCGCAGCAGAAACGCCTGGCGCTGGCGTTGCGGCAGTTTTCCGAGCGCCGCATCGAGCGTACGTGCCGCATCGGAGCCGGCCAGGCGCAACAGCGGACCCGGCTCGTTCGCGTCCGGCGCCTGAGCGATCGCATCAGATTCGTCCTCATCATCACGATGCAGCCACGCCGCGAGCCAGCGCCCGCGCACCTGGCGGCGGCGATGCCAGTCGTTGAGGCGGCTGTCGAGCACACGGTAAAACAACGGCGCCCAATCGGCGGCCGGTTTGCTCCCATAGTGGCGCACAAAGCCGAACATGGCGTCCTGCACCAGATCCAGCGCTTCGTCGCGGCTGCCACTGGCCAGTTCTGCCATGCGCAGTGCACGCCGCTCGACGCTTTTGAGGAATTCGTCGAGCGTGCGGTTGGCAACGGATTCCACGCGAACACTGTTCCGCAAGGCCGGGGCAATAGGAATTGTAGGAATTGTAGGCATTGTCGCTGCCATGACGTAAGCTCGGGGCGATGCGGCCTTGATCGTACGGTTCAACGCGGTCGCGCGCGCAGCGTTGACAGGACAGATTCGGCGTTCGGACGCAAGCGCTTTTTTCGGCAGTTGTGCACAGCCGCAAGAAGCCTCGACATGGCATCTTGCAACGATGCGCCATGTAACAAAATATACCTTTTCAACGTTTGCAAGCTACTGATCATGAAAGAATATTTCAGCTTGGTTAAAGTTTCGCCAAGCCGAAGCAAGGCGCGTAATCATGCGCTTTGCGCGGGGTCACGCACACTCTCATGCACAGACTTATCCACACCACTTGTGGATAAGCAACAAAACGCTTGCTGTACATGAGCTTGCCAGTCAATCCTGAGCAAATACTTACGATATTTCTGCAACTTGTGATTCCGGTGAGTTTCCCCCTCGATTTCACACTGAAAAGGCCATGTCGGTAGTCCTGCGCGTCGCGGTGCCAGTGCCGCTGCCGCAGCTGTTCGACTACCTGCCTCCGGCCGGTGTCGATGCGCACGCGATCGCGCTCGGCGCGCGCGTGCTCGTGCCGTTCGGACGCAGCGAACGCGTCGGCGTGGTGATCGCGCGCGTCGCCGAATCCGAATTGCCGCCGGAGCGGCTCAAACCCGCCAGCGCCTTGCTCGATGTGGAAGCGCTGCTCACGCGTGAACTGCTGGGCACTCTGGACTGGACTGCGCGCTACTACCAGCACCCGCTCGGAGAAGTGCTCGACGCGGCCTTGCCTGCGGGCCTGCGACGCGCGCGTGCATTGCCAGCCGAGGGCGAACCGGCGTTGATGTTGGCGTCTGGCGTCGACGCCGCAGCGAGCAAAGCCGGCAGTGCGAGCGCGCACTTGCGCACATTGCTGGCAAACGGACCGTTGAGTTACCCGGCACTCGATGCGCAGTTGCCAAAGTGGCGCAACGCGGCGGCAAACCTGCGCAAGCGCGGCCTGGTCGCCATTACGCAAGTCACGCGCCGCGATCCGCCGCGAGTGCGCATCGAACCGCCGCCGCTGACCGAAGAACAGCGCAATGCGATCGCGTTCGTCGCCATGGAATTCAACCGCTACGCCCCGTGCCTGCTCGAAGGCATCACTGGCAGCGGTAAAACCGAAGTCTATCTGGCGCTTGCCGAACAGGCACTCGCCAATGGCAAGCAGGTCCTGGTCCTCGTGCCGGAGATCGGGCTGACGCCGCAATTGCTGCGACGCTTCCGCGAACGCCTCGCCGCGCCGGTGCACCTCATGCACTCGGATCTGGCCGATGGCGAACGCACACGCACATGGCTCGCGGCCGCGCGCGGGCAGGCGTGCGTGATCCTCGGTACGCGCTCCGCGATCTTCGCACCGTTGCCGCAAGCCGGGTTGATCGTCGTCGACGAAGAACACGACGCCTCGTACAAACAACAGGACGGCTTGCGCTATCACGCGCGCGACCTCGCGCTCGTGCGCGCGAAAGCGCTCGGCATTCCGGTCGTGCTCGGTTCGGCGACGCCATCTTTGGAGACGCTGGCGAATGTGGAAGCCGGGCGATATCGCAAGCTGCACCTTTCGGCGCGTCCCGGCGCGGCGCGCGAAGCGAAATTCGCCATCGTGGATTTGCGCGGCAAGCCGGTGCGCGATGGCTTGTCGCCGGAACTCGTCGTCGCCGTGCGCCAGTGCCTCGCGCGCGGCGAACAAGCGCTGCTGTTCCGCAATCGGCGCGGTTATGCGCCGGTGCTCACCTGCCGCTCGTGCGGGTGGCATGCGACGTGCGAGCGCTGCGACAAGCCATTGACCTGGCACCGCGGCGACGCGCGCCTACGTTGTCATCATTGCGGCAAGGATCAGCCGGTGCCAATGCAATGTCCGCAATGTCAGCAGACGAATTTGGCCCCGCAAGGGCTCGGCACCGAACGCATGGAAGAAGCGGTCGCGAAATTATTCCCCGGCGCGCTGGTGGTGCGCATCGACCGCGAAACGACACGCCGCAAGAACGCGCTCGATGATCTGCTCAACCGTCTGGGTCCGGAGCAAGCCGGCGTCCTCGTCGGCACGCAGATGCTGGCCAAGGGCCATGACTTGCCGAACTTGACGCTCGTGGGTCTGGTCGGCGTCGACGAAGGCTTGTTCAGCGTCGACTTTCGCGCCAGCGAACGCCTGTGCCAATTGATTGTGCAAGTGGCCGGGCGCGCCGGGCGCGCGCACAAACCGGGTACGGTGCTGCTGCAGACCTACCATCCCGATCATCCATTGCTGCGCGAGTTGCTGCGCCACGGTTACGCGCCTGTCGCGCGCGGCCTGCTCGAAGAACGCAAGCTCGCCGCTTTGCCGCCGTACGCGCATCTCGCCCTGTTGCGTGCTGAAGCCAAGCAGCCCACGGCAATGGAGGAATTTCTCGCTGCCGCCGCGGCGCTTGCCGAGATGCCGTCCGAAGTCAGCCTGCTCGGCCCGATGCCGGCACCGATGCCGCGGCGCGCCGGCATGCATCGCGGACAATTGCTGCTTAGTGCCGCCGAGCGCAGACACCTGCACGCATTCCTGCCCGAATGGCTCACGTACGTGCGCGAGTCGCCACAAGCGCGCCGCGTGCGTTGGTCGATTGATGTGGATCCGATCGATCTCTATTGATCACCCAAAAAGAAAACGGCCCGGATTTCCCGGGCCGTTTCAACGCTGCTTGATGGGCAGGTTCAGGCGGCAAACACTGCGCGCATCTTCTTCATTGCGTTGACTTCGACTTGCCGGATGCGTTCGGCGGAGACGCCGTATTCATCAGCCAGATCTTGCAGCGTGGCTTTCTCGCCATCACCGAGCCAGCGGCGCGTAATGATGTCGCGCGAGCGCGCATCGAGCCTGGCCAAGCCTTGTTTCAGCGCGCCCAGGTCGGATTCTTCCTGGTCGTCGCTCTCCAGCGTCTGGTACGGGTCGGCGCCGTGGTCGACGAGGTATGCGACCGGTGCGGGCCGTTCGTCGTCGTCGGCATCCGACGGCGCATCGAACGCCATGTCATGGCCGCTCAAACGCGATTCCATTTCCAGCACATCGGCCGTGGATACACCCAGATCTTTCGCCACCGCGGCGACTTCCTGAGCGTTCATCCAGCCGAGGCGCTTTTTCGACTTGCGCAGGTTGAAGAACAATTTGCGTTGCGCTTTCGTCGTCGCGATCTTGACGATGCGCCAGTTGCGCAGGATGAACTCGTGCATCTCGGCGCGAATCCAGTGCACGGCGAACGACACGAGGCGCACACCCATGGTCGGATCGAAGCGCTTCACGGCCTTCATCAGACCGATGTTGCCTTCCTGGACCAGATCGCCGAGCTGCAGGCCATAGCCGTTGTAACCGCGCGCGACGTGCACGACAAAACGCAGGTGCGAGAGCACCAGACGCTTGGCCGCATCCAGATCGTTTTCATCGGTGTATTGATGCGCCAGTGCCTGCTCTTCCTCGAGCGTAAGCACCGGAATTTGATGCACGGCGTTCACGTACGCGTCGAGGCTGCCGAT
>Ga0157369_10008603_pt1 | contig 11708 bp, 12 predicted proteins | sample C25metaG_FD_113461 | JGI IMG/M metagenome (GOLD analysis project Ga0157369, IMG submission 113461) | Corn rhizosphere microbial communities from Kellogg Biological Station, Michigan, USA - C2-5 metaG | ecosystem: Host-associated > Plants > Roots > Rhizosphere > Soil | place: USA: Michigan... | reverse complement strand
GGTCGAACCACGGTTTGAGCGGACCGTTGATGCGGGCCACTGGGAGCCGGGCTGGGTGGCGCCGCGTCCGCGGCCAGCCGGTTCTTCGGTGCTTCTATGGTCGGGTGGTCCCGGTGGCGGTTGCCGCCGTCGACACCGGATGCCACACCGAACACCTCTTCGAGATGGCACGCGCCGCCACGACCGGCACTGCCTGACGGTGCCAACCCTTGACTGGTGACACCGGGCCACTCGTCGGACTGACCGCGAGTTCACCCGCGGCGCCATGACGCCCGTACGCGCTGGCCGAAGCCAGTGGCTGGGGGATGGGGATGGGGCATCTCCGTGCGGTCGCGCCGTGCTTCGAGTAGGCGCCAGCGGGTAGGTCATTGTTGGTCAGTGCCGGCGACTCAGGCAGCTCCCGGGCTGACAAGGCGCCCCGGACCTTCCCCGATCAGTGAAGGCCGCGGGGCGCCGCCGTCCCGCGGCGAAGAGACGAAGATCCACGCTGGGTGGTGGCGTGAAGCTGCTCAGTCCAATCCGGTGTGGTGGTGAGCGACGAACTGCTCAGTGGGTGTGTGCAAGGGAGCACGACGAGCGCCCACAACGCGAAGGAACGCCCATGAAGAAACGACTCGCCATCCTGATCGCCGTCCCAGCCACGCTGGCCCTGTCCGCAGGAGCCGCATTCGCGGTCAGCGCCGGCAACTTCGACGCGACCCTGCGCCCTGTGCCACACCACCACGTCGCCGACGGCGGCTCTGATGTCAACGGCCACGCCAGCCTCAGGCTCACCGGCCGCACCCTCGACATCAACCTCTCTGCAACCGGCCTGACCCCTGGCGAGCCCCACGCCATGCACATCCACGGCGACACCCAGGCAGCCAACGAGTGCCCCGGAATCGAAGCCGACACCAACACCGGCGACGCGATCGACCCGAGCACCTTCATCCCGGGAACACCCGACGGGCTGATCTCACTGGGCGAAGGACTGCCCGACTACGGCCCGATCGACGTCTCGCTCACGGTGACCGGCGACACCAGCGCAGCCAGCGGCCTGAGCCTCGAGCGGTTCCTGACCGCCGACGCCCACGGGCGGATCGACTACCACCGCAGCGTCGTGGTCCCCAAGGACGTCGCGAAGAACCTCGGGAACCTGCACATCGTCATCCATGGCGCCGACCTTCCCGGTGACACCGACGCCAGCTCCCTGAGCAGCCTCTTCGAGGCAACCCTGCCCGTCGCCTGCGGTGAGATCGACAAGTCCACCCGCTGAACCGGGCGAAAGCTCAGCCCTCCCGCACCAACGGTGCCCCACCCCGAAGCCCGGGGTGGGGCACCCACGGATGTCGCGGTGAGCGCAGCGCCCCTGACCGGGCGGACGCGCCGGTCAGGGGCGGGTGTGCGCACTGGGCGCGTGCACCACGGGGGCCGCGGTCAGCTGGCGACCGCGCCCTTGAGAGTTCCGACCTTCCTCGTGGGTGAGCTCATCTTGAGGTGGCCGCCGGCCTTCTGGGTCGAGGTGAAGACCTGGGTGTCGTAGGCCATGTGCCCGACCATGTTCGCGAACGCCTTCGACATGAAGGTGAGCACCTCGGGGTCGTTGTTGCTGAGGTTGTCGCACCACCGGAACGGGTTGTCCACGCAGCCACCGTCGTCGCCGGGCACCGTGCCCTCGAAGTTGCCCTCGAAGCCGCCGAAGAGGGCGACGTCGGAGGCGAGCTTGCAGCAGTCCTGGCCGGTGAGCACGCCGCTCGCGGGGATTCCGGCCAGCTGGAACATGAAAGCGTCCGTGCCGTCGGCCGAGAAGAGGATGTGGTTCTGCCCGATCGAGTCGAGGTAGTCGATGCCGTAGTCGCGAGCGATCGCCGACGGAGCCCAGATGCTGGGGGGCATGGGGGTTCCGGGGCCGCGGCTGAACAGCTGGACCCCGTCCTTGGGATCGAGGACACCCGCGACGTAGTTCGGTGTGGCCGTGACGTCGGCGTCGAGGTCGAACTTGATCTTCGCGAGCTCGTCCGCAGGGAGGGTGTTGACGTAGAAGTCCGAGCCGAGCAGGCCGAGCTCTTCGCCGCCGAACCAGATGAACCGCAGCTTGTTGCGGGTGTTGGTGTTCTTCAGCTGCTGGGCGATGTCGAGGATCGTGGCCGAGCCTGAGGCGTTGTCGAGCATCCCGGCCCCGTAGATGGCATCGAGGTGGGCGTCGATGACCAGGACGTTGTTCGGGTCACCTCCCTTGGAGTCGGCGATGACGTTCCAGTCGGAGCGGTTCGGGTCGTCGATGGCCTGAACGTCGACAGTCAGGACGGGGCCTACCCCTGGTGTGTACTGCGCCAGGAGCTGGGTGCCCACGGCGTAGGAGGTGAAGAGGACGGGATGCTGCTCGGTGCCCGCAAGGCCTCCGGAGAACAGGCTGGTCCGGCCCGGGTTGCCCTCGTTGAAGATGACGGTCGCGGAGGCGCCGGCGGCCTCGGCATTGGCCACCTTCTGGGCGAACGTGCACGTGCCCCGCTGGATCAGGGCGATGTTGCCGGGGACGAATCCGGCGAAGTCCGCGGCGGCGCAGCCACTGGCCGAGCTGGGGGTCGGCGTCGCGGGCACGACGATGCCACCGACGGGTTGGAGCTTCGCGGTCGACGAGCCGGCGACCGGTCCGGGGTTGAACTCCGTGCCGAGCCCGAACGAGCGCGGTGTCGGCGAGTTCTCGCGCATCACCGGCGTGCCGACGAAGCTGAAGTAGTGGAACTTGTACTCCTGCAGCGTCACGTCGTAACCCGCTGCCCTCATCACGTCGGCGACGTAGTCAGCCGATGCCTTGTACCCGGGCTCCCCCGAGTTGCGGGACGGATGTCCGTCGGCGCCGGGGTTCGCGTCCGCGATCTGCTGGAACTTGACCATGTGAGCCCACAGGTCGTCCTTGGTCACGCAGTCGACGAGCTTCCGCGGGGTGTTGTTGACCCGGTTGGCGCACGCTGTCGCGTTGGCGTCTCCGGTCGAAGTGGTGGCACTGGCGCTTGACCCGGCCATGGTCAGGCCCGAGGCCAGCGCGACTGCCGTGGCAGTCACCAGCGCAAGACGCCGTGCTCGACGTCGTCCGTGTAGTGGGATCATCGTGCGCTCCCTAGCTGACGGGAAACCCGCCGGCGTCGTTGTCGACGAGCCTTCCGATGTTACTGCCGTCGACACCCCGGCAATCGGGTCAGGTGCTCGGCAACGGCCACCCGTTCACCTTCGCGCCCTTTCCGTTGCCAGCCGCACGGTGACCGGGTCCGGGAGCTGCTCGTGGCACTCCCTGCAGCAGTGACCCCTCCCGTGTGGCGGCTTCCCGCTGGATATCCGGTGGAGCCTGAGCGGCCGGACGTGGTTGGGTCCTGCTCAGTGCTTCGCTGGCACGGCCCGGCACAGCACGAGGGGCAAGGTGTACCAATCGCAGGCGCGGTCTGACACGCGCGTCGTGGAGTGATGGAGGTGGTCGCGGTGGCTGGCTACGGGTCGCTTTCCGACGTGTACGAGTGGCTGATCGGGGACGACAAGTTGACCCCCGCCCAGGCAGCCGCGGTGTACTACAGCGATGTCGTGGGCTCTCTGCCGCCCCACGCGCGCGTCCTGGACTGCGCGTGCGGAACCGGCCAGCTCGCCGTCGGTCTGGCAGGTCTCGGCCTTGACGTGGTCGCCACGGACGCCAGCGATGGGATGGTTCGCCGGACCGAGAAGGTCGCCAGCGAGCAGGGTGTCTCGCTTCGGGCCCTCCGCGCGAGCTGGGACGAGCTGCCCGACCACCTGGAGGACTCCGCGTTCGATCTGGTGTTCTGCGTCGGCAACTCGCTCGGGCACGCCGAGGGCACGGCCGGGCGCCTGACCGCACTGGAAGCGATGTCCCGGCTGCTGAATCCGGGCGGACGCCTCGTGCTCACGTCGCGCAACTGGGAGCTCGTGCGCTCCGCCGGCTCACGGGTAGAGGTCCGCGATCGACTCATCCGCCGCAACGACCGCGATGCGGTCGTCAGCTACTACTGGCAGATCGAGCAGCGCTGGGAGCAGGAGCACTTCCTCGAGATCGTGGTCGCCCGGATCGAGCCGGATGGGGCAGTGCGAGCGTGCTCGGAGCGGTTGTCCATCTGGCCCTACCGGTACGAGGACCTCGTGGCGCAGTTGCGCAGCGTCCGGCTCACGGTGCAGTCCACCACCTTCGACCCCGAGAGCGATGGATACCTGGTGGTCGCCAGCCGCGACCAGACGCAAGGCACGCCCGAGCCTGCGCGCTGATCCGCCCTCCGCCCGGCCGCCAGACGATCCATCCTCACGTTCCGCTGTCCGATGGAGCCGAAGAGCCGCCGTCGGCGCGAAATGCCATCGATGTTCGCTCCGTCTCACGTCGCCGTCTTGCCCAGACCGAGTTTCGCGCTCATGAAGCTGCGGGGTAACGGCGCTCAGGCTCGTTCCCGTTCTGGAGTGGTTCCATGGTTCATGGGAACCGACTGGACACCCCGGGACGCAGCTCGCCTGATCAGGCTTGGCCATGTGCTGGTTGGTGGGGCGGCAATGGTATTCGCCGGCGTGTTGATCGTGGCCGGTCGGGCTCACAACGCCGAGTTGGACTCCGTACTCGTCGGATTGGGCCTGGTGCTCGCTCTGGCAGCCGTGGGCTTCGCCTGCACGGCGATCGTCGCTCTGCGTCGTGCAGGCGATGGCCGTGGTGGCCTGCTGTCGGTGATCCTGAGCATCGTCGAGCTTGCCGGCGGTGCTGCCATGGCAATAGCGATCGTCGTGGCCGTCCAGGGCTACGGCGCCTTTGAACCTTGGCGCTCTCCACTGCTGCTGCCCTCGGCGCTACTGCTAGCTCTCGGCCTCGCTGGGCTTGGTGTTGAGGCCGTCGCAAACCGTCCGGAAACGCACTGATCCGCCGCGGACAGGGCGTCGATCCTGCCGGTGAGCGTCTGCTGTCAGCGCCTGCGGAGCTGCGCCATCGTGCCGTGGATCGGCCAGAACATGGAGGGCGGCAGCGGCGTGCCGATCGACGCGGCCTCCAGGTAAACCAGGTGAACGCACCAGCCAAGCTGGTACGAGTCGGCGAGGTCACCCAGCCCGCTGTGCCGCAAGCGCAGAACACTGACGCCATCAGACTCATCGAGCCCAAGGGCGACTCGCGAGGGTGGCTCGTCGGGGAACTGCCAGGTGAAGTCGAGCCTCTTCTCTTCGGCGCACGCAATGACTCTGGATGAACAGAGGTAGCCTTCGCCGTGGTCGACCACGAAGTCGGAGCCGGTTCGGACTGCACCGCCGACGAGCCGGCCCAGCCACTGATCGAGTAAATGGGCATCGGTGAGGCACTGCCAGAGCCGAGCGCTCGATGCGGGGATGTGCCAGGTAAGAGTGACATCAACCGCTTCGTCGATTTGGGTCAAAGGCATGGCGGTGAGCCTATGGGCCGCCCTCATCCGACTGTCCGCATCTGCCGCAGTCAGGGAGGTTGTCTCGCGGTCCCGTGGCGCAACGCGATTGATCCCTCCCTGCCGTGAGCGGCCGACGGAGGACGTGCCGAGTACCGTCCCGACATGAGCGACAGCATCGACGTCTCGACGCGACTCTGACAGACGGTTTGGCACGCCTGGCCGCCATGACCGAGACTTCGCTCGTCTCTCAGAAGACCATGATGAGGAGGACACATGGAACCTGTGAACTTCGGAGTGATGGGCGCTTCCAGCTTCGCCCTGGCCCAGACTGCCCGGGCGATCCACGAGGCGCGGGGGGCCAGGTTCGCAGCGTTGGCTACGTCGTCCGCGGCCAAGGCGGAGCCGTTCAAGGCCTTCGCGCCCGATCTCGTCGTGCACCTCGACTACGACGCGATGCTGGCCGATCCCACGATCGAGGCGGTCTACATCCCGCTGCCCAACCACCTGCACGTCGAGTGGACCCTGAAGGCACTGGAGGCGGGCAAGCACGTTCTGACGGAGAAGCCGATCGCAATGACCGCGCCGGAGATCGACGCGCTGATTGCTGCCCGTGACCGGACCGGTTTGTTCGCGTCTGAGGCGTACATGATCGTGCACCACCCGCAGTGGCAGCGCGTTCGAACCCTGATAGACGAGGGCGCGATCGGCAGGCTCCGGCACGTGGATGCGGTGTTCAGCTTCGACCTGCCGGACGTGGGCAACATCCGCAACCGTCCGGAGACCGGTGGTGGGTCGATCCCGGACATCGGCGTGTACGCCTACGGCTCGGCGCGGTTCGCCGCGCGTGCCGAACCGGTGGAGCTCACCTCGCGGATCCGCAGGGAGAACGGCGTCGACGTGTGGGCCCAGGTCACCGGGACCATGGCCGGGCCGGCCGGTGAATTCAGCTACTGCGCGCTCACCTCGACCCGTCTCTACCCGCGGCAGGAGGTCACGTTCCAGGGCGAGAAGGGACTGATCCGGGTGACCGCGCCGTTCAACGCTGGGCTCGTGAGCGAGGCCCAGGTACACCTGGACCAGGGCGAGACGACGCACGTCGACCGGTTCCCGGGGGTGCGCCAGTACGTGCTCGAGTTCGAGAACCTCGTCGCGACCCTGCGGACCGGTGTCGAGTTCCCGTGGACCCTCGAGGACGCTCGCGGTACGCAGGCGATGATCGACCTGGTGCGGGCCAACGAGGTCTGACACCCGCGCAGGTCACTCGTTTCCTCGCGGGGGATGCAGCGAGCGGCGGTATCCCGTCACGGCCTCAAACGTCCGGAACTGCCGCCCTGGGGAGCATCTCGCCAATGAGGAAGTCGCCCGAGATGCCCCACACCATTCCGACGAGCACGAAGCAGACGATCAGGGCCACAGCCGCAACCGACGACACGCTCCTGTTCGGCGCCCACGTTGTTGGAGCGGTCCAGTCCTCGCTGACTTGAACCGCACAGCCGGGTCAACGGCAGTGTGACCACCCGTCCGCTACTGCTGCGGGGCACGAACTCGCTCACACGGCGCCGGGTCATGTTCAGCTGGCCGGCGAGGCATCGCGACACCAGTCAGGCCAGCTGCACGAATACGCTCGTCTCGTTCTCGAAGATCCAGCGCGAGGCCGCGTCCTGTGTCATGGCCCAATCGACCAGTTCAGCCCGACTCTCAGTCCAACTCGCGCGAGGCCGGGAAGCCTTCGCGAGTGGGCGCCTCAAGGGCGAGCGTGGGGAGGGGTGCGTGCACTGGACGTACGGGCAGCGTGAGGCACCACACGAACGGCCCGACCTCACTCTGGACCTGGGGCGCCATGCACCGCCGCCGCACGGTGCGCCGGGGATTGGCAACGGGCACCGCACCTACTGCAAGTCGACGCAGCCTCTGACGTGCGCAGCCAAGTCGCGGCGGTGCTGAAGGTCGTCTAGCGTCTCATCACGAAGGCGGCACCCTGCCTGCTTGCCTTCGGCCCGCCCCTCCGGCGCCTCTGTGCCGGGTGGGGCGGCGCCGTTGGGTCCTGGACACGGCACTGAAGAAGATCGCATTCATCGTCAACCAGCCCGGTGGGGACGGTGAGAGCAGTGACACGGACAACGCCGACGGCACGGATGTCCAGCACACTGACCCACTGGGACTCCGGGGACTGGGGCTCACATCATGAAGCGCGTAGGTCCCGGCACGCCCAGACGCACCAGGCGCACCAGGGCCTAACGTGGTCCCGTGAGACGCACTCGGCTCCACCTCGCCGTTGCTGGAGTCCTCTTGGTCGTCGCGGGCCTGCTGGTGCCGCTGCCGCCGGGTGCGCAGTGGACTGCCCACCTCCTCGTGGGCTGGATCGTCGGCGCGCTCGCCTTCTGCATCCCCTTGTTGCGCATGGCCTTCCGGCTGGACGCGTCCGCGACGGCCCACGTGCTCGAGAACGCCGAGGGTGGGCGCACCGAGACCGACGTCATCGTCGTCATCGCCGCCCTCGCGAGCCTGGGAGCCGTGGCCCTGCTGCTGCTCGGCAAGGGCAGCGGAGGCCCCGCCTCGGGCCGGGTCTTCGAGGGGCTCCTCAGCGTGCTCGCCGTGGGTGCCGGCTGGCTGGCCGTGCACTCGATCTACATCCTGCGCTACGCGCGGCACTACCTCGTCAACGAGCCCGGCTGCATCGACTTCAACGACGATGGCCCGCCGAGGCTGTCCGACTTCGCGTACCTGTCGTTCACCCTCGGCATGACCTACCAGGTTTCCGACACCGACCTGAAGACCCCAGCGGTGCGGCGCCTTGTCCTACGGCACACCCTGCTCTCCTACGTGTTCGGCACGGTGATCTTCGCCGCCGCCATCAACCTCGTGGTCGGGCTGGCCAGCTCGAACTGACTCCCGTCCCGTGGCGGTCCGAAATATGTGCACCTGTGGGAGACCCAGGGGTTCGGGCGTCGGCCGCTAGCCCCGGCACGCACGAACACCCGCAATATGTCTCGGGCACCAGCCGCCCGGCTGGCGGCGTGGAGACGCGCCCTCGGCCCGACGTCACGGGGCGTTCGGCTGAGCGGCTCGCTTCCTCAGCGGCGAGGCAACTGTGAGGCTGCGATCGCCATGTGGTGCCCGGGCGACTCGTGGATCCCGTAGCGCGCGCACAAATCGCAGCAGCGGCGTTCGCCCTCCACCCTGACGGCAGCATTGAGAAGCAAGAGGACTGCAATCGCACCATCCAGCCCAGCGACCAGTTCCTCGCTGAGGCTCGAGTTGGTCACGCTCAGAGCATCGAAGGTGGGCCAGCCCGGAGTGCGAGAGGCTTTCACGGGACCGAGGGGGTGTCGCCGGCAGCCGGCGATGGGACGCAGGCTCACCAAGCGAAGGCGGTGTCAATCGGCGTTCGAGCACGGCCTCGGCCCGGTCCGGCCCCGGTGATGGGTGGGAGCCGGACCAGACCGGGTCAGTCGGCGATCTGCAGGGCCTTGACCTCATCACGCGCGGCGACGACCGCGGCGCGCTGGCGGCCGACCACCTCGCGAAAGCCTGAACTGAGGTCCGACTCGAGGGCCTTGTCGTACTCGGAGACGGCGTGGTCCTCACCGGTCACGGCGGCGCCGAGGACGCTACCGGCGTCGTCACCGGTCAGAGCATCCTTGAGGGAGATCCACCCGCGGTGCAGGGCGGCGGCGGCCGACCCGCTCTCGTCGACGTCGTCACCGTAGTCATGCCCCATTGCCACGATCTCGCGGCGGAAGCCGGCGCGCTGCTCGGACAGACGATCCAGCGTGGTGGCCCACTGGGCGCGGTCGCTGTCGCGCAGCTTCTCTGCGGCGGCCGCGAACCCGCGTTCACCGTCCTTCAACGTCTCGACGAGGTCCTTGGCAACCTTTGCGTCATCCGACATGTGCGCTCCTTCATCCGGGTACTTGTCACGAGGTCCTACCCGTCCATGCCACTCCCAACCGCCCGCGACGTAGCACGACGCCCTGGCGCCACGGGGTGGTCCCGACACGAATTCCACTGTCACCGACCCGCGTTGTGGGCACTCCGCACCAATCGGCGAGGCGCCCCACAGGGGTGCCCGCCGGAGGCTCGGATCGACGGTGTCCGAGCCCAGAGCCAGGGATCCGGACCAGAAGGGGGTGGCGAACCCGGCGGAAGTCGGGCAGTGCAAGCGCGCCTGCGGATGCTTACGGGGATGCGGGGCCCGTTTTGTGGAGTAGAACCGGAGGATGACGGGGTGGGTGTCACAGCTGGTCGCGACCAGCCCCGTGTTGTGGCTCCTACCTTCGCAGCCGAAGTCGGTGGGTGTCGTACGTCAGCGGTTGACCGCGCTGGTGGCAAGGCTGCCGACGTCGCGTCTGGACGACGTCCAGCTGGCCGCCAGCGAAGTCGTCACCGATGCGGTGCTCCACGGTGACGGGCCTGTGGTGTGCCGCGTGTGGTTGGGCGTGAACGTGGTGCGGATGGAGGTCGCCGACGACGGTGAAGAGGTTCCGCGGCTACGCGGGGATCTCGTCGATGACGGTGAGGGAGGTCGGGGGCTGCGTATCGTCGACGCGCTCGCGAGCCGCTGGGGGGTGACACCAAGGCGTCCTGGACCCGGAAAGACGGTCTGGTTCGAGTTGGGCCAAGAGGACACCGACCCGCCGGGTGAGGAGGAGTAGGCAGGCAGGCGTCCAGCAGAGACGGCCGCGGAATCTGCCGCGCAGAGTCAGGAAGGGTTTGGCGATGGGCCCTGGGGGGTACGTCTGGACGGTTCGAGGCTCCGCACGGGGGCCGTGAACACCATCGGCGCCAGTAGCGCCTCCGGTGCTCGACTGCCGTTCGACCGTCGCCGCACCGGTGTTGCTGAAGGCGAAACATTCCTGGGGGCATCAAGTGGATCTTGCGGTGGTGTGGATCTTCGCCGAGGTGCTGGTCGGCGGCCTTGCACTGGGCACGCTGTTGATCCTGATCCGACCTCGCGATGACGAGGCGGCGGCGTTGTACCGCCGTGAACCTGGTCGAGTCTGGGCATGGTTCCGGCATCGACTCGTTGCCTCCCGGATGTCGTCGAAGCCGGACTCTGGCACGCGTCAGTAGCGATGGCCTCCTCAGCCGATCTCACCCTGTGGCCGGCCGGAGCAGCCAAATGGGCACTGAGCGCCTCGTGAGGCGGACGGCCTACACCCCCGGGGGCACCGCCTTGCGGCGCTGTGACGCACCCGGCTCGGGCGCCCAGCAACAGGCGAGACGAGAGAGGGTGGCCCGGGTCGGGCGATTCATGCCTACCCGAGTAGAAGGTGCCCCCACACCGATCGGGTCGATGCTCAAAAGAGCGTGTAGCCACCGTCCATGACGAGCACGCTTCCGGTCACGAACGACGATGCGGCACCGGCGAGGAACACCACAGCCGGTCCGAACTCCTCTACCTCTGCGTAGCGGCGCATCGGTGCGTCCTCGATCCACCACCGCCGCAGATCAGGGTCGTCCACCGGAGACATCTCGGTCTTCACGTAGCCGGGAGCGATCGCGTTGACCCGGACGCCATACGGCGCCCACTCGGCAGCAAGGCTTCGGGTCAGGTGGTGGACCGCCGCCTTCGACGCGTTGTAGGCGGGTTGGTTGTTGGGTCGGTTGACGATCAGTCCGGACATGGAGCCGATGTTGATGATCGACCCCCGCCCACGCGCCACCATGCCCCGGCCGAAGATCTGACAGCAGTTCCATACCCCGTCGAGGTTCACTGACAAGACGTGGCTCCACTCCTCGAAAGTGACGTCGAGCGCGTCCTTCTTCAAGGCGATGCCCGCGTTGTTCACCAGGACGTCGACCGGCCCGAGCGCCTCCTCGATCTGGTGGCGGCAGCGCTCCAGCTGAGTTCGATTGGTGACGTCAGCCCCCACGCCGATCGCGGGGGTTCCGGCAGCGGAGATCTCGGCTGCAGCCTCGTCACAGTCGGCTTGGTCGCGGGAGATGACCGCGACGCGGGCACCTGCTCTTGCCAGCGCGCGCGCAAACTCCTTGCCGAGCCCACGTGTTCCACCCGTGACCAGTGCGACCTGACCACTCAGTGTCTGGTCAGGCACCGAGAGCGCCTTCCCGCTGTGGGACCGGTTTGGCCTCTGCGGTCCCGTTCCGACCAATGCCAAGGTGCTCGTTCTTGCTCGCCGAGTGCAGGGCCGCGAAGTGGTCGAGGCGGAGGGTGTGTACGTCGCTGCACCGTCGGGTCAGCATGTCGCTGATCCTACAGACGTTCGGCATGGCACTGGTACTGCTGACGTGCCCGCGATCCTCGCCCTCAGCGAAGCTGCCAGGTCGGTCCAGGACAGTTCCACGTTGAGTCAGGCACCGCACCGGTCGAGG
>Ga0157369_10008602_pt1 | contig 11708 bp, 12 predicted proteins | sample C25metaG_FD_113461 | JGI IMG/M metagenome (GOLD analysis project Ga0157369, IMG submission 113461) | Corn rhizosphere microbial communities from Kellogg Biological Station, Michigan, USA - C2-5 metaG | ecosystem: Host-associated > Plants > Roots > Rhizosphere > Soil | place: USA: Michigan... | reverse complement strand
GTTCGGATCGGCAACCGGAGCGATCGCGGCAAACGCCGAGGTCGTGGCGGTGTTGTAGAAGGCCGCGCCCGAGGTCGTGGCCGCCGAGCCGGAGATCGTACCGATCGTCGACGAGGCCGCATCGTTCGTGGTCGTGATGTTGATCTTGCCGTTGGAGTCGATCGTGGCCTGCAGGTTGTTGGCCGCCAGCGACGTGTTGAGCGCGTTCAGGGACGAGACCTGACCCTGGCCAAAACCGAAGGTGATGTTGGTCGCCGTGCCGCCGCCGGTGGCCCCGACCGTCAGCGTCTGACCTGCAAGGCCGTCACCGGTCGTGGACAGGCCAAGCTTGGCAAGCGCGGTGCCGGAGAGCGTCAGGCCGTTGGAGCCGGCGCCGACCGTGATCGCACCGTTGGCGACCGACGACGTGCCACCCGCCACGGCGTCGATGGCCGTGAGAAGGTGAGCCAGGGTGTCGCCGATGCCGATGCTGGTGCCCGAAGTGGTGGAGGAGGTGTTGAAGGTGAAGGTGGTGCCGTTCACGACCAGCGTGTCACCGGTGGTGATGCTGGAGTGAAGATCGATGGAGCTCGTGGTCGCAGTGCCCGAGAGCAGCGTCGTGGCGGTGATCGCGTTGGTGGCGCCGGAGGTATCCTCAGTGACGGCCGAGCCGGTGACCGAGGTCGCGGACGCGCCCAAGAGGTCGGTCGCGGTCGCATTGGTGAGCGCGACCGAGGTCACGTTGGACTTGGTGGTGTAGCCGGTCGGGCTCTGCAGCACCTGGTTGGCGATCGACTGCGCGGAAGCGACGAGGCTCTGCAGCGAGGTGATGCCGGTGTTGGCGGACTGCAGCACCTGCACGCCGTTGCCGATGCTGTCGAGCAGGTTGCCGATGTCGCTGGCGCGGTTGTTCAGCGACTGCGCGGTGAAATAGTTGGTGGGGTTGTCGAGAGCAGAGTTGACCTTGTTGCCGGTGGCGAGGTCATTCTGGGTGGTGGCAAGCAGCGAAGCGGTCGACTGCAGCGAGAGCAGGTTCTGGCGGACTGACGCCGAGAGCGTGATACCGGACATGACTTTTTCCTTCTGGATGAACACAAGTGACGCATCGCCGATCGTTTCTCTCGGCGACCGTGCCACACTGTCCGCCAGGTGCTACCCGTTGGTTAAATCGCGTCCGGCAAATTGTCGAAACAACTACGCGACCGCTGTTAATACTAATCGGGCGCTAACCGCTTCACGCACAATTCCGCGCATCGCGCGCCGCGTTGGGCGCCGCCATGTATCAACAAGAGCGTTGATTCAATTGAGATTCGCAAGCCTTGCGAAGCGAGCGTGAGACCGCGATTGATGCGGTCAACTTATCCGTCTGCTAACCATGGCACGCCGCCAGAGCGCATGTCGGCAGAAGGATTTCCGCACGCGCGCGTTCATTGGAGGCAGCGCAAATCTCGAGACGTCCGTCGCATTGACTGATGAATTCGAGCGCGGTCTCGATGTCGCTAAAGATCTGCTCATGATGTCCGGCAACTTCCGCATAACCATAGGCGTCGATCGAGATCATCACAGCGCCGTCGCTTGCGTGCACGTGCGTCAATCGCTCCACGCTCTGCGCTGTCCCGGCGTTGAAGACGAGCCTGCCGCCTTCCGGCATGGCGTTGCGCGCGGCGATCGCAAGGCTGAGGATGGCCGCCATGAGCTGGCCCGGATCCGCCAGCGCAGGCGGGATGTCGGGGGCCGGAGCGACGTGCAGCTCGATGCCGCCGAGCGTCGGCCGCAGCAGACGAAGCGCGTCGGCGAGGAGCGCGTTGAGCTCGACCTCGCGCGGCTGTGAAGGCCGGCCGCGCGCAAAGCCGAGCAGATGCGCCGTCAGCGCGGCGCCGCGCGTTGCTGCTTCGTCGATCAGCTTGGCGATCGCCGCAAGTTGCGGCTCGTTGGCAACGGCTTCCGCCAGGATGTCGATCATCCCGGTGATGACCGTGAGCACGTTGTTGAAGTCGTGAAGAATGCCGCCCGCGAGCTGGCCGACGATGGCGGCTCTCTGAAGCCGATCGCGCTGTGCCGCGTCTCTCTCGGAAGACACGGGCTTCCGATACAATTCGTCAGACGTCGACGCCGCCTCCCCTGAACTCGAGCGAGCCCGCTCCGCTACCTGCTATCGGAGCTGCACCTTGTTTGGATGGCGTTCCCGTGCTTCCGACAGGCATTCGTTGATGACCGCGATCAGCGCCACCGGCGTGAACGGCTTGCGCAGGCAGCGTGACGCACCAAGCTCGAGCGCCATACGCAGAAAATCCGGTGCGGGCGTGTTGATATTGGCGAAGGCGTAACCGGACATCGCAATCAACGGTACGTTCGGCGCACGTTCGTGGAATATCCGGATCGATTCGAAGCCGCGCATGTGCGGCATGAAGATATCGACGATCATCAGATCGAATGGACTGCCCTCCAGCGCCCTGAGCCCGGCCTCGCCGCCGTCGGCAACCGTGACCTGAAAATTGTGCCGTTCCAGATAGACCTCGATGGCCATGCAGACCATCGGATCGTCGTCTACGACGAGAACGCGCGCCATGTCGTTATCGCATCGTGGCTGGGCATTTCCTCCCGATGGTCCTGCAAATCCCGAGTCGTGCTGCACGCTGGTCTCCCTTCCAATTTCTATTCCAACTTCGCTGCGTTTCGGGCTCGGATTTTGGGATTGCCATCCATCACGACAACCTCTCACCAAACCGCCCGGGATCGCGAGGCGCCGCCATCGCAAGATTAGATGCGGCCGGTTTCGCTTGCTGCTCGGACAGCGAGTCCGCCACCGCGCCCAGCGCAGCAACCTGCCTTCGATGCGGCTCTGCCGCCGACAGGCATTCATCCATCACGCCGAGCAGGGTTGTGGGCTTGAATGGCTTGCGCAGACAGCGCGTGGCGCCATCGGCAGAGGAGACCCGAAAACCGTGCTCCTTGGGCCAGACGCTGATGGCCTGCCCGACATGCAAATCATCATCTACGACCAGAATGCGGCGCATAGCGGTCTCCTTCCGCTTGTCCCTGCGCTCCCATGAGCCAGCATTGATTGCGTTGAACTTTTCGGACGCGAATCACTGCATGAATCTTATTTCCGCCGCAAACGCGCCAGCCTGTCTGCCCTCCAGCGTGTATAAGACGCGCGACGCGCCTACGCCGCTAGCGCAATTGCATCGCATCGTGAATTTACTTAGCTACAGGGAGCCATTCGCGCTTAAAGAGAACGCTCGCCCGATTGGCGGGAACCCTGATGCCTGTAGATCAACGCCCGCCCAACCGCCTGTTGCAAACACTGTCCGCGGCAGATTTTGCGATCGCCCGCCCTCACCTAGAAGTTGTTGAACTTCTTAGAGAAAGTCTGCTGGTTGAAGCGGGCGAGGCGTTGAGCCACGTCTATTTGCCCCACTCGGGCATCGTCTCCACCGTGGTGAACCTGTCGCAGGGACAGGCGGTCGAGGTCGCCATGATCGGCCGCGACGGCATTGTCGGCGCTGCTGAAGCACTCTGCGACGGCATCTCGCTGACGGATGCGGTGGTGCTGTGCCCCGGCACGGCCTCCGCAATGGCCGTGGCGGACTTGAAGGCGATCGCGGGTCGAAGCGCCGCTTGGCGCCACTTGCTTGTGCGGCATGAGCAGGCATTGCTCGCCCAGGCGCAGCAATCCGCCGCCTGCAACGCCGCGCACTCGGTCGAGGAGCGGCTGTCGCGCTGGCTGCTGCGCGCGCGCGACCTCTGGGACGGCGAGACCCTGCCGATGACACAGGAACTGCTCGCCCGGATGATCGGGGTCCAGCGCAACGCGGTTTCGATCGTCGCACATGAGTTGCAACGGGCGGGCGTGATCAGCTACAGCCGTGGACAAATCGAAATCATCGATATCGAGGCACTGCGGGCGACCGCGTGCGAATGCTATCACGCCGTGCACGCCAAACAGGCGCACCTCTTCAAGTAGCGAACTGGTGAAGACTCGCTTTCGCACCGGCCGACCCGGCGTGCGGACAGCGACGATCACTCGCGCGTGAAGTGAAGCCCCCGGATCGCATGCAAGCGTCAGATTGCCCCAGTGCCGAATTTTTCTTGCCAATGGATTATTCGCGGCTCATGTTTGTTATTGTGCATTAGATACAGCGACCCAGAGGCCTGATTTGCCCGTGAGGCAGGAGATGGCTTTGGACCCGACGCCACGTTCACCGAATGGATTTCTATCCACCCTGAGCGCGGACGACTTTGAGCTGATCAGGCCGCATCTGAAGACCGTCGATCTGGTGCAGGATCTGATGCTCGTCGCCGTCGGCGACGCGCTGAAGCGTGCCTACCTGCCCCACCGCGGGGTCATCTCGCTGGTCGTGGATCTCGCGCGCGGCGAGCATGTGCAGGTCGCGATGGTCGGCCGTCACAGCATCTTCGGCGCATTCGCCGCGCTCGGCGATCCGATTGCGCTCAACAGCGCGGTCGTGATGGTGCCGGGCCCCGCCTCGACCATCGACCTCGACCGGCTGCGCGCGATCGCCGACAAAAGTGCGACGCTTCGCTCCGAATTGATCCGCCATGGTCTTGCGGTGTACGCGCAGGTCCAGCAGACGGCGGGCTGCAATGCCTCCCACACCGTGGAATCCCGCCTCGCACGCTGCCTTTTGCAGACCCACGATCTCTCCGGCGGCTGCAAGCTTATGCTGACGCAGGAGGCGATGGCGCAGATGATCGGTGCCAGGCGCAACAGCGTCTCGCTGGTCGCGAGCACGTTGCAGGAGGCGAACTACATCCACTACAGCCGCGGTCATATCGAGATCCTCGATCTCGATGGGCTGAGCAAGACGGCCTGCGAGTGCTATGGCTCGGTCAAGACGCAATACGAACGGCTGCTGCGGCCGCGCTGCACGCCGGAAGAGACGCCGCGCAGCCGCGCAAGCTAGCGCCGTCCGCGCCGCCGGGACCTGCAGGCCTGCTCCGTATTAGTACGGGTTTGTCGGATATATTCCGTGCCGAATTAACGCGCTGTTCAAGGACCGCTGATAAGTGTCACGGTGCTGACGAGCGCGAGTTCCCAGCTTCGAACCATTCGTCGCCCGGCGAATGTCTCGTCCGTATGCTGCTGTTTTTGCGCGAACTGCGCGGAGTTAAGGAAAATATGGCTTTCGATTTGACGATGCCGATCCTCGTGGTCGATGACTACAGCACCATGATCCGGATCATCCGGAACCTGCTGAAGCAGCTCGGCTTCGAGAATGTCGACGACGCCAGCGACGGCTCGGCGGCACTGGCCAAGATGCAGACCCGCAAATACGGCCTCGTCATATCCGATTGGAACATGGAGCCGATGACCGGCTACGACCTGCTGCGTGAAGTCCGCGCCAGCCCCGAGCTCTCGAAGACGCCCTTCATTATGATCACGGCGGAATCCAAGACGGAGAACGTCATCGCCGCGAAAAAGGCCGGCGTCAGCAACTACATCGTGAAGCCGTTCAATGCGGCGACGCTGAAGACCAAGATGGAATCGGTGTTCGGGCCCGCCGAATAGCCGGCGGCAGCCTGCGATCGCGGTCGCAGGCGGCAAGGAGTCAGCAACCGTACTTGTACGGCACGCGATTTTCATATCTGGCTAACAATGAACGACGATAGTCCCATGAAGCACAGGAGAGCTTCATGTTCACTTATGAAACCGCCGACCAGAAGGAAGTCCGGCGTTTCCGCATTGCCCAATTCAACGGCCGCGCAGCGACCGTCAGGTCCGGAGAGAGCACGGTCACCGGCATGGTCCGTTCCGTGCAGGAAAACGCATCCAGCGTTCCGACGCGTTGGGTCATCACGCTCATCCCGGCGCCGCCCAGGGCAAGGCCAGTCGTGCTTCGTCCCGGCCCGCGCTTCGACAGCTTCGCGGAAGACTATCTCTGAACGCCTCGCGCGTTTCTCCTGCCAGTAACGACCATCAAGCCGGTTCCGGCATCAGCGGAGCCGGCAGGACTGCTCCTTGCGAATGATGGCACCGACATGCGCCGCACGAAGCGCTGCTGGCAACGCGTCACAGTAGCGCCGGTGCAGACCCAAGCGATGCTATTCGCGCGGTTGCAGCAGGGCAGCGCGGACGAGGTCGGCCGTGTTGCGCGCCCCGAGCTTTCGCATCGCCTCTGCGCGATGACTCTCGAAGGTGCGCGGGCTGATCTGCATGCGAAGCGCGCCCTGCTTGTTGGAATAGCCCTCGCTGATCAGATTGAGGACCTCGCGCTCGCGCTTCGTCAACGGCTTTTGGCCGGCATCCGGCGATGGCATGGCGGCCGGGCACCGGCCGCTTTCTTTGCGGCGCTCGGCTCGCCCCTGCGGCGCAGGATTCTTTGCAGGAAAGGTCAGCGCAACAGCCATCGGCGCGCCGCCGGCCTGCTTGACAAGGGCGCAGACGCGCTCGGTCTGCAGCAGCGCGTTCTCGACCACCTTCTGCAGATGATCGCGCTCGCCGGTTTCACGCGACAGGCGGTGACTGTGCTGTTTGAGTTCTTCCATGTACAACAGAAGCGCCGTCAGCGGCCCATTGAGCTGACGCACGATCGAACTGCTGTCGTCGTCAAGGACACGCGATCGCACGGCGCTGAGCCCGCCGACCTCAAGCTCCTCGCCGGCAGTGCCGGCCTCGCTCCAACCCAAAAACTGAGAATCAGCAATTTGGTTTTCTTGCTGTGACATATTCGCAATTTAACGAGTGTCGCCCTGTTCCATGGTTAATTTTTTGTTCCGTACGATTACGGGAGGCCTGGCGGCAAAGTCCGTCGCTACGCGTTGAAATTGCGTCAAAATCCGTCAAATCTCGCGAGAGTTGCGATTCCTTACCAGCATCTGACTTACGGAACGGGGCTGGATACCGACAATCGATCGAGCCTTATTAGACTTCTTAATCGGGTGCCAACTGTTTCCATGGTTCTTTGCTGGACGCTCGCTCGGTTAGCGGGTCCCGTTTCTGCCGAACCAGTTTGCGGAAAACCAGGCCCCCGAATGCAAATCGACCGGATTTGGGAATTCGTGCAACGGCTCTCGCCGCTGACCAGAAGCTGTCTTCTGGCCGAACTCGAGCGGCTGGAATTGTGCGGCGTCGACATGCCCGGCTCCGCCGATATCCAGGCCAAGCTGCGCGCCGAGTTTCGCAAAGACGGCTCGTCTCAGAACAAGGAAGCCGAGCCGTCGTTCCACTTCTTTGTCGCGCTCGGGCCGGCGCTGATGGAGGGTGCTCCCGACTACGACAGTCCCGGCCGGATTCCTCGCGGCTCGTTGGCGCCGATCTGGGAGTGGACCACCCGGGATCTCCTGCCGACCATGGCGCGCGACTTCAATGCGCAGATGAAGAGCCTGATCGGCACCGACAGGAAGAAGGAGTTGGCGCAAGCGGTTTCGGTGTTCCAGACCAAGGTGGTCAAATATCTCGAGAACACGCTGTCCGATCCGACCGCTGCCCAAATGGCTCGTGCCAAGCTGGGGACTTACACATCCGCCCGATCGGCCTATGGCGACCTCGTCAAGATGATGATCGCGCTGCGCTCACGCGAGGCGATCGCGAAGCTCAACAAGGCCCTGCCGGAACGGTTTGCCAAGTTCGACAATGCCGAGGCCGCGAAGATGACTGCCCTGCTGGACGCGTTCCGCAAGGACAATGCCGACGCGGTGCCGTTCGCGATCGCAATGATCGGCAGGCGGCTGAAGACACCCTGGCACCTGATCCGCCTTGCGACCCGGACTGCCGCGTCGAAAGCCGCCGCCGACGTTGCAGCAATGCCCTATGCGATTGCAATCCCGATGGTGCTCGATCGCATCGATGACGGCCGCAGGGCGTTGCGCATTGCGCTGAAGCAGAATCGCGTCATCATCGCGCGCGACCTGCTTGCCGATATCTATGACACGGAATATGCGCTGAAGAAGAACATCGATCAGTTCGACGCCTGCGAATGGGGCGTGCGGCTGCAGCAATTGATGGACGCAGTTGCCGAATTGGTTGCCGCCGAAATCAGCCGTTTCCCGGCGGAGGTCGGCCATGTGCTGGGCTCGAGCCGACTGCGCAACCACGATTCGCTGTCGGGAAAACTCTCCTCGCTGGCCTGGAAGGCCGGTGACGCCGTGACCAACGGCGCGGCCCACCTCAAGAAGCTGATCAACGCCGCCTGACGGTCTCGCGGCGGGTCAATGACGCCGACCTCCAGACCGCGTTCGGCAAATTCGACGACGAGCCCTCGCAAGGGGAAGTCGCTCTCCCTCATGCTGCTGTCTGACGGAATGTTCCGCCCAAGATCTGCTTGGACTCACCATGGTGAATCAGAAACGGACAGATTTGGGGAATCCCAAATCGATTCAGCCTAATCGCATCCCGCTTTAATTGGCGAACGCATTGCCGCTTTCGACTGAGCAGGATACGTCCGAGATGTTCGGATGGCCCGTCGCCGTATATCTCTCGCCGTTCAAGCCAATCCAACTGATCGGGGCCCCGCCCGCGCCTCCCACCATGACTTCCGCGCTGCAGGTTTGAAAGCTGCTGTCGAAACTGACTTTCAACTGTCCGGCAATATTCCCGAACCGCGCTGCGCGAGCGCCAATCAGCGTCGAGCCTGCAAAGTGAAATCCACGGGCAGTGCTCTCGGGAGCTGCTTCGTGATCACGACCAAAGTGACCCGCCCGGTTTACCCCCTTGAAGAAGATGCGCCCCGCGCTGCTGACGTAAATCGTCGCGGAAACTTTTCGACCGCTCGGATTGATCCTTCCGTCGGCGGTTTTACCGGGAATGAACAACCCGTATGAGATGTGGATCGACTTGTTCAATAACCCGGCCGGTGCAGCCAAGGATGCGGTGCTCGTACAAAGCAGGATCGCGGCGGCGGCAGACACAATACGATAAAACTTCATTTCAACCCCAAGCCCTTCATGCAAGGAATCACTGTAAATGCTTTCAGTAGCGTGGGGCGAAGCGCAATCCGCCTTTTGGGGTAGTGATATTTTGGTCGAGAAGCCGCTTCCCGGTGACGCGGTATCGGGTCAACGCGGCGGCCGGCGACAACCGCAAGTGGCTTCGACTTTGCGGGTAACCGCCGTTGCGAGTAGCCGGAGCAGACCGCACGGGACTGGCGCCCCATTTTTGTGAGCCGCGTCACAGTCATGTTGGAGAAGCTGCGCTTCACTGTTATTCTCTGTTAATCTGGATGGGGGTAGTCCATGCGCTTGACACAACTTGCCTTGGCGACGGCGGCGGCAACTCTCTCTGCTCCCGTATTTGCCGGCAGCGTGCCACCGCAGGTCATGAACAAGACCATCAGCGTTTCCTTCGTTGCAACCGGTGAATCCAAGGCACCGGGAGGACTGACCCGCGGCTTCAGCACCCAGGTGTCCGTTATCATCTACGTCTCGAGCGCCGGCCGCCTGTTTTTTCGCAAGCGGATCGCAAACGGCCACTTCAGTCGCGGCAAGGATATTGCGCCCGGCGAAGGCCGCGGAAGCGCCAGCTTCCAGGGCAACCGCCTGATCGGCGTGGTGCCCTTCGAGGCTGGCGCGCGCCAGGTCACCGTGACCTTCGATCCCGGCTTCACGAGTTGCACGGCGAGCATCATCGAGGGCCATGGAAGCGGCGGCGTGATCCGCCGCCGGGGACCGGACGGCGCGATGTATGAAGTCACCTCGGCGAGCACGTCGTCGCCGAGCTGCTCGATCCAGAGCGGCAATGCGTTTGCCGGTTGAATCGTTGTATCGGGGATTGGCAGTGCGATCGGCATTTCTCATCATCCTGACCTTGCTCTCCTGTCTCGTTGCCGGTCCGGCCCTCGCGGAGAAGCGGGTCGCGCTCGTCATCGGCATGTCCGACTACCGGCAGGTGCCGCGGCTGCCCAACCCGACGCGGGACGCCGACGTCATGGAGGCGCTGTTTCGCAAGGCCGGCTTCGATCTGGTCGAGAGCAAGCGCGATCTCGGCATCGCCGGCCTTCGCGGCGCGCTTCGCGAGTTTGCTGCAGCCGCGCAGGACGCCGATATCGCCGTGGTCTATTACGCCGGCCACGGCATGGAGGTCGACGGCGTCAACTATCTCATACCGGTCGACGCCCGGCTCGCCAGCGATTTCGACATCGAGGACGAGACCGTTTCGCTCGATCGCGTGCTGCAGGCGCTCAGCGCGGTCAAGCGGCTCAAGCTGGTAATCCTCGATGCATGCCGCGACAATCCCTTCGCCAACACCATGAAGCGCTCGATGGCAAGCCGCTCGATCGGGCGCGGCCTCGCCAAGATCGAGCCGGCGTCGTCCGACACCCTGATCGCGTTCGCGGCCAAGGCCGGCGCGGTCGCAAGCGACGGCGACGGACAAAACGGCCCGTTCGCCACCGCGCTCGTGAAGCACATCACCGAGCCGGGGCTCGATCTTCGCATCGCCTTCGGCCGTGTCCGCGACGACGTACTAAAAGCGACCAACAACCGCCAGGAGCCATTCGTCTACGGATCGCTCGGCGGCGATACGATGGCGCTGGTGCCGGCGGTGGCAAAGCCCGCCACTTCCGATTCGGAAGCGCGCGTCGACTACGAGCTGGCCGCCCAGGTTGGGACGAAGGATGCATGGGATGCCTTCCTCGCCAAGTATCCCGCCGGCTTCCTTGCCGACCTCGCGCGCGAGCAGAACGCCAAGGTGGCAGCGGCCCAGCAGGGCCGCGACAAGGCCGACCAGGCGCAGCGCGAGGCCGAGGCGCTGGCGGCGCAGAAGACCGCCGACTTCAGGAAGCAGCTTGAAGAGCAGAGCGCGCGCCAGACCGCCGAGGCCAGGAAGAAGCTGTCTGAAGAGGCCAAGCGCGAGCTCGAGGAAGCGCGGCAACAGATCGCCGACCAGGCCAAGAAGGAGCTCGACGACGCGAAGCAGCAGCTCGCAGTCGCCCAGCAGCAGGCCGCGGCCGCGCGGCAGCAGGTCGAGCAGGTGAAAGCCGACGCAGCTGCCGACGCCAAGCGCCAGGTCGAGCAGGCGCAGCGCGAGGCCAGTCAGCAGCCGAGCAAGGTGGCCGCGCTGACGCCGACCGAGCCGCCTGCGCCTGCGCCCGCACCAGCGCCGCAATTGGATCCCGCTGATATCGCGCGCCTGCTGCAAGCGCATTTGAAGCGCGTCGGCTGCTATGGCGGCAGCGCTGACGGCAATTGGGACGAAACATCGCAAAAGGCGCTCGGACTATTCAATGACAACGCCCGGACCAAATTCGACGTCAAGGTGGCCAGCCTTGATGCGCTGGATGCCGTCCGCGGCAAGGCCGATCGTGTCTGTCCGCTGGCCTGTCCGAAGGGCCAGCGCGTGGACGGCGATCACTGCGTCCACATCGGATGCGGCAGCGGCTTCTTCCTCAACTCCAGCGGCGCCTGCGAGAAGCGGGCCGAGCCTGCGCCAAGGCCGAAGGCCGTGATGCGCCAGGAACCGACACACTCGGCGCCCTCGCGCGGCGGGGCGGGCGGCAAGTGCTTCGCGTTTAATGGAAAGCAGTACTGCGAATAGCGGCTACGGCGCTCAGGACGCAGTTGAGCCCTTGTGAATGGGCCGCCGCGGCCCCGCGCCGGCAATACGCCAGCTCACATGCGGGCGGTCCGGCACGTGATACTCGCGCATGACGAGGGCCTCTTCCGGCGCTCGTCTCATCCGTCCGAGCCCGCCAATTAATACCTTTGGTAATGGAACCCGCGGCCTGATCCGGCGTTTTAGGAAAAATGATCCGATGCCGGTCAACGGCGCG
>Ga0157369_10008598_pt1 | contig 11709 bp, 7 predicted proteins | sample C25metaG_FD_113461 | JGI IMG/M metagenome (GOLD analysis project Ga0157369, IMG submission 113461) | Corn rhizosphere microbial communities from Kellogg Biological Station, Michigan, USA - C2-5 metaG | ecosystem: Host-associated > Plants > Roots > Rhizosphere > Soil | place: USA: Michigan... | reverse complement strand
CTAACCTGCCAGGTAACTGCCGTGTTAGTGCTTCCGCTAACGGTCGCTGTGAATTGCTGCAATGCCAACGTTGCCAAGGTTGCAGTGGTCGGAGAAATGGTCACGCTCACTTGCGCTCGAGCGTAATCGTGGGACAAAGCGAACAACAAAGGGAGCCCGACCAGATACACCCAGGTGGTGTGTCTGGAACTTTCTAACTGCTTTAAAGACACGTTTGTCATTGGTTTCGCTCCTTTTGAATTTGGCTCCACGTTCCCGCGCCAATTCTTTGAGAGAACTGCTACGAGGCGTGGCGGCCGTTTGCCCGTAACGCGAGTGAGCCGTCGTCGTTCAATTTCTGATGGCAAGCCCACTTTACCGGATAGCGCATACCTTTAACTTCAATTTCTGCTTTGAGTTTTAATCCCTGCCATTTAATTCCCTGGGGAAGTACAAATTGCGCTTGACGAATTTTTCCAGGAAGCGGATACCCAGCATCGAGGCAGCCGCTCTTCAATTGTTTCCCATCTTCGCTCTCAACCGTGACCCGCAACACACCAGGGACGCCCGCGATGCCGTCATTGGCAAAACCGACGATCAGCCCTTGGTAGCCGTTGTTTTCATAGCTCCATATAAAGGACGGCCTGACCCGGTAACCAATGCGCTGATTAATTCGATCGAACCAGGTCGGAGACGCCTGATAATAAGCCCCCAGATTGTGTGCGCTGATTTCGTGAAAATTCCACAGTGACCAATAATTCGCCCCGACATCCATGACGTGACTAATCATGTCATCAGCGGGCGAAATTCCTTCGTGCGACGCGGCCGGATCCGGAGGCTTGCCGGGCAATCCTTGCTCGAGGAGCGCCGCGATCCACGGCGGCCGATTGCTTAAAGCTTCGATCTGCTCGTTCTCAATAAAGATGGTGTCGCTGCGAATCCAGTTGTTGCTGCGGACTGTGCGATCGAGAACTTCTGAATTGCCGACGCGGCTGAAATCAGGCTGGGTGTTGGTGAGCAATGGTGTCTTAGTGAAATGTTGCTGCTGCACCTCCCACATCTGAATCAAAGTTCGTTCAGCCGTTTGATAGTCGGGGAAAGGCGTATTGCGAAAAGGCCAGGTGTGGCCTTCACCCCAGAAGCCGTACAGAAACGTGTCGATAAACTCAATTGACGGGTTGCCGTTAAACTCCGCCGCCAGTTGCTCAACCAGTTCCTTGAACGACCGCTGAAAAAAAGGGTCATCAAAGCGCGGCTGCGATTTAGAGTACGGATTTTTCAAAAACCGCGCGCCTGAGGCGGCCGATTCGTGCGGGTCCATGACCAAATCGACCATCGGCACTTTGTCGAGGACAAACTGCGGCAGCGCCGGCGCGTGCCAATAGTCGGGAGCGCTCATCTGAATCCGCAACCCAATGCGTTTGTCGTATCTTTTGGAGAGATCGAAAACCTGCTTCAGATAATCAGGAAACTGCAGCCGCCCGGGTTGCGGCTGGATCTCGCGCCAGGTGGGGCGGATATAAAGCTGCTGTCCTAAAGGAAAACGAACCAGGTCTTCAATCGCTTGCGGAATGTTATCTAACTTTATTTCGTCTGTCCCCATGTCCGCGGTGATGTAAGTGATCAGGCCCTTGCCATAGTTGGGCACTACATCGTCGGACGGCGTCGTGGTCATCACCACTTCATCCGTCGGAATAACTGCGTCCGGGGGATATTGCGGGAATGGCCCTTGATTGAGGCGGTCGGAAACCTGCGGCCCGGATCCGAAGTCGTACTTGGACCAGTTGTGGGCGGACACCAAGGCGTGGGCTTTAGTACCCGCTAATCCGCCTGCGGCCGCCACCGCTGCGCTCGTTTTTAAAAAATCTCTGCGTCTCATCTTAAGTTCGCCTCATTGCGAGTTAGAAAGTGCAACTTCAGGGCAAACTGAACTTACCGTTGCGGGATCACGGTCGACGTAAAGTTTCCTGTTCCTAAGGCTTCCTATTTTTTCTTGTTCCTGACCGCGATCAATGAAACTTGTTCGAGCCCGGGAAAGTGGCCCTCATTGTCGGCTTTACGTTCTGTGGGCGCGATCTGCTGGACAGTAGTCGCGGCAGGCTTCACGGCGCTGAAATATTCCACATAGACATGGTCGAATGCATCGAGCTCCGATAGATCGTCCAGATAAATTACCGTCGAGACCACATCATCGAAACTCATGTCAGCTTCTTCGAGGTTGTCGAGCTGATTACGCATCGTTTGCCGAAGTTGATGCTGCGTGGTGGTTGCGTAGAGCCCGCCGTGTGGCCCAGGGATGAAGCCATCTTTCGCGGAACAGTACAACGTGTCCCCGGCAAAAACACACGGGCTTGCGGTGGGACTGGGCGGCATATTTTTCGGACGCACCGCTTTGCGCTGCGTGATATCGCGGACGGCGACGCCTGTGTATTCGATGTGGGCTCCCCCGGGCAAACTTGTCACTTCAATCGTGGCCCGAGCTGGAGTGTTGCCGAATTCAAAGCGCCGGGCGTAATGCTGATTCATCACGCGGCCAGGAATTTCGGAAGTCAAATAAGGATTGACGAAAACCATGTTCGCCATTCCAAGGCCCGCAGCTTGCAACACAGCCTGCATACGATCGAGGGCCAGATCCACTTGCGCTGCTGGATCATCGGGGACCTTGCCGGTTGCCGGATCGACGCCAGTCATGCCGGATACAAAAAGCCGGTCATGGGTAAGCACGCCGGGGGAAGCGCTGTCGCTGGACTTTGTGTTGGGAACAGAGATCGCGCGGCGGTCGCTTAGATCATGAACTGCGACCGCGTTGATTTCGATAGACGCGTGGGGAACGGCGGCAACTCCAAGCACCGCGCGAGCCGGTGGAGTCTTCGGAAAATACTCGCCGAAGACGCGATTCATCTCATCGTACTTGCTGATATCGGTGAGATAAACCTGGGTGTATACGACATTGTTCATGGTCAGGCCAGCGGCTACAACGATCGCCTTGATCTTGTCGAGGGTTTGACGAACTTGCTGGTCGAAGGTTGCCGGCATTTTTCCGTCAGGACCTTGCGGCATCTGACCCGAGATGTATACGTAGCCCCCTGCGTCCACGGCCGGGGAAGAGAAACGCTCGGACTGACTTTGCGGAGAAGTGACGGCGCGAATCTGCGCTTGCGCGATCAGTGTGGTTACAAGGAGAAACGAAGCACACCAGATTTGCGTTCGAAACCTTCTTTGACGCATCACACCCATGCTTTCTTTGCGGCGTTTAAGCGGCTGCAGATTTTTTCTGCGCAGCCCGCAAAATTGCGCGCAATCTTTGGCCGACTATGATTTCCTGGCCCGGCTGGATAGTTAGTGAAATCAATTCGATGTGGTCGGGAGCTTTTCTTTCCTTCGGAGTCGGATTCGGATTGCCCTCGCGCACCGCCTTGACCAAACTCGGATTATCAGGTCCCAGGACTTCGATCACAGGATCGCCCGCGCGCAATTCATTTACGCATTCAATAATGCTGTAATTCCATGCCTGCGTGTCCCAGTAAACTCGGAGCGTAGGGTAGCGGTTTCCGTCATCCGGAGTGTAAATATCGGTCCTGACTCCCGGCACGGTGTCGACCAGTTTGCGAATGCGTTCCACGCGGCCAGTCCACTCGGCATTGAGCTTTTTCAGGTCGATTTTGAGCCACGTCTCGAGCGCAGTCAGGCAGCCGATTATTTCTTCTTTGCCGACTTTCATCGGACGGCACACCGCGCCTTCGCGCGGATTGCAATTCATGAGCGCGGCTTCGATCAGGTCTTTTCGTCCCAGGAGCAAACCGCTGCACTGTGGACCACTCAGTCCCTTGCCACCTGAGAAACAATAAAGATCAATGCCCATCTTCGCGTACAGCTTGGCATTGTCTGCTGGCGGTATGCCGGCGGCATCGTCGAGCAGCATCGGCACCTTGTGGTCTTTGGCAACTGCCAATTCTTTTTGCAACTTCTCGCCGAGGTCGGTGGTGTAGATCATCGCTGTGTTTTCGTTGATCGCATTGGCAAGTTCTTCCGCCGAATAAACCAGGACCAACTTTGCTCCGACCAGGCGTATGGCGCTGTCGAAAGCGCTGCGTCCTCCGACCATAATTACTTCGTGTTTGAGCCCGGTGGTATCTGGAAGTTGCCAGATATATTTGTCATTAGTGCCGGCGATGCACGCAGCCGTCGAGGCAGCCATGGCTCCGGCCGCACCCGAGGTTACGATGCCGGACTCAGCACCGGTCAACTCTGATAAGCGTCGTCCGACTCCACGCTGCAGATCGAACATATTCACGAAATAATCGGCCGCTTCCAGCTCCGCCTTGCGCACTTCCGGAAATTCGAGCGATCCGCTCAAGTAAGTCCAGGTACCTCGGCAGTTGATGACGGTCTTCACCCCCAACCGGGTATAAACGTTTTGGCGCGGATCCTTGCCCATCGCCGTGGCCGCTTGGGCGTACAAATCGCGAGCTGCAATCTGACTCAATAATGGCGCAGCCGCTACCAACTTCATGAATGATCGACGGCTGGAATTTTCAATATGCATTACCCCATCTCCTTGAATGTCTTATCTCACTACAAAGCCTGACCACAGGAACTGTAGGCAGGCATTAGTCTTAGTCTTCTTCCTTAGGCAGCGGAATCAGTGATCGCACGGCCAGAATATGCGCCTTGGCTCCCGGCTTGTTCTGGTTGTAAAAGCCCACGGTGCTGTTGGCGCGAAAATAATACGCGTCTCCAGCTTTTGCAGGATGGCGGCCCTCAATCCCGTCCATCCCCCCTCCCGCAACCATTTCACCTTCTCCGTCGATCACCAGATAAATTTCTTCCGCCACCTCGTGATGGTGCGGAAAATTCGTCCCTCCCGGCGCGAAGTCCATCCAGAACAGGCTAACCATCACGTAAGCCTGATCGATGGCATCCCGGCTCGCGGTCCGCGGACCTATGAGGAGCTTGTACAAAACCGACGTCGGATGGCCCTCGACAGTCTGCTGCTTAAGGTCATCCATGTTCACGATCTTAGGCTCGATGCCAGGAGTGCCAATAGAGATCGAAGACGGGATTTTGAAACCCATGATCACGAGTCGCAAAGCTTGGTTCGAATCGTTCTCGATAGAGTGCTTAACCCCGGGTGCCAGATAGGTGAAATCATTCGCGCGCATGGGATAAGTGCGGTCGGCGTAGTGCAGCACTCCCTTGCCCTCGAGCACAAAATAAAGTTCTTCCTGGCGATCGTAGCTGACAGTCGGGCAGGATCCTCGCGTTTCCAGCGTCGCCTCGCCAAAACGTGCGACGCTGCGCATGATCCGGTTTTCGCTGTCACCCTCGCCGAAAATTGCTTTGTAGTGGCAAGGGGCAGCGGCGAGGTCGCTGCGGGTTTCATTAAGACTTGGAACATAGCGGTGCAACCAGGTTGGATCAACCTGCCGTTCCTGAGCCAGGAGTTCGGGCGCAATCAGCAGCAGTAGCAATAGGATTTTCAGCATCGTTCCGAAGCTGTAGCAGACCGCGTTTGGATTCGCATCCGGTATACACCACTTGGCACTCTGTGTGCAATCGAATTGTTTCGTTTTATTGTGTTTTCTTTCGTATGCTGAGAGGACGCACATTCCCGATCAGCAGAAATATTTTCCGGACGTGCTACGCTAGACGGCTCTCACTGAAAGGCAACGTTTATGAAATTGCGTCCTAGATCAGCGACCGCAGTTCGGATTGTGGCCGGGATTCTTTTCCTCGGCTGGGCGGGATTTAGTACGGTCCGCGCTCAAATGCAAAATGGCGCTTCGACGAATAATGCAGCCTGCCGCGTTGAAGCCGTGGATTACAAGGGCTGGCACGCGCAGCAACTATCCAACCGCTGGGTGAAGCTGACAATCGTGCCGCAGAACGGTGGGCGATTGATTCAAGTCACTTTCGCCGGCCATCCATTTCTGTTCGTCAATCCACAATTTGCGGGCAAATATTTTCCCCCTACCAATGGCAAATGGTTTAACTACGGCGGCGACAAGCTCTGGCTTCTGCCCGAGGGCAATGACGATGAACAACATTGGGTAGGAAACTCCGACACCCTCGACGACGGGCCCTTCACCTTTCGAAAGCTTTCGGAAGGGAAGCAGTGCGAGATCGAACTCACCAGTCCGGCAGATCCGCAAACTGGAATTCAGTTTTCCCGCACCATTCGGCTAGACAGTGATTCTCCCCGCATCCGGTTTCACGCTTCCATGAAGAACGTTTCCGGTCATACCGTGAATTGGTCAATGCAGTCGGTCTCGCAGTACAACACCTCTGACCCTTCTTCAGCAAATACTTTCAATCACAATTTCTGGACTTTTACTCCAGCGAACCCGACTAGCAGTTATCTCAACCGCTATCATGTTCGCTTCGGCCCGGCCGAAAATCCCGCAGCTACGGTGAGAGACGATGGCCTGTTCAATGTGCACTATGTCCATATGGCGGCGGAGTTGTGGGTGGATTCCACTGAAGGATGGCTGGCGGTAGTCGATGGCAGCAGCCACTACGCTATGGTAGAGCGCTTCGAATATGACACCACGAGGCCGTATCCTGGCAAAGCATCGGTAATTTTTTGGACGAACGGCCCTGAAACCAGATTGAGCAACGATGGCGTGCCGTCGATGAGCGCCGATCCTGACGCGAGTCCTTATTATTTAGAGGCCGAACTCAACAGCCCGATGTGCCGCTTGCGTCCCGATGAAAGCTGTACGTTTGAAACCGAATGGTTTCCCACGCGCGCAGGAGACGAATTCCATGGAGTGACCGACGCCGGAACCCTCATTAAGCCATTGCTCGCCTCGCGTGAAGGAGAAAAAATTAAGCTCTCCGGAACATTCGGAGTTTTCTTTTCCGGTCACCTGGTAGCGCGGTTTTACGATGCGCACGGAGGATTTCTTGGAACCGCGTCAGTCGCTGAGGTGAGGCCAGACGAACCAGTCTCCCTGGCGTCGGTAATTGCGCCTCCGGCAAAATCCGCGCGGGTTTCGCTTCACCTGGAAGACGAGAATGGCGTCGACCGCGGCGCTCTCAACGAAGTTGTAATCGTCCCGGGAGACAATCGTTGACATGAGATCTTTTCGCGCGGCGTCGCTTTCACTGTTGCTCATCATTGTGATCGCCAGCTATCGCTTGCCGGCGCAATCCGCCGCTTCTTCGGGCGCTGTATATGTCAATGTAGAAGCCAAGGATCTACTCGCGCAGCCGGTCGGTGGAAACTGGACTTCTTACAATGGCGATTACAGCGGGCGTCGCTACAGCAGTTTGCACGAAATCAACAGCGGAAATGTTGCGCAACTGCGCGCTGCGTGGGTGTTTCATCCCGGCAATGCGCAAAACCTCGAAGTCACGCCCATCGTTGTCCGCGGAATCATGTTCGTGACTTCTTCTAATAATGTATTCGCCATTGACGCGCGAACCGGGCGCACGGTCTGGCATTATCAGCGACCGGTGAGTTCAGGACTACTGGACGACGCGGCCGCTCACAAAAATCGTGGAGTCGCGGTATGGCATGATTCGGTCTATGCGGAAACCGATGACGCGCACCTGCTATGTCTCGACGCACGCTCCGGCGGTTTGAAGTGGGATGTTGAATACGCGGACAAAACCAAGCACTACGGGGCTACGAGCGCTCCGCTGGTGGTGAACGGATCGGTAATCGTGGGCACCTCTGGCGGCGACTCTGGCGTGCGGGGATTCATAGCGTCGTACGACAGCGAGAGCGGAAAGTTGAAATGGCGTTTTTGGACCATTCCTGGTCCCGGAGAGTTTGGTTCTTCGAGTTGGCCGGGAGATTCCTATTTGCACGGTGGCGCCACCACCTGGATGCCCGGTACTTATGATCCAGAACTCAACACTTTATTTTGGACTACGAGTAATGCCGCGCCCGATTATGTGGGTGACACTCGTCCCGGCGATGATCTTTATACTTCGTGCGTTCTAGCCCTGGACCCCGATACCGGAAAGCTGAAATGGTATTTTCAATTTACCCCCCACGATCTTTACGACTACGACGCAACCGAAACTCCGGTTCTTGTCGATTCCGAGGAGAACGGTGCGCCGCGTCATTTACTGGCGCAGGCAAACCGAAACGGCTTTTTTTACCTTATCGATCGTACTAACGGCAAATTTATCCGCGCTACACAGTTCGTCAAGAAATTAAATTGGGCGACCGGCATCGATACATCCGGCCGTCCTATCCTTTCCGGAAAAATTCCAACCGCCAAAGGGGAGTACATCTGCCCAGGAATCAACGGCGCTACTAACTGGTATTCGCCTTCTTTCAATCCCGATAGCAATCTGTTTTACGTGATCGCCCTTGAAAGTTGTGACCAGTATTTTGCCGCCGGGCGAGAATTCCACGCTGGCGAAACCTACTACAACACCGGCACAAAAAGCCCGGCCAACGAGCACTCCAAGAAAGTTTTGCTTGCTCTGTCCATCGCAGACGGAAAGCTGGCATGGAGCTATCCGCAAGATGGGCGCGGAAACTCTTCGGGCGGAACAATGACTACCGCGGGAAGCCTGGTATTTTTCGCGGACGATGCCAATTCCTTCGAGGCCGTCGATGCACTTTCCGGTCGCGCGCTCTGGCATTTCAACACCGGTCAACGATTCGTGGCTTCGCCCATGACTTACGAAGTGGATGGGGTCCAATACGTAGCTATCGCTGCCGAAAGCGACATTTTTGTGTTTTCCCTTCCACATTAAGCAAGAATTATGATTAGGCTTTAGCGATCTAAGGAGCCCGACAAATGAATCGCTCAACAATCCTGCGAGCTTTGGTCATCACCACGCTGGCTATAAGCGTTGTGGTTCTGGGCTTTTCGAAGGCGCCGGCGGCGCGCTCCGATTTTCAGCTGCAAGCCCTGTCGCCGCAATTCTGGAAGCTGATAGACCGCGGCGCGAAAATGACTGTCGTAGCCACCGGGTTCAAATTCACCGAAGGCCCGGTGTGGGATCCGGCTGGCTTTCTATACATGAGCGACGAAGCGGGCGATAAAATTTATCGCCTCTATCCCGACGGGAAGAAAGAGCTTATAGCCGCAATCGGAGATCCCGATGGCAATACGTTCGATCGCCGACATCGACTTATCGATTGTTCGAGCGTATTGCGCGCGCTGCTCGAAGTGACTCCCGACGGCAAATACAAAATTCTTGCCGATAACGACCATGGCAAAAAACTGAATACACCGAATGATGTCGTTCTCGGCCCTGATGGCGCTCTCTATTTCACCAACCCGAACATGGACTTCCGCCCCGGCATGAAGCAGGAAATTCCGTTTCAGGGCGTGTATCGCCTGAATGAACGAGGCGAAGTACGGTTGCTCACCAAAGACCTGAATCAACCGAACGGCCTCGCTTTCTCCCCGGATGGCAAGCGCTTCTACGTCGACGACAGCGAGCAGCGCAACATTCGCGTCTATGACGTGGCCGCCGACGGCTCACTCACGAATGGCCGCATCTTCGGACAAGAGCCGAGCGGCAAGGATGACGGCGGTGGCGTGCCCGACGGTATGAAAGTGGACAAGCAGGGAAACTTATTTGTGGTTGGGCCCAGGGGAATCTGGGTCTGGAACGCCAAAGGAAATCACCTGGGAACGATAGTCGTACCCGAACAACCTGCAAATCTGGCGTGGGGAGACAAGGACTATCGCACCCTCTACATCACCGCAACCACCTCAGTGTATCGATTGGAAACAAAGGTGCAAGGTTTTGTGCCATATCTACACCACTAAAATTGCGAGCCAGCGCGCGGGGAAAGCACTCATTGAATGAATTTGCCGCGAGCGAGGCACTGATATCAAGTTCGCATGAGCTGTGTCTTTCTGCGAAGTAATTTCTTCGAACACTGTCGGGCACGCAATGAGTTATGATAAAAGTGTTCGCTTCGCGGTGAAGCGTAGCACCCGCGCAAAATCGATTTCTTCCAACGCCGGAGAGATGGCCGAGTGGCTGAAGGCGGCGGTTTGCTAAACCGTTATACGGGCTAACACCTGTATCGAGGGTTCGAATCCCTCTCTCTCCGCCAGTTCTCAACCATTTAGCTGCTCTGTGATCCGATTTGTGAGCTGTTAAACCCGTGAGAGTGCCAAGCCGACAACTTTCGAATGTACCTGCGACTCCTGATCAGTAACCACATCGCTGTAAATATTCATTGTGGTTCGCACATCACTGTGCCTCATCATTCGCATTTGAACGGCGATCGGAGTCTGTACAGGATTTACATCTTTCCCACCATCCAGCGTGGCCTTGACTAAATCGGTCAACTGCTGGCGGTAAACTCGAGGAAAATCAATGGTTCCCAGCCGCTGCGGAAGCGGGAGGGGCCAGCTTAAGCCGCGGAGTCAGCGGGACGCGAGCGGTGATCCCCAGGCCTTCTGTGATCGTGTAGATGAAATCGGAAGAAACATCGCGCATCAGTTCGGTTTGACCGCTCGGCCAGGAAACTTCCACGATTTCCATCTTTTGTGACATGCCCACGCCGAAATGCAGCCGCAGGTCGTTCTGCGATAGATAACTGCCGCCTCCCCGCACTTCATTGAACTGCATGACTCCCGCGGCGTGAATGGTGACCCGCGCGCCGATGGCGGCGCGATTGCTCTTGGTTCCAATCAAGTGGAAGGCAACGCGGTGGTTGGTGTTGCTGGCCTTGTTGATCAGCAGCGACGGCGCCTGGCCGATGTTCAGCACCAAAATGCCCATGTTGCCGTCGTTATAAATGTCGCCAAAGGCAGCGCCGCGACGCGACTCGGGTGCCATCTCGAACACGCCTGACGCTTTAGAAATATCTTCAAACGTACCGTCGTGATTGTTACGAAACATCTGCATGGGCTCTTTGTAGCCAGGGCTGTTGGGGATCGCGTCCACCTGAGGATAGACATGTCCATTGTTAACGAATATGTCCACCCATCCGTCATTGTCGAAGTCAGCGAAACCAGCGCCCCACTTTACGTAGCGAAAACTTGGCTGGCCAATTTTCGCCGGCCATGCCATATCAGTGAAAACGCCATCTCCAAGGTTCCGGTAGAGGTTGTTGATCTGATCGGTGTAGTTGGTGACGAGCAGGTCAAGCTTGCCGTCATGATCGTAGTCGGCGAAATCCACGCCCATGGAGCCGAGTTCCTGGCCGTCACTGCCGAGGGCCACGCCGGCCAGCATCCCGACTTCATTAAAGGTGCCGTTGTGGCGGTTGTGGTAAAGAAAGTTGGGGCCAGCATCGTTCGCCAGGAATAGATCAGGCCAGCCGTCGTTGTCGTAATCCGCCCAGATGGCGCCCAGACCAAAGCGATGCTGGGGATCGTCCATCCCCGCTTTTTTCGAGACATCCTCGAAGGTGCCGTCGCCGCGATTGTGAAACAGGTAGTCGCCCTCGCCCTGCATTCCCCAAGGGCCGCATTGCACCAGTACACCCTTGAATCGGCAGAACTTTTCGTCGCTACCGAAGGCAGGAAGATGGTTCATATCCACACGGGTATATCGGGAGACAAACAAGTCCACGTGGCCGTCGCGATCATAGTCGCCCCAGGCGGCGCCAGTGGCAAAACCAGTAATTCCGCCAAGCCCAGACTTCTCAGTGACATCTTCAAACTTGCAGTTGCCGAGTCCGCGATAAAGGACGCTGTGTCCGTAGCCGGTGACGAACAGGTCCAGATTGCCGTCGTTGTCGAAATCGGCCACGGCAACGCCCATGCCCCAGCCTTTCACAGTGAGTCCGGCCTG
>Ga0157369_10008597_pt1 | contig 11710 bp, 10 predicted proteins | sample C25metaG_FD_113461 | JGI IMG/M metagenome (GOLD analysis project Ga0157369, IMG submission 113461) | Corn rhizosphere microbial communities from Kellogg Biological Station, Michigan, USA - C2-5 metaG | ecosystem: Host-associated > Plants > Roots > Rhizosphere > Soil | place: USA: Michigan... | reverse complement strand
TGCAGTCATTCACTCCTACGAGAGGCGGTTGTTTGCTACCGCAAAAGATACCACCCACCCTTTCACGATAGAACTGTAAAAGGATGGGCCACCCGTCCGCGATAAGCGGGCATAGTTCAATTTGAACCAGAGGACAGCTGCAGGATGCGAAAAGGGTTTACGAGAAGGCCGAAGATGCAGGAGTCTGCGGCCAACCACGGTAAAAACTACATCACTCCGAGCGGGCTCGAGCGCCTAAAAGCTGAGCGCCAATTTTTGCTCACCAAGGATCGCCCGGCTGTGGTGGAGGTGGTGGCGTGGGCTGCGGGTAATGGCGATCGCAGTGAAAACGCTGACTACCAGTATGGCAAGCGACGACTGCGGCAGATCGATGGACGGATTCGCTTCCTGACGAAGCGAATCGAAGCTGCGGAAGTAGTAGATCCGGAAGCTCCGAGAACGGGCCAGCGGGCGACGAGAGCGTTCTTCGGAGCCACGGTGCGCTATGCGAATGCCGCGGGGGTAGAGCGAGTGGTGAGCATCGTCGGCACGGACGAAGTCGATCTCGACCGCAACCATGTAAGTTGGGTCTCACCCCTGGGGCGCGCATTGATGAGAGCGGCAGAGGATGATGAAGTTGTTGTTCATACGCCGGGCGGCACTGAAACCCTGGCCGTGCTGGAAGTGCGGTACGAGCGCATTTCTGTAGAACCCTTCCGCGAACCACTCAGGACCGAGGTCTCGAGGAAGAGACTTGATCACTGACGTCAGCGATGCCAATTGGGCTGTCGTTTGTGGGCCGGTCGTTTGCTACCGTGGATGCGAGGAGTTTGCGATGAGGCGAGTTGTTTGCGTGGCGGCGGCGGTGTGTGTGGCTGCTTTGGTTGGTTGCCGGGCGGCTGGACAGGCGCCTGCTGAGACGGCGGGGCAAGCGAGCGCTCCTGCTCAGACATATGTGCGGCCGACGCCGCCGACGCGTGATCCGCATACGGCGGGGTATGTGAAGGCGAAGGAGTTGCCGGATGGGGAGGTTCCGCCGGCGAGTAAGGATGGGAACTTCATTATTGGGCCAACGCATTCGGTGGCGCAGGAGATGAAGGGGGACTTCCTGCGCGGCAAGGTGATTGAGTTCACGATGACGTCGGCGGAGAGCAAGTTTTATCCGGGGATTGCGCGGGAGCCGGGAACGTTTGGGACACCGGATCCGAATGATCCGGCGAAGCTGGTGGTGACGACGAGCCGTCCGGCGCCGTGGACGCGGAAGGTGGCGGTGTATGTGCCGGATGCGTATGTGTCAGGCGCGGTGGCGCCGTTCATCGTGGGAGCGGATGGACCGGACAAGATGCTGTTTACGGCGGTCGATGGGTTGATTGCGGAGAAGAAGCTGCCGGTGATGGTGGTGGTGTCGATACAGAACGGCGGAGGGGATGCGCAGGGGAGCGAGCGCGGGCTGGAGTATGACACGATGTCGGGCAAGTATGCAGAGTGGGTGGAGCAGGAGGTGCTTCCGCGTGTGGAGCAGGAGGCTAAGGTGAGGCTCACAAAGGATCCAGACGGGAGGGCGACGATGGGTGGGAGCTCGGGTGGGAGCTGCGCGCTGGAGATGGCGTGGTATCACCCGGAGCTTTATCACCGGGTGCTGACGTATTCAGGCACGTATGTGAATCAGCAGTGGCCGCCGAATGCGGAGACTCCGCATGGGGCGTGGGAGTTTCATGAGCATCTGATTCCGGGTGAGGCGAAGAAGCCGATTCGGATATGGATGGAGGTGGGGGATCGGGATCTGCTGAATCCGAATGTGATGCGCGATGGGATGCATGATTGGGTGGTGGCGAATGAGCGCATGGCGCAGGTGCTGGCGGCGAAGGGATATCATTATCAGTTTGTGTTTGCGCGGAATGCGGGGCATACGGATCGTACGGTGAAGGCGCAGACGCTGCCGGAGGCGCTGGAGTGGGTGTGGGCGGGGTATCAGGCGAAGTAGGTGGTTTGGGGTCGGTGGCTCGTTTGAGGAGAGCGGTCGTTTGCTACCGCAAACGATACCCCACCCTTTCACGATGAAGCCGTGAAAGGGTAGGCCACCCAGCGCGCGAAGTGCTCAGAGCTCGGTGTCTTCGAGATCGTGGAGAGGTTTGCAGAGTGCGGCGATTTCGATTGCGGCTTCGCGTGGGGAGAGTTGGCTGGTGTCGAGGGTGAGGTCGGGATTGGGCATGGGGAAGGATGACAGGGCGCCGGTGGAGTGAAGCGCGTCGAAGAGCTCGATGGAGTTGAGTTTCTGGAATCTGTGGCGTGAGGGATTGTTGAGGCGTTGCTTGAGCTCGGGGATGGGGCAGGTGACTTCGACGGTGAGGATCTCGATGTGGGTGCGCGCGGCGAGCTCGACGAGGTTGGTGATGAACTGGGGGCGGACGGTGTGCTCGGGGACGAAGGTGAAGATGAGGCCGGGGATGCGAGCGAGTGCGGCGCGCTCGAAGACGGCGAGCCAGAAGGTTTCGCGGAGCTCGACGAACTGTGGGCTGCCGAACTCGAAGACGGAGAGCAGGGGGTCGACGGCGAGGTGATTGTGGAAGAGCTTATAGCCGGTGGAGCGGGCGAGTTCTTCGCCGATGGTGAACTTGCCTGTGGCGGGTAAACCGTAGAGGAAGATGAGCTTCAAGGGGAGATCTCCGCGGGCGAATGAGATGAGTATAGAGAGGGATTTGCACGGGGAGTTGATTTCTGAACCAGTTACGGGGTATTCTTTGTGCATGCAGCGTATGCGCATGACCGCGTGTTGTCTTGGCCTCAGGGCTGAGGCGGCGGTATGCGCGTGTGACGTGTAAGCGCAAACCCATAAGCTTCACCCTGAGGTCCCACGACAAAGATCGTGGGCTTTTCGTTTTAACCGGGAGATTTGACGTGAGCGAGACGAGTGTTTTAGAGCCTGTTGTGGCAGCGGCGCCAGCGGTGGTGAAAGAGACGAAGGCCCAGAAGGCCGAGCGGCTGAAGCGCGAGAAGAATCCGTGGGAGTCCTGGGACGAGGTGCGGGAGTTTGCGCGGCTCGGACACGCCAGCATTCCGGCGGAGTGGGCGACGTACTTCCGGTGGTGGGGGATTTATTCGCAGGGTGACGGCCTGGGCGTGACAGGCGGCAAGGGTGGCGAGGGCAACGCGACGGAGTTCTTTATGCAGCGGATTGCGCTGCCGAATGGACTGCTGACGTCGCAGCAGCTACGCGGGATTGCCAATATTACGGCGAAGTATGCGCAGGGCATTGGCGATGTGACGACGCGGCAGAATATTCAGCTGCACTGGCTGACGATCCAGTCGCTGCCGGTGGTGGCGGAGGAACTGGGGAAGCTGGGGCTGTCGTCGAAGGGCGCTTGCGGCGATGTGGTGAGGAATGTCACAGGCTGCCCGCTGGCTGGGCTGGATGGGCATGAGCTGCTGGATGCGTCGCCGCTGGCTCGCGAGATTGCGCACTCGCTGGGTGGGAATACGGAGTTTTACAACCTGCCGAGGAAGTTCAAGATCTCGGTGAGCGGATGCCCGGTGTGGTGCTCGTTCCCGGAGATTAATGATGTGGCGCTGACGGCGCTGAAGCGCGTGAAGGATGGCCAGGAGGAGATTGGCTACAGCGTGCGCGTGGGTGGCGGGTTGTCGAATGAGCCGCATCTGGCGGTGAGGCTGCCGGCGTTCATTCCGCAGGATAAGGCGTTCGCTGTGGTGAGGACGGTTTGCGAGATCTTCAAGGATTCGGATGTGCTGCGTGAGAGCAGGACGAGCGCGCGGCTGAAGTACCTGTTCATGAAGAATGGGTGGACGGCGGAGACGATGCTGGCTGAAGTCGAACGGCGGCTTGGGTTCAAGTTTGACTATGCGGAGGAAGGCCCGGTTGCGGAGGACATCTATCGCGATCACGTGGGCGTGCACCGGCAGAAGCAGGATGGGCTGAGTTATGTGGGTGCGACGATTATCAATGGGCGTCTGACGTCGGACCAGATGTTTGCGCTGGCAGCGCTGAGCGAGCGCTATGGCGATGGGCATCTGCGCACGACGATCGGGCAGAACATTTTGATTGTGAATGTGCCCAACGCGAAGGTGCAGGAGCTGGTGAGAGAGCTTACGGATCTTGGGCTGCAGGTTGAGCCGACGGTGTTCTTCCGCGGAGCGATTGCGTGCACGGGCACGGAGTTCTGCAAGCTGGCGATTTCCGAGACGAAGGGCTTCAACAAGTGGCTGGTGAGCGAGCTTGAGGAGCGCGTGCCGGAGTTCGATCAGCAGATCAGGCTGCATGTGACGGGATGCACGAACTCGTGCGGGCAGTCATGGATTGCGGACCTGGGGCTTGAGGGCAAGAAGATCAAGAAGGATGGGAAGATGGTCGACGCGTTCTATTTCTGCGTCGGCGGGGCGGTGGGCGAATATGCTGGAGTTGCACGGCAGATTGGATACCGTGCTGCCGCAGAGGATTGCCCGGAGGCGATTGAGCGGTTGCTGCGCGGGTACCTGGCGAAGCGGAAGCATGGCGAGAGTCTGCGTGCGTACTTCCGGCGGTCGACGGATGCGGAGCTGAGAGAGGATCTGGCTGGCGGAGAGTTTCCGCCGGTGCAGCGCGATCCTTCTCCGGGGCGCGTGCCGGCGAATGTCGGCTAAGACCCCAGCGAGAGGTGACGCAATGAGTTTGTTCCCGATGTTTCTGAAGCTGACGGCGCGGAGGTGTGTCGTGGTGGGCGCGGGAACGATTGCGGAAGGAAAGATCGAGTCGCTTTTGCAGGCTGAGGCGCAGGTGACGGTCGTGGCTCCGGAGGCGCTGCCGCGCGTGCGCGAGTGGGCTGAGGGCGGCGATATTACCTGGGTACGGCGTGAGTATGGCGAGGGCGATCTTGCGGGGGCGTTTCTTGCGGTGGCAGCAACGGCGACTCCGGAGGTGAATCGCGCGGTGTTTGCCGAGGCGCAGGAGCGCGGTGTGCTGATTAATGCGGTCGATGATCCGCCGTTCTGCGATTTTTACTTTCCGTCGATTGTGAAGCGTGGTGAGCTGCAGATTGCGATCTCGACGGCGGGTGAGAGCCCGGCGCTGGCGCAGCGGTTGCGCAAGGAGATTAATGCAGCGTTGCCGTTGGATGTTGGGGAGTGGTTGATGGAGCTCGGGCGGCTGCGGCGCGAGGTGACGGCGGTTGAGCCGATTGGTGAGCCGAGGAAGCAGTTGCTGCATGAGCTGGCGCAGCGCGAGGTGTGCGGGTTTGATGGATGCCCGGCGAGAGCGCGGGCGAGAGAGCATGCAAGGGCGTTTGGATATGTTCACCCCACGCACGACGATGAAGCGGTCGTGAATGGGGCACCCGGAGCGAGGTAATCCGATGACGCGAGCGGAAAAAGGCAGGGTGTATCTGGTGGGCGCGGGGCCGGGTGATCCGGAGCTGCTGACGGTGCGCGCGGTGCGGCTGCTGGAGTCGGCAGATGTGGTGTTTCATGATGACCTGGTTCCGGATGAGGTGCTGGCGCTGGCGCACAAGCATGCGCTGGTGACGAGTGTGGGCAAGCGCTGCGGGCGGCCGCGGATTACGCAGCAGGGAATTCATTCGCTGATGATTGAGGCGGCGCGCGCGGGACAGAGCGTGGTGCGGTTGAAGTCGGGTGATCCGCTGGTGTTCGGGCGTGCGGGTGAGGAGATTGCGGCGCTGCGGGCTGCGGGTGTGGAGTTTGAGGTGGTGCCGGGAGTGACGGCGGCGTTTGCTGCAGGTGCGTCGCTGGCGCTGCCGCTGACTGATCGCAAGTCGGCGTCGAAGCTGATCTTCTGCACGGGACATCATGCGACGGGGAAGGATCCGGCGCCGATATGGACAGGGCCGTTGCCTGAGGATGCGACGCTGGTGATCTATATGCCGGGGCGCGATACGGCGCGGCTTGCGCGTGAATTAGCTGAGGCTGGATTGGCGGCGGATGTGCCGTGTGCGGCGGTTTCGCAGGCGGCGACTTCGCGGCAGACGCACGCGGCTTGCCGGTTGGAAGGCTTCGGCGAGTTGGAGTGCGGGCCGGCTCCGCTGCTGGTGCTGGTGGGCAGAGCGATGGAGCCGTTGCTGGCGGGAGATGCTAAAGAGCTTTTGGAGACTGTTGTTTCCGAGGCGGTGGGCCGGGGTTCATCGGCGGAGGCTTAGGTCGGGCCTTCAGCCCTCTGTTGCTTTTATTTCGATGCAGCGCTGGGGCGTTGCCCCAGGCTGGTATGGGGCGCGCCGTTTGCGCTTAGGACGTTTAGTTTTCTGATGGCCGCTCGATGTGGTCGATGACGAGGGTGTCGACGGGACCTTTGGAGGGTTCGAGCTTAAGGCCGAGCTGTTCCTGAAGGGCGGTGAAGAGGTCGGGGGCGTTGTTGTCGGTGGTGGCGTCGGCGTTGTCAGGTCTCCACTTGAGGGTGAAGTCGTACTTGCCCGTGAGGCCGGTTTTGTCGATGACGTTGCGCTCGACGTGAAAGGCGAGGTTTGCGGCGAGGTTGGAGGTGGCGATGCCAACGGCGGTCATCTGGGAGTTGCTGACCATCATGCTCCCGGGTTTGGGCTTGGAAGGTCCGTTGTTTGGGTCGGAGCTTTCAGTGGGGAGCGCGGCGTTTTCTTTGAGCTTTGAACCGCCTTTGGCGATGACGAGGTCGTAGACGGGGAGGGTTTTGACCTCGATGTGTGCGCGGAGATGGAAGCGGTCCTGAAGAAGAGTGACCAGCATCGCCTGACGCTGTTCGCGGGGGAGATCCTTCATGGCGGCGATGTCGGGGTCGCTGACCTTGGCGTTGACGTCGAAGCTGGTTGAGTTCGCCCATCCGGGGAGGCCGGACATTAAGTCCCTACGGATGTTGTAGGCGTTCATCAGAAGAGTGGTGAGATCGACATTCGTCGCGACGAAGCCTGCACCTCCTCCTCGAATGCTCATGGTGTTGGAGCCGGATCTGTTCTCGTGGATGGAGACGACGTCGTAGACGGGCAGAGGAGCGGAGGATTGTTGCGCGAGAGTCGCGAAGGGAATGGAGAGCGCGAGGAGGAGGAGGATGCGGGAGGGGGGCATAGAGCAGATGGTAGAGGTTAGATTTTAGATGTTCGAGGGGAACGTTGGCGGAAGAAGGGGATGACAGAAAGAAAAGCAACGACATCGCGTGCTACCGCACGCGATACCCCACCCTTTCACGATGAGACCGTGAAAGGGTAGGCCACCCGATTCTCGTTTATTCGGGCCGTGATTATTGTTTTGGCTCGGATTCGGCGAGGAGCTTGATGAGGTAGTCCTTCCAGATGTGGGCCTGGGTGTGGGTGCCGTGGCCGCGTGTTTCGTCGGAGGTGGGGATGTCGACGAACTGGCCGCGCGGGACCTTCTTAATCAACTTCTCGCAGATACCGAGGTCGGGTGGGTTGATGTAGTCGTCGGCGGAGTTGACGAACATGACGGGAGCTTTGATCTGGTCGAGCCTGGGCTCGGGGTTGTAGTTCCGCGAGGAGTCCATGTAGTAGATCATGTTGTTCGCATCGACCTGCGCAGTGGTGCGGTCGAGATAGTTGTCGATGTACTTTTCGGCGGCTACGCGTGTGGGGCCGGCCTTCTGGGCGAGGAGGGGAGTGGTGCCCATGATGAAGAGCATTTCGTTGGCGGCGCGAATGCCGTTGAGCGGCTCGGTTGTGTAGTTGCCGTTGTTCCAGGCAGGATCGTGCTTGATGTTTTCGATGGCCATGTAGCGCATCATGCGATTGCGGCCGGCGATCTCGGTGGGCTGGCAGGCGAGCGGCATGAGCGCGTCCACGAAGTCCGGATAGGTTTCACCCCAGACGAAGGACTGCATGCAGCCCATGGAGGTTCCGATGACGAGGCGGAGGTGGTCGACGTGCAGGCCTTCGAGGAGCATCTGGTGCTGCGAGCGGACCATGTCGTCGTAGTCGTAGTGGGGGAAGTTCATCTTGAGGCCGTCGGAGGGCTTGGAGGAGTCACCCTGGCCGATGTCGTCGGGGAAGATGAGGAAGTATTTCGCGGTGTCGAGCGGCTGGCCGGCGCCGAAGAGGACATCGGAGAACGCAGGGTTGAGCAGCGTGAAGCGGTTGCCGCCGGTGCCGTGGAGGACGAGCACGGCGTTGTCGACGTGGCCGGCAGAGTTGCGGTGCGGAGAGCCGAGTGTGAGGTAGTGGAGATTGAGCTCGGGCAGGGTTTCGCCGGTGCCGAACTTGAAGTCGTGTGCGACGTAGAGCTCGTCTTTGATGGGCCAGTGGGTTTGAGGGCGTTGCACCGGGGGCGCGGGGGACATCGTCTGGGCTTGCGCGGGGAGGGCGACGACGGCGGCGAATGCGGAGAGTGCGAGGGAGAGGACGGTGCGCATGCGGGAGGCTCCAAAGACAAAAGCAACAGGGTTAGGAATTAGTTTTGAGTCTTCAGTTTGCAGTTGTCCAGTAAAGGCAAAGGGCGCGAAGAATGACGTTTTCTTCGCGCCCTAAGTGTAGTACGTGACTACTCGCTTTGTGAGCGGGTGTGAGTTGCTGCTTGCTCGCGGGCCTTCTTGGCTTCCTCGGTGAGTGGGGTGGTGATCTCGTCGAGGTAGTCCTTCTGGCTGTTGTCGCGAACGAGGACGGGGTAGCGCTGGCCGTCGTGGTAGTCGATGTCGATGGGTTTGATGTAGTCCTCGGTCAGCATGAGGAAGTGGATGGGCTCTTTGTTGGTTTTGGCCTGGTCGATGGCCTCGCGCATGCGGTCAGCGGTGAAGGTGCGGCCGTTGATGGCGATGAGCCTCTGGCCGGGCGCGAGCTTGACTTGATCGGCGGGGCTGCCCCAGCGAACGTCGGAGATCACTCCTTCAGCACTGATGCGCAGACCTAGCGAGTACCAGACGTTGGGGCCGGCCATGCGACGGCCACCGCCGGCCATCTTGTCTGTGTCGGAGGGGTGATCCTGGTAGATGAGCTTGTAGCCGCCGCGAGTGATGCCGTCGAGGTCGGCGTGCGGGTTGATGAGGTCGACGCGGTCGTGGAAGAACTTGGCCCAGTCGTACTTCACGACCTGGTTGAGGTCGTCGATGAGCTCCTGGCGGTTGTAGGTGACGATGAGCGGGCCGCTATTGCCACCTTTCGCGAGGAAGATCTGCAGGAAGTCGGTGAGGGATTTCTTGTCATCAGTGAGCTGGCGGATGAGGGTGTCGGCGTCGAGCCAGAGGAGTTCGCCCTCCTGGTAGTAGTCCTGGCCGCGCTTCCAGTTGGCCCATGCGGGGTTGCCGCCGCGTAGGATGCTGGCGGCGATGGCGGTGTCGTCGGTGGAGCGCCACTCACGGCCGGGCTTGTAGTCGAGGTTGGCGGCGGAGGCGGCGAGGATGTCGCGGTACTGTGCGGCGGACTTGAGGCCGGAGCGGGCGGCGAGTACGTTGCCGAGATACTGCGTCATGCCCTCGTAGACCCAGAGGAGCTCACCTTCCTGCATCTTGTGGAAGTCGGTTTGATAGAGGGTTTCGGGGCGGCGGTACTTGCCGTTCCAGGAGTGCGTGAACTCGTGCGAGAGGAGGTCGGCGTTGTAGACCTGGTGACGGGCGTCGGCGAAGCCAAGCTCTTCGACTCCGTTGTCGGAGGACTGGCCGTGCTCGAGGCCCTCGCCGCCAGCGACGTCAGAGAGCGTGAGGAGGAAGTGGTAGACGTTGTAGTGGTGCGAGGCGTAGGCGGTGCTGGCTTCGCGGACGAGGTTGGAGATCTCGGCGAGGACTTCGGGGCGAAGGTTCGAGTCCTTGGGGTCGTCGGAGACAACGTCGATGTAGTGCTTCGGCGAGATCTCGGGCGCGAGCGCGAACTCGTGGAAGTATTCGCCGGTGATGACGGGGGAATCTTCAAGCTGCTCGACGGTGGTGGGCTGGAACTGCGTGGTGCCGCCAACTTTGGCGTTTGGATCGTAGCTGCCGACAGGTTGAAGTGCAGTGCTGATGCCCCAGCCCTTGGGGACGGTCACGCTGGGCTGGATGGGAATGTTGCGGACGGGCGTGTTCGCGGGATAGAGCATCAACTTTTCCCACTCGAGCACGGCGAGCTTGTCGGAGATGCGCGAGAGGACGATGCAGTCGAGATGGACGTGCAGCGTAGTGACGCCAGATGGAACGTCGACGTGGAACTGGTATAGATCGGTGTCGTCACGGCGCCAGGGGAGGGTTTTGCCGTTGGCGGTGAAGACGACGCCGGTGATCTGGTCGGCGGGGCCGGTGGGGCGGTGATTGCCGGGAATCCACTCGGGCGTGGTGAAGGAGGCGGGGCCGGATTTCACGGGGATGTCGATCTCGGCGTGGTAGAGCTTGCGCGGAGCGTCGGTGAGATCGGCTGTGATGCGGATAGGGGCCTGGCTGAATGCTGGGGCTGAGAGAGAGCCTGCGAGGAGAACGAAGCCAGAGAGGCGAAGCAACGAATTGTGGTTCATCGGCGTGCTGAGATTCCTTACGAGAATCGGAATTCTTTCGGAGTGAAGTGACTTGAGTGAATGCGTCCCTGGCGGTCGCGCCGCTGGAGACAGTTGAACTAGGGCTTTCGGGCGATGACGAGGAACTGCCGTCCGGCAATCTTCCAAAGCGCGGGGACCTTGAGGTAGAGACGAAGCATCCACAGCGGAGGTTGCGAACCCTGCGACATTGTGTAGGGGAGGAATCTGGCAATTTTTTCTTCGATCTGAAAGCCGGTCATGGATAAGGCCTCAGCGAGGGAGAGCTCAGTGAGCGCAGTGTAGTGATCGAAGAAGTCCCAATATTCTCCCGCGAGGTACTTGATATTGGGCCCGAGGGCGATGAAGAGGCCGCCGGGCTTGAGGCAGCGGAAGGCCTCACCGGCTGTGGCCTGGAGCGCCGGCTTTTCACGGAGATGCTCGAGGAAGTTGCTGGTGAAGACGACGTCGAGTGTCTGATCTGCAAGCGGCCACGGGAGACTGCAGTCCTGCTCGAGCAGCTGAACTTCAGGGCCGAGGTAGGACTGTGCGGACGGATTGAGATCCATCGCGAATTTTTTGCCGGCGGCGATGTTGTTGCTGAACTCTCCGTAGCCACAGCCGAGGTCCAGCACAGTGTCGGTGGGACGAATCCATCGCGAGAAGAAGTTGCGAGTAAGAATCTGCCAGACGCTGGTTCTATAGGCCTGCTGGCCGGAGAAACGGGCGGAGTAAATCTTCTGGAGGTCGGACGCGGATTCGGTGCGGGTGGCGGAGGGATTGGTCATGTGCCTTTGATCTTACGAAACGGGATTCTCGCGAAACGGGATTCTTGCGTGATGAAGCCAGGATGCAGGCCGCGCTAGCTGGCGAGGGCTTGCTCGATTGCGGAGATGAGGCGGGCGTCTTCGGGAGCAACGTCGGAGGCGAAGCGTGCGAGAACTCTGCCGTCGCGGCCGACCAGAAATTTCTCGAAGTTCCAGAGGAGCTCGGGCGGATCGTTGGGGCCGGGAAGGTTCTGGCTCTTGAGGTAGCCGGCGAGATCTTCGCGCAGAGCATCGTCATTGAATTCGCGGTTGGGGCGTTCCGCGATGAGCTCACGGTAAAGCGGGTTCTTCGCAGGGCCGGTGACGGAGATTTTGCCGAAGAGGGGAAAGCTGACCGGGTAGTCCGTAGAGCAGAATTTTGCGATCTCGTGATTGGTGCCGGGCTCCTGGGCGGCGAAGTCATTGGCAGGGAAGCCGAGAACGACGAGGCCGCGATCCTTGAAGCGCTGGTAGAGCGACTCGAGACCGGTGTACTGCGGTGTGAAGCCACATTTTGAGGCTACGTTCACGATAAG
>Ga0157369_10008595_pt1 | contig 11713 bp, 9 predicted proteins | sample C25metaG_FD_113461 | JGI IMG/M metagenome (GOLD analysis project Ga0157369, IMG submission 113461) | Corn rhizosphere microbial communities from Kellogg Biological Station, Michigan, USA - C2-5 metaG | ecosystem: Host-associated > Plants > Roots > Rhizosphere > Soil | place: USA: Michigan... | reverse complement strand
GCGCGGAAGTGGCCCTGCAGTGCCAGCAGCTCATCCTGAGCGTGCTGGAGCGGCACCCGCGCTTCATCAGTGCGGCGTTGCCGAACGTGGTGTACCCGCCGATGTTCAACCGCTACGGCGAGGGCATGACCTTCGGCGCGCATGTCGATGGCAGCGTGCGTATCCATCCGCACAACGGCACAAAGCTGCGTACCGACATCTCGGCCACGCTGTTTCTGTCAGACCCCGCCAGCTACGACGGCGGCGAACTGCAGATTGAAGACACCTATGGCATGCACAGCGTCAAGCTCAATGCCGGTGACTTGGTGATCTATCCGGCAACGAGCCTGCATCAGGTGACGCCCATCACGCGCGGTGTGCGCGTGGCGAGCTTCTTCTGGATCCAGAGCCTGATTCGCGATGACGCGCAGCGCGCCATGCTGTTCGACCTGGACAACGCCATCCAGACGCTCAACCAGACCGACGCGGATGCCACAGCACGCCGCACGCTCATCGGCGTGTATCACAACCTGATGCGGCAGTGGAGCGAGACCTGATGTGAGTCTGCTGTGCGCTTCGGCTCAGTGGCCCGAACGGCGATACAGCTCGGCCATCATGCCGCAGCTTTCCACGTGCAACGCAACGGCGCGGCTGGCTTCACGGCGCACGATTTGCCAGAAACGGGCGAAACGCGAGGCGGGGGCGGCTTTGAGAGCGACGGTGTTCATGGCGATTCCTTCTGAGGACTGATTCAGGGATAACCCTATTAGGGAATACCCGAATGTTAGTCCGAATATTGCAGCGCAGCAAACCGCATTTGCCCGTGTCGCGTCATCGCCACATATGGGTGCCTAATTCGTCACCTTACTGACGGTGCCGGCGTTGCCATCCACACAGATCGTCTCGCCATCTTTCAACTGGGCCCGGATGCCGGGGAGGTTCACCACGGCCGGAATCCCGAATTCCCGCGCCACGATGGCACCGTGCGAGAGATAGCCGCCGGTTTCCATGACGAGCCCGCCGGCCTTCAGAAACAGCGGCGTCCAGGCGGGGTCGGTGCTGGGGGCGACGAGGATATCGCCAGCCTGCAGCGCCGTGCCGGCAACAGCATGATCGACCAGCCTTGCTCGGCCCTGTGCCGAGCCTGCGCCCACGGCAGTGCCGCTCCAGGTATCTCCGGTGAGGGCGATGGGCATGGTGGAGGCGACCGGCGCTTCGCCATGCTCGGTGACGATGTCCGGCGCTTGCAAGACGGCCCACTCGCGCAGTTGCCGGCGGCGTTCACGCGCGCGCCGGGCGGCGAAGTGCAGCGGTAACGCGCCGGTGGCCGCGGCAACGCATTCGTCCAACGTCAGGTTGAAAATGTCTTCGGGCACATCGAGTCTTTCTTCGCCGACAAGCCTGTCAGCCAGCTTTAGCAGACCGATGCGCAGTGCTTCCAGATACGCCACCAGCGCGCTGCGCGCGGCTTCGCGCTGGTTGCTATCGCGCACGGCACTCTTGAGCATCCCCCGCACAATCGGGCGCAGCCAGAACGGCAGGCGCGCCCACGCACGCTCAGAGGCCGCCAACTGCCGTTGCCGCACAGCTTGCGCGTCGCTGCCGATCAGGCCGACGACGAGATCGAGCAAATAGTCGGGTTGCTCGCGCCAGCGCGGGCGGCGGAAGTAGCTCTCTTAATGGCGCGGTGCCCGTAGCGCTCCAGAAATGTGCAGAAGTGCTGGCGGAACGCGCTGTGCGCCGGTAACTGCTGCGCCCATTGTGTGCCGACGCGGTTATCGGCGCGAAGCCAGGCGAGGGCTTCGGCATCGGCGGCGGCCGTTTGCGCCAGGGCCATTAATTCGTAGCTTTGCTGCGCGGTAACGCTGGGTTCAGCGCCGGCCATGAGCGCGGCGGCCAAGGCGTGGCCCTCGCCGGGGCACTGTTTTTCGATCACGTCGACCAGTCCCGAAACGGAGCCGCCCGCCGAGCCTTGCAGGAAGAACAGGCCGTCGGCGCGGCGCGCGATGTTAAAGCGTTCGCGCAGGCAGGTGGCCAGCTCCGCGGTCGATTCCGGCCACGCGTCTTCACACCATTGCGCGGCTTGCTTGCGGGCGCGATTCAGATCGCTCTGTGCATGGCGGCGTGCGGCCCCGGCACTGCACAGATAGCGCACGAGCCGCACACCGCGTGCCAGCCGCTGCGGCCATGTGGCGCGCGTCAGCGCAATCTCAGGCTGCGTGCCGCCCAGCATGCGATTGATGGCCTCCGGCGCAATGCCGAATGCGTCAAACGCCTCCCACTGCATCAACGAGACATCGAGGTACACATGGCCGCCAAGCAGACTGGCACGCTCCAGCCCTGGCAACAGCGCGTAGCCTGCCAGCGAGTACGCCAGCGTCAGCATGCGGTTGGCCGCATGGCCGTAGAGCACCCAGTCGATGGGCGACAGCGGCGCGGGAAACACCTCGCGCGTGTTGCCCCGCGTCCAGAACGTCGGCTGGGTTTGCAGGGCGGCGTAAGTCTGGCGGGCTGCCGTGGTGATCGGGCGAGCCTGCACGATCCAGAAGCGCTGCCCGTCCCAGACCCATTCGATGTCATAGCGCGGCTTCGCAAAGTTCAGCGCGCGTGCCGCGTCGCGCGCCACCGTGGCAAGGGCGATGAGTTTGGCGTCGTCCAGCACGGCGCGGCGGGCGTCTGCCGTGGCGGTGTCCGCGAGTACGGTACCGCCTTCGGCCAGCGCGCGCGTCATGCGGCGTTTGGTGCCGATCTGGCGTTCGACCACGCGCAGCGTGTCGTCCTGCGGCGCGATTTCCAGCCGGTCGACGTCGCCGTCGGCGTGGCCGCCCACCAGCGCTTCGCCCAGGCCCCAGTGCGCGTTGATGACGATGTGGTCGTCGCGGCCGGTCAGCGGGTCGCCCGTGAACGCGATGCCTGCGGCCACCGCCGGCAGCATCGGCATGATGACCACGGCCATCGCCAGGTCGGTGGTGTCGATGCCGAAGCGCTCCCGGTATGCCAGCGCCTGCGGTGCCTGCGCGGAGTCCCACACGGCGCGCACCGCTTCCGACAGCGCCTGCACGCCAATCACGTTCAGTCGCGTCTCGTGAATGCCCGCGAACGAGCGTTGCGCGGAATCTTCCTGCGGCGCGGACGAGCGCACGGCCAACGGCGTGTTCTGCCAGCCGCGCGCGGCCAGCGCTTGCGCGATGGCAGCCAGCACCGTATCGGGCACCGCATCTCCGTGCTTTCGGCTGAGGCTGGCCTCTGCGGCCAGCACGAAACCATCGGGCACCGGCACGCCGAGTCTCGCCATGCGGCCAAGTTGCCAACCCTTGCCACCCGCCACTGCGGCACCGGCCTGCGCCGCAGCTGGCCAATCGAGCACGAGCGGATTCATCACGCCTCCTTGCGGGCCATGCCGTGCAGGAACAGGTCGATGACGGCGGAGAAGCCCGCGTGCAGGTCTGTTTCGGGACGTGCCAGCCAGCGCATGAGCGCGCCGAGATACAAGTACTCGAAGAGCCCAGCGAGGTGCTCGGCATCAAGCCGGGTATCGAGTTCGCCCGAGCGCTGCGCCGCATCGATGAGCATCATGAACACCGCTTCGAGCCCGCTGCGCTTGTCGCTGTCGCGGTTGCGGGCGGCCAGGTCGGCGCTGGCAAAGCGGTAGCGGAAATACGCGGCCAGATAGGGTCGGCGCACGTTGCACCAATTGGCCGAGGCGGAAAGCAGCACCGCCAGGCGGGAGGCGAAATCCGGCTGCGCCTCGATCTGCGCACGCAATTGGGCGCCGCCAGCCGCCAGCTCGGCGTGGAACTGGTGCGCCAGCAGCGCTTCCTTGACTGGAAAGTGGTTGTACAGCGTGCCCTTGGACACATCGGCCTGCGCGGCAATCTGCTCCATCGTCACGGCGTCGTAACCGTGCTGCTCGAACAGGGAAAAGGCCGTGGCCGCCAGGTGGTCCAGCGTCTGGGTGCGCTTGCGTTCGCGGCGGCCGGCTTCGATCGGGGACGGACTGGACGACATGGTGGGCTCGCTATTATTAAACGACGTGCAATTTTATACGTCGTTTAAAAATATGTGCAAGCGGAAACCCGTCTGTAGAATCAGCCCATTCTTCCGGCAACCTTTCGACAGGACCGACCATGCCTGCACTGCGCACGCTGTATCCCCCAATCGAACCGTATGAAACCGGCATGCTCGATGTGGGCGATGGCCACACGATCTACTACGAGCGCGTCGGCACGCCCGGTGCCAAGCCGGCGGTGTTCCTGCACGGCGGGCCGGGCGGTGGTGTTTCGGCAGACCACCGCCGCGTGTTCGATCCGGCACGCTACGACGTGATGCTGTTCGACCAGCGCGGCTGCGGGCGGTCCACGCCGCACGCGGGCCTGGAGGCCAACACGACGTGGCACCTTGTGGCCGATATCGAACGCCTGCGCGCAATTGCCGGTGCGGAACGTTGGCTCGTCTTCGGCGGCTCGTGGGGCTCGACGTTGGCGCTCGCTTACGCGCAGAAGTATCCGCAGTACGTGAGCGAACTGGTGCTGCGTGGCATCTACACCGTCACGCAAGCCGAGCTGCGCTGGTATTACCAGTACGGCGTGTCAGAGATGTTCCCCGAGAAATGGGCACGTTTCCAGGCGCCCATTCCGGAGGCCGAGCGCGGTGACATGATTGCGGCCTATCGCAAAGTGCTGACCGGCAACGACACCGCCAGGCAGATCGAAGCCGCCCGCGCCTGGAGCGTGTGGGAAGGCGAGACCATCACGCTGCTGCCCGACCCGAGCAATAGCGCCAAGCACGCCGACGACCATTTCGCGCTGGCCTTCGCGCGGCTGGAGAATCACTACTTCACGCATCAGTGCTGGCTGGAAGAGGGCCAGTTGCTGCGCGAGGCGCACAGGCTGGCGGGCATTCCCGGCGTGATCGTGCATGGCCGCTACGACATGCCGTGCCCCGCGCGCTATGCGTATGCGTTGCATCAGGCGTGGCCGGATTCGGACTTCCACCTGATCGAAGGCGCCGGCCATGCGTGGTCGGAACCGGGCATTCTCGATCAACTGCTGGCCGCAACGGACCGCTTTGTCGGCAAGTAACCCATGACGGATTCCGCCGACCTGCGCTTCCTGCTCGCCATCCAGGACAACGGCAGCCTGGTGGCGACTGCACGGGCGTTGGATCTGACGCCATCCGCCGTGTCGCAGCGGCTGCAGCAGCTGGAGAAGAAGCTGGGCACACGGCTGGTCGATCGCACGGCACGCAGCCTGCGGTTTACGCAAGAGGGCGCGCTGCTGTGCGAGCGTGGAGCAGAGCTGATCCGCCAGCTCGATGCACTGTCGGAGGATTTGCACACGCGCCGTGGCGGCCTGGTTGGCACGCTCAAGGTGAATGCGCCGCTCGGGTTTGGGCGGCGCTACGTGGCGCCCGTCATCGCCGATTTTCAGCAGCAGCATCCTGATGTCGACATTGAATTGGCGCTGTCCGACGCGCCCCTTGTCGAGGCGGCGGACCGCTTTGATGTGGTGGTGCATATCGGCGCGCTGCAGGTGTCGAACCTGGTCGGCCATGCGATTGCGCCGAATGCACGCTTTGTCTGCGCTTCCCCCGCGTTGGTGAAGCGCTTCGGCACGCCGGAAACGCCCGATGACCTTGCCGCGCTGCCTTGCATCGTGCTGCGCGAGAACAAGGAAGACGTGTCGCTCTGGCACTTCAGCAAAGGTCGCACGAGCCGCAGCGTGCGCGTGCCGAGGCAGCTCATCTGCAACGACGGCGATGTCATTCGCCACTGGGCATGCGAAGGGCGTGGCGTGATCCTGCGCTCCGAATGGGATGTGGCCGATGATTTGCGCGCGGGCCGGCTGGTGCGCCTCCTGCCCGGCTGGAAAGCGCCCGACGCCAACGTGATCGCGCTTACGCACAACCGCGCCGGGTTGCCTCAACGTACGCGTCATTTCATGCAGGCGCTGCAGAATCGTTTTAAGCCGCAGCCGCCTTGGCGCGCATGATGCAGCTTCACTGAATCTTTGATTCAAATCGGCTTTACCGAAAGCCGGTGCGCGGTACCTACAATCGGCTGCATCGATCTCTACCGATTTGCAGGTGACAAGCGTGAATGCTTCCACGGTTTCTCCCGATACCCGCTATCCCAAAGCCGTCCTGTTCGATCTGCTGACCGCGCTGCTCGATTCGTGGTCGTTGTGGAACCGCGCCGCTGGCTCCGAACAGGCAGGCCGCACGTGGCGCGCCGAGTATCTGCGGCTCACGTACGGCTGCGGCACGTACGTTCCTTATGAAACGATGGTTCGGCAGGCCGCGCAGAACGTCGGCTTGCCGGCCTCCGCCCCTGAAGCGCTGGAAGCCAACTGGTTGTACCTGGCACCTTGGAGCGGCGCCGCGCAAGCGCTGGCCCAGCTCCAGCCGCACTGCAAGCTGGCCGTTGTCACCAACTGTTCGGAACGGCTGGGCCGGCAAGCCGCAGCGCTGTTGCCCGTCACGTGGGATGTTGTTGTCACGGCCGAGCAGGCTGGCGTGTACAAGCCCGATCCAAAGCCGTATCGCATGGCACTTGAACAACTTGGCGTGGACGCGGCCGACGCAGCATTTGTTGCAGGCTCCAGCTACGACATGTTTGGCACAGCGGCCGTGGGTCTGCGCACGTACTGGCATAACCGCATCGGCCTGACGCCGGTGGAGGGCGCCCGGTTGCCGGAAATCACCTCGCCCACGCTCGAAGATCTGCTGCCCTGGGCCCGCCGTTTTGCCGCATGAGGATGCAACCATGACCCTTGAGATGCACACCCTGGAAACCCTCGACACGCCTGCGGCGTTGATCGACTTGCCGCGCATGCAGCACAACATCGCCCGCATGCAGCACCGCATGAACGCGCTGGGCGTGAAATTCCGCCCGCATGTGAAGACCACCAAGTGCCTCGACGTGGTGCGCGCCCAGCTGGCGGCCGGCGCACAAGGCATCACCGTATCGACGTTGAAGGAGGCCGAGGCCTTCTTTGCCGCCGGCATCAAGGACATCCTGTACGCGGTGGGCATTGTCGCCACCAAGCTGCCGCGTGCGATGGCGCTGCGCAAGCGGGGCTGCGATCTGAAGCTCGTGGTCGACAACGCCGAGGCTGCTCGCGCGGTGGTCGACTACGCCCGCGCACACGGCGAGCGCTGTGAAGTGTGGATCGAAGTCGATACCGATGGGCACCGCTCCGGCATCACATCCGAGCAGGATGCGCTGCTGGAGGTCGGCCGCATCCTGAAAGACGGCGGCATCGACGTGGGCGGCGTGGTGACGCACGCTGGCTCCAGCTACGACCTGAACGACCGCGCCGCGCTGGCCGCATTGGCCGAGCAGGAGCGTGCCGGTTGCGTGCGCGCCGCGCAGCGCCTGCGTGATGCCGGTGTGCCGTGCGCGGCCGTGAGCATTGGCTCCACGCCCACCGCGTTGGCCACCGAGCACCTCGAAGGCGTGACGGAGGTGCGCGCGGGGGTCTACGTATTCTTCGATCTGGTCATGCACAACGTGGGCGTATGCGCGATGGACGAGATCGCGCTGAGCGTGCTGACTACCGTGATTGGCCATCAGCCCGACAAAGGCTGGGTGATTGTCGACGCCGGATGGATGGCGATGAGCCGTGACCGCGGCACCGCCAAGCAGTCGCATGACTTCGGCTATGGGCAGCCGTGCGCGCTGGACGGCACGCCGCTCGACGGGCTCATGCTGATTGGCGCGAACCAGGAGCACGGCATTCTGGCGGCCAGCGATGGCTCGGTACGCGACGACTTGGTGGCGCGATTTCCGGTCGGCACGAAGCTGCGTGTACTGCCCAACCACGCGTGCGCGACGGGTGCCCAGTTCCCGGAATACCAAGCGGTGCCGTCGCGGGGCACGGTGCAGACGTGGGCGCGGTTCCACGGCTGGTGAGCCACACACCCGGCATGCCGAAAAGCAAAAGGCCCGCAGCGTGTTCCTGCGGGCCTTTTGCTTGAATCGAATCTACCAAATGCTTCTTGCGCGGCTGAGGACGCCCAAGCCCGAGCCGCGCTTGATGGTTCCGATATGGCCGGGGAGCGAATCGGAACCCGTGCCAACAGCGACAAGGTGTCGGAATTGTAAACACGCTACCCCGTAGCGCGCTGTAGCACATTTGTTCTACAGAGCCGCACTGCACTGCCTTCGTATACTCGGATGCAACAGGCAGTTGAATCTGTCGCTGCAGCGCGAGGCGACAGCGGCCGACCACATGACATGCAACCCTCACCTTCCACACTCTGGTTGACCGGGCTGAGCGCGGCCGGTAAGACCACCTTGGCGCTGGCCGTGGCGGAGGCGCTGACGGCGCGCGGCTTGCCGTGCCGGGTGCTCGATGGCAGCGCCTTGCGTCAACAGCTCTGCTCCGATCTCGGTTTCTCCCGGACAGATCGCAGCGAAAACGCGCGACGTGTGGCGCAGTGGTGCGCACAGATGAACAACACCGGCACCTGGGCCATTGCTGCCCTGATCTCGCCGTACCGTGAAGACAGGGAGCGCGCTCGACAGATCGTGGGCGCATCGCGCTTCTTTGAGGTGTATGTCGCGACACCGCTGTCCGTGTGTGAGGCGCGTGACCCGAAGGGTTTGTATCGCAAGGCGAGAGCCGGAACGATCGCCAACCTCACCGGTATCGGCGACCCTTACGAGCCGCCGCTACATCCACAACTGACTCTGGATACCGGCGTGCAACCGGCCGAAGCATGTGTTGCGCGGGCGTTGGCCCTGCTTGGAATACACGAAGCCGTTGCGGCTTGATGTGGGGCCATGTAGCGCATTTGTTCCACAGACGAATCCAGCCCGCGTCGCTATGCTGCGACGGTTCCAAAAAAAAAAGAAAAGAGCACCGATCAAAACGGGGGAGAGCTGCGGCGCGCACTGCATAGCGGGAACAGCGGTGCGCGCCAGACAGCCATGGGCCGGGGGCGTTACGCGCTGCGCGCCAGCGGTAGCCACAGCGTAAAGCGCGTCCCGCGGGGCCCCGAGGCCCAATCGACAGCCCCATCCAACGCCTGCGCGCGGCGCTGCTGATTGCGCAGGCCATGCCCCTTGCCGTCGCGCAGGGCAGTTTCCACGTCGAACCCCTGGCCGTTGTCTTCGATGACGACGCGCACGCCGTCCGGGTCTGCTGCGGTACCCACGCGGATCTCGCTGGCGCGCGTGTGGTGCAGGATGTTCGCAATGCACTCCTGCACGATGCGCAGGATATGCAGCGCGCTGGATGGATCGAGCCATGGCAGCGTCGGCAGTTTTTGCACCTCCCACAACAGGGCGATGCCCGTGCCATCCAGGCGCGGTTCCAGGCGAAAGCGTAGCGTGGCGAGCAACAGCAGCAAGTCCGCCTCGACCGGTTCCATCGAATCAATGGTCAGCTTCAGATCGTCCAGGCAGCCTTTCAGGATGTGCGAGATATCCACCTCGCTCACGGCACCGCGCTCCACCGAGCGGATTGCGCTGATGAGCGATGCGCCCAGCCCGTCGTGCATGTCCTGCATCAGGCGCTGGCGTTCCTTGCTGATGGCGCGCTGCCGTTCGGCCTCGCGCAGTTGCTGGTGGCTGAGCTCAAGTTCGGCCTCGCGCGCTTTCAGGCGCTGTGCAAGGTTGGCGTTGGCCTGTTCGACTTCGTCGATGGCGTTGACGTAGCGCCGATACATCAGCGTGCCGAAAATGCCGAACGTGATGGCGTTGGTGTACGCGCCGAAATACCAGCCTTCCGGGCTGCTGAAATTGTTCTGCAGCAGCCAGTCCGTCACGCCAAGCAAGGTGCAGATGCCAACACCAATGGCCACCAGCACGCCTTCGTTGGAACGGCGCCGGGCGTTGGCGGCACCCACCACGCCAACGGCGGCGCCCATGAGCGCGGCAATCGGGTAGATCAACGGCGTGACCTTGGGCGTGTTGGGCAGCACGGCCAGCATGGGCAGCGTCAGCACGCCAATCGCGACAGTCGCCATGACCAGCGTGCGCGTGAACCACACGAGCGGTCGCCCATGCAGTTGGCGCAGGAAGAAGTGCACCACCAGCACAAGCCACAGCAGCGAATTGACCGTCAGCCAGGCAAACCAGTCGTTGGCAATCGGCTGCGCCACGTAGAAATGCAGTCCGCGCAGGAACGAGGTGACAGCCAGGTTGAAGAACAGCAGATAGGCGGTTTCGTGGCCGCGCCGAAACCAGACGAACAACGCGAAGATGCCGATGGCGAGGAACGCTGCACTCAACACGGCGGGCAATTCCTGCTGCAGCCACTGGCGGATGTTGTAGCGGCCCTTCAACGCGTCGATCGGGCCGAGCCACAGCGACGAGACGGCCACCTGCGTGCCTTGGGTGTGTTCCAGGCGCAGCAGAATCTCACGCACGGGCTCGTCGTCGCCCGGCTCGTCCAGCGCGACCCACAGCGGCGTACGCGTGCTGTTCCATAGCGGCCCGCGTTCCTGCGCCCGATGCACCAGCCGGCCGTTGACGTACACCGCAATCGTGCCGTCGGTCTTGATGCGCACGCCGTACAGCGCCAGCGGCCCCGATTGCACGGGCGACGCGGGTACGGCGATCCTGAGCCACGTCGTATGTACGGCACGGGACTGCGCCTTCGCGCCGGCCTGGCGCAGCAGCGCAATCGCGGGCGCATACGGCAGCGCGGCGTGCTGCCAGACGTTGGGTAGCGATGCGCTGTCGAACGTTGGCGGCGGTGCCTGGAAGCCTGACCCATCCGTCGTCTGCCAATCGGCCTGCGTCAGGTGCAGACTGTCGGCCGACGAAGGCTCGCTGCCAGCTTCTGCGTAGAACATGCCAACAATCACCAGCAACGCCAGTGAAAAGACAAACATCGCTTTGGCAAAGAGGGGCGCAGGACGGGTGCTCATGCAACGCGCGTGGGGCAACGCTCGAAGAAGTGGGCGGGCCAATATGACATGCGTTTCGACGCTGCTTGGGAACCCCCGCTCACGAGGGGCAACACCACGCGCTGGCCCCTCGGCCCCGGGGCGATGCGCTACTCGGACAGCAGTCCGAGATTCCTCGCTTCATAGATGGCTTCCGCCTTGGAGGTCACCTTCAGCTTGCTATAGATGCGCCGCACGAAGCTTCGCACCGTGAAGTGCGATAGCTCCATCAGCTTGGCGATTTCCTGTGTCGTGAAGCCCTTGGTGATGTAGTCCAGGACTTCCTTCTCGCGTGCCGAAAGCAGCGGTGCTGGCGAATTGGGTGCGGCCGGTTCAGGTTCTGAGCGCGTGGCGGTGCCGGCTGAACCTTGCTGGAAGCGCGCCAGAATCTGCCGCGCGATGATCGGGCTGATCGGGCTGCCGCCGCTTGCCAGGCTGCGGATTTCTTCGGCCATCCGGGCAGGCGAACTGTCTTTGAGCAGATAGCCCGCCGCGCCGGCCTCGATCGAGCGCATGACGTGCGTCTCGTCACCAAAGTTGGTGCTGACCATGATGCTGCAGCTCGGCCACAACTGCGCCGCCGCGCGAATCACGTCAATGCCGGAACCATCGGGCAGGCCGAGGTCGACCAGCAGCACATCAGCGGGCGGACCTTGCAGCAGGGCCAGGCCGTCAGCGCGCGACATGGCGATGCCGGCCACCCGCATGTCAGGCGCGGCCTGCACGGCGCGGCTGAGCGCGTCGCTAAAGCCGGGGTCGTCCTCGACGATGGCGACGTGGATGGGTTGCGGCTCGGAGCCGGTACGGACGGATTGCATGATGGACCGATTGTACGAGT
>Ga0157369_10008594_pt1 | contig 11714 bp, 14 predicted proteins | sample C25metaG_FD_113461 | JGI IMG/M metagenome (GOLD analysis project Ga0157369, IMG submission 113461) | Corn rhizosphere microbial communities from Kellogg Biological Station, Michigan, USA - C2-5 metaG | ecosystem: Host-associated > Plants > Roots > Rhizosphere > Soil | place: USA: Michigan... | reverse complement strand
GGCGGCCGCAAGTTGCTCAGGATGATCGCCCGCGAAGAGAAACGGTCAGTGTCGTACGCGATCGCCGCGACGTCTTCGTAGCGCGTCGGCAGCCACGCGCCGCCGAACCGCTCGGTGTGGGCGATCGGGCAGCGCTGCCGCAGGTCATCCTGGATCGGGTAGGGGTCCGCTGACCACTCCGGCTCAAGGTGGGAGAAGTCGGTCGCCCAGTCGCGGACCGGGCCGGTGATGATCTCGCTGCGGGTACCGAATTCCTCATCCTCGCCGGGCTCCCGGGGAAGGCGGGGGAAGCGGTCGTCAACGGCCATCTCACCCCTCCTCGAGCAGTTCGATCGCCTGTTCCGGGCAGTTGAGAACGGCCAGGTCCGCGTCGTGCTTCGCCTCCTGGGGCACGACACCGTCGCCGAGGACCTGCCCGTAGCCCTCGTCGTCGGCCCCGAACAGGTCGGGGGCGAGGTCATAGCAGCGGCCGTGCCCCTGGCACAGCCCGGGATCTATCTGCACTTTCATGGCGCTGTTCCTGTCTGTGTAGTAACGGCGAGCGGGGCGAGGCCGGCGATCACCCGGGTGAGCAACGCGGCCCACTCCTCCTCGGTGACCGCGTGGAGATCCGGTGTGATGAGCGCACTGCCCATCGCGAGCAGGAGGCAGAAGTGGGCCAGCGCGCCAGGCGACAGCGACGGGTCAATCTCCCCGCCGGCCTGGGCGGCGGACACCAGTTCGGCGAGCCGGTCACCGCGTTCGCCCACGTAGTCGCGCATCGGCCGGGCAACGGCCTCATCGCGGCGCGCGGCGACCAGCGCTTCGACGATGAGATAGCCGCGGGTGTCGCGACGACGCGGAAGCCACCGGCCGACGAGCAACAGCAGATCCGTGACCGGCCGTTCGGGGTCGGTGGCGAGCGCCTCGGCGAGCAGCCGTCGGCCGTGCCTGCGCAGCGCGGCCACGAGCAGCTCCGCTTTCGAGCCAAAGTGCGCATACAGCGCGCCGCTGCTGACGTCCGCGGCCATGGCGATGTCAGCGACCCGCGTGCCATCGTATCCGCGCCGGGCGAAGACGTCAGCGGCCGCAAGCAGCAACCGCTCACGGGTTTCCTCGGCGGTGACGCCTGCGATGCGTCCCATAGCCGAAATTAAATAACTGCTCATTTAAATTAGTCAATGGGCGGCAGTTCCCGGGTTTATCTGTGGTGCTGAGCGACTGCCCGTTGCGGCGTTGTCCCCAGCGGCTGGCACCGTGCACGAGGTAAGCCGCGGTAAAAGAAGTGACAGCACGCCGTGGCTTGGGTTGGATCACGGTGTGGACAGCATGAGGCTGCTCGATGCCGCCGTGGCCAACAACGCGTCCTGGTGCGATGCCGTCTGCCGGTGGCACGGGTACCCGGGGACCTTCAGCTCTCGCCTGTGGACCAGCACGCGGCACCGCCTGCGTTTCTACCCGAACGCGATCACCCTCCACCCGGGGGTGACCGAGACGGAGGTACTAGCGGCAGCGGGGCCGTCGCGACCGTTTGCCGTCAAGGACAGCTTCGCCCGTCTCGACCTGGCCCCGGCAGGGTTCCGGCTGCTGGCCGAAGCCAGCTGGATCGCACGCGAAGACGTGCCGGCCGGGCCGCCGCCTGACGGCCTGACCTTGGAACCGGTCACCAGCCCCGGCGAACTGGGCGACTGGGAGAGCACCTGGGCCGACGCCGGCAACGGCGGCGACGACGTCCCCGTGTTCCAGCCGGGACTCCTGTCCGACCCGCGCTGCGCCATCCTGGCCTGCCGCCGCGAGGATAGGGTCATCGCCGGCGCCGTGGTCTATGCCGCCGACGGGGCAGCCGGAATCTCCAACCTGTTCTGCGCCGGGCTTGCTCCAGACCGGCTATGGGCAGGCATCCAGCTGGCCGTGGCCGGCCTGCGGCCTCACCTGCCGGTCGTCGGATACGAAGGCGGCGCCAGCCTGAAGGCGGCCCAGCGGGCCGGCTTTCACGTCCTGGGCACACTCCGCATCTGGGTACGACCGCCCCTCGCAGCGCGTGCGGCTCAGGTCAGGGAGGAATAGAGGGACTGCGCCAGGTCCGCCATGCCGTCCCAGTAGGGCGACGCCTCGACGGCCCGGGCGAAGAGCCAGCGCAAGACCCGGTCGAGGTCAAGGTCAAGCAGGCGCGCCATCCGGGCGGCGAGGGCGCCGGCGTCAGCGTCCTCGATGAACACCCCGTTGAAGATGTGCTGGGTCACGTCGTAGGCGGGATCTCCGACGTACGGCTTGGGGTCGATGGCGAGCCACGGCTCGCGTTCGGCGGCGAGGACGTTGCCGGCGTGAAGATCGGTATGCAGGAGCACGGCATCGCCGCCGCTCCTCGGGAGCTCACGGAGCAGGCGGATGCCTTCCTCCGCCAGCGGCGCCGCCAGGCAGCCGCGTTCGGCTGGGCTCCGCTGCTCGTACCGGCTGGCCCAGTAGTCGCACATGTCCGACAGGGGCCGGAGGCAGTGGCCGGACGGGGGCTCCACCCAGAGGCGCCGCAGCAGGCTTGCGATCACAAGATCGTGCTCGTCGGGGGGCGAGGCTCGCAGCTGCGTTCCCGGCCGACACCGCTCGATGAGGAGCACCGTCGCCTCAGCCCGCTCGTCTGCCCGGTTGAGACGGACCGCCCCGGCTCCGGCCCACGTCCGAAGGCCGTCGGCCTCATGGAGGGCCTCTGGGTGCCGCCGGCAGACCTTGAGCACGAAGTCGTTGCCCGCGTGATCGCGGACCGGGGCCACCCAGGCGGTCGCGCCGCCGGGAAGGAAGGGATCGCCAACCTCGATCCGCCAGTCGGCGGCGATCCGCGCGATCAGGGCCGGCAACGCGGCGAGCCAGTCGCCGCGTCCTTCGTGGGCAGCCGCCCACGCCAGGTCATCGGGGATAATGAAGCGTTCAGCCACGCCAACCATTCTCGCGCCCACAGAGCGGCCAGGTGCCTGACATCTGGCCGGGTCCGTTTGTCGGTGGCGTTGCCTAGGGTCGCCTTATGGATACGCGACTGGCCGCCCAGCGGTGGGCGGAAGTATGGGAGCACGGCTGGTCCCACCATGACGCGGCCGCTATCGGTGCGCTGGACGCCGAGGGGGCGTTCTGGCAGCAGCACCCGTTCCGCGATCCGGAGCCGGGCTATCTGGTCCGCGTGTTCGCGGAGGAGGAATCCGCGCAGTGCCAGTTCGGCGAGCCTATTGTCGACGGTGACCGGGCGGCCGTGCCCTGGGCTGCCCGGACCAGGCTGACCGATGGCGACAGCGAGGACCTGGCCGGGGTGTCGGTGCTCCGCTTCGGCGCCGACGGGCTCGTCGTGGAGCACCGCGACTACTGGAACCGCCGCTGAGCTGTGCTGCCGCTTGGGAGCGCAACACCGCTACCGGGGAGGCGGCCGTCAGTGAAACAGGAAGGCCTGCAGGCGACTGCGGGAATCCCCGCTCTTCAGGGCGGGGAGGAGGTCAGTTGGCGTTGACGTCTGAACTGGCGTTGACTGATATGCACGGAGGTGAGTTATGCGCCGACGTTCCGGCTTGGAGATCCCCGAGACGCTCGAGGACGCCTGTGATCCGGCGACGATGGCTTTGATCGTCTATGACATGCAGGCGGGCGTGCTGCGGCAGTTGCCGGACGGCGGGGCCGGGACCATAGCGCGGGTATCGCGGGTGCTCACCGCGGCGCGGGCCGGCGGCTACCCGGTGTTCTTCACCCGGCACATGTCCCTTCCGGTCAGGCTCATGGGCACGGCGCAGCTGCGCACCGCGATGGCCTGGCAGCAGGTGGACAGTCCGGACAAGGTCCAGTCCTGGTTCCTGCGCGGCACGCCCGGCTTTGAGATCGTCGCTGACCTCGCTCCGCGCGCCGACGAGGCGGTGTTCGACAAGCTGGCCATGTCCGCCTTCGCCGGGACCCCCATGGAGATGGCGCTGCGCGACCTGGGGATCCGGTCCTTCGCGATCGCGGGCGTCGCCCTGGAGATCGGCATCGCGCCGACCGTCTGGCACGCCGTCGATCTCGGGCTCATCCCCGTAGTGGTGACCGACGCCTGCGGCGGCCGGGACCGCCCGGCCATGGACCGCGTGCTTGACGACTTCCGGTTCGGCGGGGACGCGCTCCTCACCGACACCGCCGCCATCACGCCGCTCTTGGCCCCCGGCGCGGCCCGCCTCTGACCTGGGCAGCCCGCTCTTAATCGGCGGGTTCGGGGCTCGAGTCCCTGGCGACGCACCGTGATGACCTGGGGTTTCACGACTCCAGGTCATTTTTATGCGCCCGTTTTGTCTCCATGTTTACTCGCGAGTTCGGTGAGTTCGGACCGTATGCCGCTCGAATATTGAGTTACGTGGCCTGAGCTGGGATTACGCGGCACGGCGGTACCACCAGGAAGTCACGGGCGATGATTCCGTGAGCCCGGGCGACCAGGAACTCCCGCCCCGTCGGTCCGGTCCGCCGAGCGGCCGGGTCGATCCCCGCGGCGCGCAGGACCCCCACACCGTGGAAGCGGCGATCGCATGCCTAGCCGCGCCAGCTTCCCTGGAACCTCCGATGTCCCCAGGCGGGATTCTCCCGGGCCATCCGAATGATCAGCGTCTTGACCGACGTCCCGGTAGACGGCCGTCCTGACCGGCGCCGGCATCGAGAATCGAGATCCAGAACTGCTGTGGATCCTGTCCCCCGCGGGCACCGTCGCCCAGGCAGCGCTGTCCGCTAGGCCGGACTCGAACAGCCAGGCCCTGAGCAGGAACGTCTTCCCACTGCCGGCCGGGGCTGATATCTGGCTGACGCGCGCCGCCTTCCCGAGCCGCTCGAACAGCCCAGGGCGGGAGACAATCCCTCCCCGGACGGCGGCAACGGGACAGTGCCGGGCATCGGCCTGGGACGAGGCACCCAACCCACTTGCCGGCTAACCGATACGCGCCTACCGGCTAACCCGGTGCGCTTACCGGCTAACAGGTATTGCGCGCGACTAGCTCGCTTCAACGGGAAGCCGGATACTCAGCGTCGTTCCCTGCCCGGCCGGGCTCGTCACTTCGATCGTCCCCCCCAGTGAGTCGACGCGGTCGGTGAGGCCGATGAGTCCGGAACCGCGGGCGGGATCGGCCCCGCCGCAGCCATCGTCGCGGATCGAAAGCTCAAGGACACCGTGACGAACTTCGACGGCGATACGCACGACGGAGGCCCGAGAGTGCTTCGCTGTGTTGGTAAGCGCCTCTGACACGACGTAGTAAGCGACGACCTCCAGCGGCTCAGGCGGCCGCGCCTCGATGCGGATATCAAGCTCGACCGGAATCGTTGACCGTCGGGCCAGCGTCCTGAGCGCGGGCGCGAGCCCGCCATCGGCCAGGATGGCCGGGTGGATACCGCGCGAGATCTCCCGCAACTCCTTCAGCGCACCTGTCAGTCCGTCGCCCACCTCGGACAGCCGCGCCTGCAATTCGCTCAGCCCGGGCGGGACCGTGGCCTGCGCCGTCCGCTGGGCGAGCAGCAGCGAGACGAGCCGCTGCTGGACGCCATCGTGCAGGTCGTGCTCGATCCGACGCCGTGCCTGGTCTGCGGCCGTGACGATCCGCGCTCGCGAGGCTGCGAGCTCGGCCCGGCTCCGCTCGAGCTTGCGCTCGCTTTCTCGCAGGTCACGGAACATCAGCACGGTATCGAGCGCGTCAGCGAGACGCCGTCCGATCTCGTGGAAAAGCCGCTCCTCTTGCGGCGTCCAGACCCGCTGGTAAGAGCACTGGTGCAGTCCGAACAGATAGGGCTTGTCCACTTTGGGGTAGACCGCCATGGCGACCATGGACTTGACGCCGAACCGCTCGCCTAGCTGTGCGGGAAGCGCATGGTCTGATTCGGGGTCGAATCGGACCGGATCGTCCGACTCCAGGGCGGTCCGGGAGACGCTGGCGATCTCGGGGTCGTTCGGGATGCCCGCGCCGACAGCGCGGGCGCCGGCGTATTCCGGCCGGGTGCGTTCCACGCATACCCGACGGAAAACCTCCGGGTTGCCCGGCTGGAAGGCATCCGGATCACAGGGATAGATCAGACACGCCCGGTCGCATCTGAACGTCGCCAGCACGACATCGAGAACATCACCCATCATCAGGTCGAGGTCGCTGGTCCCCTGGATGGCGCGGTCGATCCGGTCCAGGCTTTCGAGGAACCACATCTGGGCGTGGTGTTCGTTGAGGCGCACGCTCTGAAATGCTGCCGCCGCGTGATTCGCGGCGAGGCTGAGCAGGAGCTGGTCAGCCTCCGAGGGGAAATCGGCGCGGTCGCAGGCCACAGCGACCATGCCGCCCTCGGCGTCGACCCCGATGGGAATGACCACGCCGCGGCACCGATCGCCATCGCTGTCGATGTGGGGAACGATTTCCTTGCCGGAGAGCCGGCCTCGTTCGGAGAGATGACTTTCCAGCCATCCCGGAAACGTCTTCCATCCCTGCCCGCGCGTGACGTCGACCACGCCGGCGACACCGGGAACGCGCAAACGAACGTGGACGAAATCGACCCGTAGCAGCCCGAGCAGCGTGTCGGCAAGCCCGGCGGCTACGGCGGCCGGTTCCCGGCCGACCCACGCCGCGGGTATGGCGGATAGCGCCACGAGATCCCTGAGCACGGTGCGCAGCGCGAGGTTCTCCGCATCGGCATCGACGGACATTTAGTTCGCCATGCTTGCGCTCTTAGGCGCCGAGCGTCGCTCCCGGATCTCGCTGAGCAACTGGTCAGGGGAAACGTAGAACGGGTTCTCCTGGAGCAGGCCGCCGATAATCACGAAGGGATGCGTGCGCAAGGCGTCCATCGCCGCACTCGCGCCAAATTTTGTCAGATCGTACGCGCAGACTACCGTGTCCTCGTATTTGGGGATCACGTAATTGACCCGGGTTTCGTACTCCATGAGGTTTTCGGTGCCCGGCAAGTCGGCGAGCGCCCATTCCATGTGACCGAAGAATCTCGTCTGCCCGTACCCTGCTGCCGGCCCGGACTGAAGCACCTCCTCGAATGTGGAGAGCCAGGTCTCCAGTTCGAAGCGTCCGCCGCGGAGCGTGGCGTCTTGCCAGGGCTGCACCTCTAGCTGGCCGGTGCCCATCACCTCCGGCACATTGATCCCTGCTTCGGCAAGCCAGCTGAGATGCTCTTCCCGCCGCTTGGGGTCCACGTAATGGAACGCCTTGTCCCCGTCCGCGAAACCGTCTGCGATGAACGGCCGGAGTACGCGATGCTGCTCGTCGATGCTGTTGAAGAACGCACAGATATGACGATGCGGCCCGAGAACACTTCCGGTGAACTGGACCGACTGCGCGGGAGTCTCCATACTCTCACCTTGAAACGAGTGGTCTAGTTACGGCTAGGCGCGCAACGGTTTGGCGCCACCCGGCTCGATCCCGCGTTTCGCCGGGCATGACCAGCCGCTTTGGCGGCCTGTGAACAGGCTACGCCCGGCACTCTCCGCTGTCCACGCGGCCGGCTCCGCGAACGACGAATCATCCAGACCATGTGATGCCGACTCACCAAGTCGGGCGCGAGCCCCGGTACTGCCGACCGGCACCAGCCGCGCCGAAGGCACGGTGGTGCTCGTTACCCGATGGGAGAAAATCAATGACAGGAGATGCCGCAGCGGTGCTCGGGACCGGCGGTCCACTGGACGCTGCACTGGCCGACGCCAAGCTGCACAAGATCGTACGCGGTGACTTCACGCCGGAGTTCCCGCTGGAATGGGCGCTGAAGGACGTGGACCTGGCGATCGAGGCCGCGAACGCCACCAGGCTGCCGATGCTCTAGGCCCTGTCAGGACAGTGGCGCCGCCAGCCCTTCGCCATAGCACTCGGCGTGGTCGGGGCCGATAATTGTCGTGTGGATGCGAGCCGCACGCGCGTGGTCCTGGCTGACGATGACGTCCTGCTGCGCGAGGGGCTGGCCAGCTTGCTGGACCGCTCGGGCATGGAGGTCGTCGGCCAGGCCAGCGGCGCCGATGGGCTCTTGCGGTTGGTCGGCCAGCAGCAGCCGGACCTGGCGGTAGTAGATATCCGGATGCCGCCGAAGCACTCGACGGAGGGCCTGGAGGCGGCCCTAGTGATACAGCGGGATTACCCGCGGACCGCAGTGGTAGTACTGTCCGCACACGTGGAAGTCGAGCATGCGATGGACCTGCTTGCCAGCGGACGCCGCACCGGATACCTGCTGAAGAGCCAGGTCAACGACCTAGGCGAGTTCGTCGACACGCTGAAGCGGGTAGAGCGCGGCGGATCGGCGGTGGATCCGGCGCTGGTGCAGGAGCTAGTGGCGGTCCGGCGGGCCGACGATCCGCTGGCCGTGCTGACCACCCGGGAGCGGGAGGTGCTCGCCCTGATGGCGGAGGGACGGTCGAACGCGGGGATCGGGCAGGCCTTGTGGGTGACCGAGGGAACGGTCGAAAAGCATGTGCGCAGCATCATGATGAAGCTGCAGTTGCCGGAGACTGCTGAGGTACACCGCCGGGTGCTGGCTGTACTGGCCTTCCTGGGAGCGCACTGATCTGGCGACTCCCGCTAGCTGCAATGCGTACTGAGCCACCTGCTGGCAACACTGGCTAAGTGGAGCTGAGGTGCGTAATAGTCGATGACGATGAGGAGTTCCTCAAGGTCGCCCAGGCCCTGCTGGAGCGCGACGGGGTGACCGTGGCCGGGGTGGCCCATAACTCCGCTGAGGCGGTCCAGCGCACGCAGGCGCTGGGACCGGACGTCGTGCTGATCGACATCCGCCTGGGGTGGGAGTCCGGTTTCGAGGCGGCTAAACGGCTGGTGGACAACGGACATCCAGCCGCGCTGGTCATGATCTCCGCGCACGCAGATGAGGATTACGCTGAGCTGATCGCCGACAGCCCGGCTACCGGGTTCCTGCCCAAGACGGAGCTGTCGGCAGCGGCTATCCGCCGCATCCTGGGAAGAGAGTGACCTGCAGGACAGCGTCCGCGGCCCGTGTCAGGCTTTGCGTACTTCCTCGGCGGCCCGGCGGGCAGCAGCCGGCGTAGCCGGGCCGACCCGAGGAGTGGCTGCGCCGCCGCGCGGTCGGCGGCGCAGCCACGTGCGGAGAGACGCGCTGTCAAGCTGCGGCGATCCACCGCATCTCCAGAACGGGCCGATCGTCCAGGACCGCTACCGTGGCCCGGGCCCAGCGCATCCGGGCGGCGGCGGTCTCCGGGTGGTCGCCGAACTCTTGGGCGACCCGCCCGGCGCAGCCCGCACAGCCGTAGGCATCCAAGCACTCGGCGATGGCCTGCTGGATCTGGCTGACGTTCACTTCATCGCTGCGCTGCAGCGCCGACGCGAACAACGCGTCGGCCTGGAGGGCGCGGACGCTGTGGGGGTACATCGTCGGTCTCCCCGATCGCTCAGCGGCCCTGGCCTTGCCCCGAGCCTTATACCGCAAGCCTGCGCCGGGCCGGGCGGCACTCCAATGAGGCCAGCGTGAGTCCCGTCGTGGGGGGTCGCCGGAACCAGGCCTAGGGGTTAACCGGAACCTAGGCACAGGCCCGCGTCGCCTCCGGCTGGGTAGGGGCTGTTTACCGCCGCCCGGCACCTGACCGCTCATATGTAGAGGGAGTTCTCATGGCCGGATGGGCGGCTGCGCGTAGCCGGAATCACAGTGCGCGAAAGATTAAGCCAGCCGCCATCGTGAACATGTGCTCAACGTGCTCACGCAGGCGGCGCAGCGGCAGCACGGGTTCGCCGCCGGGCACTGCGCGGTGCACCGGCCTCGGCCCGGACCGCTACGCCCGCCACGCCAATACCAGCCGCAAGGTCCGCGGCCACGTCCGCCAACTGGAGGACTCAATGCGGTCTCAGGCAGACTACGCGGTTGTGCAGGCGGTCCGTTTCGTGCCGGTAAGCCTTGCCGTTTGCGGGTGACGCTCCTGTACTCGAGGTATTCGCCGGGCCGCCGCGCCGACGGCCCGGCGGCGCTCACCGCGCGCGAGCGCCACGTGCTCGCGCTGATGCGGAGGGGCGTTCGAACGCTGGCATCGCCGACGCGCTCGTGGTGACCGGCGGGACCGTGGAAAAGCACGTGGCGAGCATCTTCGACAAGCTGGGGCTGCCCCCGGACGAGGCCGGCAACCGCCGCGTCCTCGCGGTCCCGCACCACCTGGGCTCGTAGCCCCCTCTTTTATCCGCAGGCTGCGAGCCCCGTTCAGGCGGCGCTGAGCGTGTAGGTGGTGCCGACGCTGCTTTGCACCCAGGCGTCGGGCAGCGTCGCCGCCAGGGTGTGCTGTGCGCGCCACCCGGTGCAGTGACCGGGGACGATCAGCTCCGGGCCGAGTTCGGTGAGCGCGGCGACGGTCGGCGCGATGACCGGCTCGAACGCGGGGCCGCTCAGGTGGAAGCCACCGATGACGGCCAGCAGCCGGCTGACGCCGGTCAGCCGCATCGCGTGCCGGATGATGTTGACCACCCCGGCGTGGCCGCACCCGGTGACGACGACCAGGCCCCGGCCGCGCACGTTGATCACCAGCGCCTGGTCGTCGATGACGGTCGGGTCGTGCTGCCAGCCGTGCCCGTCCCACGCCTGATGCTGCGGCGGCATGCCGTGCTCGAACTCGGTGACACGGTCCACCTCGCCGGTGACCAGAATGCCGCCGACCAGCAGCGACGGCTGCCGCCGTTCGATCACCGCGAACCCTTCCCGCTCCAGGGCACCCCGCGACAGGGTGGGCATCTCCAGGTTCCGGCCGCCGGGCAGCTGCAGGCGCCTGCGGGTCCAGACCGCGGGATGAACGGTCAGCGGCAGGCCGGAGCGGCCGCGGAGCCGGGCCAGGCCGTCGAAGCCGCCCGCGTGGTCGAAGTGCCCGTGGCTGAGGACCGCGGCCTGCAGGCCACCGACATCGATGCCGAGACGCTCGGCGTTCACCGCCAGCGCGTCCGGCGAGACGCCGGTGTCGAATAGCAGCGTGCTGCCGGTGTTCCCGGTGCGGACGGTGACCAGGGCGGAGAAGCCGTGCTCGGCACGCAGGCCCGCGACGGTCTCGCCGTCCGTGAACTGCTCCGCGGCGACCCGCCCGGCGCCCATCGACGGCCGGGTGACGCCACGGGCGGAGGCGAGCAGGGCATCGAAGACGTTATCGACCATGACCGTCACCGTGACCTCGTCAGCCTCGGGCAGCGTGACCGGGTCAACGGCGGGTCCCTCGGCGGCGCGCGGCGCGGACCACGCCGCCTCCGCCGGGTGTCCGTGATCATTGCACATGCGCCAGACACTACCCCCCGGGGCTGCGGCCAGACCGTCGCCCACGGAACACGTCAATGACGCGCTAGGCCCCGGGCACCCGGCACCACTGCGACAGCCGGGAGAGGCCGGTTCTTATCACTTCGATCCCGTACTTCGCGAGATGGATCCCGCCGTCGCTCGTGGCGGCGATGATCGCGCCGTCCCGCCGGTCGAACTCGCAGGCGGCGATCGCCGTGACGTGCCCACGGGGAAGGGGCAGCCTGACCCAGGTCGACCAGTCGAGCATCCCCTCCTGCGCCAGCCGCAGGGAGCTGTGCCAGATGCTGCCGTCATCGCACAGGACGAAGGCCTCGATCCGCTTGGCCGCCAGGGATGCACACGCGATATCGGTGATCGACCGGCCGCCCGCGTCCAGCGGCAGGTGCCGCCAGCGGAACTCGCGCGTGCCTGCCCACCAGTACCGGCACTGAATGGTGTCCGCGGCCGCGGCGAGCAGGACCGGGTCGGTCCGGCCCCACGTGCACGCG
>Ga0157369_10008584_pt1 | contig 11718 bp, 10 predicted proteins | sample C25metaG_FD_113461 | JGI IMG/M metagenome (GOLD analysis project Ga0157369, IMG submission 113461) | Corn rhizosphere microbial communities from Kellogg Biological Station, Michigan, USA - C2-5 metaG | ecosystem: Host-associated > Plants > Roots > Rhizosphere > Soil | place: USA: Michigan... | reverse complement strand
TGACCTACCCCGGTCAAGCTGCTTGTTCGCGGCCCCATGAACCACACGATCCGCGCGTTGTCGATCGGGTTCGGGACGGCGCTTTCTTGCAAGATCGGTTTGTCCAGATCAGTTGCTTCGCGTCCGGGCAGCATTGAGAAAACTTTCATGGATATTCCTTGCAGAGACAATGCTTACGCCGTAGGGCGTACGACGGCCATAGCGGACCAACGTTAACCTGGCCGACGCGTATTGCCGGCATTCGAGTAATGCCGGGCCGGCAGCACCGAAGACCAAAGCGGTCGAACACCCGCCGTGCACGATAGTGCCGTCTTTTGCGCATCCTCGCGGGACGTGACGTCGGCTGTCAAAGCCACGTGGACTGGCTCACCGACATCCTCGAAGAAATCCCCCGGATGCCGGTTTCGCGTTTCACCGTGGGCCAACATGAGAACACTCAGACAGATAGTGCTTGCGACTATCGTCATTTTCCGTGCGCTGGCCCACAATGCCTTATGCGGAAACTAGTCCGGATAGCTACGCAGCCAATAGGTCGGCGAGCGGCATTCTTGACGGATCAACCGTCGTCTTCTATATCAACAGCCTCACGGGCGGTGGCCGCGGCGGAAGTGCGCAGTCTGGCGTAGCGCTCGCACATGGCCGCCACGGTCGCGTATGGTTCTGCGAGAGGCTCGAGGCGGCCCCCCGGGCCTGCTGACCATTTTGCTGCAAAGCCGTGTATGGGCGACAGCCAGAATGGTCTGGCGTACAGCGTGGTGCTTACGCCCGGCCGACGTGCATAACAGGCGCCCGCTGTCGCAACTGTTCCACGAACAGGAGCGGCGCGTCTATGACGACAGCGCGTATGCGCGCCGGAAGGTGCTGATCCACAGCAAGGCACCCACGGCTCGCGATTTTACTAATTAGTGCGCACGCCGGGCCGACGGTGAACTCGACGAAGTGCTGCGTAGCAAGAGCCGCAGCAAGTTGGAGATTCGCGCATGGCTCGAGCGCGCCGACGAGTGATGGCAGCAGTCCGCCCGACGTGAGCCGAATGCGGTAGGACGCCCACAAATCACGCTCGAAAGAGCCTAAAAGGCGGGGTTGAGGTGACGTTTCACGACTGATTAACCCTCACATCGCCGGGAAAGCCGCAGATTCAATGGCTAGTTCAGCTTAGCCCGAATTCCCATAGCAGTTTCCACGTCATGCCTTTTCTTGCATGGAGCCTCGATGCGGCCCTTATGTGCGCCGATCAGACGTCTTTAGGAAAACTGACCGTCAAGCGGTGGCGAAACATAAAAATCGTAGCGTATCGGTAATATTGGCCTACCCGCTTCGTGCAATCCCGCAATTGCATTGACGGCGGCAGAGTTCGTGCCTCGCGACTTGTCGGTTCCGTCGTCGGTTTTCAACTACCTGTCAAAGCCTCCACAACTTCGGCCGCTTCGAATGCTTCGGGTAAGGCCGCGCGGACTGGTCGACTATCAACAGGTCAAAAAGATGGTCTTGCAACTTGACGAGGTCACGCGGCACAACGCGATGCTCGTCGAGCAGGACGTAGCCGGCAGATCAATTGGCTAGTTCGAATCGTTGAGGGGCAAATCGGTTAATAGTCCGATCTTGACGCTTTCTTGGCTGAATCGTCCGGGCGCAGAATATTTCGGAAACCTGCTCCCGCAGGATTCGCATAGGCCGCGAGGCATGGCACTGCGTCGTGCGCGATCTTTTGTCGCCCCACTGGGTGGTTGCCACATGTAACCCGGCCTGGGGCTGTCCGCGTTGAACGCTTCCTAATACGAATCAAAGTCATTCGAAGCGTGGCGAAGGCGCGGTTGGCTTTTCTTAAATGCATACCTTATCAGCGATAAGGCTATTTTCGACTCCCACGCCGTTGTTTGAAATGGACATCGATTTTCTTGTCGCGGCGGTTATATGTCTTGTGTTGTTCAGCGCACGGAACTCCCGGAGATTGAACCGTAGTCTGCATCGTGACGGCGAAGGTGCGGGCGCTCGGGAGCGGCCCGATGTACGCATCAGGCTTGTCATCATTCGATTCCGAATTTCCGGCGCCGAAGCGAAACACAGAACTATACCTTTCTGCACGAGGTTGACCGGCCAGACGGCGGCATGCCAGTTTCAAATGCGCGCTCGCGTCGAATCTTCCAGCCTGCAGCAGAGAAAAAATGAGAACGGAAGTCCGCGAGGACAAGGGCGACACTCGAAGTTCAGACAGATGGAACGGCGGGATGTTGAGAGCGAGCGAAGAAAACAGTTGGTTTCTGTCAGCTCAGAAATTTTTCTTTTCGTTAGTTTAAGCCGTCTGACAAAAGGATATGAATATGAACCTCAAATTTCCCATCTATTCTCCTTACTTCAACGGTCGCGAGAAAGCTCTGGTGATCGATTGTATCGACTCGACATGGATTTCTTCGAAGGGCAAATATGTAGGGCAGTTCGAGGATACGTTTGGAGCATGGCTGGGAGCGCAGCATGCGGTCACCGTCAGCAATGGCACCGTCGCGCTACACCTCGCGTTGGCCGCGTTGGGCATTGGGCCGGGCGATGAGGTACTGGTTCCGACCTTGACCTACATTGCCTCCGCAAATGCAGTGAAGTACACCGGCGCGGATGTGGTGTTCGTCGATAGCGAGCGCGATTATTGGCAAATCGACATTGACGATGCCGAGCGCAAGATTACCGACAGGACCAAGGCAATTATGGTCGTGCATCTCTATGGTCAGACTCCTGACATGGATGCGGTGATGGCGTTGGCGAAGAAGCACTCGCTTTATGTGATCGAAGACTGTGCGGAGGCAATCGGCACACGTTACGACGACACCCATGTGGGCACGTTTGGCGATGTCGGCTGCTTCAGTTTTTTTGGTAACAAGACGATTACAACCGGCGAAGGAGGCATGGTAGTCACCAACAATGCCGCGCTTGCCCAGAAAATCCGACATCTTAGAAGCCAGGGTGTATGCAGCGAGCGGGAATACTGGCACGACGCGATCGGCTTCAACTACCGGATGACGAACGTGTGCGCGGCGATCGGATGTGCACAGATGGAATCCGTCGACGATCTGATCGCCAAGAAACGGCAGATTGCCGAATGGTATCGGCAGAGCCTGGCCGACTTGCCCGTGCAGGTGCACGCCACGCATCCACGCACGCTGCATAGTTACTGGATGGTGTCCATTCTCGTCGACGACGCCCGGGATCGTGACGCATTGCGCACCGCGCTCCGGGTCGATGGTATCGAGACCCGTCCGGTGTTTTACCCGCTCCATCAAATGAAGATGTATGCGGCGCCTGGTCAGCATTTCCCCATTGCCAACGACATTTCTAGTCGAGGCATCAATCTACCGAGCTACCCGGGCCTGATGCGCGACGATATTGCGTTCATCTGCGAGCGCGTGCATGACTTTTTTGCCCGACAGGAAACCAGGATGGAGCCCTTGCTGGAGACGAAAAGCTGAAGACGCGATCGCGCACCCCGGTCTCCATTAAGTCGATGAAGCATATGGCAGAAGCGGAAAAAGGCCGTGCAGAAGGCTGTTGCTATCAGAAAGAAGCTGGAGCGCCTGGCAACGTCAGCCGATGGAGCGGCCATGCGTCTCGCGAGGTGATTGGTTTATTGCGTTGTTCATCGGATTTGTTGTACTGATCGATCGGGTTATTGATTCATCAGGGGATTAAGGAAAGTAACAGAATGAACCCAATGTATTTAGGCTTGCTAACGGTCTATTTTATGGGCTGATTTTGGTGAAGTTGCTTTCGGTGAGCAATCGGTCGTCGCGTCGGGTGCGTCAAGGCCGTCGCATGAAGATGGTTGAAAGGCATGTCTGAGCTATTCCGCGCTCGCTGCCCAATGTTGCTTCCAATTCATAACAAGTTCACGTGACCGGTCTAATGCCGACAAAGGACAAATCATGACGCACTTCATCGCCCGCGCACGCGCACCCTTGCGGCTTGGACTTGCTGGAGGGGGGACTGACGTTTCCCCTTACTCCGATCGTTTTGGCGGACTGGCGCTTAACGTGACCATCGACAGGTTTGCATACGCGTCCATCGTGCCGCGCGATGACGCGAAGATCGAACTGACTGCCGCGGATACGCAGGTGCGCTGGACGGGAGAGATCTCCCCCGAGCTCCCAAAAATCAAGGGGCTGGATTTGCACGTCGGGGTGTACAACCGGATCGTCCGACAATTCAACGGGGGCCATCCGCTTGCCGTATCGATCACCACGCATTCAGAGGCGCCGCCGGGATCTGGATTGGGTTCGTCGTCGACTGTCGTTGTTGCGCTCGTGCAGGCTTTCTGCGAATTGCTTTCCCTGCCACTCGGAGAGTATGACGTCGCGAAACTGGCTTACGAGATCGAACGGATCGATCTTGCCCTCGCAGGCGGCAAGCAGGACCAATACGCGGCGACTTTCGGTGGCCTCAACTTCATGGAGTTCTACGGCGACAAGGTCATCGTCAATCCGTTGCGGATCAAGCAGGAAACGAAGGCTGAGCTCGAGGCGTCGCTAGTGCTGTTCTACACCGGCGTATCGCGCGAATCGGCCAATATCATCAAAGAGCAAAGCAATAATGTGATCGAGAATTTGACTGATCCGCTTGCCGCTCTTCACGAAGTCAAGGCCGAAGCGACAAGAATGAAGGAGGCGGTTTTGCGCGCGGACTTCGCCGGCATTGCCGCTTCCATGCGCGACTCGTGGGAATCGAAGAAGCGCATGGCGAAAAACATTTCGAATCCGTCGATAGACGAATTGTGGAGGGTCGCCACCATCGCGGGGGCGAAAGCCGGCAAGGTCTCGGGGGCGGGCGGCGGCGGTTTCATGATGTTTTTCGTTGACCCGATCGATCGCTCGGCTGTCACGCGCGTGCTCGACAGCCGCGAAGGTCAGGTCATGTCCTGCACGTTCACCGACATCGGTGCCCAATCCTGGAGAGTATCGTGAGAATTTCCGTCACCAATGAAATCGAAAAGACCATCGCGGTTCTCAGTGAGCTTGCAGGCAGCCCTGAGGTGATCGCAAACGTCGAGAAACTCGCGCAGCGTGTCACGAAGGCGCTGCGCGACGGTAACAAGGTGTTGCTGGCCGGTAACGGCGGCAGCGCGGCCGACGCGCAGCATATTGCCGGGGAGTTTGTTAGCCGGTTCAATTTCGATCGACCGGGATTGGCGGCGTTTGCCCTGACCGTCGATACCTCGGTGATGACCGCGATCGGCAACGACTACGGCTATGAAAAGCTGTTTGCGCGGCAGATCGAAGCTGTCGGCCGTTCAGGCGACATTTTCTGGGCTTACTCGACGTCCGGCCGCTCGCCGAATATTCTCCGCGCGCTCGAAGTTGCGAAGGAACGGGGCATGTACAGCGTCGGCTTCACCGGCAACCACCGGGAGGGCACGGCCGAAATGCGCGCTCGTGCCGATCTATGCATTGAGATCCCCTCGACATCCACGCCCAAGATTCAGGAAGGCCATCTGGTTTGCGGCCACATTGTGTGCGGAATGGTGGAAGAGAACATCTTCGCATCATGAGCAAAATGCTTCCATGTATGATCCTGGCGGGTGGCTTGGGTACGCGTCTGCGGCCAGTGCTCGGCGAAGGTCTTCCTAAAGCGATGGCCAGCGTCGATGGGCAGCCGTTTCTCGCCTGGCTGCTGCGTTGGCTGGCGCAGCAGCGGGTGACGGACGTCGTCCTGTCGCTGGGTTATGGATGCGGCGAAATCACCCGCTGGTTGTCACGGCAGTCCTTGGGACTGTCTGTGACGATTATCGAAGAAGACACGCCGCTCGGCACGGGCGGCGCGATTATGCACGCGTTGCGGGCCTGCGCCGCGCCGCGGGCGATCGTCCTGAATGGTGACACCATCACGGATCTGGATCTGCGCGGCTTTTCCGAATTTTTCGACGCAGCGGGCGCCGATCTGGCAATCGCCGCAACGAGCGTGTCCGATGCGTCACGGTACGGGACGCTCGAATTCGACGCCGCATCGAAGCGGCTGATAGCGTTCGAAGAAAAGCGGCCTGTGCCGGCGCCGGGGTTCATCAATGCCGGCGTGTACGCGGTCGACGCAGCCCGGCTTCTCGAATTCGATCTGCCCCAACGATTTTCATTCGAAGCCGATTTCCTGCGCCGTCAGCTCGCCTCTCTCGACATCCGGGTCTTCCCGGAGATCACCGAGTTCATCGATATTGGCATTCCGTCGGACTATGCGCGGGCCCAGCATGTGGTGCCGCTCATGTGTGAACAATCGGCCCATGACACGTAAAGCGCTTTTCCTCGATAGGGATGGAGTCGTCAACGTCGATTCCGGGTATGTACACAAGCCGACCGAATGCGTGTTCGTCGAACACATCTTCGAACTCGTGCGAACGGCGAATCACGCGGGCTATGTGGTGGTTCTGGTCACGAACCAGGCGGGCATCGGCCGGGGTTATTTCCCGGTCAGTCAGTTTGAGGTGTTTACCGATTGGATGTTGGGCGAATTCCAGACCAGAGGGGCGCGAATAGACCGCGTCTACTACTGCCCGCACCACCCGGAGTTCGGGCAGGGGTTGTACCGGCAGGCGTGCGATTGCCGGAAGCCGCAACCCGGCATGTTCGTCCGGGCGCGCGCTGAACTCGATCTGGACATGGAAGGGTCGCTGATGATCGGCGACAAGCTTTCGGATCTGGAGGCGGCGGCGAGTGCCGGAGTGGGATATCGTTTCTTGCTGGCGCCGCTTGGCGAGCATGGCGTCGAATTGCCTGCGCCGCTCGGCTCGCGCATCGACGCTCTGTCCGTTCTGACCGGCTGGTTTGCGCAAGAGCGGCTGCGCGAGCCAGAGCGTTAAGCGGGCGTCACTTCGAGCGCCCCACGATGATGGGCGACGATAAAACATTCTTGAAGAAAGGTTTGCCGACCGCCTTCAGGAAAAGCGTTCCGGAAAAGCCTGCCGGGAGCTCGATGACGGCCGTGTCCGACGCGTACTGCTTCATCAGGCGAAACTTGCCTCCTGCCAGCGACTCGTGGAGTTCAAGATGATCGACGGTCACAGCATGTGACAGTTTGACGGCGATCGCATTGCCGGAAAGATGTGTCTGAAGCGTGACACAGCTGTCGATTCCGGATTCGAGCGCTGTGCCTTCCTCGTAATCGTTCCAGGTGATTAACTGCAGGAAGGGCAACTGGCGCGAGGCGCTGTAGTTCTGGTTGACGAGATCAAAGGTCTGCAGCCAGGTATCGCCACAAGCTTGCGGCATGTAGTGCTTTTCCTCGGGCTTGGCCCATGAGGCCAGCAGATCGTCAAAACCCTTGAAGACGCCGCCGGTCGCTATTTTTGTCGGCTCCGTTTGCGCATATCGATAGAACTCCTTCAGCTCGGATAGATTCGCCTCGCTGACTTTTTTTGCCGCGAACCCAGGGGCAACCCACACGAAGGCGCCTGCGCTGGAGTCCCGGTCGAAGCCCTGCTTATGGATGTGAACCCACGATATCTCGGGATGCGCGGCCTGGATGCGCGACCAGTCGACTTTGCCGGACCAGTCAAGGCCAAATTCGAATAACACCGGGTGGCCGTTATACCTTAGGTATTGGCGGGACGAAAAGTAGGTGCGGGTGATGTAATCAAGTTGAGAAAGGATAGACTGGGTAACGTCACAGCCCTTGCAGCGATTGAAGTTGTAAGTCCCGCTATCGACCATGATCGAGAACGAGAGATCGGGGAATTTCGCCAGTTCCGGCATCGACTTGCGCCACGCGAGATCGATGGGGTCGGGCTGGCCGTCCGTCTTTTTTTGTCCATACCAGTCGACGATAAGACCGTCGACACCGCGTGCCTGCATGTCCTTGAATGTCCGGAGAGCCTGCGCCGGATCGTCCGACCGATACCCTACCGAAACGCCACGCGACTCGGGATCTGCCCACCACGGCAGATAGTGCGCAAGAACCTTGGTGGTGTGGCCCGGATAAAGCAGCGTGTGAACATTGACATTGGAGACTGACGTCGACCCGCCGAGATTGCCGTTTGCCGTGCCTGCGAAAGTACGGCTCGCCGATGTATTTGGCGGCATCAGCATGAGGGCCGGTTCTTGACACTGTGCAGTGAGGGGTAGCGCACCGAAACACAAGGCCAGCGCGGGCAGTATCCAATCAAATGTTGTCATCACTCATAGCGTAAGCCAAAAGTCTGCATTTTATGAGTTATTCGCCGACGTTGGTATTCCAGCCAAGTAGGTTCTTTTACTGTCGGTTTTCTTTTCTGGACGCATAGGCACGCAGGCTCTGCTGTCCCGGGGTCTGCTCCTCGGCAGCTTGCCCGGGGCCAGAGCAGCGTTTTAAATTTTTGGAGTTGCATATGCGTAACGAGGTCGGTCGCGAAAGAAGCCCCGCTATTGGTCCCGATCTGTCGGCGCTATCGGTTTTCGATGTGTTGGAAAATGTTCTGACTTATCGATATCTCTTCCTCAGCGTCCTTTTGTCTGGAGTGCTGCTTGGGTGCGTTTATGTGTTGCTTGCCACACCCATGTACTCGGCAAACGCCTTGATCCAGATCGAGGACAAGAAGAGTAGCGCTCTTGGCTCGTTATCGACGGTCACAAAGGCTCTCGACGTCAATGGTTCTCCGATTCTCGGCGAAATCGACGTTGCGCGTTCGCGGACCGTCGTCACGCAGGCAGTCGAAGCAGCTGCGGCCCAGACTTCCGTCACGGTCAAGAACAATTTTCCGCTGATTGGGCGCTGGCTTGCCACGGTCCTGCCCAGGAACCCGGATGGCCTCGCAAGCGCGCCGTTCGGGGCCACGCGTTGGGCGTGGGGAGGCGAGAACCTCACGCTCGGCTCATTCGACGTTCCGGCGGCTCGGATCGGCAAGCAGTACAAGCTCGCTTATCAGGGTGACGGCAAATGGACATTGGAGGATAACAACGGCAAAGAAGTGCTGAACGGAACGGTCGGGGTGCCCGCAGTCTCCGGCGACTACCGCGTCCTCGTGAAGGCGGTAGTCGGCCGTCCCGGAACCACGTTTGGCCTTGTCCGGCGTGCTACGCAGTGGCAGGTCGACCGGATCATCAAGAAGCTCAACGTTGCCGAGACCAAGCGGGAATCAGGCGTTTTCGAGCTGGAATACAACGACGACAGCCCTTTCTACGCCGCACGGCTCGTCAACTCGATTGCCGACGCGTACCTGGCGAACAACGTCGCGCGCCGCGCCCAGGAGTCGGAACGCAGCCTGAGCTTCCTTAACACTCAGATCCCGACGGTGCGCGCCCAGCTGCAGAAAGCGGAAGAGGCACTTAACGCGTTTCGCCTACGCGAAGGCAGCATTGATGTGGGCGGTGAAATAAAGGCGTTGCTCGACCAGTCAGCGGCGGTCGAGAAGGCCAAACTCGAAGCCAACCTGAGTTACCAGGACATGCGCGCGAAGTATCAGTTAGGCCAGGCGCCGCTGGTCGCGATACTGGGAAAACTCGAGCAACTGGATGTCGCATCGCACCAGCTTTCCGCCCGTATTTCGAAACTGCCTGGCTTGCAGCAGGAATACTTGCGGCTCTCACGAGATGTGGAGGTCGAGAACGCGCTGTATGTCGGTCTGATGAACAATGCGCAGCAGTTGCAGATCGCTACGGCTGGCAATGGGGGCAATGCGTCGATCGTGGATTACGCGGAGGTGGCAGAGAAGCCGGGACGTCCGAATCCGGTGCTCGCACTGGCGCTTGGAGGCATAGCAGGCGCTTTGCTCGGCTTCCTTGCCACGCAACTGATGGCACTCGGTGCGGGCCGGATTCGTGACCCGAAGCGACTGGAAGCCATGATCGGGATCGATACGCTCGGTATCCTGCCGACTTCGCCGGTACAGAAGAAAGAGGCGAAAAAGCCAGAACATACCTTTCTGATCAGCGCAGAGGAAACCGAAACGCCGCTGGTCGAGGCCATGGAGAGCCTTGCGCTAGCGGTGCAATACTCGCTTGCGGAGAAAGAGGGGGGGAAGGTCGTCCTGATCACTTCGGCGGTGGCGAACCAGGGCAAGTCGCTAATCGCTGCCAACCTCGCATACCTGCTGTCAGAAAAGGGAGTGAAGACGTTGCTGCTCGACGCGGACATGCGTCAATCCAAGGTGCATCGCTATCTTTCCGTCAACACCAGCGTCGGTTTGTCTGGGGTCCTGCAGGGAACATTCGAATCCGACGAAGTCATCGCCAAGCCGACTGACAATTTTCACGCGTTGCCGGCAGGCAAGAAAACGAAGAAGGCGGCGAAGCTACTCGGCGCCGACAATTTTGGCCCACTTATCGAGTCGCTGCGAGACGAATACGACGTTGTCGTCATCGATTCTCCGCCGGTCCTCCCGGTCCTCGATGCGGCAGCCCTGTCGAGATATGCGGACATGACGCTCTTCGTGGCGCGGCAAGGAGAAGTGAGCTACGCCGAGGTCGTCGAATCAGTATCGCGGCTCGCGAAGGTCGGCACGACTGTCGATGGCCTGGTGTTCAACGGCTTTGCACCTTCGCCGCTGCGCTATGGCTATTACTCGAATGCGTACCGTTACATGTCTGCTCAGGACTAAGCCGGGTTCACCGGCTGGTCCGTAGTTCCCGCGTAATCGTATGGCAGGCGCAGACGCGCGTTGTCGCAATCAGGGATATTCATGAGATTTTCTTCGATGCTGACGGCGCTAGAAACCAGCAGACCGGAAATTCCGGATTCGTCAGAGAGCGCACTTCCGAATGCGCAGGGCGAGCTACGTATCGTCTGGTTCATGGGGCCGCGGTCAAGCAGCTGGAACGGGGTAGGTCAGCATAGTCTGATATTTATCCGAGCCTTGAGCAGGACCGCCGACTTCAATATCGACGTGATCGATATTCCTGCTGAATCCCGCTCACTGAAGCGCTATTGGTGGCAGTTTGTGCTGTACCCGCTCCACGCGATCCGCGCAGCTCGGTCGTGCGACATGGTCGTGCTTTATCAGGAGGATCTGAGCTTTCTCGTGCCGTTCGTCCGCCTCGCCGGCGGCAAGGTCTGCGTGCTTTTCCATCACGTTCAACGTCCTGGGCAAGCGCGAGGCTTAACGGAACGGCTCAAGGAATTGTATGTTCGCGCAATCCGGGGGCAGGTTGTCAGGGCGAATCTCGTGCTGGTGGGAAGTGAAGTGACCGCCACTGAGATGCGAGAAGTCGTGCCGGTTCCGGCCGAGCGCGTCAAGATATTACCTTGCCCGTTCGAAGACAAATATTCGCCGGTTGATGAACCGACGTCACGCGCCGCGCGGGCTCGGTCCAGGGCGATCCTCAAAGAGCGCATGGGTCTGGATATTGGCGATGCGATCCTGTTGTTGAACGTCGGCTCGGACGAGACTCGTAAGAATAACGTAACAATCTTTCGGGCGCTGGCAAAAATGTCGCGCAAGGATCTTGTGATCGTTCGCGCCGGCAACGCGTTCAACCTTGCCAATCGCAAGGAATGCTCGACATTGGTTAGCGAGTCGGGCATCCGTGCGCATTTTCTCGATTCCGTTAGCGACGAAGTCCTCGGGTATCTCTATCAGGCGGCGGACATGTACGTCTCAGCATCGCTGCACGAGGGCTTTGGCCGGACCGTGATAGAGGCGCAGATCGCCGGGATTCCGGTCGTTGCTTCCGACATACAGGTGTATCGGACGTCTATGGGCGATTCGTTTCTCGCGGTCCACGATCCGGCCGATCCCGATGCGTGGGTGGCGGCGATCAATCGTCTGTCGAATGCCCC
>Ga0157369_10008579_pt1 | contig 11720 bp, 15 predicted proteins | sample C25metaG_FD_113461 | JGI IMG/M metagenome (GOLD analysis project Ga0157369, IMG submission 113461) | Corn rhizosphere microbial communities from Kellogg Biological Station, Michigan, USA - C2-5 metaG | ecosystem: Host-associated > Plants > Roots > Rhizosphere > Soil | place: USA: Michigan... | reverse complement strand
TCTACTTCACCTGGAAGGAGATCGAGATCCGCGGCCGCCCGAAGCCCGGCGTGTACCTGAGCGGGCGCACGGCAGCCTGGGCCGAGCGTGTGAACGCGGGCCAGATCGAGCTCTCGATGACGCACTCGCGCGAGCTCGCAGCCGCGGTCGCGGTGGTCCTAGACCCGTGAGGCTCGAGGCCCTGCTCACGGCGGACGAGACGCGCGCCGCCGAGGCGGCGTACGGCGGCTCGCTCGACACGCTGATGGAGCGCGCGGGCACCGCGGTCGCCCAACTCGTGCTGCGCGATTTCCCCGGGCGCGTCACGGTGGTCTGCGGCGGGGGCAACAACGGCGGCGACGGCAAGGTCTGCGCGCGCGTGCTGCGCGAGGCAGGCCGTGACGTCAACGTCATCGAGGGCGTCGGCGATCTCGGCACGCCTGACGTGATCGTCGATGCGCTGCTCGGCATCGGCTTGAAGGACGCGCCGCGCGAGGACGCCGCACGCATGATCGACCTCGTCAACTCCGCTCACTGTCCCGTCGTCGCCGTCGACGTTCCCTCCGGCGTGAACGCGTCGACGGGCGAGGTGCCCGGCGCCGCCGTGCGCGCAACGGTGACGGTGACGTTCGGCGCCGCCAAGGTTGGACTAGCCGTCGCGCCGGGTCGTCTGCACACGGGCTCGGTGCGCGTCGCGCCGATCGGGCTACGTCCCGCTGCGCACGAGCACTCGCTTGTTCCCGCCGGCGCGCTCGCGGATGTGCCAACGAAGGCGCCCGACGCCACGAAGTACAGCGCCGGCTCGGTGCTGATCGTCGGCGGCTCGCGCGGACTGACCGGCGCGCCGATGCTCGCCGCGCTCGCTGCGTTCCGCGCCGACGCGGGGTACGTCGCGGTGGCGGCGCCCGAGTCGACGATGCCGGTGCTCGAGGCGCGGCTGCTCGAGGCAGTAAAGCGGCCGCTGCCGGAAGATGGAAATGGGAAGCTGCTGCCGCGCTCGCTCGACGGCATCCTCGAGGCGGCGCAGCGCGCTGACGCCGTCGCGGTCGGTCCCGGCATGGGCCGCAGCGACGGGACGATCGAGCTTGTGCGCCTGCTGCTCGAGCAGCTCGACAAGCCCGTGGTGCTCGATGCCGACGCGCTGTGGGGGCTCGAGCCGTTCGCGCGCAGTGCGCCAACGGTGCTCACGCCGCACAGCGGCGAGCTGTCGCAGCTGCTCGGGAAGGGCGCGCGCGAGCTCGACGCGCACCGGCTCGACGCAGTTCGGCGCGCGGCGTCGCGCTTCGGCGCGGTCGTGCTGCTGAAAGGGCCTGACACGCTCGTCGCCGCGCCGCGCACCGGCGTGCTCGTGTGCGACTACGGCACGCCGGCGCTCGCGACCGCGGGCTCGGGCGACGTGCTCACCGGCATCGTCGCCGCGTTCCTCGCGAAAGGCCTCGAGCCGCAGCTCGCCGCCGCTGCCGCGGCGGTCGCCCACGGCGTCGCGGCGGAGCTCGTCGAGCCCGCGCGCGGCGTCGTCGCCTCCGATCTGCTGCCCGCGCTTCGGCTCGCGCTCGCCGGCCACGGCTGGCAACGGTCGCCACTCGCGTGAACGTCGTCACCGGAGCGCTGTCCTACATCGGACGCGCGATCGCCGAGGAGCTCCTCGATCGAGGCGAGCACGTGCGTTCGCTTTCGCGGCGCGATGTTCCGGGCGATCCGCTGCGCGAGCGCATCGAGCTCGCGCCGTTGCAGTTCGACAACCCCGATCTGAGTGGAGCGGCGACGCTCTACAACACCTACTGGATTCGGTTCGAGCGCGGCGGCGCGACGTTCGCGCAAGCCGTCGCCAACACGATCAGGCTGTTCGAGGCGGCGCGACGTGCCGGCGTCGAGCGCATCGTTCACATCTCGGTGGCGAACGCGGATCAGGCCGACGACCTTCCCTACTTTCACGGCAAGCACGAGCTCGAGGCGTGGCTCGCGGCAAGCGACATCCCGCACACCGTTGTGCGTCCGACGCTCGTGTTCGGCGCGAACGACATCCTCGTCAACAACATCGCGTGGATTCTCCGCCGCTCGCCGCTCTTCCTCGTGCCCGGTCGCGGCGACTACCTCGTGCAGCCCGTGTCAGTGCGGGAAACAGCGCGGATCGCAGTTGACACGCCCGCCGGCTTGACCGTCGATGCCGCCGGCCCTGAGACGATGACGTTCGGCGAGCTCGTCACGCGCACGCGCGACGCGATCGGCGCACGCTGCGTCGTTGCGGCCGGTCCCCGCGCAGCCGGGCTAGGGATCATCCGCATCGTCGGAGCGATGCTTCGCGATGTCGTGGTCACCGCGGACGAGCTCTCTGGGCTCGAGCGATCGCTCCTTACTTCGTCACACGAGCCGCTCTCTTCCGAACGCTTCTCGGCGTGGCTGCAGCTACACGCCGACGAGCTTGGCCGTCGCTACGTTTCGGAGCTTCAGAGGAATTTCAAGTGAGAAGTGAGATAACAATCGATCTCGGCGCGCTGCGCCGCAATGTGCGCCGGCTCGTGGACGCAGCCGGCGGCGCCGAGGTGTGGGCCGTGGTGAAGGCGCACGCCTACGGCCACGGCGCGACCGATTGCGCAGACGCCGCACTCGGCGCCGGTGCAACGGCGCTGTGTGTCGCGACCGTGGCGGAGGGGCTCGCGTTGCGCGCGCATATCCCGGAGGCGCGGATCATCGTGCTCGGGCCGGCAGCGAACCGTGAGATCCCGTGGGCGCGCGAAGCAGCGCTCGAGCTCGTCGTCGGCGACGCGATTCCCGAAGGCGTGCGCGTGCACGTGAAGCTCGACAGCGGGATGGGGCGGTGGGGCGTAAGCGAGCTCGCAACGCCGGTGCGCGAGGTCGTCGGCGTAATGACGCACCTCGCGACCGCGGACTCCGACCCTGCGTTCGCGCGCGAGCAGCTCGAGCGCTTCCGCGCCGCGACCGATGGCCTCAGTCTCACGCGTCACGCCGCGAACAGCGCCGCGACGCTGAGGCTGCCGGAGTCGCAGCTCGACGCCGTACGCTGCGGTGTCGCGCTATACGGGCTCTCGCCGTTCGGCACCGATCCCGCCGAGGACGGCCTCGCGCCGGTGCTGCGCTGGGAAAGCGAAGTCTCGTTGTCCAAGCTGCTGCGGCCGGGCGACTCGACGGGATACGGGCGTCGCTTCGTCGCCGAGCGCGACACGTGGATCGGGATCGTGCCGGTCGGCTACGCGGACGGCTTCCGCCGCGACCTCACCGGCACCGAGGTGCTGGTCGGCGGTGAGCGCCGCCGCGTCGTCGGAGCCGTTTCGATGGACGCGCTCGCAATCGAGCTCGACGGCGACGCGACCGGTGCCGGCGTGACGCTGATCGGCGACGGGCTCCTCGTCGAGGAGCACGCGCGCCACGCCGGCACCATTAACTACGAGCTGACCTGCCACGTGGACTCCTCGCCGACACGCGCGCGGCGCGTGGTGATCGACTCATGAGCAAGCCAGATCGCTTCGCCGCCTTGCAGGCCGAGCGCGCGGCGGCGCTCGCGGCGCGGCTCGACGAGCTGCTCGTGCTCACCGGCGACGAGCGCGCGCTCGACGTCGGAACCGGCACCGGCGCGTTCGCGTACGCGCTTGCGAAGCGCGTGCGCGAGGTCGTTGCGGTCGACGCGGACGAGGCGATGGCGGCACGCGCGCGCGATGCGGCGCCGGCGAATGTCGAGGTCGTCGTCGGGGACGGCGAGCATCTGCCGTTCGACGCGTTCTCGTTCGACCTCTCCATGACGGCGCGCACGTTGCATCACACACCGCGGCCCGAGCTCGTGATCGCGGAGCTGGCGCGCGTGACGCGCCCAGGCGGGACGATCCTCGTCGTCGACCAGCTCGCGCCGGTCGACCCATTGGCGGCGTTCGAGCTGAACCGCTTCGAGCGCGCACGCGACGCGACGACGACGCGCGTCCTCTCCGACGGCGACCTGCGCGCGCTCTTCGATGCCAACGGGCTTGTGCTGAGGCGCGACCAGGTCGTGCGAGAATCGCGCGATCTCGAGCGCTATCTCGACCTCGCCGGGTGCGAAGGGCTCGACCGCGAGCGCGCGCGCTCGCTCGTCCCGCGCGACTACGAGTCGGTCACCGGCTGGTACGTGCTCGCGCGCGGGCCAGCGTTGCCGGGATAAGCGCCTGCAGCACGGCAACCGGGCGGTACCAGCGCGGCACGGTGATCTCGCGCCGGTCGCGCTCGACGCCGTCGATGATCCGCGTCGCGACGAACGGCGGGTCGACGACGAGCCGCGAGAGAAGTCGCCCGAGGCGCACCTGGCGCTGCGGGAAGCCCGGCGTCTCGACGAACCCTGGCTTCACGGTGAGCACGGAGATCCCGCGCCGGCCGAGCTCGACGGCGAGCGATCGCGACAACGCAAGCTGCGCGTGCTTCGTCGCCGAGTACGGGCCGTCCGCGATCTCGCCGGCGACGGAGACCACGTTGACGACGTGCGAGCCCTCGCCGAGTCCGGGCAGAAATGCGCGCGTCACCCAGACGCCGCCGAGGAAGTTCGTCGCGAGCGCTTGCTCGAGGCGCTCGGGGTCGACGTCAAGGAAGCCGCGCGCTCTGGCGGGGATGCCCGCGTTGTTCACGAGCAGGTCGATGTGCGGATGGCGCTCGAGCACGCGCGCGGCCGCGGCGTCCACCGCTGCGCGGTCGGAGACGTCGCACGTCTCGTGCTCGTCGGTGCTGGACTCGCGGCGCGACAGCCCTACCGTGTGCCAGCCGCCCATGCGCAGTTGGCGGACCAGCTCCTCGCCGATTCCCGACGACGCTCCGGTGACGACGGCGACGCGCATGGGGGAAGGATAGGGTTGGCCCGATGTTCGACGGCAAGAAAGCCCTCGTTCTCGGCGTGGCCAACAAGCGCTCGATCGCGTGGGCGATCGCGAAGCAGCTGGCCGACGGCGGCGCGCAGCTTGCGTTCACCTACCAGGGCGAGCGCATCGAGCAGAACGTGCGCGACCTTGCGGACAGCGTTTCGAGCCCGCTGGTGACCGAGCTCGACGTGCGCGACGACGGTGCGATCGCGCGGGTCTTCTCGGAGGTGTCGGACGCCTTCGACGGCGAGCTCGACATCCTCGTGCACTCGGTCGCCTTCGCAGCCGCCGAGGATCTCGAGGGTCGCTTCACCGACACGCCGCGCGACCGGTTCTGGATGGCCGTCGACGTCAGCGCCTACTCGCTCGTCGCGACGGCCCGCGCAGCCGAGCCGCTGATGGAGGCGGCCGGCGGCGGCTCGATCGTGACCATGACGTACCTCGGTGGCGAGCGCGCGGTACCGCACTACAACGTGATGGGCGTGGCGAAGGCCACGCTCGATGCGTCCGTGCGCTACCTCGCGTGGGATCTCGGCCAGAAGAACATCCGCGTCAACGCCGTGTCGGCAGGCCCGGTGCGCACACTCGCCGCGCGCTCGATCGCGGGCTTCGCGACGATGGAGTCGATTGTCGAAGAGCGCGCGCCGCTGCACCGTCACATCGGTGCGGACGACGTCGGTGCGGCGGCGGCGTATCTCCTGTCAGACGCAGCCCAGAACGTGACCGGCACGACGCTCTACGTCGACGCCGGCTATCACGCAATGGGCATGTAGCCCGCGACACGCTCCGCGGCCGCAGCAAGCTCTTCGTCGGACACGTTCGGCAGCACGTCTTCCCACAGCGGGAGGTACATGCCCGCAGCCTCGAGCATCCCGAGCGGCCGCGGGATGAACCACACGTGGAAGTGCGCGCCGCCGTCGCCCCAGCGATAGAGGTGCACGCGGCCGACGTCACCGAGCGCGAGGATCGCGCGCTCGACGCGCGCCACGATGCGGCCGAAGTCGGCCTGCAGCTCCTCCGGCAGATCGGAGAACGAGTCCACATGCGTGCGGCTCGCGAGCCAGACAGCGCCGGGGAGGCTGCCGCCGACCGGCGGGTGCAGCGTCCAGTTGTCGTCCGACCAAACAGCAGGCGTCGTCTTCCCACCGCAGATCGCGCACGGCGGCCCGCCCTCTTCGCCGCGGCGCGGCGGCTCCGGAATCTGGCGCTCGCCGGGTGCGCGCGCAACGAGCGGTTCGTCATACGGGAGCGACATCTCGCTCACACTCCTTTGTTGTCTTGTGCGCGGTGAAGAGCAGTCCCTCGCCGACGCTGAGCGTCACCCGGTTGAAGCCGGCCGCTTGGAGGTACACGAGCAGGCGCGGCGGGTCGATCGGGTTGTAGACGTCGCCCTCGTGGAACTCGTGCAGCCCCTGGCTCGCGAGGCTGTCGGAGCCGAGCAGGACGCCGTCGGGGCGGAGCACGCGAAACGCCTCCGAGAGGGTGGCGAACTGCATCGCCTGCGTCGGGAGATGGTGCAGCATCGTGATCGACGCAACGGCGTCGAACGACTCGTCGGCGAACGGGATGCTGGTGGAGTCGCCGACCTTCACAGTGACGTTTGTTCCGTCGAACTTCGCCGCGAGCGCCGCCGCAGCGCCCGCGTCGAGCTCGAGGGCGACCAGACGCTCGACGCGATGACGGAGCCAGCGGGTGGATGCTCCGGGCCCGGGGCCGAGCTCGAGCAGTTCGCCGCCGAGCTCCACCGTGGCGGCCAGGGGCGCGAGCACCTCGGTCTCGAGGAACTCGGCCCATTCCTCGCTGGCGCAGAGGGACGCGTGGTTGTCGTTCATGCAGCGAAGCTAGCGCTTCCGAAAAGCGATAAGCTGCCAACTTATGTCGCTGAACGGACAAGCGATTGTCTGCAGCTTCCCGATGCCTTTGGGTCGCCGGTTCGAGTGGCACCACCACGACGAGCATCAGCTCGCTTGGGCGCCTGAGGGTGTGCTCGTCGTGCGCACGGAGTGGGGCAGCTACGTCCTGCCGCCGGCGCGGGCGTTGTGGATCCCAGCCGGCGTGTCGCACGAGACGAGCGCCTCTGGCGTCGCCGTCCTGCGGTCGGTCTACATCCGCCCGCGCGGTTGCCGCATCGACTGGTCGCAGCCGACTCCGGTTGCGGTGAGCCCGCTGCTGCGCGAGCTCATCCCGCATCTCGAGGGCAACGAGCTTGCGGGCTCGGAACGCGACCGCGCCGAGGCGATGCTGTTCGATCTGCTCGTTCCGCTCGCGATCGCGACGATCGACGTGCGCCTGCCGGATGACGACCGCGCGCGCGAAGTTGCCGCCGCGCTCCTCGAGAATCCCGCCGACGGCCGAACGCTGCACGAGTGGGGACATGACGTCGGCGCGAGCAGCCGCACGCTCGCGCGCGCATTCCTCGCGGAAACCGGGCTGTCGTTCGGGCGGTGGCGTACGCTCGCGCGGCTGCAGGCCGCGCTGCTTCAGCTGGCCGAAGGGCTACCGGTGGGGCTGGTCGCGACGCGCGTCGGCTACAGGACGCCGAGTGCATTTGTCGCCGCGTTCCGTGCCCACACCGGCAGCACTCCCGGCCGGTACTTCAACTAGGCGAACGGCTTCGTCACCATGTCGAGGATCACCATGAGCAGGACGGCGACATCGACGCTTGCGATCAGCAGGATGCGCTCGATCAGCGCCAGCGTGATCGGGTGATCCGGCCCATTGGCCTGGGCCGACGCGTTGATCTTCTTCGCCAGCGGTGACAGCACGGCGACGCCGGTGATGAACGTCGACGCGTAGCCGATCAGGCCGACGATCACCCAGAAGTGACCCCAGCCCCAGCTCGTGTTGATCATCATCGCGATGCCCATCAGGAAGACGATGAGGCCGGCCGGCGCGAAGATCTTCTCGCCCCAGAACGCAGCACGCTGCGCGACGGCGACAACCTTCGCCGGGTCGTTCTCGCTCTTCGCGCGGATGCCGTCGATCGTCAGCATCACGCCGCCGCCGACCCAGATCACCGCGACGGAGACGTGGATCGCCTTGAAGAGCGCGTACCAGTCGTTGAAGACCGCGGTCGAGTTGGAGAGGACGAAGATCGCGCCCACCACGACGACCGCGCCGAACAGGATGAGAGGCAGCTTGCTCGCGCGCCCGGGCGCGCTCGCTGCCGTTGCAGGAGTGTCCATACCCGGAACTAAGCAGGGTTACCGGACGACTTCAAGCCCCGCGCCGCGTCGAGCAGCACGTCGACGTCGGGCAACTCGCCGGTGTCGTAGCTCCACGCGCCGCGGATCGTGCCGCTCGTGTCGACGAGAAACGCCGATCGGGCGGACACGTCGTGGAAGCCGCGGAACTCGAAGCCGATGCCGAGCGCGCGCGTCGCGTCGCCGTTGAAATCGGACAGCAGCCCGAAGTTCAGGTCGAGCGCCTGCGTCCACGCGATGTGCGTCCACGGCGAGTCGCGCGAGATGCCCACGGGCTGGACGCCGGTCTCGTCGAACTCCGCTCTCCTGTCACGCAGGAGCTCCATCTCGTTCGTTCAGGTGGAGGACCAGTCGAAGAGGTAGAAGACGAGCAGCTTCGGCCCGTCCTCGACCAGCTCCGCCAGTGACAGCGGCTCGTTCGGCCCGAGGAAGACCTTCGCCTCGGGAAGCTTGTCGCCCACGCTCAGCATGGGCCCGAATCTAGCGGCAACACCAACTGTTCGTGAGCTGGAGCATCTGGCCGAACTGGGTCTCGACGTTGCCGACGGCGTGGACGCGGCTGCCGTGCAGGAAGACCCACTGGTTCGCAGTCGGCCAGTCGACGAGCAGCCAGCGTCCGTTCGGCGACCACGCGATGTCGCCGAATGCGCCGGGGCCGGCGAAGAGCAGCCGCGCGTGCCCGGGGTGGTCGACGTCGACGAGCTTCACCTCGCTGCGGCGGCTGGCGACGCGCTCGAACCGCGCCTGCACGGCGAGCTCGTGCGTGCCCGGCTTGAACGCAGCGGCGAGCAGCTGGCCGGTGAGCGTGGAGACCCAGCGCAGGCGCTTGCCGTTCGCGTCGAGCACGACGATCCGCGTCGGCGCGACGAGCGCGAGCAGCCGGCCGTCGCTCGACCAGACGAGCCGGCCGTAGACCGGCACATTCGTCCGCCAGAGCTCGCGGCCGCTGTCCACTTGCCGGAGCACGACGGCGCCGCCCGTCTCGTACGCGAGCGTGTGCAGTCGCGCGGGGTCCCACGCGGCCGGTTCGTCCTGTGCGTACGCGTCGAGGAGCTTGTCGCCGGTGCCGTCGCCCGCGACGACGCGCAGCCCGGTCGCAGCGAAGTAGGCGATGCGCGTGTCGACGTTCGTGCCTTCCCACGCCGGCCAGGCGACGTCGTGGCGCGCGAGCGTCCACCGCACGGCGCCTTTCGGATCGAGCGCGGCGAGCTCGTTCGCCTTCGCGACGACGACGAAGCGCCCGTGCGGCGACCACGCGGCGTACTGCCACGCGCCGAGGTTGCGCTTCGCGCCGTCGGTGTCCACGACCCACGTTCCGGTGTACGACTGGACGAGCAGCCGGCCCGGCGCGGGGAGCGCCGCCAGCGCCGGCGCCGCGTGCTCGACGCCGACCGCCCGCCGGACACGTTCGAACACGGCATGTCCCGGTGGGCTGAAGGCGGCCAGCGCGACCGCTCCCAGAGCCAAAACCGCGATCGCTAGTACCAGTCTGTTACTTGTGGGGCGCGGCGCCGGCACGCGCTCCTCGTATGCGCGGCGGACGACCTCCCAGGCGCGATCCTCGGGATTCACTGCAGGTCCTTCAGCTGGTCGAGGCCGCGGCGCAGACGCGAGTTCACGGTGCCGCGTGGCAGGTCGAGCAGCGACGCGATCTCGCCGGGCGTGTACTCGAGGACGTAGCGCAGCACGATCACCGCGCGGTGCTCCGGCGAGAGCGCGCCGATCCGCGCGAACGTCCCGTCCGGCTCGTCCGGCGGCGGTGTGGCGGCCGCATCGACGAGCTCGACTTCGGCGCGCAGCTTGCGCGCGCGCGTCCAGTCGATCGCGCGGTTGACGACGATGCGGTGCAGCCACGGGCCGAACGGGCGGCGGCGGTCGAAGCGGTCGAGGTTGCGGATGGCGGCGAGGAATGCCTCCTGCGCGATGTCCTCGGCGGCGGCCGCGTCGCCGGTGACGAGGCGCGCGGCGCGAAACGCGCGCGGCCAGTGCTCGCGGAAGAGCCTCTCGAGGTCGGCGACCGACCCGCGCTGGGCACCCCGGATCCAAGCGCGCTCGGCCACCCATCGACTCTACGACGGGAAACGTGCATAAGGTCCATACGCAGGCGGGACCTCGCGGGGTCCCGGAGGCGTATTGACGACATGAAGAGACTCCTCGTGCTCGCCCTGCTGGTCGCGTTCGTTCCATCTGCGCACGCAGCCGGCTGTTCGCCGCTGAACTGCTCACCCAGCCAATTCCTCTTCGCCCACGGCACGCTGCTCGGCGTTCGCGTGAGCGTCGACAAGCCGCTGCGCGTCATCGACCTTCGAACGGGTGCGACGCGCTGGCGCCTCCCGGCGGGGATCGTCAGCGGCAACACGCTCGTGAGCCAAAGCCCGGGGCTCGTCACATGGTTCGACGCGGCCACCGGTGCGCGGCTCCGCGCCGTGCCGCTGCAGCTGCACGGCACCTTCCAGCTCGTCGGCGCGTCGCAGGACGCGACACGTGCGGTGCTCGCGCGGACGCAGTCGCGCTCCACGACCTTCGCGATCCTCGGCCGGCACTCGCAGTGCCTCGTCAAGCTCGGAGGTCGCAACTGGCAGTTCGACGCGCTGAACGGCCAGAACCTCTTCCTGATCCAGACGCTCAGGAACGGCTACGAGGTGAGGCTCTACGACCTGGCGGCGAACACGCTGCAGAAGCAGCCGCTGAAGGACCAGGAGAAGGCCGCGCTCATCCAAGGCATCCCGGTGCAGCGCGTCTCGTCGCCGAGCGGCCGGTACCTGTTCACCCTGTACATCGACGGCAACGGGAACGCGATGGTGCACGAGCTCGACACCGCGGCCGGGTACGCGTACTGCATCGATCTCGCCGGCACCGGCGACTTCAACTCCGCAATGACGTGGGCCATCGTCCCGTCGCACAACGGCTCGCGGCTGTGGGCGGTGAGTGTCGGGTACGGCCGTATTGCCGAGATCGACGTGGCGGCCCACGTCGTTGCCGAGCACGCGCGCTTCTACAGCATTCCCTGGACCGCGAACGCCGGTGTCGCCGCGCTGGCACCCGACAGCAAGAGCCTCGTCGTCAGCGACGCACAACACCTGTGGTTCGTGTCGCTGCAGACGTTCAAGGTGCGACGCGGCCCGAATCATGTCGCGATCGCGGTCGCGTTCTCGCCCGATGCGACACGCGTCTACGGAGTGGGCCAGCGGTCGCGCGTGTTCTCGCTACGCGTGAACGGCTGACGCTTCGGTCGCCTGCGCGATCTCGCGCACGACCTCGACGATGTCGCGGTTCGCGTTCCAGACGCGCAGCTGGCGGTCGGAGCCGTTCCCGCGCGAGAGGATCTCGCGCACGCCTTCGAGCTCGCGCTCGCTGCCCAGCTCGCGCGCGTGCGGCTCGACGTCTCGGAGCGTGCGACGGACGAGTTGCGCAACGGGGACGCGGTTGCGGCGGCCGGTGGCGAGGTCCATCACCGGCGCCTCGAGGCCGTAGCGCGCGGCGAGCCACTTGTTCTCGGTTGTGAGCATGCGGTGCCAGCTCGGGATCTCCTTGCCGGCGTCGAACTGCTCGCAGTACATCTTCACGATCGCCTGGAAGAACGCGGTGATCGCGACGACGTCCTCGAGCCGCGTCACCGCGTCGCAGACGCGCATCTCGATCGTGCCGAGGCGCGGGTGCGGGCGGATGTCCCACCAGATGTGCGTGTAGTCGGCGATGCAGC
>Ga0157369_10008575_pt1 | contig 11724 bp, 13 predicted proteins | sample C25metaG_FD_113461 | JGI IMG/M metagenome (GOLD analysis project Ga0157369, IMG submission 113461) | Corn rhizosphere microbial communities from Kellogg Biological Station, Michigan, USA - C2-5 metaG | ecosystem: Host-associated > Plants > Roots > Rhizosphere > Soil | place: USA: Michigan... | reverse complement strand
TCGCTGCGCCTGAGAGCTTTGCCCCTTCGGCGGCCCCGGCTCGTCACCGAAGCACTTTCCAGACTGTCAGGCGCGCGCGGTCCCTGGGCCTGAGAGATTCCGGGGGCGGTTGCTCCTTCGGCGTCGCCAAGTGGCTGAAACCATTGGCGAACTCTCCCGCGCGGCCTTCCGGATGAATCACCCGGAGACGGGCAAGCCTTGGCTGGCCCGCAAGCGCGAGTCAATCGCTATCGGCGCTTATCTAGTCGCGTTGAACCGCAGCTGGTCCTGGGTCAGCTCGAAGCCCACCAGATGCTGGAAGGTCGCGTTGGCGACCGCGTCGCGGACCGACGGATCGCTAAGAGGATCGATCGCCGCGTCCTCATCCCCGACCTTCCGGGGGCGATTGAGATATTTGAGCACATTCGGCGGCAATTGCGCGGCCGAACGAGCGACCCGAGCCGTCGCTTGCGCCGACGTTTCGGCACGGGCACTTCCGGCAGCGAAGTTCAGAGCGACCGCACCCACATGTTTTGCCACCACCCGGTTACCGCCCTGGAGCACAACGTCGAAGAAAGGAAGCACGACCTGCCTCGCGGCCGAAGCGTTTCGGCGCGTTGCAACAACCTGGAAAGTCGCAGTGGATACAACGTCGCTCGCCGTGTCCTGGCAGGAAACTCGTACGTTCGTGATCGTCGCTTCAACGTCCATAGCGCTCGCGTCGGTGCTTCCCGCCGGACTGAACAAGGTGATGGTGTCGGTTTCGCCGGGAATCGCGACCTGCGGGCAGGAGCTGCGCACCGCGTAGATGCCACCGGTTTCGTCCAACTGACCTTTTTGCGAACAGCCGGCAAGCAGGCCGACTACCAATAGGGCCGACAAACGAACTTTCAGATTGTGGGTCAACGGTGGATTGTCCTTGCGAGGGCGGTATGGATTGAGCGCGTTCATAAGTAGCCCCTTCTAAGGCTGCAAGCGAAGCCTTAGATGGCTGTCCGAATGCTGAACCGCCCTCCCTTGAAAGTGCTGATCGCTGCGCCGCGAGGCTTCTGCGCCGGTGTCGACCGCGCCATCCGCATCGTTGAGCTTGCGATCGAGCGGTTCGGAGCCCCTGTTTATGTGCGGCACGAGATCGTCCATAATCGCTTTGTCGTGGAGCGGCTGAAGAAGCTTGGCGCGATCTTCGTCGACGAACTCGATGAAGTGCCCGACGACCGCCCGGTGGTGTTCTCTGCCCATGGGGTTCCGAAGGCCGTCCCGGCGAATGCCCGCGAGCGCGGCCTGGTCCATGTCGATGCCACCTGCCCGCTTGTGTCGAAGGTGCATCGTCAGGCGGAGCGGCTGATCGAGGACGGCTATCATATCTTGTTCATCGGCCATGCCGGCCATCCGGAAGTGATCGGGACCTTCGGGCAAGTACCTGCGGGATCGATGACCTTGGTCGAATCGGTGGAGGATGTCGCCACTGTCGAAGCTCGGAACCCGGAGCGACTAGCGTTCCTCACGCAAACCACGCTGTCGGTTGACGATACCGCCGCGATCCTCGAGGCGCTGAAGGCCCGCTTCCCAGCGATCCGTTCGCCGCGGAGCGAGGACATCTGTTACGCTACCTCTAACCGCCAGGCGGCTGTCAAAGCGATCGCGGGAGAATGCGACAAGCTGCTGGTGATCGGCGCACCCAACAGCAGCAATTCACTCCGCTTGGCGGAGGTGGCCGAGCGACTGAACGTCCCGGCACGTTTGATCGAGCGGGCGAGCGACATCGATTGGGAGTGGCTTGGCCAGCCGAACACCCTCGGAGTCACCGCCGGAGCGTCTGCGCCGGAAACGCTTGTCCGTGAAGTGATCGACGCGCTTCGCGATCACTTCGACCTGACGGAGGAGGAAGCGGACCACAGCCCGGAACGGATGACGTTCAAGCTCCCGCGCGAACTTGTGGATTGAATGGCTGAACTCCCCCACGTTGAGATCTTCACCGACGGTGCCTGCCGCGGGAACCCTGGTCCGGGCGGCTGGGCGGCGCTTCTGCGCACCGGCGACAAGGAGCGCGAGATTAGCGGCGGTGAACCGCTGACCACCAACAACCGCATGGAGCTGATGGCCGCGATCGAGGCGCTGAACGCGCTCAAGAAGCCGTGCCGGGTCGAGCTTCACACGGACAGCAATTACGTGCGCGACGGGATCACCAAGTGGATCCACGGCTGGCGGCGGAACGGCTGGCGAACCGCCGACAAGAAGCCGGTGAAGAACGCCGAACTATGGCAGGCGCTGATCGAAGCCGAGGCTCCCCACCGGGTCAGCTGGCACTGGGTGAAAGGCCATAGCGGCCATCCCGAAAACGATCGCGTTGACGCCCTCGCCTGCGCCGAGGCTGACAACCAGCGCACGCACCACCGGCTCTGACGGTTTGACCCCCGCCCGCACGCGTGGCAACGCCGAGGGGTGACGGACAAGAAACAGACGCAGGAGATGTGGGGCGGCAGGTTCGGCGGCGGGCCGGCCGAGCTGATGCAGCGAATCGACGCGTCGATCCACTTCGACAAACGATTGTGGCGGGAGGACATTGCGGCGTCGAAGGCGCATGCCGCGATGCTCCGCGACCAGGGCATCATTCCGGCTGCCGATGCGCAAGCGATCCTCAACGGGCTGGAGGCGATTGCGGCGGAATTCCAACGCGACGGCGTTCCCGAAAATGTGGAGCTCGAAGACATCCACATGACGGTCGAGCACCGGCTGGCGGAGCTCATCGGCCCGGCGGCGGGAAGGCTGCACACGGCCCGCTCACGCAACGACCAGGTTGCAGTGGATTTCCGGCTGTGGGTCCGATCCGCGTGCGATGAAGCCGACGCAGCTATTCGCGACTTGCAGCGGGCAATCATCGCCCGCGCGGAGGAGCATGCCGATAGCGTAATGCCGGGCTTCACCCATCTTCAGGTGGCCCAGCCCGTGACGCTTGGCCACCATCTGCTTGCGTGGTTCGAAATGCTGAAGCGGGATCGCTCGCGCTTCGCCGACGCTCGCGTGAGGATGAACGAGAGTCCACTCGGAAGTGCGGCACTAGCGGGTACTGGCTTCAAAACAGACAGGGAAGCGACCGCAAAGGCCCTCGGCTTCGACCGGCCTACCGCGAACAGCCTCGACAGCGTTTCGGACCGCGATTTCGCTATCGAGTATCTGACGGCCGCAACGCAGTGCGCGCTTCACCTCTCGCGCGTTGCGGAAGAACTGATCCTTTGGGCCACGCCGCAATTCGGCTTTGTGAAGTTGTCGGACGAATACTCCACCGGCTCGTCGATCATGCCGCAGAAACGCAACCCGGACGCGGCCGAGCTGGTGCGCGGGCACAGCGGGCGGATCGTTGGGCTGCTCACCGGCCTGATGGTGACGATGAAGGGCCTGCCGCTCGCCTATTCAAAGGATATGCAGGACGACAAGGAGCCGGTCTTCGAAGCCTTTGACCTGCTGATGCTGTCGCTGCAGGCGCTGGCGGGAATGATCGAGTCGGTGGAGTTCGTGCCCGAGCGGATGCGGGCGGCGGCGGCGCAGGGCTATTCGACCGCCACCGACTTAGCCGACTGGCTGGTTCGGGAAGCCGGCGTACCGTTCCGGGAGGCGCATCATATCACCGGGCGAGCAGTGAAAGCCGCCGAAGAGCGCGGCTGCGGGCTGGATGAGCTCCCGCTCGATCTGCTGCAGTCGATCGACGGACGCATCGACAGCCGAGTGTTCGATGTGCTCAGCATCGATGCCTCGGTCGCGAGCCGGACCAGCTATGGCGGCACCTCGCCAGTCCGGGTCCGCGAGCAGATCGCCGCGGCGAAGGAGCATCTGAACACCCGTTCATCCTGAGGAGTCGCTGAGCAAAGTCGAAGCGGCGTCTCGAAGGACCGTCCTTCGAGACGGGCATTCGCCACGCTCCTGCGGAGCTACTCAAGCCCTCCTCAGGACGAACGCAGTTATCTAGGAGTCCGCCGTGCCCGCTGACCCAGGGTCCGCAACCGGAGAGCATTGAGCCGGATGAACCCCGCCGCGTCGCGGTGATCGTAATCGCCAGTCCCTTCCTCGAACGTCACCAGGTTTTGGTCGTAGAGCGACTGGTCACTCTCGCGGCCGATGACGGTTGCATTGCCCTTGTAGAGCTTCAGCCGGACGCGGCCGGAGACATGCTTCTGGCTCTTGTCGATCGCGGCCTGCAGCATCTCGCGCTCCGGCGAGAACCAGAAGCCGTTGTAGATGAGACTGGCATAGCGCGGCATCAGCTCGTCCTTGAGGTGCATCGCGCCGCCGTCGAGCGTGATGCTCTCGATCCCGCGGTGAGCAGCGAGCAGGATCGTGCCGCCGGGTGTCTCGTAGACCCCGCGCGACTTCATTCCGACGAACCGGTTCTCGACGAGATCGAGGCGGCCGATGCCGTTGTCGTGGCCGAGCTGGTTGAGCTTCGTTAACAGTGCAGCGGGTGAGAGCTTCTCGCCGTCGATCGCAACGGGATCGCCTTTCTCGAAATCGATCGAGATCACCGTCGCCTTGTCCGGCGCATCCTCCGGCGAGATGGTCCGCTGGTGAACATATTCGGGAGCTTCGACCGAGGGGTCCTCGAGCACCTTCCCTTCCGATGAGGAGTGCAAAAGGTTCGCGTCGATCGAGAATGGCGCTTCACCGCGCTTGTCCTTAGCGATCGGGATCTGGTGCTTCTCGGCGAAATCGAGCAGCGCCTCGCGGCTTGCGAAGCTCCATTCGCGCCACGGAGCGATCACGCGGATGTTGGGCTCCAGTGCATAATAGCCGAGCTCGAACCGCACCTGGTCGTTGCCCTTTCCGGTGGCGCCGTGACAAACCGCGTCCGCGCCGACTTTGCGGGCAATATCGATCTGCCGCTTGGCAATCAGCGGCCGGGCAATGGACGTGCCGAGCAGATAATCGCCCTCATATTGCGCGTTGGCGCGAAACATCGGGAAGACGTAATCGCGAACGAATTCCTCGCGTAAATCTTCGATGAATATGTTCTCCGGCTTCACGGCCATCATCTCGGCCTTGCGGCGCGCAGGCTCGACCTCCTCGCCCTGCCCCAGGTCAGCCGTGAAGGTGACGACCTCCGCATCATATTCGGTCTGCAGCCATTTGAGGATGATCGACGTATCCAGCCCGCCGGAGTAGGCGAGCACCACCTTCAGTTTTTTTGCCATCTAATCCTCGTTCGAGAGCAGCCACAGCATCGCGCCGCGAGCGCTGTGCATCCGGTTTTCCGCCTGCTTCCAGATCGACGAGCGGGCGCCGTCGATGACACCGGCCGAAACTTCCTCACCGCGATGAGCTGGGAGGCAGTGAAGAAAACGGGCGTTGGGCGCCTTGTCCATCAGCGCCTCATTCACCTGGTAGGGCTCGAAGGCTTTGCGCCGCTCCGGCGTATCCTCGTCGCCCATCGATACCCAAACGTCGGTGTAGACGATGTCGGCACCTTCCACTGCTTCGGCGGGATCGGCGACCTGCTTCACGCCGTCGATCTCGTCCTTGAAGCCGTAGCTTTGCGGGCTGGCGATCACGAACTCTGCGTTGGCCAGAGCGCACGCCTCGCCGAGCGAGCGAGAGACGTTGTTGCCCTCGCCGATGAAAGCGACCTTCGCTCCCGCGATTCTTCCGGTGAGCTGCTTGATCGTTAGCAGGTCGGCCAAAGCCTGGAGCGGGTGATCGGTGGCGGAAAGCATGTTGAGCACGGGCGCGGCATTCACCGACGCCATTGCCTCCAGCAGGCCGTGATCGAATACTCGGCCGGCGATGATCGCGTGATAGCAGGCGAGCGTGTGGGCGACGTCTTCCGGGCTCTCGCGAACGCCGGGATCGATCTCGTCCTTGCGGATGTAGACCGGGTGGCCACCGAGCTGGACGGTCGCCATTTCCATCGAGTTGCGGGTGCGGGCGCTTGGCTTCTGGAAATAGAGCGCGACGCCCTTCCCCTCGAGAGCGCGGGGAGCCGGCGTCTCTTCGGAGAGCGCAAGAATGGCGTGCAAGTCGCCGGCGGAAAGGTCGCGGATGGCGAGGAGGTGCCTCACCAGCTCTTCTCCAGCTTGATCATGGTGCCGACGCCGTGATCGGTGAGCAATTCGATCAGCAACGAATGCTGCACCCGCCCGTCGATGATGTGGGCGAACGGTACGCCCTGCTCGACCGCATCGGCGCAGGCCCTGAGCTTGGGGATCATGCCCTTGCTCACCGAGCCGGAGCCGATCCGCTCGCGAAGCTCGTTAGCGGTGAGCCGCGGGATCAAGGTCGATTCATCGCTGGCGTCTTCCAAAAGGCCGGGGGCAGCGGTGAGGTAGACGATCTTCTCCGCGTCCATCGCCACGGCGATCGCCCGCGCCGCCTCGTCGGCGTTGACGTTATAGGGCTGCCCGCCCTCGCCTGCGCCGACCGTCGAGATCACCGGTGTCAGCCCGTCATTGAGAAGGCGATGGATGAGCTCGGCCCTCACACTGGTGACGTTGCCGACGAAGCCGAGCCCCGGATCGGCTGGGGTGACGCTGAGCAGCCCTGCATCTTCCCCGGAGACTCCGACTGCCACCGGCTCCTCGCCCGCCTGGCTGTTGATGGTGCCGACAAGGTCGCGGTTGATCTTGCCGATGAGCACCATCCGGACGATCTCGAGAGTCTCGGCGTCGGTGACTCGAAGGCCGTCGCGGAATTCCGGCTGCTTGCCGACCCGCCGAAGCATCGCATCGACCTGCGGACCGCCGCCGTGGACGAGAACGCAGCGGACTCCAACGCTCCGAAGCAGCAGCACGTCCTGCGCAAGCGCGAGATCGCAGTCGCGGTCGATCGCGGCGCCGCCAAGTTTCACAACAACCGACTTGCCGGCGAATTGCCGGATGTACGGCAGCGCTTCGACGAGGATGTGAGCAGTTTGCGAAGGCGTCATGAGGTCGTCACATTTTCTTTGATGTAGCCGATGCCGAGATCGACTCCGATGGCGCTTCCGGCAGCGCCGCCTGCACCGAGATCGACAGTAATCGAAATTGTGGGCAGCATCATGTGCTCACTCACAGACTGCGCGTCATGGTCGATGCCGACGCCGCCGCGCGCGACGATCACTCCGCCATAGCTGACGCTCGACTTGGCGACATCCATCGCCACGCCGCAGGATCCGGCTGCGGCGAGGATTCGGCCCCAATAGGGATCGCCACCGTTCCAGCTGCACTTGATAAGATTGTTGTCGGCGATCGCCTTGGCCGCGATTCGGGCCTCCTCGACCGATTGCGCACCGGTGACATCCAGCAGGGCAACGCGAGTTACGCCCTCGCCGTCATGAGCCATCTGCATCGTCAGATCACGGCACGCGGCGAGGACAGCGTTCATAAATTCGTCGGCGTCAGCAGCCCCGCGCTTGCCAGAGGCGAAGAGCATCGCCGTATCGTTGGTCGAGGTCGCACCATCGATGCTCAGTGTGTTGAACGTTTGGTCGGCGGCGGCCTTCAGCGCCCGCTGCATCAGCTCGCGCGGAACATCAGCGTCGGTGGTAAGGAAGGCGAGCATGGTCGCCATGTTGGGAGCGATCATCCCGCAGCCCTTCGCCATTCCACCAACCGTGAAGCTGGAACCGCGAATCACGACCTGCTTGGGCGTGTGATCGGTGGTGAGGATGCCCTTCGCGGCATCGATTGCGCCATCGACCGAGAGATTCTTGGCGAGCTTCGGAGTGGCTGCGAGAATCAATTTCATCGGCAGCGGGGTACCAATAATCCCCGTCGAGCAGACGAGCACGCCGCCGTGATCGATTCCAAGCGCATCGGCCGCTGCAGCGCCCATCGCCTGCGCGTCGCGATAACCCGCCTCGCCAGTGCCGCCGTTGGCGTTGCCTGAATTGACGATCACTGCAGCAGTTGTGCCGCCGCTGGCCGCAAGCAAGGCTCGGTCGAGTTCGACCGGCGGCGCGACGAACTTGTTCTGAGTGAACACCGCCGCGCATGGCACCGGCTTACGGTCCACCGTCGCCAGCAACGCCATGTCGAAGCGGCGGCGCTTGATCCCGGCATGACAACCGGAAGCAACGAACCCTTCGGGCGCAGTGACGCTCATGGATAAACTCCGCATGGTGTGAGCCCGGCCGTCTCCTCGAGGCCGAGCATGAGGTTGGCGCATTGAATCATCTGCCCGGCTGCGCCTTTGCCGAGATTGTCAATCGCTGCGAGCGCGAGGATGCGACCCGTGCGCTCGTCACGACGGGCGGTGACCTGGGCGCCGTTGGAACCGCTGACCCACTTGGTGGCCGGCGGGGCGGCGGTGACATGGACGAATGGCTCGTCGGCATAGGCGGCGTGGAGCGCCTCCAGCGGGTCGCCCGAACCGATCTCCTCACCATAGCAGGTCGCGAAGATTCCGCGGGTCATCGGCACCAGATGCGGCGTGAACAGCACGGTCGCACCCAACGCCATTTCCATTTCCGCCGTATGACGGTGGTTGAGGAGTCCATACGCCGAAAAGCTTCCGTCGACGGTGTTGAACGCCGTCGATTCCTTGAGCTCGCGTCCAGCCCCGCTGACACCCGAGGCGGCATCGACGATGATGCCTTCAGGCGCGACAAGGCGGGCGTCAACCAGCGGCTTCAGCGCCAGGATGGCGCCGGTCGCGTAGCAACCTGCGGCGGCGACAGCCCTAGCGCTCCTGATTGCATCACGGTTGAGCTCGGGAATTCCGTAGACGAACTTTGCGAGCAGTTCCGGCGCTTGGTGCGGATGGTGGTACCAGCGCTCGTACGTGGCTGCATCGTCGAGCCGAAAATCGGCGCCGAGATCGACGAAGGGAATGCCCTTATCCAAAATCGCTGCGGCCAGCTTCTGGCTATGCCCGTGCGGGAGGGCAGCGAAAACGAGGTCGACTCCATCGAGTGACGACTCGTCAAACTTTTGAATGTCGGATTCTGCATAAACGGCCGCGACATGCGGATGTACCTCGCCAACGCTTTGGCCCGCTCTGCTGTCGCCGAACAGCACCACTGGTTTGAGTTCGGGGTGCACAGCAAGAAGGCGAAGAAGTTCTCCACCCACATAGCCCGATGCGCCAAGGATTGCGGTCCGAATCATCGGGGCGCCTATTGCCGTATTTGCAAAAATATGCAATAGAGCTGCATAATTATTCTATAGGACCAAGCGGTGACCGACGCGAAGGCACGACGACAGCGGGCGATTGCGGAGCTGATCCGCACTGAAATCCTGCACAGCCAGGAGGAGGTCGCGCACCGTCTCGTGGAACTCGGCTTCGTCGCGACGCAGGCGACCGTCTCCCGCGATCTGGTGGAGCTGGGCGCGGTGAAGGTACGCCGCGACGGGAAGATCGCATACGCGCTTCCTATTGATCCCCCGCCGCCCAGAACTGCCGCAAAGCTCGACAGTGTGATTCGCGAATGGGTGCAGTCTGTGCGGCCGGCGGGCAATCTGCTGGTGATGAAGACTCCGCCGGGATCGGCGCACGTGGTCGGTTTCGCGATCGACCAGGCCCGGCTCGAAGAGGTGGTCGGCACGATCTGCGGCGACGACACGATCTTTATCGCCTTCGAAACGCCGTCGGCCGCGCAGGAATTCGCGGGCGGCCTGCAGCGATAAATCACATTCGCAGTTGACCGCGTCCCTGCTATCGTTGCGGGACCGCAACGGGAAGGGAATCCGATGCCGCACGATCTTCAAATGCTCGTCTGGTCGACCGCTCTGGCGATCGTCCAGATGCTGATCTTCCTATTCCTGGCGATGTTCCAGGTGGGCGTTCCCAAGTTGGCGGGGAACCGCGACGACATGCCGGAACTGACCGGCTTCACCAAGCGCGCGAACCGCGGCCACCTGAATATGCTTGAGAATCTGGTGCTGTTCGCGATCGTCGTCATTGTTGCGCACGTCACCGGAAGGGCGAATGCAACGACCGCGCTCGGGGCGAGCCTCTTCTTCTGGGCGCGGGTGATTTATGCGCTGGTGTACCTCATCGGGGTGCCGTGGCTCCGCACAGGTGTCTGGGCGGCCTCTTTCGTCGGGATCCTGATGATCCTCGGTCAGCTCCTGTAGGCAATTACCCAAATCGCGCAGCCGAAAAGGGCGCCGGGTCCATGTTCGCGACCGTCGGATCGGGCTCGCTCTCCAATAGGAGCGCAGCTGCCAGCTTGGCTGCCGCAGGTGCGGTCTGGATTCCGAACCCGCCTTGGCCCGCGAACCAAAAGAAGCCGGCCCATCCGGGATCGAAACCGTAAACCGGGATCCGGTCGGGCGCAAAGCTCCGAAGACCCGCCCACTTCCGCTCAACGGCCTCGATCGGCCAATCGACGACCGACTGAAATCGGTCGATGGCGGTGGCGATGTCGATTTCCTCTGGCGCGGCATCGCACGGATCGCTGTCGATCTCGTCGTGGGGTGAGAGCCAGATCGTTCGATCGCCTTCGCCCTTGAAATAGAATGTGCCTGCAGCGTCATTGACCAGCGGAAGGTCGCGAAGGCCCGAACGGCTGACTCGAAGCTGGACCATCGTCCGCCGCTTTGGCTGGATTCCGAGCGGCTGCACGGAGCAAGCGCGCGCCACCAGATCGGCCCAGGCCCCGCCGGCGTCGACAATGACTTGCGTTTGAATCTCGCTGCCGTCGCGGAGCTTGGCTCGCCAGCCATCGCTACTCCGCTGGGCCGACACAAGCGTCGAATCGGTCAGGATCTCGCCGCCCGATTGCCGGAATCGTCGAAGATAGCTCGAATGGAGTCCGGCGACGTCAATGTCCGCGCAACCGGGTTCAAGCAACGCGCGCCGCCACTCGGGCCGTATCCCCGGGAGCAGCCGCTCCAGCTCCCTACGTTCAATGACTTGAGTTTCCACCGAAGGCGGAAGCTCAGGCAGTTCGCCTTGGGTGAGATGCAAGTCTCCGCGCGTGCGAAGGAAGCCCTGATCTGAAAAGTCCGCTGGCGGGCTGTCGAGAAACGGCCGGGAGGCGGCGCTGAGCTGAGCGACGACCGGTCCTCCGTAGCTTTCGAGCCAGAAGGCGGCCGAGCGACCGGTCGAGTGAAAGCCGCATACGGATTCCGCTTCGATCAGCAGGACGGAACGGCTTCCCGCGATCTCGGCGCCAAGACTGGCGCCGGCTATCCCGCCGCCGACGATCAGGACATCGAAGTTGCTCATCTCGGCCCGCGGTTACGGTTTTGAAAGCTGCGCCGTCTACCTCGCAGCCATGATAAATTTCGGATTCACCGATTTGCTGCTCGGTTTCCTCGCGATTCTGCTCGTCGCGGCGGCGGTGATCGATGTCCGCACCTTCACCATCTCCAACCGGCTCAATCTCGTCATCGCTGTGCTGGCATTCGTCTATTGGTGGGCCGTCCGGCTGCCGCTCTGGCCCGATGCTGCAGTCCAGCTTGCCGTTGCTGCGGGCGTGTTTTTGTTGCTCGCCTTGGCCTTCGCCGCGGGAATGATGGGCGGCGGCGACGTGAAGCTCGCTGCCGCGCTGGTGCTCTGGCTTTCGCCCGTCAACACCATCCGATTCCTGGTGATCATGTCCATCGCCGGTGGCCTGGTCACGATCCTGTTCCTGGCCATCCATCGAGCATCGCGGAAGCCGGGGCGTCCGAAGATTCCCTACGGAGTCGCTATCGCAATCGGTGGCCTCGTCATTTTAGCCCAACGGTTTCTTAACCAATTTGCCTGATGTGTGAGCAGGTTCGCAGCCAGCCTGCAATGGGAGCAATCTCGTCATGGATTTCAAGAAAGTCTTGCTTCTCGTCGGAGCGCTGA
>Ga0157369_10008574_pt1 | contig 11726 bp, 3 predicted proteins | sample C25metaG_FD_113461 | JGI IMG/M metagenome (GOLD analysis project Ga0157369, IMG submission 113461) | Corn rhizosphere microbial communities from Kellogg Biological Station, Michigan, USA - C2-5 metaG | ecosystem: Host-associated > Plants > Roots > Rhizosphere > Soil | place: USA: Michigan... | reverse complement strand
GGAGCTTGCGCGACCTGCGGTTTCAGGCGCCGCCCCTCACCCGCACTCCGCTTCGCTGCGTGTCTCCCTCTCCCCGGAAGAAACTCGGGGAGAGGGACTCTCGACCGGAAAGATGCTTTGGTTTGCGGCGACGCCGCGGTGTACCTCTGTGGTTAGAACGCCTTACTCCACCTTCTTCGCGAACTGCACGCTCGGATCCTGCGTGATGTTGTCGGTTGTCGCGCCGTAGATGAAGGCGCTTCCGGACGTGATCTGGATGGTGATCGTTTCGCCGCCCACGAGGACGTAGCCGTCGAGCATTTCGGTCGATCCGATCTGGCGGAAGAACGTCGCGCCGAAACTCTTCGACGTCGTCTTCACGACCACGCCGTCTTTGTTGCGAACGGTCAGGTCGAATGCCACACCCTGCTCCAGCGTGCGCACGCCGATGTTGAGGCGGAAGCGTGTGTCGGCGGGAGCGATCAACACTCCGGTGTCGCCGTTCTGCAGCGCCTCGGACGGCGCCATCGGCTCGAGCGCGAGACCGGTCGTTCCGGACGCGCCGGCGTCGTTGAAGACACGGACGAGCGTCACCGGGAACGACGAGCCGGCGTCCGCGACGATGTCGGCGCTTCCGAGGCCGCTGGCGATGCCCATGGCCGGGAGAAGGTCGGCATAGGAAAGGCTCTTGCCCGGCTGAATCGTGTAGGCAAGCGACGGATCGCCCGACGAGCCCGACACCGCCTGCACGTGAAAGACGAACTTCCCGGAGATGGCGCTGCTTTTTGCGTTGTAAAGCTGGACCGACGTCTTGAAGTTCGCGCCGAAGCTGCCGGGGACGGAACCGACGACGGGAAGAATGCGCGTTTGCGCCACCGGCGGAACGCTGACGAGTACCGAGACGGTGTTCGAGGAGATCGAGGCCGTGTTGCAACCGGTGCTCTGATTGCGTGCGCGAACGCGGTAGTAGTAGCGATTCGCGGCCGCGTGTGTGAACGAAGCGGAGGTCGTCGTCACGTCTTTGGAGGTAACGGTGGCGAAATTCGCGTCGGTCGATTCATCGACGGCATAGCCGGTGGCACCGGTGACGGCAGGCCAGGTGATCGTGTACTGCGCGTTGGTATCCGCGGTGGCCGGGCCGGTGATGACCGGCGCCGACGGCGTCGTGCAGGGAGTCGTGGCTGGATTGACGGTCAACTCAGCGGTTGCATTCGCGCCACCGACTCCTGCCGGAAGCGACGCGGTGATCGTGGCCGAACCGACTGCGGAACCGACCACGGTGAAATTCGCGGAATGGGAACCCGAGGGAATGTCCACCGACGCCGGCATCGCGGCGATACCCGGATTCGATGACGACAGCGTCACGGTCGTATTCGACCCGACGTTGGCGCTGGTCTGCACCGTGTACGTGGTCGAGTCGCCAACTCCGATCACGCGGCTGCTCGGAAGAACTTCGAGCGTCAGATTGGGGATGTTGATCGCGCCGTTGGTGAGGGTGAGATTCCCGGCGCCGCTCGATTCCTTCGTCGCTCCGGTGCCCGCCTGATCGGTGAGCTGCGTGAGCGACGGGTCGAGCGTCAACGTGATCGAGCTTCCGGGAGCCGCGGATGGAGAGAGTGTGAACACGAGGTGCGCAACCTGATCTCCCGGCGCCGGCGCATTCAACGTGAACGGAATCGGATTGGTCGACTCATCGAACGTCGTAAGGATCGCGATCGCGCCCGACGATGCCGGCGTGAACTCGGAGACCGGCGTGAGCCCGGCCGTAATGCCCGCGCGGGAGAACGTGACCGACTGCACGGCAGACGCCGGCGCGTAGGTGACGCGAATGCTGATCGACTGGATCTTCGAACCGGCCGGTCTGTCGATGCCGAGCGGAGTGCCGGCCGCATCGCGGATGAACACCGGAACGTCGACGGTGTTGCTGCTGGCCGTCACCGTCTGAACGGTTACCGCATCCTGGGCGACGGCGGGGATGGCGGCAAGGAGGGAAAGAAACGCGACTGCGAACAGCGAGTTGCGGCGGTGCCTGGGAGTCATGAAGGGGATCCTCGGGGGAGATCGATTCGGCGGATGCACGTGCGGCCCAAAGCCGCACGTGCATCACCGGTTTATGAACGGAAGAACCTCAGACCGGCGACGGCGAGAACCGCTGCCAGCAGGAGCAGAACGAGATGCGACATCGCCGGAACGCTCGGAACGACGGTGATGGAGCCGTTGACCAGAGCCAGCCTGGTGTTGGCGGTCGTTTCGACCGTTGCAGGGCTTCCTGCTTCGTCGGTGAGTTGCGTAAGCGTCGGATCGAGCGTCAGGGTGATGATCGTGCCGGGCGTCGCGGTCGGCGAGAGTTGCACCAGAAGATGCGCGACCTGATTGCCCGGCGGCAGGCCGTTCAGGGTGAAGGGAATCAGATTCGTCGCCTCCTGAAACGTGTCGAGGAGCGAAATCGCTCCGGCGCTCGCCGGGCTGCTTTCGAACGTCGGCGTCAAGGGCGCCGTGATGCCGGCGCGCGTAAACGTGATCGACTGCACCGCCGACGCCGGCGCGTAGTTGACCTTGATGCTGTACGACTGAATGCGCGATCCCGGCGGCTGATCGAGGCCGAGAGTCGTGAGGGACGTGTCGCGGATGTAGACCGGCACGTCAACGAGCGAGAACTGCGGCCCGTTCACGATCGCCACAGTGACTACGTCCTGCGGCAGCGGCGGTGCCGGCCCTGCGGCGAGAAGACCCGCCAGAAGGCTCGCGAAAGCCGTGGCGCAAATGACCCTCAGAGACTTTGCGTGCAATTTCATCCGATTCTCTCCCCTACCCTAATTCACTTCATGACCGGGCGTGCGAGGCCGCGGCGACGAATCGCCGCGGGCTGCCGTCCCGCGTACTTCGAGGTGTCCATTGGCCACGGTGGCCTTGCTGGTGCCGGCCTGATTGCTGAGCATCGTCAGAGCCGGATCGATGCTGACCGACATGTTCGCGCCTGCGCCGGCGATCTCGATTTCGGCGACGACGGCCGAGCGCGACTCGTCGAACGAGATCCCGCGCGGATCGTAGGCAACGAGGTACGACACGTCGTTGCCTGAACGGCGCGAGGTCTCGAAGACCGTCGGGACGTCTTTTGCGGCACCGGCGCGGCGGATGATGACGTCGCCGATGGCGGCGTCACCGCTGACGTGCAGCTTCAGCGACATCGACTGCGGCGCGGCCGAGCCGCGGCTGGTCATCACGACCGGGACGAAGTAGTGACCGGCGCGAAGGACCGGAGCTCCGAGCGTGACCGAACCGGCGATCTCCGGAGCGGCATTACCGACAGCCATCGCGCCCGGGTTGCCGTGGATCGACGCGTCGTGGAAGTTCGGCTTCTGGCCGCCGAGGAAGAGGAAATTGACCAGATAGAAGATGTCGGCCGGATCGACGACGCCGTCGCCGTTCGCATCGCCGGAAAGAATGCCTGCCGGACCATGCGGCGGCGGGCCGCCGGTGAAGAGGTAATTGATCAGGAAGAAGATGTCGGCCGGATCGATCACGCCGTCTCCGTTCGGATCGAAGACCTGGGCCTGATACGAGTAGCCGTTGGTTGCCGTGCCGGTGGAGGTATCGGTGTTCGTCACGGTGACATTGACCGCACCGGCGGCGTGCGCCGGCGTCTTGGCGGTGATCTTGATCGCGCTGACGACTACGACGTTCGTCGCGGCCGTACCGCCAAAGGTGACCGTGGCGCCGGCGGCGAAGTTGGTGCCGTTGATGGTGACGCTGGTGCCACCGGTGACGGTGCCGAAGTTCGGCGAGACCGAGGTGACGGTGACGACCGGAAGAACGCGGTTGACGATCGCCGACTTCGTGTCGCTGCAGCCGGCGGCGTTCGTGACGGTGAGGTTGATGGTCAGCGTGCCCGGAGGAGCCGCGCCCGCGGTGAAGGTGATGCTGGGCGTGTTGTTACCGCCGGTGATCGTTCCATTGGTGATCGACCAGGCGTAGGTCGCGCCCGCGCCGGCGTTGGCGACCGAGGCCACGTTGCCCGTCGAGCTCGTGGTGACGCTGGCCGGAGCGGTGATGGTGGCGTTCGGATTCGCATTGACGGTGACGACGGTCGCGGCCGATGCGGCGCTCGTGCAGCTGTTCACGTCCGTGGTCTTCACCGTGTAGCTGCCTGACGCGGTCGCCGGGAAGGTGGTGTTCGTGGCACCGCCGATCGGGTTGCCGTTGAGGAACCACTGGTTGCCGCTGGCGGCGCTGGAGGTCAGCGTGACGCTGCCGCCCGCGCAGAACGTGGTCGGACCGCCGGGGGTGATCGTCGGCGTGGCCGGAAGCGGGTTGACCGTCACGCTGACGGCGTTCGACGCCGCGCTCGTGCAGGAGTTGCCGTCCGTGACCTTCACCGTGTAGCTGCCGGTGGCGGTGGCCGGATAGGTCTGGTTGGTCGCGCCACCGATCGGGTTGCCGTTGAGGAACCACTGGTTGCCCGACGCGCTGCTGGAGGTCAGCGTGACGCTGCCGCCGGTGCAGAACGTGGTCGGTCCGCCAGGCGTAGCCGTCGGCGTTGCCGGCAGCGCGTTGACCGTGACGGTGATGTTGCGTCCGAACTGGCTATGGCAGCCGAGCGCGTTGAGTTGCGCGGTGTACGTGTACGTACCGGGCGCCAGGCCGCTGATGGTGAGGCTCTGGGCCTGCGGGCCGGTGAGCGGCGATCCATCCTTCCACCACTGAATGCCGGTGGCGCTGTCGGAGTCGAGAATGATGCTGCTTCCCTGACAGATGGAAATCGAGGTCGTGGTCGAAGCCTGCGTGCGGATGGTGATGAACGGCGCGTGCGGCGTCGGATTCTGAACGACGTAGGTCGCCGAGTGCGGCGTGGTGCAGGTGCCGTTCGTGGCGGTGACGCTGATGTTGCCGACGCCGGTCATGATGAGCGTCGACGAAGATTCATTCGGGATGACGGCGTTGTCGCTGTACCACGTGTACGACGTCGCGCCGGTGGCGCCGTTGGCGTGCAGCGTCAGCGGCTGCTCAGGGCAGGCCTGATCCTGCGTTCCGGTGCCGTTGGTGTCGCCGCTGATGGTCGGCGTCGGCGGCATGGCGTCGACGATGAGCGTGACGTTGCGGCCGAACTGGCTGTGGCAGCCGAGCGCGTTGAGCTGCGCCGTGAACACGTACGTGCCGGGCGCCAGGCCGGTGGCGGTGTAGCTCTGGCTGTTGCCGTTGACGGCAATCGGGCTGCCGTCCCGGTACCACTGGATCCCGGTAGCGCTGTCGGAGTCGATGATCTGGCTCGTGCCCTGGCAGATGTTGAGCGTAGTCACGCTCGAATCCTGGCCGCGGAAGCTGATGAACGGCGAATGCGGCGTCGGGTTCTGCACGACGTAGCCGGCCGACTGTACGGAGGTGCAGCCGTTGACCGTCGCCGTCACGTAGTACGTGGCAGCACCGGTGGCTTGGTAGGTCGCGTTCGTCTCGCCGGGAAGGAGATCGATGTCCTTGTACCACTGGAACGACGTTGCACCCGCCGAGGTGGCCGTGAGCGTCAGCGGCACCTCGGGGCAGGCCTGATCCTGCGTGCCGGTACCGTTGGTCGTGCCGGCGATGGTGGGGACAGGCGGCGGGTTGTTCTGGCTGACTACCGCCGGCGCGGACATGGCGCTGTTGCACCCGTTGCCGTCGGTGACCTGAACGGTGTAGCTGCCGGCGGCAGTGACGATGAGGTTCTGATTCGTCTGGCCCGCGATGGGGTTACCGCCGAGGTACCACTGGTTGCCGGTGGCGCTGTCAGAGGTCAGCGTGGTGTTGCTGCCGGCGCAGAACACGAGCGTACCGCTGATGGTCGGCGTGGCCGGAAGTGGATTGATGGTGACCGGCGCGGAGCCGGAGACGATGCAGCCGTTCGGCGCGGTGACGGTGAGCGTCAATGTGGCAGTACCGGACGCGCCGGCGGTGTAGGTGATGCTCTGCAGGTTGGTCGGGCCGACGATGCTGCCGTTGGCGATGCCCCAGGCGTACGAGGTCATGCCCGCCGGGCCGGAGGCGCTGTTGCCGCTGGAGTTCGAGCAGACCTGGGCGGGGGTGGGAGTGATGGTCGCGACGGTGCTGCTGCAGTCGACGTCGGCGAAGCAGATGGAGACGTCGTTGAGCGACGGCGTGACGGTGTTATCGGTCGTGGAAAGGAACGCTTTGTACTCGAGGTAACGGAAGTTGTAGAACTGGGACAGCGAGAAGGGGCTGGTGGTGAAGAAGGTCGCCGCGGTGCCGTCCGGTCCGACGAAGCTAAACGGACCGCTCGGCGAATTGCTCGCGGCGATCTGGAACTTGACGGTGGTGTTAGCCGGCGTCGTGGTGTTCCAGGTGAAGTTGCCCCAGATCGGCGTGATGCCGCCGGACGGGTTCGAGTCCTTGACCGAGGAGACGAGTGTGCCAGCCGTGACGAACTCGCCCATCCAGACGCGGAAGCCGGCGTCGGTGGTCTGTGTCGCGGTCAGCGGGTTCGACCAGACGGTGCCGCTGCTGGAGCCGGAAACGCGCGTGCCGCCCGGATAGACGTCGGCGCCGCTTCGGGTGAGCGCGTACGTGCCGGTGGGATTCACGGCCGGATGGATGACGAACGCGTACATCGTGCCGCCGGTGAGCGTCGGCGGGGTGGCAAACGTCGCCGTGTAGTAGGCCTGCGTTCCGCTGAGGAAGCCGGGAATCGTGGCTGTGGCCAGATCGGCGCCGGTCGGGAAGCCGCCGCTCGTGGCGCGGATCCCGACGGTGAGAGGCTGCGGCGTGCCGGAGCAGCCGGAGCAGAAGAGGTTGACGTCGATCTTGCTGACCTGCCCGGTAGCGAGCGGGGTGAAGGTCTGGCCGCCCCACGTGGTAGCGTTCATGCCGCCGCCCGAGGTGGTGATAAGCGAGCTCTGCGGATCGCCGCCGGAGAGGACGGCCGAGCCGGCCGCCAAGACGAGGTCGACGTTCGCCGGCACGCCGCTCTGGAAGTCGGCCTGCGTCGTCTCGACGATGCAGGCGTTCGTCGGCGCATTCGCGAGCGAAAAGTTTTGCGTGGTGGTATTGCCGTCGGCGATCACGATCGGCGCAGCGGAGGCCGGAACGAAGCCCGGCTTCCTGGCGCTGACGCTCGGATAGGCGCCGGCCGGAATGGAGAACGAATAGACGCCGGAGGGGTCGGTGGTGGCGGTGCGCGATCCGAATTGCACGAGCGCGCCGGGGATTGGCGCGCCGCCGGCCGTGGCCGTAACGGTGCCGGAGAGCGTGCCGCCCGCGCCGACCGGCGTGCAGCCGGGGAACGGCCCGAAGGAGCCGACGCGGGTCTGGTGATTCAGCCCGTCGACGGCGTAGTACATGTTCGTGTACCAGAACGTGCATCCGTCAGGATCGAGCGACATGGCGCTGTAGTCGCCCCAGCGGATGCACGTTGCGCCGCCGCAGAGGCCGGTCTGCGTGCCGGTCCCCTGGAAGAGCACCTGCTCGGTCTGGCTGAAGGTGTTGATCGGATCGGTGAAGAGGCGGCCAGCGTACTTGATGGCCGGCTTGGTGGTGCTGTTCGAGGTGCTGTAGCCCAAGGCCATGTCGCCGACGCGGTCGACGGCGAGACTGGGCATGAAGCGGTACATGACGTTGGCACCGTCCGGGTCCCACGTCGTCGCCTGCGGAATGTTGGCGTTGACGGAACCGCCGGTGACGTCGATCTGGTACCAGCGCGGCGCGGCGAAGCCGCTGGTGTCGGCCCTGCGCACGGTGTGCGTGTCCCACAACGACTCAACGCCGCCGATGTTCGTGTACTGGTTCTGCATCATGTTGCGGATCTGCAGAACGTCGAGGGTGTTGCCGCCCTGCGACGGCGCGTTCGGCACGTTGGCGTTCGGCCAACTCGTGGCCGCACCCGGGACCTCGGGGCCGGTAAACGTCGACGTGGAGATGTTGTTCCAGTCGACGTGAAACTTGTAGACGGTGACGCCATCCAGCCACAACCACGTACCGACATAGTAGTTCGGCGTTCCGGGAGGGGGCGTGCCCGATTGCAGGCGCGCGTTGGACGGCAGGACGGTGAAGTCGCCGCCGAAGATGTCGAAGGAGACGACCTGCACGCTCGGCGCGGCCGCGTACATCTGCTGTTTGTTGAAGGCGAAGGCGCGGGCGTTCTGGAACGGCGCGCCGCTCGGATAGCCGAAGATGCTGGCCGTCATGTAGAGGCCGTCCGGCCAGATGCCGAACTTCGGATAGTCGCCGAGGCCGAATTGGGTGTTGATCGAGTAGAAGCTCCAGCCGCCGCTGACGGGATCGCCGGTGAGCGACGCCGCGACGCACTGGAACGCGCCCGGCGGATTGACGACGTTGCCGCCGCTGAGCTGAAAGGCGAAGTCGGTGATGATCCAGCGGTCCTCGAAGGTGTCGTAGAGGACGACGGGGTCGCCGAAGTTGTTCGTGTCGCACAGGTTCCCGAAGGCGCCCTGGCTCATGAAGGTGTTGAGGGTGAAGGCCGCGACGCGAACGCCGTCCGACTTGCGGAAGACGCCGATTGAGGAGTTGATCGACTGGATGTAGTACTGCGGGCCGACGTCGCCGACGGTGTCGGGCGGATGGCCGGCGCCCCAGTTGGCGAAGTCGAGGCCGTCGAAGCTGATGTTCGTCGGGGGCGCGGGAGCGTTGCGGGCCGGAATCGACGGCGTGCTGATCTGCGGCGGCACGGTGTGAACGCCCGCCGCCACTGCGCCTCGAGTGACCGCCGGCTCCTCGCGCTCCGGACGCTCGACCTTGTCGACCGGCATCAGCGGCAGCGAGCGCAGATCGAAGCGGCGGCTGCCGGCACGGGTGAGGCGCTGCTCGACCGGCTTGCCGGCCGGCGTACCGTGGCCGTTCGGCGGCGGTGTGGTGACGATGTCGTCGCCGTCGCCTGAGGCGCTGACGCCCTTCTTCTCGGGCTTCGGCGTCGTGGCCGGCTTCGCCGCGCCGGCGGACGGAACCGCTTCCAACTCGATCTCCTGCTGCGGCTTCGGCTGCGGCTTGCGGCGCCGCGTTTTCGCATCGGCGACGCCAAACGATGAGAGGGCGAATACGGCGAGCAGTAATGCGACCAGGGAACGTTTCATATGGACAATCCTTTGAGATGAAATCGCTGAGTGCTACGGCGGACGGCGGTTGGGAAACGATAGCTTTTGCCACGCCGGAATTGGCGACGCGGTTCACTTGTGTACGCCGTCGATCAACAGGACACGCGCCTGCGAACGGGGCGATATTTCAAATTCGTCTGGATCCGGGAACCGAAGCGCGATCATCCTACCATCGCAACTGCCGCGTCAAATCGGAAAACGGACGGTTCGCGTGTAGGAGATTTACCTACACGCGAACCTCCGAACTAGTTCACTTCATGGCCGGGAACGCGCGTCCGCGGCAGGAAGTCGATGGTCGTGCCGCTCACTTCGAGTTTTTGATTGGCAACCGTCGCCTTCATCGTTCCAGCCTGATCGCTGAGCATGGTGAGCTGCGGATCGATGGCGATTGCAACGTGCCCTTCGACCGACTCGATCTCGATCTCGGCCACCACCGCTGACCGCGAGGCGCCGAGTGCGAGCCCGCGAGGATCGTAGGCGACGAGGTACGAGACTTCGTTGCCCGAACGGCGGCTGGTTTCGAATATGACGTCCTTCGCCACACCTGCACGCCGGATGGCGACGTCGCCGATCGCTGCATCCTCATCAAACCTGACCCTCAGCGACATCGCCTGTGGCATCTCCCCTCGGCTGGTCAGAATCACCGGAACGACGTAGTGCCCGCCGCGGCGAACCGCTTTGCCGAGGGCGATCGAGCCGGCAATCTGCGGCGTCGGATTTCGAATCGACAACGCGCTTACCGGACCGGGAACCGAGTGCGGCTTCGGCCCGCCGAGGAAGAGATAGTTGATGAGATAGAAGATGTCGGCGGGATCGACGACACCGTCGCCATTCGCATCACCGGACATCATTCCGGCTGCGCCGTGCGGCGGCGGACCGTTGAGGAAGAGATAGTTGATGTGGAAGAAGATGTCGGCCGGATCGATGACGCCGTCGCCATTCGGATCGAAGAGCGTGGCGTAGAGGTAACCGGACGTCAGCGTGCCGGTGGTGGTATTCGTGTTGGTCACGGTGACGTTGACCGAGCCCGCTGCATGGGCCGGCGTGATTGCCGTGATCTTGATCGCGCTGACGACCACGACGCTGGTCGCTGCCGTGCCTCCGAAGGTGACGCCGGCGCCGGCCGCAAAGCCGGTACCGTTGATCGTCACCGCGGTTCCGCCCGACGTCGATCCGCTGGCGGGTGCGACGGAGGTGACGGTGACCGGCGTCGTCCCCGCCGCGACGTTGACGTTGGCCGACTTCGTATCGCTGCAGCCGGCGGCCGTGGTCACGGTCACGTTGAGCGTGAGCGTGCCGACGGCACCGGCGGTGAAGGTGATGCTGTTCGTGCCTGTGCCGGCCGTGATCGTTCCGTTGGTAATGCTCCAGTTGTACGTTGCGCCCGCGCCGGCACTCGCAACGGATGCCGTATTGCCGGTTGAACCGGCGACGACGCTGGCGGGAGCGGTGATGGTGGCATTCGGATTGGGATTGATCGTGACGGTGGTGATCGCGGAAACGGCGCTCTGGCATGCACCGGTGAGGTAGTCGGCCGTGTAGTCGCCGGCCTGTGTGACGACAAGAGGATTGATGTTTGAGACCAACACGCCGTTGCGGTACCAGCGGTACCCACCCACGTTTGGATTCGTGGTCGAGGCGGTGAGCGTGACGCTGCCGCCGGCGCAGAAGGTGGTGGGACCACTGGGCGTGATCGTCGGTGACGTGGTCGCGCTGGCGAGCACGGTAGCCGCTGCCGACATCGCGCTGACGCAGCCGCTGGAAGTGACCTGGACCGTGTAGCTGCCGGCGACAGCGGCGTTATACGTGGTGCCGTTCGCGCCGCCGATGGCGTTGCCGTCCAGGAACCATTGGTTGCCGGACGCGGAGCTCGACGACAGCTGGACGAATGTGCTGTTGGGCGCGCCGCCGTTCGGGCAGAACGAGCCGGCGGAAGGCGTGATCGTCGGCGTGGCGGGGATCGGATTCACGGTGACGGACGTCGGAGCCGATGCGGCGCTGCTGCAGCCGCTCGCAGTCACGACGACGGTGTAGTTGCCGCTCGCCGTGGCGCTGTAGGTGTTGTTTGTGGCGCCGCCGATCGGGTTGCCGTTGAGGAGCCACTGATTGCCGCTCGCGCTGCTCGATGTGAGCGTGACGCTGCCGCCGGCGCAGAACGTGGTCGGTCCGCCGGGCGTGATCGTCGGCGTGGCCGGGATCGGGTTGACGGTGACGGACGTCGGCGCCGATGCGGCGCTGCTGCAGCCGCTCGCAGTCACGACGACTGTGTAGTTGCCGCTGCCCGTGGCGCTGTAGGTGTTGTTTGTGGCGCCGCCGATCGGGTTGCCGTTCAGGAACCACTGGTTACCGCTGGCGCCGCTCGACGTCAGCGTGACGCTGCCGCCGGCGCAGAACGTCGTCGATCCGCCGGGCGTGATCGTCGGCGTGGCCGGGATCGGATTCACGGTGACGGACGTCGGAGCCGACGCGGCGCTACTGCAACCGCTCGCGGTCACGGTCACGGCGTAGTTGCCGCTCGCCGTGGCGATGAAGGTGTTGTTCGTCTCGCCGCCGATCGGATTGCCGTTGAGGAGCCACTGGTTGCCGGACGCGCTGCTCGACGTCAGCGTAACGCTGCCGCCGGTGCAGAACGTGGTCGGTCCGCCGGGGGTG